>JAAUXT010013405.1_pt1 | contig 70604 bp, 59 predicted proteins | sample 7278171 | NCBI WGS metagenome assembly JAAUXT01 (sample SAMN14350112, study PRJNA611818) | marine sediment metagenome | isolation source: surface marine sediment (1.8m) | place: French Polynesia: Moorea | collected 2018-08
AACCCATGAGAGCCCTTCTCTCGGATGTATGACTCACACTGTACTGTGTGTAGCTATGAGGTACCCGTCAAGTTGAGGATTCATCCCGTAGAGGCAGATGCTCCTGCAGCGTTCATAGGCTGGGCCATTCCACTCCTTTAGGAAAGGAACGACCCAGTGTTTATGTGCGTCTCCCACCATCGCCCCTTTTGTAATTTGTGATGCTTTGACACTCAGCATCAGAACTTGGACAGAAGTACGCCACTAGAAATTATCCTAGTCAAGGCACCCCAATTTGCAGGTTATACACGGCCCCAGCAGAAAACCTTCGCAGGAACTTGAACTGCTCTGGAAATGTTGAACACATTTTTAACAGATTGCAGCACTTGCAAATTTACGCCTTACCGCAGTAATTCCATTCCCTGGGATCACGGCAATGTTTCCAAACGTGAAGAAGCCAACACGACCCACATGCACTTCCACGTTCAGCATACGTCGCCCAACCGAAATCACCACCCACGCCAACAGTCTGCAGGGGCAAAATTTGACAGGTGCGCGAATTCACTTTTAATTGTGTCTTGATGCCAGATACATTTGACATGCACGCATCTAGAGTCTACGCTTGACAAGCAATGTGTTTTGAAAGAATGTGAAGGACAGCCCAACAATGACACCAAATGAAAGTTCACAGGGCGTGACAAATCCGTTTCGTTGTCTGGAGAGAAAGTAAGTGCAAAAGTCTGCTTCAGAACAGCATGGATGGCTTTCAGCGAGTCTTTTTTTCCTCAGAGGACAGCCACGAGAATGTCACGCAAAGGATCTGACAACATCTGATAAAAAGTGCAATGTTTTCGTCGAACAGCAAAAAGGAGAGGGGTCATGGTGGGCGATAATAGGGTGTTTCGCTCAAACACAAGAAATGGAACGTTGCTACGCATACTGAGGAGTTCAGAAGAGTGAGGCTGTTTGGAGTTTTCAAACGCAAACAACAAAAGTAGTTCGTCCACAACACCAGTGCGAGCCTTCCAGTGACATTCTTGTTGCTTGTGCAAGCAGAAACTTTCTGGTGAGCAACTGTTGTGGTTTCCATCGTCCACAATTCACATATCAAGGCTACGATTTACCTGCAGATGAACCACAAGACAAAAAGACATCCTGCAATCGTTACGATGAAATTCAACATCTCTGAACTGGTTGACACGGTGTTTCTCTGAGTTTTGAGTTTTTCAGGCTGTGTCGTCTGCCATCTTTGTTTTCACTGGTCACATGACACACGGCGACCAATCGTCGCTGAGGATTTTATTTCCCCTTACCGCTAAGCATCGTCGCCATTTGCCAAATCCGAAACTTGTAAACCCTATTTCAAATTTCAAGGGTAGTTATCGGATGGAAAATGAACATATTGTGGGATAGGTAGTCAGGATATGGAACATGAGTCACCCACCGAATCACGGGAATGGCTGCAGCCTGGAGGATTGTCACACGAACTTGTTCGCTCTGGTGAGTGCAGTCTTCTTTTTCGAAATGAACAACGTGAAAATTCCCATTTTATCTCATTGTATGCAAAACGAAATCCCAGACAAGAAAGTTCACATCTGGTTCGGGTAATTTCCTTCAAACTAGATGCCATGCATGATCATTTGTGCACTTCGACTCAGATTTTGATGGCTGTTTTGTAGTTAGGTTGACAATCTACGTAGTTTCAGTAGATCTGGATTTTTTGTGAACTTAACGAACTTGTCAAGTTCCCGTCTCAAGTCATCTGGCCAACAACATGTAGACAACTGCTTGTTCTCACGAGGTTCTTTTTCGAAGCTTACCAGTTGAAAGTTATGGTGCAGCGGACAGAATGTCTCGAGTTTTTACCACATTGACATGACCCGAAACTTTCCCAAACAAGACGCACCCTCTTTGTCTGGACTCTGAACTTGCGGAGATCTGTTTGCTGTGACCAAATCGTCCTACGAGTGGTCATGTGTGGTTCGTGAATGGTTGCTCGAGGTGAGGGTGGACACAACTGATTCCGCTTTTCCCCCCAAACAATGTGGTTTCAGCTCTGTTGATAACTCGCAGTCAGGAAATTAGGTCAACCTGAAAGTCTTGTTGACTTGTCGTCGGAACTGCGTGTGTGTAGTTTGTGTGTGGTGCGTGCGTGCGTACGTGCAGTGAATACGTACTTGCGAGCAATTACCAATCATTGGGATTGAAAGCGAATTTAATTTCGACGTGCATCCCAAACTTGGATGAAACGGGAACCGAAGCTCAGGTGAAACGGTGTCCTGGTTGAGTGGGTGGAAGTGCGACTTCGATCGTAGAACGGCCTTGACGAGATTTTGATTTCATTCAAAATTTCTCGTTTGGATCACAAAATTAAATACGAATGGAAATAAAGTGTGCATTTTGATGTTTCAGACCGACCTCGACGGCATAAAGTGGCGAAGACTCAGTGCAGAAACCACATTTTGTCTCGAGCCTCTGGACGATCCGGTTCTACAGTCATTCACCAAATGCATCCAGAATGACATCTTGTGCGTCTGGAGACGGGTCCAGAGATCGTCAGATCAAAAGGCACCTGATCAACTGTCGTGCAACAAAGAGTTGTGGATCTTCTGGTATGGAGAGGAACCTCCCAACCTCCAACAACTGTTGGCTCAGGAATTACAGGGTAAGTTGTGTTACGACTGAACCATAATAAAAGCACCGCATGCTGTGTTATTGAAGGCATGCTGTGTTTGTCACCTCGGATCAAAGTTGTTGCGCGTCTGTCACTTTAGTGCACTTGACATGCACACAGGAATGTTGGACTCGACATCGTAGCGTAAATAGATTGCTGTTGTTCGCAATTATGCAAACAAAATGAAACCTTCCAATGGTAGATGTGTCCAGTGAGTTTGATGATCGTGGTAAGATCACGGAGTCCTGTCGTTTGTGAGTTCCCCCCGCACAATTCTGGCCATGTTTGGAACAGGAATGAACAGTTTGAATATGAAGCACTCCAGTTATGTTACATGCGACCTTCGTCGTGCTCTGATGAGCAAGGAGATGGGTGCTTTGGTTTGCTTTCACAGAAGAGCAGCGCAAAAAAATAGGTTGCGTTTGTACTTGTGTGATTTGGTGCAAGGTTGAAAAAAAAAGGGAACCAAAATATTCGAGTTCTTCACATCACAAGCTGCTCATGATGGTAGTTAACACAACGATTGTGTAAACAATTGTTTCACATGTTCCCGGGGTCTTGCACTTGAATAAACCGTGCAAAGTACAGGCAATTGGTGATGGTTAGGAGGGGGCGAGTGTTATGGGTTACGGTGCTGGGGTCATGGGAGCTTGGTGTAGGAAGGGTACCTGAATATATGCTGCAGAACATCTCAGACAGACACATGTGGTCGAAGTCAGCTCGCTACGAGGCTGTCGGCGGGGTTCAAGCAAGTGGCTGGGAGGGAATGATGTTGCCAGCGGAGCGAAAATTTGCGTGGGAATACCTGTGTTTTACCCCCGGCATCTTTCGCCTCTTGAAACAAAAGTGCTTGAGCAGTGTTGTGCAAATCTCACTTCGCGAAAAATGATGTGCAGAGTCAAGAATAAAGAACGGGAAAGCGCAACACAGCAACGATTGTTCAGACCTGTCCACGCTTCGTGGGTATCGCTTTTGCTTGGCTGTCTAATGTACACATCAGAACACAGCTAATTGAATGATAAACTGCAAAACAAGCACTTCCTCGCTGCTTTCCGCAGCGTGTCAGTGTCATGTCAAAATACATGTTTATTACGTAGCATCGTCCCAAGTTATTGTTTTACGAGTGCGCACACGAGTGCGAATTCGATCTGCTGCGGCTACCATTTGCCGCGTAAGCTTGCGCTTTGTCACTTATGTCTCAAACATTGTTGTTCCAAACAGACCTACGTACCTGGGAAAACACAAGATTGCTGGGACACGAATAATTAGCAATGTCACCAGGTTCAAAATTGTAAAAGATCTGATTTTCCGCGAGACAAACCACGCGAGTTCGAACCACTGCCCACAAATTCTCGGGATTATCTTGGCATCAAAAGAATTTGACAAAGCTCGGGCCAAGTGAAAAGGTCCTGCGTTTTCATGATCTCAGCACTTGCCATTTCCAAAACGTGGCAAAAGTCAGTTTGGCATCCGATTGTCTCATCGCAACTGTTTTTTTCTTGCCTCTACCAGACAGAACGGAAGCACATTGCCTTTGACCCCTTTGCCCCACGCTGAGTGCAAAGGCATCAGCGCGTGCAATACCCTTGTCGTCCAGTTTCAGCAGACCCTCCCCCTCGGTGTGACGGAAGACCTATTCCCAAATTTCCCCTTCCCCGAACAAAAAATAAAAAAGGCTTCGGTTTACATTTTGAAGTGTCTGTACAATCATGTTTTATTTTTCCCTCGTTGCAGAACAAGAACAGGGTTCCTGGGACAACGGTTTGTCGTACGAGTGTCGGACCCTGCTGTTCAGAGCGCTCCATAATCTGATCGAAAGGTAACCAACAGCATTCTTGCCTTTGTTGTGAGTGCAGAAGAAATTTGCAGCGTGTTCGCCCCTTTGTGTTCGGTGGTTGACGTTTGAGATTTCTCGTCTTCATGCAGTTGTATTTTCTCATTTCAGGTGTCTTTCGTCCCAGCATTTTGTTCGCATCGGAAAGTGGTTTGTCCAACCATACGACTACGGCCATGTGCAGACACTCACCAACAAGAGGTCCGCATTTAGTACTTTTTCAAAGTTGTTAAATATTCAGATCTGTCATTTGGTCCGCTTTTGTCCGCTCACGGAAAACGTTGCCGTCCGCGCGAGTCACGCGCAAGACATTCGCCTCATTTGCGCTGACCGGCGCCTGAAAGACCACAGGAGGGGAGAATCGCGCGCATTCGCTCAAGACGACGGTTTCGTTGCAGCACGCACCTGTCGATCCGCTTCGGGTTCTTCCTGCACGGCGAGTCGCAGGTGTGCGCGAGCATTGACGTGCGGCAGCACATGCCGCTGCGCCGCCTCCAGCCCTACCACCTGACTGTCGCCACCCAGGACCACCAGCACGTACCAGGTCTGTGCATCTTTCGCGTTCACTCGAGTCTTGTCTTGGTACGAGTTTGTAGGCACCGCCAACACATCACCTCCAAAGCCCGGGTTGTCCAGAAAGGCTCTGGTGGACGATTGTGTTTGACGATGTCAAATTCTCTGCAGTGTGGTCTTTCATGAAAGAATAGGTTTCATTGGCAGTTCATTTTCGTCTGTCTTTTTCGTTCGTGGTGTTTGTGCGTTTGTGATTGGATTTTGAAAACGAAAGGAATCACATCAGGTGGAGAAGCATGGAAAGCGCTGAGATGCCAGGCGGTATGACAGGTTAATGGATTGTCTTGATAAATCCATTTCGTATGGAAGACGCTCCAAGCCGCAGAAAGGCGCGCATCAACCGAGAGGCGCTTTTGTTTCCAGCTTCTCCCTTCGTGCTTCTTCAAAGCTGGAAGTGACGCTGTGATGTACTTAAAAAGATTGGAAATCCGCCCAGAATGTTTTGTGATGATTTTGAAGAAATTTTTGCATTCTTTGACGCTGGATGCAGGAATTAGAAACAATAACGGCACCTTTTCCATTCTTTTCCTGACAACCACTCGTTGTCCCCGTTGTGAGAAGGCCTTGCATCAATCGCCCGACGTTGACACAAGGCAGATTCACTGCAGGTTTCACAAGCCACAGCAAAAATGCACACTTTTCCTGAGGCCCTTTCCTGATGATGTGACATGGAATCGAAGTGAAGCTACAGTGCCTGTGGAGATGATTGCTGACAATCGGATTAGCTTCCGAAGAGCACAGGGAAGACGGGATAGGGAGTGCAGTGTTTCTGCGCACATTGAGCATGAAGTGCTTGGCAAAACGACCAGCGAAATTATTCTCACGCCAGATGCGTATGATTTTGTTTCCGCCTGTAATGCAGCTTTTCCAACTTTCCTTTGCGTTTCAGGAAGTGCGATCAATAAAATGTTCGCAAGTGCTGCCCTGTGAAAATCAGTTGGTAATCGCGGTTTGTTGTCAGTGTCTGTGTCATTTGATATGCCAAGATGAGTTCGCTGATTTCTTCCAGATTTTCCTTGGGCCAGATGCGAAAACCGCAGACCAAGCAACACAGCCCGACACGACCATTATCTTGTTGTTCTGACTTTGACTCGGCTTCTTGTGTTGCAGTGATCCTGGCGCCGTACGGACTGAACGGCGTCATCACGGGTCAGACGTACCGCGAGTCGGACCCCAACACGCAGCGCCTGCTCGACGACTGGCGGCAGCTGTACGTGTTGCGCGACGTCGACCCGGACAGCGTCAACCGAATGCCGCCCGCCGTCGAGGTCGTCGTCGGTACGTGACGCCTCCCGTTTTGAAAGGGTTTCGCCCAGTTTCATCTCGCGCACAGAAGTCATGTATTTACCGTATCCACCCGTGTTTTGAACGCACCTTTTTGTCCCAAAATTTTGCAGCAAAACTAGGGGGTGTCCATGGGTGTGAAAGTACCTTGATTCGATGGGACCTTGACAGAAATCAAGGCAAAAGTTGCGCGTCTTTTGTGCTTGGGTGCGACTTTTGCACGAGTAAATACGGTGGTTATTTTTGCAGAGTACATGGGGAGATGGGCACTTTTGGTCACCAATTCAGGGGATATTAACAGTAGTTGATTCAAGTACGGAAGTGAGATGGACGCCTCTTTGCAGCGGGCACGCGCATGCGGTACCCGTCCAACTTCGTGCTGGTGACGGCGGACGTGGAGGCGGAGCTGGTGAGCCGCAACCCGGGGCTCGGGCCCGTGCTGCAGTCGCCGCACGTGTCGCTCACGTCGCTCACACCGCCGTCCTCGCCCCTCCACACCTCCATGATGGCCGGACCTGAAGTGCCGCTCAAGGTGCGTCAACTGTCTTCTCTGGTTTCGTTCTGATTTTGTCAGCAACGAATTTGCGTGCAAGGGTTGCAAAGCGTTCAGGATGACTTGAGGAGGTAATTGAAATTGTTGTTGACGGGTGTGTTTTGCGGCTGCAGGTGCTGAGTGGCGGGCCCGACGTGCAGATGGAGCCTCCGATCGGCGTGGCGCAGGGCGCGGCGCTCAGCGAGCGCGTCGTCGAGAAAGTGTGGCAGGACTCCACCATTACGCCGTGCCAGAGGTCAGTTCCTCATTTTTCCAAAGGAAAGAGAAAGAAAAAACGCGTGAAGTGCGCAAGTTGTCTGTGGCAGAATTTAACAAAAGGAAACGTGCGGTACGCAGCAGGGTCTGTGTGGCGACTCGTCCCTTTCACGTATGTGTGGCTTGTGATAACACCCAACTGTGGCCAGGATGACCTCGGAGCACTGAGCACGGCATTGGCTGAGTGGTTTTGGGCGAAATAAATAGCTGTTGTGAGATGACATGTCACGCGAAAAAGCAAAAAACTGGCAGCGGTAACATGCTTGCCGTGGAAGCTTGTTTACGACAACAGAAGGTCGGGTCGCAATATGACAGGCTGAAAACAACGTGGCTTTAGCAGCTTGTTGTGCTGGAGTCGTCTGTAGACTTCGCAAATGAACTGAAGTTATTTGTTGTGCATCCGTCACACAAAGTCAATACGAGCAGCGCACGGATGGCGAACAGCCAACTGTTCCGTCTGCTCGGCTTCTGATGCCGCGCGATGCCTCGTAGCAGCGCAGGACATGGTCACAACACACGGTTGTCAGTGGCCTGTGTGTGTTTTGAGGAAATTAGCGTTCAAGTGTCAAGCGTGCAATCTCTGCTGGCAATGACGCGCCCAGTAGGAGTTCCACGCCTGTTACCTGGGAAGGGACGAGTTGAACTCTTGTGGGAAATCTGTGATTAGTTTCAGTTGATAAGAGGGATGTATCTGAAAAAGCCAGAGCGGGAAGATCCAATGGCTTACTCTTTGAGCCTCATTTGGAGTTTTCTCAAAATTGACCTGTTGTTGCTCAAGAGTTTTTGGTCGTGATTGAGATTGGTTCAGACTTGGTTTTTCATTGAGTGAGAGTCAATGCGCGCTGCTTGTGGGATGGGATCGTATCGATTTGCCGGGGGTAGATCTGTGTGTGTCTTCCACTCACGAGATTTGTCTGGAAATATGGATTAATTGACGTTGGTCCGGAACAGGGGAGCCATATTTTGATGCAGCTTCATTTTCGAATACTGCAAATGGCCACACAGAGCGGCTGGAATTCTCGCCACGACGATTGCAAACATTTTTGCGTCACGTTTTCTTTGGCAAATCCGACACACCTGTCTGTCGTACACGTCAACTTTGCCACGATTTTAAGGTTTCCTAACAGCAGTGAAAAACAACACTGTCACCTTTCAGAGTAATGAGTTTCTGCAGTTAGATAAATTGGTCGCGGCTCGAGTTTCGTGAGAAGACATGTTCATGTGAAAGCGGATCGTGCCCATTTGTTACAGAGCTGCTTGTGTCGCTTTGCAGCTTCCTTCCTTCGCCTTTCCGTCGTCCCTGTGCTGTGCTCACCGCTCTGAGATGGCTTCATCAGATTTCATGGCTATTTGTTCACATAATAAAGAGCAAACAGCTTCTGCAATGCATTTTATGTTTTTTGCAGTGGCAATCGATAGTATCGGATTGTTGCGGTTTTACAGCCGTTGTGCCAAGTAGAGGCAGTTTGCGCTGTTTCAATTACATTCCCAGAGCCTCATCAGGACGGCAAGACTTGAACGCGTGTGCCTACTGTTGACCTGAAGACCTGTCCTCAGTCTTCTTTCGACACCTTCATTCCATCAGTTTTCAAAAATCTATGCCTGTTTGGCAAAGAGAAGGCAAAGGAATGTCAACTTGATATCATCTCACCTTTTTCTGAGGCAGCGAGTCTTTTTCTTCGAGCACACATGGCGCAGCAGTTGCTGTTTCGTGATGGCAGTTGTGGCGGTTCAATAAGCAGTCTGTCCTTGTCGAGTGCATTTGTGGCAAGTACAGATGAGACAAGTTGAGCACACACTGACGTTTGCACTTTAATAAAAATCGACTTCTGTGAAACAGCAGTCTGCGAAAACGGAAGAGCTCTGTTTTCCAAAGATTCGGATGGTGAAAACTGTGCGGTTGTCGTCTCTTCCTGTGTTGGGGTGGAAGGGGTTCTTTGTCGTGTTCGTCCTGCAAAACGAGAGAAATCTACTGTTGCACCCTTGAAGTTATGTTTCCCGGCCAAGCGATTTGCAGGTCGACACGCATTGTTTGTTCACTTCAGTCGAAGGTCAAAATCCTTGGTCACCAGGAAAAGTTCTCTGAGCCGGCAAGCGTGAATCGATGCATTTCAGTTGTTATGAAACGCGCTGCTTGTGACAGAGATGGACTGGTTTCTATCGGAACGGGAACGAACAATGGCGTCGTTCTTCTGGGAAGGTGTCATCATGTACGAGTACCACAACCTGTCTTTTGTTTGTAGGCACCAGGGAGAAGAGCCCGACCCGGGTCAAGCGGCCACTTACGACTACCAGGAACCGTGCCATAAAAACGCCTGTCACTGTCCGAAGTAAGATACGCCAGATTTTCAAGCCACTTCAAAATTCGTCAAATGGTGTGTTGCGCACTCGCCTCTTTCGCACAGAAAAAATAAGTTGCGTTGTTTTGTTGCAGAAACAAAAGCAGCAAGAGGCCTGGTGGCCCCGGGCAGTCAAAGAGCACGACCCCTCCTTCACAAAAGAACAAGCCAAGCGAGAAGCCAGAAAAAACGTTGGGGCGGCACGGGCGCGCCGCGACGCCTTTCCACCGGCGCTCCACCCTCACCGACGAGTTCATGCAGCACGACATCGACATGGTGACTCAGCAGATGCCGGTGTTCGGAGGCGCGGGCGGGCGCAGCGCCGCCGCCGCCTCGCAGCAGCAGCTGCCCATGCGCAGCACGCCTTCGGCGTATGAGCCGATCGAATCACCGCATTCGGCGGCGCCGTCGCCGCTCGTCGCGTCGCAGTCGCAGCCGTCGCAGGTGCCGAATGGCGGTGACCCGACGATGCCGACTCTGAGTCCGCACCCGCCGGTCATCAAGGAGGAGAAGGTGACGCCGGGACCCGGAGCGGCGACTGAATCTCAGGACGGGACCACCGCGAGGTGCACGACGCCCTCGAACACGGGTCCGTCCACGCCTGGTGCTACCCCCGGCCCGTCTCTCACGGCTGGAACCCTGCCGAACGGAACGTTGACTTCAATGGTGAATGGCACTACAGTGCCAGGGGACATGTTCGCAAACTCAAAAGGTTCACAGGGTTTCAACCCAACCACATTGACGCCGAAATCTGAGTTAGCTGCCTTGTTGACAGACACAGTGAAAGTGGAAAATGTAAATTGTTGGCTGGATTCTGAGAAAGCAAAAACTGGTGCAAATGGAGGCTTGAAGAGACCTCTGCTGCCGGCGAAAGGCTACGATGACGATCAGGACGAGTTTGTTTCCGAGTCCCTGTACGACTTCAACGTACTGAACGCCTGGTAAGTTGCATGCTGTTCCACTTCTCACAACTGCCAATTCTGCAGCAGTTGTGCTGGGTGGAGTGTTGGTTGTTGAAAGTTGAATCTGAACCAAATATCGTTTCCCAACACGTTTCCAGATTCGGATTTTCCCTTTTCCGGGCTGGTCGGACAGTTTTTGGCAAACACCGTTTTTCAAAAATTCGTTTTACAAAACACCGTTTTTCAAAAATTCGTTTTACAAAACGCACTGCGTTGTGCGTTTGTGAAACAGGCGAAACTTGTTTCCAGGTTGGACTATCCCATGAAAAAGCCGAAACGCGACGGTAAACTCGAGTCGAAACCGATGTTCAACTCCGTCAACCAGACGTCGGCGTCAGCTCACCTTGTCGCCAAGATGCGCGGCGCGGAGCGCGACACGCCGCCGTCGCCTGCGCCTCCCGCGCATGACCCGTACGAGTTCTCGGACGAGGCGTCGTCGAGCGCGGGGGACTTCGGTCGGAAGGGCAGCTTGCGGCAGAGCCGCGAGGACAGCATCACGAGACCTTCCTCTTTCAACGCCAAACTGGTGAGTGATGTGTGAATAAATTCGGCACCGTACTGTTCCGCGTGGGGCGCACGTTTTATCCTCAAATTTTAGCATCAAAGGAAGGGGTACGTCTTGTGTATGGGCAGGAGTTTTCATTGTTTCAACAATACCACTGCACCAGAAAATAGGGCCAAATGTTGGTGTGTGTCCCAGATGTACCGGTAGGTGCGTCTCACACAAGGAGTCACACGGTGAAAACGCCTTTGCAAAACGTTTGGTTGTCAGTCACAGTGGGTCGGGCGCAGATCCTTTTGCTGAGTCTCGTCGCTTGCTTCTCGTCCTTGCCTCACAATGTCTCGTGCTGCTTGAGATTACCGGTACCTGCAATGAGACAAGGTTTTATGTTGATTCCAGGATGACGAATCTCGAAGGAGTTCTGACAGCAGCGTGTTCAAGGAAGAAAGTAAGTTCCGGCGACTCGCTTTTTGGGTGGGGAATCCTTGAGGCTTTGTGCTTGATAGTGACAACTGGGCAGCCGGCTTGGGACTTCCAAAAAGTGGGCAACCGGCGAAACTCATCATTGTTGTAAAGAACGGTATCACTGTCTTGGATGACTTGGTGTCAAAATTGCGCACTGATTGTGTTCGTGTCGCTGCAGACATGTCTCCGACGTCGGCAGCTGCGCTGACGATGGGCTCGACGAGCGGAGGCGACCTCTACAGCGAGAAGGCGCTCGTCGCCACCTTCAACGACCTCGACCACATGTTCGAGTCTGACTCCGAATCCAGCGATGCGGACGCTGTAAGTTTGTTGCACGCTCGTTCTCCGTTTAGTGCGTTCGTCTGTATCCAAGTAGCAGTTCCAAGGCACGTGTTTGGTGAATCAGAAATGCAGATGAATTGCTCGCATTCTTGCATTGTTTGCGCTGTTCAGTTCCAGGTGCCGACGCCGCCGGGCGGACCGCGCCTCACGGACGACGGCGTCAAGCCGCCGATGAAGGGGTCGAGCCTGGCGAGCTGCACGGTGCCCGACACGGGCGGCCCCACCAACCACGACCTGTCGCGCATGTACCCCACACCGCCATCGCACGAAAACCAACACTCCCCCATTGCTGGTAGGTTGTGGTGAATCGTGCATCAGGAAAGACAATGCCACACAAAACAAACATCAGCAACACACGCGAGCTCGCTTGGTGATGTCTGCGGCTTCACAACCACACAGCTATCCAAAATTGTCACTCATGATTTGAAGATCCGCCAGCTCCACTTGGAAATGTTTGTCATTTCAGGGCCAGAACCAGTGACGGAAACTGCTGATGTCGAGCACCGGCTCGTCGCCACCAAGAAGGAAATCCGCGTCGTGTCCTCCATGGCAGACATTCTGGACAGAGCAGATGTGAGTGCGAATTCGAGCCCCTGTGTTCTTTTGCAATGGTTTCGAATGCTGCGGTTGCAGTGAAACGCAACGTTTTGTCTTTGCAGGATTGGTCATTTGTTTTCCGACCGATTCGCTGCGCTGCGTTCCAAGGTTCAGAGAAATACTCCCCGGTGGAGCTGTGGAGCTCGCATCTATCGCCTCTCCCCAAACCGCAGGTGACCTACAAACCGTCGTGGCAGTTCCATCCGCACAGTCTCCCCATCATTGACAAGCAGCACCACCATCCACCTCCCAGGTAAGGCCCAGCACACTTCTTACGTTTGTTTCATTCGTGCTGTGGCGCACTGTGAAGTCTGGTTTCACTGTGTGAAGTCTGGTTTCTCAGTTCAACTCGTTTTTACTTGTCCGCACGGCGCGGTTTGAACCAATCTGGAACTTCAACTTGTTCTTACCTGAAACTCATTTCGTTTTGTTTCAGCCATTACCACAACATCCCATCCATAGAAGCACCCATATCGAACAACACAGATCACACGTCGTCCAACATGGAGCGATCCCCTGCATTCCCAGGAAACCTTTCCCAACAGAGAACGCCACTCAGCTACGACTTGCAGAGCCCCGCCTCCAACGCGTCGTCCTGCATGAGAAATCTCAACTCGGTGGATAATCAAGGCACAGTCAGCAGTATTCCAGAAGTGAGTGACCCTTGGCTGTGTCTGTCTTTTCCTCAACGTCAGGTTCCCACTTCAGCTTGACACTAACGTGGTTCTCATGATTTTTCCGCCAGGTCAACAGTCTGGTTGTGAACATCATGCTGTCAGATTCTCTCCTCAACGTGTTCAAAGATCACAACTTCGACAGTTGTTCGATTTGTGTTTGCAACAGCAACATAAAAGGTGAGAACAGTGTTCCACGTCACAAAATAGTTTCAAAAATCAAGCTTGGTTTTGTTCGTAGAATGCTGCTGTGAAACCAGTCAAGTGCATACAACCAGCAATTTTTGTTCCGCAGGGTCGGACATTGGAGTGTACTTACCTGCAGACGAAAACGCCGAAGCTCAGTTCCGATGCACGTGCGGCTTCAGTGCAGTCACCAACCGCAAGTGCGGTGTCAACAGCGGACTCTTCTACGAGGACGAGGTGAGGTTCTTACTCACTCAATGCACTGTTTTCCAGTTTGTGGGCTCACGAGACTTCATATGTCGATTTTGCGCAAATCCTGCTTACCAATGCGTAATAATTTCTTCAGGTTGAAATCACGGGCATCCGGGATGAGCGTTTGGAGCAGCGGAAACCGTCCTTGCTCGATCCAGAGTACCAGAACAAGGACGGAGTGAAGGGAGACCTGGTGCCGTCTCACATTCTGAGTCTTCTGCAGCTGCAATTCTCGACGCTGTTGCCATCAGCGTTGGTTCTGTATCAACACTACAACAAGTGCTCGCCTCAAGCACTGGCGCCAAGACATCCCTTCCCGAACATGTTGGAAATACAAGGTGATGTATTTTACTTGAGAACAAAAGTTGGGAAGTTACAGTTCTTTTTGAAAGGATTCACAGAAGTTATGCTGGTTATTTACAAGTTTTCGCTACTTTTCAGACGGGTGCGAAGCGTGTTACACAGCCCTGGAGGCTGGAAGGCAATCCATGGACAACTGCAGCTCCAGCAAGCTGGAGGACCCAGTGCACAAGCGCGCCTGTCTGCACCGCTGGCCGCACATACAGGCCACAGCCAAAATCCCGATCAACACGCAGGACGTGAGCCGCATGCTCAAGTCGCTGCAGCCGCTGCTGCAAGAATCACTGCATAAGAAGAGGATGACGAGTTTCTGGCAGGCCGTCTACACCGTGTCCGGCCCCCTGACGTGGAAAGACTTCCATTTGTTAGCTGGCAGAGGTGCGGAATGGACAGAGAGTTTTTGACTAGAATTTGATGTGTGTGTTTCCGAAAAAAGGTTTGCTTGGTTGCCATTCACACGAGTTTTCGTGCGATTCAGGTTCGGACGAGGTGAGCGAGCCACAACCGATCCCGCACTTGGTGTGTGGACACGACAAGGACTGGCTGTCGCTGTCGCCGTACGCGCTGCGCTACTGGGACAAGCTGCTGCTGGAACCGTACAGCAAACAGCACGACATCGCGTACGTCGTCGTCTCCCCGGACAACGACTTCATCATCAGCGCCGTGCAGACCTTCTTCAAGGAGATGTCCACAGTGTACGAGTTGTGTCGTCTTGGGAAGCACCGCGCCATCAGCAAAGACCTGAGGGACGGAATCCTGCGCATCAAGAAGACGACGGCCGGCAGCCTCGCCAACGAGCAGGTCAACGAGTGGTTCACATTCATCGGTGAGCACACGTTCAAACTCTTGTCCAGTGCACAGTTTGACCTCAAGCCTGGGTTTGTTGACAGAATATGTCAGTTGTGTAATGTTGTCCATTTCTTTCAGGGAACAACCCGGTGTCGGCCAAACTAAAACTCTACGCTCAGTTTTGCGCTCATCAATTGGGTGAGTTGAGTTGTTTTGTAAAGTTTGCGTGGATTTTGAACGTCCACGGTAAAAGTAGGAATGAAATGTGTGTTTTGTGTTGAAATGTGGGATTTATTGTCTTTTGCAGCGCCGTACCTGTCACGGCAGACCCTGGACAAGTCGCTGTTCGAAGGAGAGAAGAAAGCCAGTGGGCAGCACCCGTCGCAGCTGAAGCCCGAGCCTTCACCCGCTCCGCCGCCGAGCCCTGCGAGTCAGAATGGCCCAGCCACACCCAACCCCAACGCGGACGACAAAGGTAATTGCAGGACTCATTCGCTTGCTCTGTTGTGCAATGACACTGGATTGAACGTCACATTTGAAGTGCGTTTTGTGGTGCGCTGAACACACGTTTCCTTCGTTGCCAGGTGACGAGTCATCGCAGCGAGACGCGCAGGACGCGGCTCCCGACGTTGACACGGACGCGGCGTCCTGTCCGTCCATCATCATCTACATGGTGGACCCGTTCACGTACGCGCACAACACGTGGCCGCAGATGACGCGTCTCGCCATGATGGGGTTGCTGCGCTGCTTCCAGGAGCTGGTCTCCAGCCTCCCCGAGCACATGCAGAACCACGTACATCCACAGGTTCGCTCTTCAACTTATTCGTGCGCAAGCAGAACTCTTAGAGGCGTGCGGAGTTGTCAGGTTATCTTCTCACACTGTCGGCAACTTTCAAACTTAGTTTTCGCACATGTAGCCCGTGTACTCGAGTTGAATCTGATCTGATGTGTTCCTGTGGTGATGAAATTTTGTCTTCGTCATTCTTTCAGGTGATCCCACTGCAAGCGATCCTGGACTTCAAGGAGCACCGGGAATCCCAGTTTCTGAAGCAGTTGTGCATGTCGGTGTACACGCAGTGTCGCCGCGCCGTGCCGCACCAGATCCTCGGCAGGTCGCTCACCGGATTCGGCCCCGCCGCCGCTGCGGAGGAGATGCTCAAAACAGACAAGAGCCTGGTGAGTGCAGGGAGTAGTGGCCAGGTTGTTCAACAGATCATGTGGGCTTGTGCGTGTACCTGCCGTCGCCTTTCTGTCAATCAGATTTTGTAATCACACACCACCGGTCGCGTAGCTAGAGACGTTTTGGTGCGTTCCTGCCGGTCTTCAGATCAATCAGTGGGGTTTCTGACGCTTCCCTTGCAGCCCGGAAAGAGCCTGGTCACGAAGCTGTTCACGCCGCCATACGTGCTGGCTGCGCACAAGGAGCGACCTGCGCTGTCCTCCAGCAAGAGCGACAAGCCCGCGGAGAATGTGGACGTGCTGTACGTATCCTACTGCCTGTCTGAGGACCAGCGGTGGCTTCTCGCCGTCGCTACGGACACGACCGGCGAGCTGCTTGAGACCTGCACCATCAACATTGAAATCCCAAACAGGTGTGTTGGGAAAAACAGACAAAGCATGTCGTTTTATCTGCTGTGAAATTGTGCAAAGTTTCGTCGGAGATTTGTGTGTGTGTGTTCAACCGAAACCGGCTTGTTTGAAGGAATCGACGAAAGAAGGCGTCGGCACGGAAGATTGGCATCGCAAAGTTGTGGGATTTCATCCAAGGCGTGCTCAGTCTCGGTTCCTGTCCGTGGCGACTTGTGATTGGTCGCTTCGGACGAATCGGTCACGGGGAATTGAAAGGTAAGCTTGGGCTTCGGCGCGTGTTTTCTTTCACCACAGTCGGTCCAGATTGAAGACAAATCGACTGCCCTCCTCACCCATATCATGCCCTCTGTCTCTCTGGAAAAGGGGAAAAAAACCATCGTGCTGAGTGGCAGTCATCTCACCAGGGTCGCTGTGTATCTGTGTCTCTCGAAGAATGTCGGCTTTGGCCACAGCCGTCGCATGGGAGATTCCGGCCCTTCATTTCTGTCGTCATAACTTCATTATACAAGTGAATTTCTTCTACAGGATGGTCTGGTTTGCTCAGCAAGAAAAACCTGGGGCGCACGGCGAAGAGACTGAAGGAAATGTGCAAGATGTGCAACATACTGAGTCCATTGGAAACGCCCAGCATCTTGAGTGCGTGTTTGGTTTCAATGGATCTCCACCAGTCCGTGCACGTCCTCACCGATTCGATCAAGGTACGTTCTCCAGAAAAGTGGCTGATGTTCGTGTGTGAAAAAAAGGTGAACTGTTGAGATTTGCCTCCGAAGTTTCCAGCAACCTAAGTGATTTCTTTCACCTTCGTGTCCCCAGGTTGAGGAGAAGTCTTCGAGTTCGGTTCCACTGAGCACTCCACAAGATGCCTCAGTCACGCACATTCTCGTATTTCCCACCTCCGCCACCGCACAAGTAAGTACTGCTGCTGATTGTGTTTTGTCTCGCTTTTGATAAAACCGCGTGTGAACAGCTGATTGTTCACGTGAACATTTCGCCTTCCAGGCAAACATTGGCGCTCCGGGTCAGGACAATCAGATGGGACAGTTGGATGATCATATACCAGACCCGTTTGGTGGCGGTGTGCTGGACGACACAGATCTGATGCAAGTGAGTACAACACAAACTATGCACTCGTTTCGATGGCGGTCTTTACCCTCTGTGGTCGCTGCAACAGAATTTCGTACTTATCGATGGCTTTATTTTAAAGGGTATCGACGAAGACCTTGGCGACATGGCCGACCTATTCGGTGGCCTCACGGATCCTGTTGGCAGTCCTATCGGGTCGCCCAAAAACCTGTCGGCGCCAGGCTCCCCCACTCAAGTTGGAGGTATGCCTAACATTAATGGCTTTGATGAAGGTAAGGATACCTGACAACTGTGGGTTAGTCGTGACTACAGAATCGCACGAAGAGACACTGACGTTGACTGAAATTTTGAATCCCAGCTTGGAACTTTCTTCTTTACTTTTCACATTTCAACACTGGAGAACTGGCAGTCCCCCAGAACGTGGTCACCCTCACATTGTTGGGCACATTCCTCGCCGTGGAAAGTACTTGACAAGATTTGCAATTTTTCTCGTTGCAGCTGGCTTACCGACCAACCCAAACATCGACGCACAAGACGATCCTCAGAGTAATCTGTTGATGCAGCCTCTGGCGATGGGATACTATTTGTCCACTGCCCCCACCGGGCCTTTGCCCCGCTGGATTTGGTCTCACTGCCCTCACAAAGAAGACATCTGTCCTGTTTGTTTCAAAGTAAGACTCATTTGTGTTTCAGTGGGACTTTCGTGGGTTTTGTCTTGGCTTTTGTGTGTCCAACGTAACTGTCGTTTCGTTGCCGTCCGACCCAAGCATCATTATTTGTTGAACGTCAACCAAAAATAGAAATCCAAAAGGATTTAGCTTGGGGGGAAAAATTAAGTGCCTCTTTTATGGTTTACTTTCAGGCTGCACTTCACATCCACTCACCCAATGTACAGCAAGCTCAGGACGACATCTTTCACACTTCCAACAGAAATTCGCACCCACTTGACTCAAGCTTCACCTGTGATGTTCTCAGGTCAGTAGAAAGTCAGCCTGGTCATGTTTCGATTTTCGAGGAGTGCAGCGTCAGCAAGCAGTATGACAGTGACTGTTGGACTTGCAGATACGTGTTGGAGTCGTACAACGCGCTGTCGTGGCTGACGATGGACCCGATCACAAACGACCGGCGCTCGTGTCTTCCTGCGCACATCGTTGTCCTCATGCAACTGTATCAAGCCATGGAAAAATTCGTGTAGCAGGACTCAATTCAAGTGAAGTTATCCGTTGTACGGATTGATATTGTTATTTTGGATACATCTCAGTTGAAGATTTATGGAAACTGTTGACACGTTACTCTTTGTGTGCAACATAAAGTGCTATTCATACAAACAATAGACTGGATGGACGGTGCTACTGACACGGAATCACTGACAGTTTGATCTCATTGAGCTGTGATCTGGATCTTGCCACGGACGCACAGAGGCGTGGTGTGGCGACAACTGTTCGCGCTATTGCGGTGAAGTGACATTGCGTGAGCTGCTCCTTCCTGGAATGGAATCCTGGTCACATATCTCGCTGTGCTATCCAGCCGCAACTATCAGCAACCATTGTTCACAGGGCATTTGTCGTTGCTATCTGTAAGAAAACAGTTGGACTTAAATTTGCAGAATGCAATTGATGAAAAGCAGAGCTGGAAGTGACTCAGGGTAAAGAAAGAGAAGCCAATATATTTCCTGCTTGAACGAATGTGAAATGGACCGTACGAGTGGTGTGCACCCGATGCAGTCGCCTACACCTGTGTCCCCATTGAACGTGGCGGAACTGGCCTCGGCAACGGCCCGCTTGGTGAAGTGCGACTCGGCAGCTGCAGGATCGAGCAGCAGCTGTGTGGACGCTGACGGACAAGCCAAAGCTTCACGTCGGCGTGTGAAGGAAAGAATGAATGGGAGAGCGTCTGAAGAGAATTTGTGCCTTGACTGTCCAACTGGGTGAATGAAACAGGACGACTGAGGTAGGGTAATTATGGATTAGTTTATCCTTCACTGTTTGTCAGGAGTTTTCACAACTTTCACCAGTGCTTCATTCGCAACCAGAGAAGTTCTTTTGTGAAAGGGAAACTTGATTTGACAGAAGAGAAAGCGAAACGACAGACACGTTGGCAATTGTGCACAGGCAACACTACTGTGTCCTGTGCTGTGAAACTGCAGATTGTTCTGTGTTTCTAATCCATTTGTGGCTTTTCATGGATCTCGTGTTCCTTTGCGGACGTGTATCTTTTGGAATTTTTTGTGAACTGTTGGAATTTTCTTCGGTGTCTTGTTTCTCAGTTGTTCCAATGTTGTTTCTACCTCCAAGAAATCGCGTTGTGCTGTTTTCTTCCAAGTTATTTCTTCCAAGTTCTGTTGTCAACGTTGGTTTCTTCGCTGAGTGCAAGGAAAGTGCGTTTCCTCCCTGTTCTTTTGTCTGGTCAGCTCTTCTTCCTCAACAAACGTGTTCGTCACAAGCGACAACAATGATGTACCGGTGTGAGTGCTCAGGACGAGTGCTCGGAACATGTCGTCACACAGTTGAAAGTGAAGGTTATTTCCGCTGGTTTGTGGAAATAGGATGTAAAAGTTATGCAATTCGTACGAGTGTTTGCATTTGGTGATTCACTAACCAGGGAGGTCTCGGGATCACGCCTGGAAAGATGCTCGTTGCGGAGAAAAATGTGTGTGTTGTTTAGTGCGATGTTTCTAAACGATGCAAGAATCACGACATCGCTGTGAAGTTGCTTCTTTCAGACAAAAATTATGAAGGGTTCGCCATTCACAATTTTGCATGTATTCTCCTTTTATGTACCTTGATTTATTCAAAGTCATCTTCATTAACAGTTTTATTGGATATTTAAAACGTGGAAACACTGATGCAGAATGGAATATATTGTAACATATGTATTGTTATTTTTATTTGTAAATACGACTCTAAAATCTCAATTTGTACAGACCCAGACACAATGCAGAGATGTGAGAGGCTACGGCACATAAACTTTCAATCATCACGGAGGTTAATTTTATTCGAATGTATATAAATGAATTTCTATTTAAAGTGTAAGTTATTTTCAGTAGATAGTTTACAAATAAATTGAAACAGTTGTATTTAGTGAAAAAGTATATTAAGTCTCTTGCAATAAATTTATTGTACGGAATGAGACCTTGTGAACATTCTATCTGCAGCATGCGTTGCATGCACGTGGCAATGAGAAATAACCAGCGTTCGCTCAGGGCCGTTGAACAAACGGCCGGTCAAAACAAAACAAGACTATTTTTCAACAGGTCTTGCTTTGTGGTTATCACCAAGCCAGTCCATGTTTTCATAAAGACCCAATTCGCGCAAATAGCCAGAGATGACTTGAGAGAGGCTCGGTGTCTTGGGATATCGCTCGCGTTGTGGAACTGGGCTCCAGACGCTGCCGCCCTCTACCGAACCCGGGGGAGCAGCAGCTGCACGAGCAACAATGCAGCTTCGTCGGGTGCACGACAACAGTTTGCACCGAGAATCACTGACACAAGTATGCCAGTCGCAAAGTGATACGCACTGGTTTACGCGAGAGAATAGTCAGATTGATATTTGCTGGAGCCGTGGTGAGCGATGGTGGACGCGTATCCGCCTCACTGTCGGGACTGCCGGGAGTCCCCCAAGAAATGCGGCACTTGTAGGACGGGCTGTGTGAAGGAATGTCAGAACTCGACCTCGACAAAGGTACGTTTTGCAGGCTGAATTCAGCGCTTCACGAAAAGAAGGCTTTGAACTCCACAACGAGAAGCAAAACACAGCAAAACTCAGCACGCAGTAAAGATCTAGTGTCAGTTTGCAGATGATTTGTGCTTTGATTGGGGAAAACCATACAGTTGGGATCAGCACGAGTTTTAAAAAACACGAATACAACGAGTCTTTCAACATTTTGCATTACATTTTTCCTTTCTTGCAGGTGAAGAGTCCGATCGGGATCCTGTGGACCCTGCTGTCCATCGTTGTGGCGGGGACCTGCAGTTTCAGTTTTCTGCAGCCGCACTGGTTCGTCGAGCCGGACACTGAAAACTCGTTCGGAATGTTCAGCTACTGTATTGCGACGTCAGAATCGCCATACTCCACCTACCAGACACGCTCTCACAGACAAATGCACATCAGGACAGACATTAGCAGAGCTGCCAGGAAGCAGAACTGTGGGATCTACGGAGGAAGTTTTCAATTTTCCAACCTTCCTTCCAACTCCTGGCAGGCCTCGTGCGTTCTGTACGGCGGCGGGTGCGTCTTCCTCTGCTTCGGTGCTCTATTGGCAATCATTGCTTTGTGCGTTCCGACTGTCACTGATAAGAGACTGACGATGTTCTCAGGATACATCCAGACCATGGCCAGTAAGTATACTCTGTCAGTTGCGAAAGTTTCACGCAACCTTGATCCCCACAGACGCAGTGCATTTTTCGCGCACATCCGCCAGCGTTGCGAGGATTCTGTGCCATTTGCACTTCCGCTGACAATTTCCCCAGGTGCACGGCAAGTCAAACTCCCCGGGAAACTAATCAAAGCCTTTGAAGATCAATGTTTGCAATATTTTTGACGGAGATGTACTCTTGTTGTATTGTTGGATCCTTTTAGTTGATCCCTTTGGAAGCAATATGCCACCCGGTTGAAGCGCATTGGGAGGTAAATATTCCCAGCAGGACACCAGTCAAACTCGCTTCAAGTCGCAATGGTTTTTCTGGTTCCCCCTCTTCTCCGCGGTTTGTTTTTCAGACGCTTTCCTGATTAGAACGATATTCCAGGTTTTCACAAAATCTCAGAAAAGTATTCTCAACAGTTGTCTCACTCCGGATAATTGTTTGAAGAGACACTTTCGGCTCTCCACACAATGAGATGATTGGAGGGCTGCTTGCAAACAAGCACTTGGCTCATCTTGATGCAGATTCTCCTTGACAATAAATTACCAGTGTGATTATCATAATTTCCATGAAAATGAAATGATCGCGTTGCACAATGACGCCCTTTACATGGTCAATGCTCAAGAGATGATTCATAATTTCATTTCTGACAGTGGTAACCTCATTCATTGCATCAGAGTTCGCCGTTTGATGTCTTTCTCACGTTGGGGAATTCTTCTTTCCTGTGCGAACCTTGAGATTGGCACAAAATGATTTTTTTCTTTGCGAAACGTTCAAGGAAGAGATGTGGATCAAACAGAACTGAGCTGCGAACTGGAGATTAATGTTTTTTCACCAAGTGACGCATGGCCTGTCAGGCGGGATCAATCTGCGCAGGGCGAATGAACCGCTTCATTTGTATGATAATGGCCGCGTCTCAGGACGTCGCCTCCATTGTGCACTTGGAATTCCAGATCAAACAAAAGGCTAATGGTCGATTGAAAATTTCAACTTAATGACTTGTCGCAGCTGTATGCGGCATGAGTCAAGATGAGATTTCATAAAATTTGCATTCCTTCACTTTGCGCTGAGTAACCGATAATCCCAGTGGAATTTGGTTTGTTTCTTTGAGTTAGTTGCACCTGCGACGCTGCACGCGCGCGCCGCGACGAAAGCAGGCGTCAAAACAACTTTGATCAGTTGCGGGCAATTTGCAGTGAACAAGCTGGTGAGGGTATGTGACTTGTAGGCAAAATAATCTTTGGTTTCTTCTCCATTTTCAGCACTGGTTCAGGTCGCTGGACTGTTGGTCTACCCTCTGGGCCTCAACTCGACGTTCGTGCAGCACTACTGCTTCGGTTCGGACGTCTACCACTCCGGGTCGTGCACCGTCGGCTGGGCGTACATGCTGGGAATCATGTCCACCGGACTGGCCATGTTCTGCCCTTTTCTCTCCCATTTTACAGACATGAAAGTTCACGAGTCCGATTACGTTTAAGCTGTCCGTTTCATGTTGTGGCATTTTCGTTTTTGCTGTGATACGGTGTGTGTGTAGAAAGAAATTTGGCTGTGTTTTGCAGTTCAAGTGAGCGTGTTGTAGAAATGTCCAGACAAAATCTTGAGAAAGAGAAACAACAATGAATTTGTCCACATTGCGTACGCGTGTTCATAAACAGTTTTGCGCTTCAATCACACGGGAATCCTGATGAATGAGGTGAATATTGAAGTCACCGTCGATCACAATGTAACCGCGAAACAATCTCGTGAACTCCACCGACTCACCACTGCAGTCTGTCTGACAGACGGACGTTTTTTTCTCTCAAGCAGGCTCCATTTCTGCAAATCTAGCTACAAAACATGTGCGAATGCACTGAACAGCGCAACGAAAGAAGCTGTTACGCACAATAATCCCGGCACAGCAGGTAACAAGCTGCGTGGTGCGATAAAGCGGCCCAACAGGATTTTGAAGATAACACATCTACAACAAACACGCTGTCAGGGTCAGATGTTCGTACGCCGCAGAAACACACAAATCATGCCCGGGAGATTGTAGCCGAAAATCACGGTGTCCTGACCCGAAACGGCGCACCATCACTCACACAGTGATCTTGGTGACCTGCCACCGGTCATTGAATGAACGTAAATCACAAAAGAGTTTGCGTCAACTGCAGTATACGGCAGTCATGACCTTCGATGAGAGAAGTAAGACCCTGGCAGAGGTGAGACAAGCTCTGTTCATCCGTGCATTTAAGTGTTGCACACTTTCGCACCAGGAGGCAAAGCTAACGAGCAGGCATCAACTTTCAGATAACAGACAAAACGAGCACATCCAGTGCCCCAGTTTTCCTGACCCCTCCAACAAATTTCCCTTCTTGTTGTGCGCCCCTCCCCCTTTCCGCTCCTCAAGTGCAATTCCACACCAGAAACACAAAACGCACGCGAAACAAGTGGCTTCACATGTGTCGCGTTCGGCTCGCGGCTGCTCCTGTCAGCAACGGACAGCGCTGCAGCGGGAGAGTCGCCCCTTCGCGGGGATCAGCTGCGGGATCGTGTGGCGAGGCGACGCCCCGCTGCCTCCCGGGGGACCTGACTGCGGCGTGTAGTGGCAGATTAACCGAGACAATCTCTGCTCAAGTGATCCTGTCCAATTTGGAGACATTAGACTGAAGTATCTCAAGTGCCCTAAAGGGGCGGTTGGGTCGAAAAAAGTCTTTCACCAGTGGTAGGTGTGGCTTGCTATTTTTGTTGACATGAAAGCTTCAAAATGTTCGTGAACGTAGCACTTTTGTTTTGAACAACAAAGTTGTTGGTCGTGAACTTACGTAAGTGTGCAGGAAAGAATCAATGAGCACAGACAAAAGATCCCAACGGTTTGAATAAGTGTGTACAACTCCTCCCCAGTTTCGGTCAACATTTGTCCGGATTTCCTTTCCTTCTGTCTTCAAACGGACAGGACACTTTCTGCAGTAGATATTCATTACTGATGTTTTCCAAATATCCTAGCCATTAGCGAAAACTCGCCCCAATGTCTCCTCCAATACCCAGAGCATCGATAAAGGAAGCTAATAGAGCCATTAGTACATCCCAGAGCTGCTTCAGCTGTAGACATAGGGGCGTAAGCCGGTACTTTCAAAGTGAGGGACATTCATGTTACATTCATTTTGGGAACATGAAACCACAATCAAGGGGTCACCATAAATTGTTTATTTCAGCCCACGGATTCTGTGGCACGAAACATTCAAAAGCTCTTTCGCACCGCACCATTTTGCCTGACAAGGGAAACACGATCAAGCCAAAGGGCAATGATGATATTTTCATTCCACCGCCCCTCACTCTGTCTGTCTGTCTGTCTGTCTGTCTGTCTGTCTGTCTGTCTGTCTGTCTGTCTGTCTGTCAATACATTGTACAATCAAGCAACAACTGCATGCTCCGCAAACGACAGTGAATGCACCCTGCATGATTTCAGTAAACTCACAACATCCGTCGCCGAAAACGAGCAGACTGTCAAATTTTGCACGCACATGCATACCATTTGAGTGCGACACACAAATGTTCGCAAATCGAGCAAACTACATTTTCTCCATTCTGGTCCCTCCGCATGCTTTGGAAGCAAACATCAAGGAGAGGTGCTTCAAACGGTCCACACACACTGCGCGAGATCCATTATTGATCAGTTGTTGACAGCAGAAACACTGACGAAGACAAACAGTCCGCGCAGCGGCTCCTGAAGTGATTTATGGTCGTGTGACGATAAGTCTGGCACTTTGGCACAAAAGTGAAAGTTCCTCGCACACAAAACATGCCAACAAGTGGTCGATCGGTCGACGTAGCCGTGGTGCAGAACGCATAGAAATTCCTCCAGCTGCTTGAGCGCGCAACTTGTTCTGTCATGGTTCGGCGCCTGGAGATTAAGCGAGAAAAACAGCATCAGGAAATCTGTTCTGCTGCGTTTGTCGTCAAGTGGACCTTTGCCCGTTGAACTGACAAGCAGACGCACAAAGGTCACTCTTGCAAAAAGAAAGCTTTTCTTTGAAGCAAACAGCTTTGCGTGTGTTTCTCTGCATTATTAACCGGTGCAAACCTGCAGCAGGTTTCCTAGATGCATGCAAGTGTCCACTTACACACGGCCCGCTGGTTTTCCATCTTGGAGACAGCATCTGCATCTCCTCGGCCTCAGCCCAACACAGGAGGAGGCACGAAGACAATGGTAACGTTTTTCATATCAGCTTGAGTCCCACTGAAGCAAGTGCCGCAGCAGTGCAGTAACCCAACCATCAATGGTCCCATCTTCGATTTTATCTCCATTTCATTGGTGTCTACTCACGATGAGCTACCACTGAAGCCCTACACGAACAAGCGCCTAATCTTGGAAACTGAAGCAGAAATCAATTAATCTCAAGTGAGACAAGAAATTTTCTACCGTATGCAGGGACACATTGTCCACAAGAACCAAAAAAAAAGAAAGGAACCGAACAATTGAACATTTCATTTGAGCGATCCAAGTTTCTTGTTCATGCGCAGATAAAGTTCAAATTCTGTTGCGTGACACATCTACACGAGTATGTGAGCAACAAAAACCTGAACAGGGCAGTTGAGTTTTGAGGGGTTGTTGTTCCATTTCAACATCCCCATACGCCGTTTTATTCTTTCAAGACACATTTTTGGAACCAACCTGCATGCATGTACACGGCCACATGACGGCGACAATCTCTCGCACGCGCAATTTTTTGAATTCCTGCACATTTCTTGTTCCACCTCGTTGGTATCATCAAGGCTGCAGGAGCAGCTGAGTCATTCCTGTCGGTGCTGTTCAAACAAAGCCGTGAAAGTTCCCAAACAATTGCTGCTTCATTGTTTGAATAAATGGCCTTTTGTTTGTGAGCCACAGAAACGCGCTCTCTGCAGCTGGGCCTGGGAGGCGTTTATGCGGCGAAACAACGCACTTGATCAAAACTGGTGGTGACGAGTTGTTCAAGAATGACTTCTGATTGTGTTTTTTTGTTGTTGCTGGACGCCACCGGGTATCTTCGCCCACTCCGAAAATTCTTTACACCAGCACGAAATTCGGTGTGAGCAAGGACAAAATCATTGATGCAAGCAGCCAGCGAAGAAAGCCGGAATCAAGACCACGACCATACGCGCCATCCTGAAGAGGCCACCCACAAAGACATTCACACCACTATTTTGGACTTCGAAGGATCCCGTGTTAAACCAAGTTTGTGAGAAAAGAGACATTGCCCAGCGACTGTATTGGCAATTGCTGACCTGAATTCCTAACTTGGATCACCATCGGCCTGAAAGGGAATAAAGAGATGCGGCGATGCGGCAGTTAATGAATTGGCAAGGATTGGTTGAGCACATCTCTGATTGATCCTATCTACACGCTTGTCATTTATTATTTCAGCGTCTTCAGACTGATCGATAGGTAACCGCCACAGCATGGCTTTCCATCAAGGACTCGCATCTTCTGCTCGAACATACACAGTGTTTTCTTCATCAAATATCAATAAGAAGGAATGAAGGGCTTCTTCCGTGCAGCAGTGAGGGGATCACCAGGCAGAAAATTGCTGGTTTTCCACTGCAGTTCAACAATTTCCGCCAATAATGTTCATTTGGACAATCGTGGGCTTTCCTGAACACGCACTGCTGTCTGTTCTTTTGGTTTTCCGCCGGTTGTGTTTTTGTCTGCAGACATGCAGATACGTTCTCTCAAAGAAAACGCTCAAGCAAAAATCTCTTTTTGGCCACATCTAACACTCGGGAAGCCGCTAGATATTTGAAACAGTTTCCACTCTCATGCAGATCTACATTGAAGAGTTTTGTTTTGTCCTTTTACGCAAAAGAAAAATGTGTGATATTTTCATGGTTTCATGCCAGTGCACAAAATGTCTTCTCTCAGAACCACAAAGTGAGCTGTCCCGACACCTTTTCTTTGTTGAACCCCCTACAGATGGCCTCGTAGAAGCCCCAAAAGATCCAAAATTTTCAATGTTTCAGCTTGCAGGGCTTCAGTCGTTGAATCGATTCAAACGTGTCGTGCAGTGTTTCGTAAAGTGTTTTGGAGAACACTTGGGTTGCAGGAAACGGCAGCGCGGGTGTCACTTGCGTGGGGTCGGGAACTGACCGGACTCCAGCCTCGGACCTGCGTATCTTGCGTGCGCGAAGCTGGACCCACTACCGAGCTGTTGTGGTGTTGTGGAAGCCCTGCATGTGCACTGTAACAAAGAGTTGTTTTATGACAGTTTATGTTTCTGCCCTTTTCATGTTTTGACAATTGCTTTGTGTAAATTTGCAGTTCGCGTAGACCTCACATATTTGGCTGGACCGTTGCGCACAGACACACCAATTCCGCTGAATCGTTCCAGAAATGGGTATATTGAACGCTGATTCGTGCAATATTTGTGACGGAACACACTCTTTGCAAACGAAAAACTGCCACAGAAGTACATCCGTCGGAGAACCATTCCCTGCATCCAATAAATGGCAACGGGTGTATTTATTGAATTCTTTTTCACTTTCTTTCTTGAGGCGCCGAGACTCAGAGATTCACAGTGTGAATTAAATTGAGACACGGAAGTGTCAGATAGCGTCAAGAAACTTCATTGAAAATGTGGATGTCATGCCGGTTGTATCAGTTTCTCTGCCTCGCACAAGTTGAGGAAATTGTGGATGTCGGAATCAATAAGGCGGAGACCTGTTGAGTCAGAGGGGAAACTCACAGACTCTAATGGATGTGGTATCAGGATGTAATTGCAATCGCAAAATACTGCTGGCAAGCACGTTCTGCAAACACATGCATGCGTGTGCAATGCGGTCCTTTCAGATTCTGGGCAAATATCCTTTGCGGAAAACAGTTTCCTTCTTTTGTACTGCAGCAAGAAACAACGGTGTGCTTTCCTTTCAGATAACAAAATCCCTCAGAAAAATACCTTTGAATTATTCCCAGCAAAATCTTTGCTCATTTCCCATCTATTTATTCAAAGGCTTGCCTGTTCAAGGAACTTTGGTTTGGCACAATTGAAATGAGTTCTTTTTGTGGGGTGTTTATCTTTCGCCTCCTGCAACGTTCATCGTTTGCATCTGCAAACGAACAGCTCTTTCTCCGGCGCAGAGGCCATTTCGCCAGTCTGCCACTTTTGGAAAGATCTCCCATCTCCCTGAAACCGCAAACATTTCAATTATCTCCGCACAAACCTTGACTAATTCATTCTTTTTGTTTGCTGAAGACATGACAAAACGAGTTTGCACTTGATTGGTGTTTTCACTGACAACACAGGAATTGCTCGTTTCTCTAATTGATATCGCAGCTTCTGCGCTAATGAATTGGCCACTTGGTCATCTCCCGGTCATATTTACGCACGCTATGTGTACCTCTCTTTCAAGACCATGTGAAACTTGTTTTCAGGCAGAAAATTTCAAAATTTTCTTTCGGGGCACCAAAGCACAAAGACTTGCAATGAAGACCTTATCGGATCCTTATGAAGACCTTCCCATCGCTGCCGACAGCAGCAGAAAATGGTCTTTGGCAGATATTGTCCATTCCAATGAAAGATGCATAACTTGGAGCCACGACTGTCGATTGGTGGCCAATTCCCAAACCGACAGTATTGTAAAGACTCAGGAACCGCCGAATGGAAAGAGACACTTGAGATGGTGCCAACGCAATGCCCTGGGCAGCTTACAATAGACAAAATCAATGGTCATTGGTCTTTACTGGGTTACAGTGGCCCATCCAAACATTACAACTTGGCCGAATACATCACGATCTGAAGAGAATATCCTCCAGTAGCTTCAACAAAAGCAGTTCCTTTTCAAGCAGAACGAACAGGCGGAAAGACAGAAGGAATGAAGGAACGCATCGCTGACTTGTGAATTTGACAATTGCATCTCATCAGGAACAAACACAAAATTAAAATTTTCATCGAAGAATCATGAAAGCGCACTGCCTGAGAAATACTCGCGTGACATAAAGTTATTGCGCCCCTGTGCAAATACTCAGTCACAGTTTAGTTGAGGGGCAACTCGCGTGTAATTGCCTTTCACTTTCTGACAAATGAGCCACATCCTCCCAACAGTCCGCGGCCCAGAACTACTCCGCCAGATGCTTATCGACAGATATGCGGTAAAAGATGATTGTTGAAGACTTCAAAGAATCTCGTTGGGAACCCTTCATCTTTCCTAACAATTCCATTTATCACCGGACGGAGCTGGTCTTGGCACCTGTCCGCTGTAAGTCTCTCGGCGCGATTTGTGTGCGCGAGGTTGAGAGGTGTACGCGTGCTGTGCTCCGGTTCAGCGGTTTGATAAGCGCCAACCACAAACTAAAGACAAGTGAAAAAGGGTGTACGATTGTTTGTGTTAGGAGACTATGTTGCCCGCAAAAAAACAGCGAGTTTCAGTGCGCGTAAAATTCCCTCGTTGAGAGTCTTGAAAGACTTTGCAGTGAAAAGGCTGTCCACATACGAGTGACAATTGTTCACATGTAGCACCGGAGCTGGATTGGGTCTGCATGATGGCGCATCATCTGAAGTGACACATTGGTGGCAAGAACATGGGTTTCCTTCAAGAGTGCACTGGCCTACTCTTTTTGCAGTTTTGTGGGTTTTTTGGGGTTTTTTTTGGATTCCCTTTGACGTTGTGCCGTGGAAATAAATCCTTGAATGCTCGAATGTGCCTAAGTTCTTTTCAGAAGAACAAACAAGACAAATGATGACTTCATGTGGAAGGATTCGAAAACTTGATCACTGTGAGCAGCGAAATGACAGGACAATTTCTTCTGGAGAAGAAACCTTATATGTGATAACTATGGTAATCTTGTGGGAACGCGCGTCCTCCAACCAACACTTCCATCGGATCCGAGCTGTGTACAAAGTGAGTCACTTTCTTCGGTGGATGTGGAGGAAAATACTCAGATCATACACACAGGAATCACTATTGGCTTCATCAAGTCAAGGCACGCAGGAATAGCACTGACAAATGTCCCGGCTTTTGTTGCCAAATGAGGTCATGCTATGCAGAATGTGTTCATGTCTTTCGCCAAATTGACTGCTGAAAGATCTCAAGAAAGCAATTTTTCCAATCGAGTTTTCAAAATCAGTGGCAATGAGTTTGTTGCATTTTGGACACAAGCTGTATGTTGTAGAGAATCTTGGTGTGAGGGAGGGACTTTGCCACCAAATGTGTCTGATCGGAAACAGACTGACTGTTTTACTTCTCACCTTCACACTTTGAATATTTATTGACATTTGTGGAAAAGCAATCTTCTTGAAAATTTTTGACAGGGAAAAACACAAATCAGTCCTGTAGGATTCCTTGATGTGAGCGATGCCATTCACGCATTCAGCTGCGATCTTTGATTTGAAAAGGAAGATTGCGAAGCTTGAGTGTGCCTGTGTGCGAAGACACAGAGCATTCAAGTTCAATGCATTCCTTCGGTTGTTGAAAACCGGGATGAGTTTTGTTTTGAAAAAAAATTGCTTGTATTTGTTCCTCGTGTGCGAGCATTGGCACTTGTCCTGCATGTGCTTCGGAACCACGCATTGTCGCACAAACCACACCCATCTGCAGAGAAAGAACCACTTTGTTGCATGTGAGGTTCATGCAACTGCCTCCAAAAGTGTGCACAATGTCTGCTTCCAGCGTACCAAGAGCTTCTGAAGAGGAACCACTATTTATCTGCACACATATTTGCCAAATTCCAACTGAACTGAACTCCATGAAAAACACACATGCAGCGCTTTCTCCGAGAAGTTGTCTGGAATTGCTTCCTGCAATGAAATGGACCTTCGGAACGAATGGCACTGGGTAAAGCGACGTTTTATCGCCTGGGCGTGAGAGACTTCAAATCCGCCCGAAAAAGGCTATGTGTGTGTTTCCAACCAATTTGTCCCCTCACTTGCAAGAGATCGTGACGAGTGCATGTGTTGCTGAAAGAAAGGGACCTGTTAGTTTCTTGTCAGTGACACACACCTCTGAACACGACGGTCCCCTCCAAAACATTTTGGCTTTCAGTTCGTCACTCTGTGCATCTCTGTTATTTTCGTGGAGGTCAACAAACCAAATCACCAACCAAAGCTTTTCACGAGCGTATGTGGTTGTTGTGATCTGCGCTCCCCTGACCACATTTTCCAATTTGTTGAGCATCCCATTTGCTGCTGTCGACAAATGAGTACTGACATTTTCTGAAAGCCAGGGCAGTTTTGTTTCAACCTCAGATCCATCATGTTAACTTCTGTACTGCCCAGATAATCGGTGGTAATGCGCGCAAACAGCTTGGGGTCAGACGTTGTCAGTTTCTTGTTGAAGGGGCAGATCTGTTCTGACCAGGCTTGGCAATCATTGAGGCAAAGTATATTTGTGAGAAAATTGAAAGGTAAAGAAATTCGCTTGCACGTACGTTTCTGAAAAATCAAAAATGGGTTCACAACCAGGTGTAGGTTTGGTTTCAGCGCACAGTGTCCAACTGAAGAGCAAAGATGTTCGTTGTCCAACCTGAAAGTTGTGACAAAAACAGGACTTGCTGAGCACGATGGAATATGTTGGGTTGGTTCCACTGCACGGTTGTTCTTCAGGTTCTTTCTTGCTGCATTTTTCTTGAATCATTCAGTCTTTAAAACTGTACACCAACACAAACGCTCTGACACAGAAGGGAGAGGCAGTTTGGAGAAAAAGTCCGCTTTGGTGAGTCAGGCTTCAGCTTTCAAATCAAAGCGGCCTGATGGACCTTGAACGCTTTTGGTCTCATTTCTCTGTCACTGGACCAATTTGCACCATGATTGATCGTCCGTTTTACGTTTGAGTAACATTTTTGTTTCTGTTGTACACCAGCTTTGATTTGCCACATACGTCATGGTGAAGCACAAACGGCAATGCTCACTTTTTCGGTTTTTCAGCAGCATAATTCTGCCTGCTCCTTGTTGAAGAAATCCAGGATCCACCTCCTGTGGAAAATGTAAAAGTTTCTGTTGGGTCGGTTCTTCATCATTTCTGCAATTTCTCGGCACCATTTCAAGTGACACAACATTCCGTGATGGAAAATCAGCACAAATCGTTTGCATCCTGCTTCGATGTGATTTCAGAAGCTTCGTTTGCAACAAGAAACATAAGCCTCAAGATGTACAGCTTTGAGGAGTTGAAAAGTAATCAAACGTGGTCGTTGTTTTCTCGCCACAACTTTCCTGTGTGTTTCAGAAGAGTTTGGGGAGACGCACGGATTTTGAATTTATTTTCCGAGGACAGCATCACTTGCTGGTTGTCAAGTGAGTCAGGGATCACTGCAAGTTCCGAACAATTCAAAATTTTCCAATTTCCCTTTCTGTGCAGGAATGCTGAGCACTGGCTGCTTTTATGCACATCAACTTTGACAGAATGTGACACGGAGACAATAGCAGTTGTAATTAAGGATTGCCGAGGCATAAATTAGTTTGTCGTCCGGGGAAACAGCTCCAGCCCACAATTAGAACATCTCAATGGGGTTAGTGGGCAGTGAAATGCGCTAAATATTGAAACTGGCAATTATGCGGTATGAATCACCCCTCTCACAAGTTCGTTTTTGTTGAATATCAAAATTCAAACAGTTCAGTGTTGAAGAGCAATTGGGTTGACAAAAGACATACAAGTTCAGGTCTCGTGAAGAAGTGAGCCAATTTGGGTCCTTCATAGGTTTGCACAATGAACGGACAAATGCCGCAACTCTACTAAATATTGAAACTGATAATTATCTGTGACTCACCTCATCTGCATTTCTTTCAAGCTGTTTCCAAACTTTTGATCTTGCTCCTCGTCGTTGTTGAAGATTGCAGCTCGTGAGTGTGGAGACGGCGCCGCGCAGACCAAGTGGAACAAGGAGAAGAAACCTTGGGATTTCGTCTTCGTTCAGTCAGTTTGAAATGTTTTAAATTCATCAGCCAAGAAAATAAGAAAGCCCAGAGGTACACAAGTAGGGCCTGCAGAACAGGGAAAAAGGACACAACAATTGACGTGACAAAGAACGTGCAATCTGGGTTCTGAATTGAACCTGTACCTGCACAATTCTCCAGCCAATACGTGTGAACAAGGCAAGTGAGCCTGCAATGCTCGTGATCTTCCCCCCCCCCCACAAATGTGATGTTCTTTTCGTTGCTGTTAATTGTCACTGTGTCTTTTTTGTTTCATGAAATATGCTTTCATTTCGGCCCACTTTGACACCAAACATTTCAGTTGGCAAACTGCATGGACTCGAATAAAATGCCATCTGCATCTCCTTGGTCCAAAATATTCCACTTTCAACAGATCATCAAACAAGTCTTAAAAAAGTTTTCAACAGCCTTGTTTCAACAACAGCGTAATTGCGACACTCTGAAACCATATTGAATTTCAAATTCCGAAAGATCAACGATCCTCCTGGTTTGCATATTTGCCTTTGTGATCCTTAACAGAGGGTCATTAAGCAATGTTTGGCCGGAAATTTGTGGACAGCTGGCAGGGTTATTACAAAAGACACCATTAATCAAGAAGGATAATTAGAAATGGATAGTCTAATATCGTGTCGTCGTGATCCGACTGACTGCTCAGAACAGTCATAACATCTCCGTTGAGCCACCCTCGTGACAATCTTTCTCCCAAGACACAAACTGCTCATTCACATGCTTCACTAGACAAAGACCTGCAGGAACTTGATGTGCAAATCAAATACAGGATCCATTGTTCTGTGTCCACCGCCTCAACTGAGTCACACCCTTCCGGTGGACACCCTGATTTCTTAATTACAGTCAGGGATCCAAAGCCCCAAAGTGAAACACATGATTGTGCACAAAGAGCCAAAGATACCATGTTCGTTGCAGATGCGAGCGAGGAATGCGCACAGCTTTTTCATTGACTGGATGTTTCAATTTTGAAAATGTTGGAATTGGTCAACCTGAAACAATAGACAAGTGGAAGATGCTTTTGTTCGACTCAAGGAACACTTGAACGGACGCCAGGACGACAAAAGGAGCAATTGATCATTTGTTTAATCGCCAACAGATGAGTCCCTGTCCTGTGGGTGGACGCTTATGACGGGATTTTCAGAATTGTCCCTGCGGGCTCGCTGTCCTGACATAATCGTCATTCCCGAGACCCCAGAATGGCCTTCAGTCATTCAACTGAAAACGCGCAAGGTGGATGAAAGCATGAATTGGTGCTAACTTTCCGCGGGCTTTTCCTTTTTTGCATTTTTTGATTGTGTTTCTCAAGTGTTCAAACAATTCAAAGAAAATGAAACGCCACTTCTTGTGTTTTCACATGTTTCTTCACGAAGTTCCTCGCCAGTGTGACTCAGAGTTTCAGCTTGACCTATTTTGCAATGGTTCCTTTTTAAGGTGCTTGTGGTTTCAGGCAATGCTCGTGTTTTGGAATCAGAGAGGCTCGAAGCAAGTGATTTCATTAGAGGAAACAAATTATCAGTGAGAGTATTGACGCAACATCGGAGAAGCTCGTGGAGATGAATTCACGTGCGCGAGAGGCTGATTGAAGTCAATTTGCAGCTTTGCTTTGAGATGTTGGAGGTTACGCTAACTCCCTTGTCGTCAAATCACTTCAATCGCGCTTGATTTGGTGACGGAGAGAACAGCTCGAGGCCAGAGGTGTTTCAATGAGAACAATGCAGGTCAATTGTGAGCAGCTTCAATGGAGCCGTTTTCGCTGTCTCTCAAGCGAGAGATAATAACCTGGCAAAATTTCAGTTGGACCGCAACAAACATGCATGCAGGAAGACAACGATTTCGCTTTGGTCTCTGAAAATTGTTCGACTAATTTTGCAAACGCTTGTTCTGCAAAAGTAATGTGTGTTTCTCGTTCATGCTTACGTTGGCGTTGAGCGTGAATTGTCGACGAGCAGGTATCTGTGCAACAGATTACGAGACATGAAGATATTAGTGTGTTTGCGCAAGCTCCAGCAAATAATAGATAAAGCCATCTCGGAATTTTGAGACACCATCGACCCCTCCGGTAAGCACAACAAACGGAGCAACCGGAGCTGCTCGAGCATGAACAGATATATCTGCAAGTACTCTTCGAACAAGTGTGTCTGGTGTCAGAAGAACGCAAAAACTCTCCATTTTCATTGCTTTGCCAAAGCATTGAGCTCGATGGAATAGCGAGCCTTAATGTTGACGACAACGGTGTACGATTTCTTTCGACAACAATCGTGGCTTGACGACAAAATTAGGAAGAATCCCATTCAAGAATATCAAACGACCAAACCAAAGTCATCATTGCATTAGCAAATTGGGCCGATTCTTCTGCATCAGACACAACATTAACTCGACTTGGATAAGGAGATTATCCGGCTGAGTAATTTGGCCAATCAGAATACTCCAGTAAAGCTACCTGATTTGTGGCTCCGGAGTAAGGAAGGCAATAATTTGTAGACTGGCCTAATGAAGCTTTCACACAGAACACCGAATGAGATCTGGAAGTCAACTTTTCAATTTGTTGTCGAAAACATTTCCCAAATCGTTATTTCCAGGCTGGTTCGTTTGAGTTGTGCTTTGGACCATTGCATGAATCCAAAACGAAACACGGGGAACAGATTTTTTTTTGATTTTAATGAAATGTTATCTCGGAAAATATACACATGTTTCTCTGTTGTTTGTGCACAGTTTTCACGACTGTAAAACCTGTTCAAATACTTTTGTCAGCAGAATCTCCAGTGTTCGCCTGACACGCAAGCTTGCGTGTCGTTTCGAGCACAACGAATCGATCTGCGTGCATATTTGCTTTTATCTACCATTAAAACACAAACAGATTCACTGACACCGGACAACATCTGTGGTTCTGTAAAAAAAAACATATGAAACACCCAACACGCATAAAAATACAGACACGAAGATTTTCTCGTTGTTTTCAAGCAACATGAGGCGGTGGGTTTGCAATCAGCGCACAAGCTACTCGTAGTTGGAGCAGCATTCAGCTCCGACGGTTTGCTCGACCATATCGAAGAGATTCAAAGTCTATCACCACTTCATGTTTCACCCAATGTGATGTGGTATCGGGAAACCCAAGAATGAAAATATGCTTGACCATTGTCATTTATGTCCAAAAAATGGAACGAGAAACTTTCCACGTGCATGCGAGTTTATTTCCCAGACACTCCGTGCGCGTCCAGTACGGAGCATGACCGATGATATGCTCGTGAGCAAACTTCCGAAAACCACACGCAGGGTCACACCAGAGCTTGCCTCTTTTGTTCTTTCACTGCAAAGATCCACTGCATGGTGCTAAAGGAAAGTGTGTGGTGTGTGGGGTGGGTCCTGCACCTTCATGTCCGTGTACTGGGAGAGGAAGGGGCAGAACATGGCGAGGGCGCAGCCCATGATGCCCAGCATGTAGCCCCAGCCGAGGTGGCAGGCCCCGGCCCAGTAGACGCGAGCACCGCGACAGTAGTGCTGCACGAAGCGGGAACTCAGGCCGAGAGGGAAAACCAGCAGTCCGGCGATCAGGATCAACACTGCAAAGACAACGGGAGCAAAAGTCACAAACTGACAAAACTATCTTGATGTTGGCTAACTTGCTCCAAAAGCTGGAAATTTCGGCTCAGCAACTTTCGAGGCGCATCTGTTCAATCCACAGCCGAGGGTAAAACATGTTGAAAACACTTCAACATGTCTTCTGGTCATTTAATTGTTGAACAGAAATTCCAGAACACACACCGCATTGTGCGATTTCAAAAGCAATTCAACGCTTTGTTAGTGAATTTACATCAAAATTCCGAAACACGCGCGGCAAGGGACGGTCCGAGACACAGCTGCGCCTGGGCACAGCTGGCAACATGACACAAATGTGACACTTAATCAGCGTTTTTAATTGAGTTAAAATGAGACCCAGTGATAAACATCGGTGCTCCGTAGAGCACTCTCTGGAGATTCATAGGCTTCGGACTCAGCAGCTTCATTCATCATGTCAACAATGACTTGCTCTTTCGCTCAATGAAAAACAGTTCAAGCCTCAATGTTTGAGTTGAGTCACCAAAGTATACGTTGAAGTCTGCGTGCACGGCAGCACAGGCAGGTCAGTTCCGCACGTTTACTGCGCTGTGTTTCGAAAAGATTTGTGCATCACTTCTTCTTTGCAAAGCAGCTTCAAGCTTTTACTGCCTTGATGTGCAGATTGTTTGATGTTTGCAACACTAAATGTTATTGAAGAAGAAGTTGTGGGAAACACTTGCCATTCAAAAGCTTTCAAGAAGATTTTGTTTTTACACTCCGTCAGGTAGCCAGTTCTTAAAAAAGCTGATGTATTGCATTCTCCTCTTTCAACATCCTCAAGATGTTACAAAAGCCAGAAATTACCAGGTCCACCTTTGCCTGGTTTGAAATTTTCATGTTGCAAAGCAGCTGCGTGAAGTGGAGAAACAGAAAGATCGACACTGCGCAGACCCAAAAGAACAAATGGGAAAGAAAACATATGAACGAAATCTCTGTTTCGACACCTGCATGACCAACATGCAGTGACGCGTCCTCTGAAATCCAAGGAATTTTTCCAGTGACACAAGGATGTATGATATTACCAATCTGCTCTAATGCATTTGCACACTTGAATCTGTCGAGTTGACAGCAATATTGCAGAAGGGGCGATGACTCACCCAAGGTAAAGAGAACTATATAGTTCAAGAAGAATGAAAGAAAAAAGCGCCGGCATTGTCAACTGCGAACTTTAGCACATCCGCAGAGATCGATGTCGATTTCCAGCTTTTCCGTCAGTTTAAACTTTTCCATATTTCAGACCGCCACAGGACATGACATTGACGGCATTCACGTCTTCACAAAGACATTCTACGCGAATTTATGGTCCCACGAACGCGCAATAATTGGCAGCTCCACTAATGACGTGCTCGGCAATGTGTTCAACAAGCCTTGCCTAATGCACCGACTTCTGATTGCAACCTGGCACAAATGGTGGATGTCCGAATTACATCTTCACTGGCCTTTAGATTTCCGGGTTTCTGCACCAAAATGACGATGGAACTTGTCCGGGAGATTCGTCTCCACACCCGGTGGCAGTCTGTCTTCCCTTGCCAGGGTGTTTTCGCTGTCTTTGAATTTGCTTCAACACAGCAGGTGAAGACAAGGAGATGATGGACACGCGGTCAGCAAACAACAATCGTCGAATGAGGCGTTTGACTTGTGCCTGCACTCACCATGCAACACCGCCAAGAACTCTCACTGACGACGCCATGCAACCTCTCGAGAACCAATCCGCGAAAAATTCAATGGGAAGAAAAGGTGAAAGAAACAACGTTTCATCAATTGTGATCTGCCTCCAGGTCAACTGCGTCAACTCCATCAAGGTTCGCACAAAAGCGAGAAATGACCTGAAGAATAAATTCCGATGTCATGCAGTCAACCTGATGTTTTGTTTTCTTTCAGGCAGGCCACTTGCGGTTTGCTTGTGTGGTCTTTCACTTTCAACGAACTGTAATTGTCAGGTTCGCGTAGATCTTGTCTGCGACAGGGAATTTTGACTGGATGTCCGTGCCTTTGCATCAGTTTTGGGTTCCTTGCATGCAGGTGCTGACAAAGAGGATAAAGTTTTCAACAACCTACAACTTCAGCTTAATTTTTTTGTGCGCTCTCTTTGGGACAGAGAACCCGCACACACACACACAAATGTTGATTTGTGCCTTTATTCAACTTAGACCTGAAGGATTGGTGATGTCCAATGAATTTTGATGAGATTCGCTGAACACTGATATTTGCAGTTGAGCTTACCACAGTTCCACAGTTTATTTGCTCACCAGCAATAGACAGTGTGAAATTAACTGAGCCATGGTTGTCAAAACTGCGGAAATATTGTCCAAGCAGTTTTGCCTACAAGCTTTTGCATCAACTAAACACAAATTCCCTACGCAAGACCTGTGTCATCATGTGCAAAAAGCCGAAACGTATTCCCTGCTAACCCACTCTCTTAACACTGGGAAAGGGATTCAATATCATTAGATTTCCCATCAGATGAGTCGGAACAATGAAGCTGCTCGGCGGGTCGGGACTAGGCGCCTCCTGCGGGACCAGTGCTTCTGATGTCGCGCGCCTCTGACCGATTGACCTCATCCACTAAATTGACAGATACCACAAAAGTCGGACACCACTCGGGGAAGCCGTACCAACACCAACACTCGGGAGTTTAAATTCTTCCCTCCAAACAATTTCAGGAGGTTTCCAAGGCATTTTAGCAAGTGTCAGGCTCCATTCACACACATGCACGTACTTGGAGGCAGCAACTTCGGCCTTGTCTTGTGCACTGAGCTCCACTGTTTCGGCCCATGTAAGCAGAAACTCTCAGAGAGAGAATCCTTCGGGGAATCTCTTTTTGCGTTGACGGATCGACCTTTCATGGTGATCTTTCATGGTGACAACTCCAAACGGAAGCCTATTTCAGATAGTTTTCCCGGAGAATCCAATTTGAGACCGACGCATTGTCAGTGAAGGCGCACAGGTGTTCTTGAGGCCAGCTATCAACGAACCAAAAGGGACCATGAGCTTTCTGGAAGTGTTCTTCGTGAGTACTCAGATATCTCAACGCTGTTGCGAAAATTCAAGAAAAGAAACGAGAAACCCTGCCTGTCGTGTACCAGGAGATTTTTGTCACCGTGAACCTGTGGGTACGAGCACGGCACAGAGGTTTCTTCCAGCTGCATGCATGTGTGTGCATGCACGCACCTTTGTGTTGAACTGCATGTGTGCAGCTGCGAAGGCATGTCTTCAGCAATTCGCGCTTTGAATCTCGTATTCTTCCTGCAGCTGTGAAAAACAGCAAAATGAGGAACTCACATCAGAACTGTGGTTCTGAATTTGTGCAATCACATTTGACAAACAAAATTCATTGTCAAAAATAAAATCCTTTTTGAATTTGTGCAACTGTGTAAAATGTATTTTTCTCTTTCTGAAGTACCAGTTCTTGACATTTGCTGAAGTTCATTCGCAGGACACATACAAAAATCCATAATAGCCTCGGGTACCCATTTCACAATATTTGTACAAGCACTCTGTTTTATTTGAGTACTATTTCTCTTGATACATAATATTTTGCTTCATCTGTTTGCTACACGTCGCGTAACAGAATTACACTGAGAAGGTCAAATTAGTGAGGGCCGCCCCGGGCAAATTTTTGCCGAAGCAGTGACTTGTAGAAAGAAGCTCGAAGAAAGTCTCGTGACATGGAAGGAGTTTGGTCCTGTGGCCAATTTATCTTTGTTCACCTTCACTTTTCATCCAAATCGTGTGCAACATGCACGCGTGTGAGATCATGTTTGTCCAGCTCCTGATCACAGGCAATCACGAAGGTGCATATGTTTTGACGAACGGACCTGAGAACAACAACTGACGAATCTCCAACTTGCTGCAAAGGTTGTTGCTCGATCATACAAGAGGCATTGAGATCATCTCACCTGCAGACTGAAATTTCAGTTCGCACCGAAAAGCGCGACAAGCCAAATAATTTCATTGCGCACCAAAGTGCACGAGATTCTCAAGATCTTTTATTGGCCTGTCCGGAAACAGGGAAACAGAAGTTATTCTTTGATTTCGAGGCAGTTCTTCTCAGCTTCAATTGAACAGCTTACTGCGTTGCCGAAGTGTATTTACCTCCAAGAGAGGAACGGGAGACTTTAAAGCGATTTGGGTGGATATTTGATATGCAACTGTCATTCAGGATGTTGATTGAAATGATGGCATCAAAATGTATCTTTCTGAGCACAAAGGAGCAGCTGCCAAACGCAACACAACCACCATGGAGTTTGTGGATCGGAGTTCAGAAGAAGCAAAGAAATTTGAGGATCCTTCTTCAGAAACATTTGGGTACAAAGTAGAAGCAATGCTGTGGGGCATGAACAATCTGCCGTCTTCTAATCAGAAACACAACAAGCACACGACGAGTGTTCGAATTCCTTCAGTTTGTTTGTCTACAAATATTGCAGTTGTTTGATGATTGAAGTCAGAGATCAATTTTCGCCATCGACACTGAGATTCTGAGCATCCCCGACTGACCCCAGTCCGACCCTGCAGATCCATGCACTGCATGCAGCTGTCCTTTCTGTTGTTTTTCGGAGGTCCATGCACAGACCATGCAGGCCACACGCGCAACGAGCATGAGGATTGACACGAATATGATTCGAAATCTGCAACCTGCAGCTGCAGATGTGGAGATTCAAATCAGACAAATACCGTGCACCATGGGACCATTGTTCACCTGACCGACCTCATGCAGTTGACAATTAATGCTTCGGTTTTCTTTGTCTGTTGCCAAGAATTCGACCAGTTGCAGACGGCTAGACGGTGAATCTTGCTTTTTTTCATGTTTACGTTTTCGAGCACATGCATGAACTGCATGAAACGCAAGCAAGACGGAAAAAAGTTTGAAAGGAGATAGGATTCGAAAGAAGTTCACAAAGCTCAAGCGCTGCAGAGAAAAGCTCAGTTGAACTGCTGGTGAATCCGTCAGCTTTAATTCTTGAATCAACAATCGGCGTGTCCAAACATTCAAATCGAAAATCAAACATCTGAAGAACCGTCAGCCAAATTGATTTATCCCAAAGGAAACATTATGTCCAACAGAGTTCATCTTCTGCAATATTCAGGACCAAATGTTCAATCCCACTCCAAACAAAAGAAGTCCAATCAAACGTGCTTGCACTCAAAACGTTGGTGCAAATGTTGTGGGATTCGAACCTTTGAAAACTTGGGAATCAGGCCATCAAAATAGAAAGCGACAACAAATGTTCAATCTGCCCATTTCGGTCCCAAACCCCCATTCAACTGAATTCGCGAAAAGTGACACACTGCGAAAGGAACACCACCGTGCAGGATCCACCTGTTCAACACAAGACAATTTCAAAATTTGTGTTGAAGATCTGCACGTATCACACGCAATGAATTGAGAAAATCAGACAGACCCAATCTTTTCCAGCAAAACTACAACGCAGCAATTTTGATCATCTTCCAGCCTGGTGATTCCACCAGGGAATTGCAGATCCCAACAGCGATTACGCCTCCGCTTTCGACGACGTAGTTACGAGGCGATCCATGTGCCACCCCGCACCAGTTTATTAACAAGGCAAAATTCTCTCACTTCTCCCCCAAATGTTGATACAATTTGCGGGTTATGACACAAGATACACCCTGTAACAACACGTACTTTGGACAAGAATAGTCAACATTCCGAGCAAATGAACAGAAGCAGCTTCTGTTTCACCACTACACCGCTCATTCCAGAACCCGATAATTCATTTTTGCCTTCGCATGAAGTGTATTTCTGCGTTGAGTGGGATTTCAGAACCTCACCATTGGATACCAAAGAGAAAGAAAGAAAGAAATAAAGAAAGAAAGAAAGAAAGAAAGAAGAACAAGAAGGCCATGCCTAAAAAGCGCGCGGTTCACACCACTAGCTCATTGTTAACAGAGAATTGGAGGAACTTCAGTCTGATGGTTTGAACAAGCCATGTTGAGTTCATCCAGCCCATGTTGAGTTACAGAGGGGTAGGGGACAACTCAATATGCTGAAAATTTACCAGAATCAGTTTTTGCCAATTTTAGAAAAAGAAAAAAAAAATTCCATATTGAGTCACCAGGGGGGGGGGTAATTCAACATGGCCAAAAAAAAGAAAGAAAAATGCTTAAAATGGCCTGAAAATGACCTGGCTAATTTTTACTATGTTGAGTTACCCCCCCATAACTCAACATGTACATACACACACATACATCCAGACTGAGCTTCAAAAGAAAGGAAGAAAGGCAATGAAAAGGAAAGAAAGAACACCTGAATGAAAAGAGTGAACAGACAAGAAAATACAGCGAAAAAAAGGAAAAAAGAGAAGAAAGACAATCACGTGCCATTTTTCAAAATTTATTCCCATGCAGGAAAGCTGCCTCCTGCATGGAATCCTTCCGGTGCTTTCGGTCAAGAAAAGGCAACGAGCCAATTGATGTGACTGATCTTTGTAATATGTTTTCTGGCACCACACTGCAGCAAGTTTCCATTCTGAAGAGTCCAATTTCAATTATTTACCAGGACAATGTGCGAATCAGAGCGGAATGATACGTGTTCAAATGATATCTTTTCATCAGCTGTCCGACTGCCAATCGATACTTTTACAGCCCGCAGTTGAGGTATTTTCTCTTCATCACATTTCTTTGCTGAGTACACCTCTCAGTTCTGCCAATCAAACGATGTCAGTGGAAGGAAGCCACATTTAGATCTACTGTGAGAGATCCTTTACACCTTTCCACAGAACTCGACCGTGACTTTCACACGCACGGTAGGACTATCATCCTTCTGACAACAAAGAAAACTATTCAGTCTCAAATTGAAATGGTATCTTTTGGGGTGAAGAGCATCTGCTGAGCCAACAACATCAAGACATTTTCATCTTGGCCACAAAGAAGGATTTCGATGGAGATTAAATTTCATTCTCGTTGCAACACGCAAGGTTCTTTTCGCGACACTGTTTTTTGCACCCAACGAAGCTTATGTATCCTGGCACAACAAAGAGTGCACTCACCAGCCATGGTTTGGACGTATCCGGTGAGCACGGAGAGTCTCTTGGCGGCGAGTTGCGGGATGCAGAGCGCCGTGATGGCGAACAGTGCGCCGAGGCACAGGAAGGCGCAGCCGCCGCCGTATAGCACACACGCCGCCTGCAGCGCCAAAGGACAATTCACGATTCAACCTTGCTCTTCTTCAAGCACGCCTGCTTCTTTTTCAAAAGAGAACGAAAGAAAAGAAAGGGACACTTGCCTGCCACGAGTTGGAAGGAAGATTGGAGAAGTGGAAGGAGCCTCCGTAGATCCCGCACACGTGAGAGGGAGCCCTGTCCACTGCGCGTGAGCGCGAGTGCGCACCGCTCCTGGATCCGCTCCTTGGGGCGCCGGCGCCACCACCCACCGCGACACAGTAGCTGTACATCCCAAATGAGTCATAGGTATTCGGCTCGATGAACCAGAAGGGCTGCAGGAAACTAAAACTGCAAGTGCCCGCCACCATGATAGACAGAAGTGCCCACAAGATTCCAACTGGTGTCGTCATGTCGACAGGTCCGTGAGTTCCTTGGGTCACAGGGAAAATGTCACGTCATTGTGTTTTTTCAGTTTCGTTAGCAAAAAAACGTGCTTGCTTTTGAAGCCTTCTTGTTGCACAACTCCACCCAGCTCTGAATGATTGGGTCAGTATTTTGATACACACTTTGAAACAGACACCGGTGGTTCCAGTGACAAACACGAACACTTATCCATGTTCGAATAATTGGATCAATCCAAATCTCCGCCTCACATCACAATTACTGCAATGCATTTTTCATTGTGTGTATTGCAATTATTCTCCAACAAAGACCACAAACAACACTTACGTTGAGACCCAAATGCTCTCTTCCATAGTTTTATTGCGAGTTTTGCCGTAACTAGACCATGGCTACCAAGCCTTTTTTCTGCGCAAAAGCACACGTTTCACATTTCATCCGTCAGTTCAGCTTTGGTGATGGCCCGTAGAGATGTGAATGGCCGTATCAATGGTATTTCAGCTGCAACACCGCTTGATATTCCCTCTGCATATTCAACACATTTCAACGTCCAGATGTTCACATAGCTGCACACAGCATCGTTGTGCCCCTTCATTAGCACATGGACGTGTTTTGATGTGTCATCACCAGAGTGAGGCTTCGTGGGGTTGCTTCTCTGTGGTTATTTGCATTGGACCATTCACTGTCAGTCTTCATCGCACAAAACCATCGCAGCGCACGACGCATCTCCCCGCAGAGGGCGCTAGCCTCCGGCACCAAGGACAGCGGACTCTTGTGAGAAAAACACCAAGTGATTGCAAATAGATTCCAGACATTTATTTGGTTCCCTTTTCACTCAGATGACATGAAAAATTACAACAACTGGAGCCCGACGTGTCATCATAAATACACCACAACCACCCCACCCCCCTCCTTCCCAGAAAACAGATTTGTTCCCATTTGAGTTCTGGCAGTGTAGTTTCTGACTCAACAGAACAGCTCCCACACAATGGGACGAAACTTCGAGTTTCTTGTTCCAAGAATTTTACCAAGTTCCAGGCAGCACATGAACACCACACACACCTGTGACCAACGGCTAATCACTTTTCATTTACACCGCACAACATTCTTCTGCAAATCTCCCTCGCTCACGAAGTCCTTTCAACATGCACACACATGTCCGTACCGGAAAACTCCCACCGGTCGGGCACACAATTCTTCTGGTTTGGTATTTGAAGTCTAAAGTTTCCTCCTTCACCACACGATTTTTTCCTCTGTGTCCTTTCGTGCAGAGAACGACGAAGTGTGTTCCGTTCATTGCCCTCACACTTCTTGTTCCACAACAAACACTGCGTCACACTGTCAGTCTTTCAGTCTTTTGTTGTCCAGAGTCACCACACAGAAGTGCAACACGTCCACCCACATGAAGATGAACACACCAGGAATGTGATGATTCCCCGCAACTTCGTTTCGACATCACCAATTTGGCGTGGCATTCGCCAATCGCCGCATCCGCCTGAAAACGAGAGAAAATCATGTCAGTGCGCTATAAAATTATTCGCTTCAGAGCATTCAGCTCAGGAGAGGCAACAACATTCAACACAGGTACGTCACCAAGAGCAACACCACTCAGAATCAGAGGTGGTGATGGCTGTCAAGGCTTTTGGACAGCCATCACCCAGGTGACCGTTGAGAATACTTCAGGAGTCATCACCCTTTGACCCAGCGAAGGAGGGAGCTGACAGCAAGAGTGATCGAACATTTCTCAGCAGCCATCACCCTCTCCCCAATTGTTACTCAGTGGTCAGCAAGGGCAATGGTTTCTGAACATCTCAGAAGCAACTCCCCCAGTGATGACCGCAGTGATCGCCACCGTCTCGCACTACGTACCTCAGCAAAATCCAGCACGTCAATTTTGGAATGAAATTTGGTCCAGGAGCAGGTGATACAAACCTCGTGTTTCTGTCCTGGTCCCGGATTTTCTTCTCCATCTCGGCGTCGGACAGCGTCTCGAGGAACGGCGCCCAGTTGTCGGCCTCGTTCTGGTTCCGGATCGCCACGTCGATCGCCGGCAGCGGCGAGTCGCTGACAGAGGGGGAGAAAATGCAACTGCGGTGATCTTTCTTTTTGGGCGGTACAATAAAAAGAACATGACAAAGCCGAATGGTCGTAACGCACAACTCATTTTCAGAAAATAAAACACGTCCTTGTCAGGAAACAACTCAATGACTGGCAGCTTGCCAATCACAGACAAAAATGTCACCAATGCTCACCTGAACGCGTACGTTCTCTGGTGCCACGAGAGCTGCCCTCTGATGCTGTATGCAATGGTCGTCACAAACTCCCCTCCCAAGCCTGCAATTGTCACTGCCAGTTGATTTCTTTGGTTCAAGGTCAGCACGCGCCACGGCTATTTTTGCTCGCGAGAACGTCAAATCTCAAGACCCACTTAGAAGTACGATCCACACAAGATCACATCAGTTCTGTGCAATGCTGGCTTTCGCTGACTTCGACTTCAGCTGTAAATGAATGCCACTTACCCAATTCAGCGCATAGCTTTGCCGCAAACTCTTCCGGACTGTTTTTCTTCTCTGACATGTCCCACTCGAACTGGTCGACAAGTGACACGTTTCCAACGTGAATGTTGAGCTGCAAAGGACATCGACGTCAGCACACAAATTCCAAGCGCAAAAACTCTACATCAACCGTACTTTTTGGTCTAAGTTCACCTTGATGATGACTCTCTGGTCCTGCTGCTCGTCCAACAAGTTGTCGGTCGACTGCGCCTCAATTTGCTGACGGATCGCTGTTGCAATCGGAGCGACAAAGTTCACAGGATTCAGATCCAGATCGTCGCACAATGACTCGGCAAACTGTTCAGGGGTGATGAGGGTCTCTGAAGAAGTAAGAAGAGAACATTTTGCCAGTACTTCTTCACAAGATAACGTTCTTTCGAAATCTATTCTCTGTCCATTCCTGCACTTGCGGATACTCCAACCACAAACAGGAGACAACCTTGCTTTCGACAGCTCAGTTATTATGATCACCACATCTTCTCATCACAGTAAAGCTTCTCTAAGTAACCAGATTTGCGTCGAACCGTTCTTGTTCCAGGTGAAGCAGTCTCGCAACTTCTGGCCCTCGTACTCCATGTCGAGTCGAATAGGAATCAGCAGTTCCTCCTTCATCGCGTTTTCGTGCACCAGAGACGGGTCACTGTCGTCAAAACTACAACCCAAGAAGCTCAGTGTCGTACACGAACGACACCATTCACGTTTCGTTGAAGTTTTGCGCAGCTGACGCAGACTCGGAGACTTGCAACCAAGGTTTTGTCAGCAAGTACGTTTTCCAGAACGCGGACAGAAATGAAGGAACCAAAAGCAAGTGACAGCTCAGTGAGTCGGAAGTTTCTGAAACCTAATGCACCGCATGTGAAAAAGGCCAGACTCACCAAATAGGGAATGTTCGCTGCTTGCGTCCAATCCGATTTCTATTGATGGGCGTTGAGCAGGGCACAGCATCCAAGTGATGCGAGCTCGTGGGAATTGTGGGAACCCAGCTGCTGGTCTTTTTTGCTTTGATGTCCCTGAACACAAAGCAGTTGAACAGTTAAAACGCGCCCCCAAGTTTTCGCTTCAATTTTTAACTTTGCTTGCATCTGTCTTGGAACAGCTAATTTTCTCACAAATTCTGACTGTAGGTTGGAAAACTGCGAACAAACGAATCAAAAACAGCGCAAAGGTTGCATGACCTGACAGTGCACCAGAAACCCTTTGCTCGCAAAGATAGAAATTGTCTTGCCACGTGCTTCCCCAACCATTTTCCCAGAAAAGGGGGAATAAAATTATAGCACGGTTTAAATCGTATCTTATTCACAAGAATATCAAGAATACATCATGATAAACAGATTAGTACTTAAGTGGGTAAGATTCAGAGCTCAAAGCAAGCGCTTTGTATTTGTCGTCGGATCCCACAACAATTTCGTCAACTTCCTCGGCTTTCAGAAGAGAAATACTGGAGGCCATGACCGCCTGCAGGTGCACTACAACACAAATGTTACGCATCACACACACGCGCTTCCACACAGAAATGTGCTCAGAAGACAACGATGTGCTCAGTCACAGTGATGTGGTTCCCATCTCCATCAGCTTCGAGTTTGCTGCGATGGATGTGCGTCTGTGGAACAAATCAGTCATCAAGATTGGATCGGTCGAGTTGAATGCGTTTTCAGAATGAATTCGAAATTACTGTGGCTTTGAAAACGCATTCCACTCAACACAACTGCGCAACGCAAGAATCACAGCAGAATTCTTAGTGTGTTAGCGAGTAAAGAGAAGCAAAGGCATCAAATGAGAAAACACACAAAATTTAGTGAAGCAACAACAAAACAGAACACCAATGCAATCAGTTTCCAGAATTCAAGGCATACATCGTCTTGTACGGACAAGTGATACCTTATGACGGGAGCCTCATTGAACGTGACTGCTTTATATTTGTCGTCGAAACCATGGCTGATTTCGTCCACCTCAGCGGCCTTCAGCAAAGTGACGTTGGCGGCCAGAGAATGCGATCCGAAACCAACTGACACCAGAGAAAGTTTCAACGTTTTAGACGTCCGAGTGCTTCACACCATTCTACATTGCACAGTCCAATTTAGTACGTGTAGACACATCGCTTTGTTCATTCTTGTTTGTGATGTTGGTCTTTGTGATGATCCAACTTCAACACCACTGTGCAAAATGCGCCATCACAATTATGCGAACTACAAATACTGCAAACGAAAGCTACTTTTTCTTTCGAACGAAACGCATTTCGAAAGCACTTTGTCTGAACACAATGCACCAAGCTGAACGGGGAATGAGGAACAAAACTACGAAACTGAATGAGCTACATTGACAATTCAGAACAAGCTAATCACTTGAATGAAGCGCAGACCAGATTTCACCCACAGACTTTTGCTGAATTCAAATTCCACATCACACATCACTGTGCCCGTCAATGTTTGACATTCACAGAACAGAACTGACGCTGAATCGGAACCGTTGGGGGTGCTCAACGGATTGGACAAATGCTCTGCCGAACATTTTGTGTCAGATACTGTTCACAAAACTTGATTCATTTGCGACTTTTTGACCTTTGTCTGGTGCCGTTCGATTCGACAACGCACATCACTGTTGGCTGTAATAAACACATTTTGGCCAACATTGGTCGACCCCCAAGCAACCTGCCAACAAAAAGGATTGCTGTTTGGGCTGTTTCGGTCGATCCCTGCAACATGGGGTTTTCAAAATCACTAATACGTACGTTGTTGAGCGATCACTTTTCTTTCTTCCACTGAAGCCAACTTCCTCCATAGTGATGGATACTTTCGATACAAAGCACCTCTGAACATACGCAGATAATTTCCAACCTGAAATGTTCAATGTGTGCAGATCTACGAGTACATCAAACAGCAAGAGGTAAAAGATCAACGACGACTGTTGCCCCCCCCCCCCCCATGGAAAAGTCCCCCAAGTTGACTGTCCACACAGCAGAACAGAAAACAGTCTCGGTTGGGCTCAAAAACAGGTCATCGCGGCCTCACACATCGAAGCCCAACAACAGTGAAAGGACAAATACAGAACGAAGTCCACACCTCGGAACCAATGTAGTAATATTCGCCTCCTTCCTCCAACTGAAATTTCCTTGGAGTCTCGCCGTAAGTGCGAGGCTTGCTGCCATCAGCCGACGCCATGATTGCAGTGGGCTGAGGATCAAACAAATCAAGTGGCGTTATCCTGTGCGATTCTCTCCTAAAATCTTCCACTCAATAATGTCGCTGTTGTATTTGTTGCTCTTCGTATGTTTCCAACGCAAATATCAACGAATATTATGAAATATTCACAAAGAAAATTTTAGAGCTTTGTTCCTTCCCACGCCATGATTGGTTACTTCTGGAGCGGTCATCCACGCAACGTCCGCACGTATTCTAAATGCCTCATCAACATTTCAGAGTGACAAGAAAACGCAGAAATATAGCAGGTTTTTAAAGCATAATAGTTTAGTAAACATACGCAGTACACTAAAGTGAAGGCAAGTTGTGTTTCTAATCTGACACACATGAACATTTGTCTCATCGTTTTTATATTATCAAATGAAAACGCAGGTTGCAAAAACCCGCGCGCCAAACTTTATAACGCGCGGAAAAAATATTTTGTCGCAGAAATTTATACGCCCAACACACCAACGAAAATCCATTTTACAAGTGAATGCAAAAGTTTGTGCGAAATACATCACTATTTATTTTCACTTTTGAAATATCGCGCAACACCCGGATGCCACAACTCTGGTCAATCACGAGGAGTATCAGAGCTTTTGGAATAGATATCTACAAGTTACTTGAACACGGTCCAGTTTGTGCAAACTAGCTTCATCTGAAACTTCGACGAAATATATGGCAACTGTTGCAGCCTCAAAAACTTTCAACAGCCTGTGCGGGATTCCCGTATGAGCAACACTGACGTCTTTTGGCAAATATCTGGGACCTTCTGATAAAGAATGTATGAAAACTAGCTCTTCCGGCAGCTCCACTGCGGCGAGAAGTGGCCAACAAAACGAGCTCGTCAGAATCCAGGGTTCACACGATCTTCGTCTCTCAGTTGTACTTTGTTTTCGGTCTCGGATTCACCACTGCTCGCATGACGCCATACAACAGTCCGAAGAGGATTCCCAAGATGACGAAGCCAACCAGGCCCATACCAAACCACATGTATCCGCAAAGAAATGCAGCCAGAATGTATCCGAGGTTCTGATAGCTCGCCAACCATCGCAGCCTGAGTTTGGGTTGGGACAGAGACTGACGTTTGGCTTCCGACACTGGGGAAGTCACCAGACCCTTGTGTTGGGGAGGTGTTGGTCTGGGCGGACTGAGGAACTGGTACGCAACCGCTCCCATGAAGTCGTCGCGCACGTACAGGTTCTGAATTTCTTGTGAAAACTGGAAAGAAAGAGGTTTCATCATTTTATCTCCATCCGGAATAATGCGACACAGCCTTTTTGAAAACTACTGAAAAAATTTCTGATTACCCGGGTGTTGAGGAAGCAGCCCAGATGATGCAGCGCCCTCACGAGGAACGCGCTCTCGTAGGATCTGATGGGCTGCACGTCTGGGTCTCCGCTGTAGTCCACGTCAAATCTCCGCAAACCGTTCATCAGCTGCAATGCGTGGTCATACAAAAAACAGCTCCGATACGTTGTCATGCGCTTTGCCTGTGTTACGCGGGACTCACCAAACAAGAAATTTCAAGCTCCTGTCTTGGCAAAAAATTCCCTTCAACTAAATTTACCTGGTATCGACCAAGAGGTGTCAACTTGGGTCCCTCGTCAGAGTCAATGTGATCCGGCGACAGCGTTTCGGGAACCCGTTTTCCGTTGCTGTCTCCCCAACGCACAGTCTTTTCCCCGATGTTTTCCGGCGGTGCCATCTGTCAAACAAATCAGTCAGTCCTTTCTGGTGTTGAGCGTTCCCGAAACAGTGTCTGCACACCTGGAGAGGAATTTGGGTCAAACTCGGGTGAAACCTTGATTGGATAAGTCCGACTGTGAGAGAGGAGTTCGCCTGTTACTTGAAGGAGTCCGGCAGGAAGGGGTAGATACCCTGGCTGCATTTGTGGGTGAAGAAAGGTTAAATTTTTGTCCTGACCTAACTGAAGTGCCACAGCGTTTTTGACGCTGTTGTCACTCACACTGAACACATTACTAAAGTGGTCGAGCGCCTGTCGCAAGTGACCATCGGTTCTCCGTGGGTCACCAGCACCGTCGTCGTGACCGTTCCTGGAAAATGTCTGCGTGTTGTAATCAACCGTGCCGCCTCCTGGAAAACAAGTGTAAATGTTAGCAGCACAGGAAATGTTTCTCCAGCCTCCATGGAACTTGCGAGGTGAAAAAAACCCAGTGAGGATTGTCAATTGACAAGTCTTACCGAAGAGCCATGAGAAAAAGCCCCCGCCGTTGTCGTCGGAATGTCTGTGCTGCGGAGAGTTGACGGTCTGGGTGGCTTGCTGTATCAACACTTGCAGCTGACGAATCTGACAAATCAATCAGTTGCGTGAACAGCGAATAATCGATAAGTTTCTGCTACAGGCATGGCTCAGTTCACAAAGAGACGGAAAGGATAGCGGACACATACCACATCCGTGGTGGCTGGAGAAAACAGGGGTTTGTACTGAAAACCGGGGCCTTCGAGTTCGGAGAATTGCAGGCCGATTGCAGCACCCCTTCCGGAGCCCGGAGAGTGCGAGCGCGACAAGTAACTCTGTCCTAAGTCATGGCCCACAATCATTCCTCTTCCCAATGGTTCCAACAGAGACGACTCGGCTGAAAACAGATTCCTCTGGATAATATACAGACAACGCCCTGTGTGCGCGCACACATCGTTTCGTGTTCCAGAAGCAAGACAGCGCCACTCACCTTCTCTCACCATGTCGCTCAGTCGAGGAAGATTGAAAACTTTGCCAATCCTAAAGAGCATGAATGCGTTCTGCGGCATCGCCAAATCGACGCGGAAGAAACGAGGCAGAACGTCTTGCATGAGGACAGTGTAAAACAGCAGATTCTCAATCACGAATGACGCCCTGAAAAAGGAACTCAGAAAATGGCATCTGCTCCTGTGCTCATAGTTACTGATTTCGCACAAAAAGAGGAAACGGAGAAGACTTGCCACTTGGTGTCGACAGTACGATCCCTTCGCGCGTCCTGGTCAACCCCTTGAGTCTGAGTCACGTCGGTGTACCTGAAAGGCTGAATGAAACTCAGCCACGTCTCCAGCATCTGCAAGATGTTGCCAAGCAGTGTCGTTTTTTACCGAGGCATGAGCAACAAATAAAAATGCATTCGTGTACGCGCAAACTGTTCGCAAACCCAACTCACCAATTTGAATGAAGAGTCCAGTGGCCACCTCTCAAACCCGTGCTTCAGGAATGCGTACATCTTCTTCTGAGCGAATTGCGGCCACACGGCACTGTACGTGAAAACACACGTCCCAGGTGACGCAACATTTCTTTGCACAACACAAAAATAATCTTCTTGCTCTTTGGTATGTTGTACCGTTTGAATTCGTCCCAGGGTGACGGAACACTGGAGCTGTAGGGCCCGGTGCTGATCTCGGGCCGCGCGCTGTTAGCGAAATAGTGCAGGTGCTTGACGAACATGCGCACAAGGCGCACGTGGTCTGGGCTCGGGAGAAAACTCTCCTGTTAGAAAAGACTGGTGTCAGTACATGTGCAAAACGCACGATCGGAAATGCTGACCACATCGAACCTTCACGACAGACAAATGAAAACATCAGAAACTCCATCCTCAAATATCTGGCACACTTCACGAATGAGTCACACAAGACTGCGACATATAAACGCAGAAGTAAGTTGAAGCAGCAGAGGAAGGAGGAAGGACTCCGTACAGAAGCAAGAACCGTCCACAACCTTTCCACTCCATTCAGCACAATCGACTTGGTTGCTAAAGTGTTTGCCAAGCAGAAGAGGATGTGCAAACAGACCAAACACCATACAAAAGAGCGCGACCGCAATGTGCCTTGGAACACGACATGACAGGGTCAGTTCTGCACAACAGAAAACAATCGCGACAGATTTGTGTGCAACAGACAAAGTGCACATCTGGTTAAAAACCCTGCCATGCACAGCGCGCTGCAAAAGCAGCCTTTTCAGCACTTACACATGTCAGCCACATAGCCGTGTACTTACTGACAAAATGTATTGGTACGGATCAAGTCGGTAATGACTTGCAGCAGCCTGGGCATTGGAAGACAATCGGTGACTTTCCTTTGTGCCGCATAAATGTTTGACAGAACATGTATCGAAATGTTTTCATCGTTGTTTTCAGCAGCACCAGAACAAAGAATTGTCTCAATACAAGAATTCTACGTGGAGCTGCGACTACAAAACCAAACACCATTCTGAAGTCTCGTGAGATCAAGGAGTGTTTTGTAGATTTGCACAGTTGACTTTTACTCACCTGCTTTGAAAAACTTCCTTTGTCTGCGTGACCCGTGTTCTGCCCCAACCAGAATTCGACCAAAATCTGAAAACATTCCGAACGCGGTGAGAAAGTGCTTGTCTGCATGACAGCGAAAATCGACACTTTCAGAAACAGCACGTGCAAGGCCATTGGCTGTGCACCTGTAGAAAGGTCTGCGACCGCCACGTCTCGGGAGCCTCCATGACGTCCACGCTCGAGACATTCGCCTGTGGAGACGATCGGCGCGAGGGGGACAGGTTCTTGAACAGACTGGAAATCAGCAGTCGACTCGTTGTGGGCGTACCACCGCTCGACCCACCAGGTGATGGATTACTGAGAACAAGATCACACTGGAGTTAGATTTCTGGATGCACAATCCATGTTCCTGAAATGACGAAGAGCAAAATTGTGATCGTCACCTGTAATTGGGTGAGTGGTGCACCACAGGATTTCTCGCAGTGCCATGCAGTGATGGAACGATTTTGCCGTCAGCAGGCAAGAAGAACGACAGGTAATCGTCCAACAGCACAGGATACAAAGCTTCCGACGGGTTTGGCCACAAGGACATCTGGAAACGAAAACGAATGAAATCAATGACGCAATGAATCAAGAAGGAGACACACGGGAACATCTGTGCAGAAGAGAAGAAAGTTTCACAAGTATGAAGAGAGCTACACAAGTTTCAGGAACACAATCGGACTGAACACAAACAGCTACACGCGAGCAACAGAACTCCGATGGGTCAATTACCACAACTTCATCCTCATCGTTTGCAGTTCTTCGAGTATTTTTCTGCAACAATTCTGCAACAATCAAAACGGAGTATTTTCTTCAAACGAGCAACAAAATTAACGGCTTCATTGCCCTTACCTTCCCCAGAGCAGGACTGACCAAGAAATATGCGAAGTGGAAGAAGTAGAATTCAAAAGCATCTGTGATTCCGTAAAGGCGAAACGTCTGTTTCAGAAGATTTCGAGCAGCCGACTTCATCTCACAATTTATTGAACTGCTGCGTGCCACTGAAGGATACTGAGTGTGAGCATGCCGAACGGCCGCCCTGTATGATGAACCTGCACTTTGTTTCCGTAGAACGCTGGAAGGACACCTTCGTCGATCGTGCGTCTGCTTGGATACTGAAAGCAAGACAGGTGAAAATCACATCTTTTTTTCCCTGTGAAATGTTACTCGTTTGAGAACAAATACAACAAAAGAGAGTACTTGCAGGAATGCACGAAATTGGGAATTCGTATCGACAATACGGGTCCTGCAGCAGTCTGTATACCAGTCTCAACACAGGACCTTGAGGAGACAGGAACTGCCGCAAAGCGTTGAATTCCTGTGAAGTAAACTTGAGGCAATGATGAGTTGGTTCGAGTGCACACAGCAAGTTTGTGAATTGAAAACAAGTGCATGACGATTCTTCTCGTTTCTGATCACCACAGACAAAATGAAACTGTGACTAACTTTTTGACGCTCCTGATAGTAAGACCAGTATACACGGCCGATGCCCCATCCAAGTTGATTGTTGCACCCAAATATGCTCTCCAGTAGAAGAGGCAACACAGAATGCAGTTCCTGTGACAAACAGAAAGCCGAAGTTCAACAGACGTCAGCAGCAGACGAACCTACACTTTGCTTGTATCAACACAAGCTTTTCGATTCTTTGACAGTCCGAACATGGATCCCATCATCACCACTCAACTCGTACCTTGAGGCTTGTCTCGTCAATGATTGCTTGGATTTCAATGCATCTCTGATACAAAGGCTTGGACAACGCCGTGTGCAAACGTTCCTGAAAAAGAGCAACAAGAAGTTTCACAAGCCGGATGGTCGCTCGCTCGGCGCAGGGCTGAATTACATACGTGCAGTGCGATGTCGAATGTTGGGGTTCAAACGTGGGACGGTTGCACATGTGAAATGTACGATTTTGAACTTGTGGCCAGCAGTGACAAACGAAAACAAACGGAACTATAGACTCTCTACACATCTAGATCTAGCACTGAATTTCATGTGCAACTCAAATTTAAAATTGTAAATTCACTCGCGTGCTGGCCACTAGATCTACTTATTGGAACCTACAAGTCTACAGTTCGGTATTTTCTGATTGAAATAAGCTTGATATTGAGTGTATTGGGGAATACCGTGAAAGACATGTTCGACGCTTGCCGATGATAGGGCGCCGCCATATTTTTTTCTAGGTCGGGTTTGTAATAAAAGTTGCGGTATATTTCATTGTGTACCACACTACCGCATTTTTCTTGAAAACCCGACCTTAGCAATTGTGTAAACAAACAACATGGCGGCCATTCATTTTCTAATGTGTTAAGTGTTCATTTCAATTCAAAATTTGAGATGGCAAGTCTGCTTGGAAGCGAATATTGCGTTGGTAGCCTGAGAGATGATGTCTCTGACCTGCAAACAGCAGTCACAGATGTAGTTTCACGTGCAGGTAGGATAAATGGAACTGTTTCTTGTGAGGTCTGTCTGGAGTTCGATGTGACTATACTTTCAAGAGCAGGTCGAGTCTGTTCACCTGCACACAATTGAACTGAGAATGGAACGCATACAATTCACTCAACACAATATTTGTTGCAGGTCCAGTGAAATTCCCCTCGTGGAAGTACCCAGACAAGGACTCCAACGAGGTCGACGTGAAGGAGTTGCTGGAACTGTATTCTTTTTCAAGCGACGTGGAGAGCAACCAAGTGGCTCACATCGTGTTGCTTGAGCTTGTAGTGGACAGGTATGTGTGCTCTCCGTGTTGCGTGTGACTCCGTTTTACATGACATTCACTGTGCAATTGTCGCAAAAAGTCGTTGTAAATGTTGTGCCACTTTCAGGCTGGTCTATTTGTTGCAACTGATGTCCAAATACATCGACCAGACACTGACCATTGGCTTGCGAAAAGCAACGGCTGTACAATCGAGCAGCAGTTCCATCGGACTCGTTGTCAAAAAGTATTGGAGCAGAATGGTGCACACGCACACAGTTGTTCAACAGCTTCAGTCAGAAGTACGGTTGTCGGTCAGTTCCGAAATTCGATTTGCAGTGTCCGTGAGTACGGTATTTTGAGTGGGAGCTTCATTCACCTTTTTGCATTCAGTCCAAGACATTGACCAGGAAGATTGACGAACAAGCGGAGAAAATTCGTGCTTTGGAAGAGGAATTGCAGCAATACAAGACTGGTGTCGGCAGTTTGTCGTTCGGTGCGGTGCTGTGCTCTTCGAGGAACATTGTCAGTCAAACAGAAATAGCCAGAGATGAGAGTTCAAGACCATGTCAGACAGTGGAGACAGCATTTGTTCCCTGCGAAGCATGTCATCGGTAAGTTGCAGGAGTTTTCGTTCGCAAAAAAACAAAAACAAACAAACAAAACACAAACAAAACACAAACAAAAAAAAAACAACAACAAGTCGCGCGGTGGAATCTATGTTTTGGAAATTGAACTTTGTCTTCTTTCACAGGGTACAACATTGCCTGAAAGAAATTGGTACTCGTATGAACCACATTTGTGAATCTCAGCAACTGCCATGTTCCCTGGCAAAGTTTCAGTCTGAAGTGGAAGACATGGAGTGGTTGTCGGCGAACGACGTTGGTCATTGGTGTGCGGAACAAAGCAAAGACTTGGTGAAAATGTTGCTCCCAGTTTTTTTCGTGAATTTGAAATGTCATTCTTGGTGCAGCAACTGACCGTTGGTTGATTCGGTGATTTTTTCAGGGAAGAATAGACAAGCACTTTGAATTTTTAGTCAGTACAATAGAACCCTTGAAGCGAGATCTGGAAAATGAGAAAAGGAAGACTGCAGATCTGGAATCAAAACTCTCGCAGTCTGTCAAAGAAGTAAAGTCAGAGAAAAACACACAAGCCATCATGCAGAAACAGTTCCAGAACAAACTGAAAGTAAGTTTGTCCAAAAAAAAAAAACGACATCAAGTTGTTCATTTTCAATGAAGTTGTTTTCCGGGGTCAATCCGCATCTCTAAGTACGCACACACACACACACACACACACACACACACACACACACACACACACACACACACAAATTTGGTTGTTTTGTGCACGGAGAATGACTTTCTTTTTTGGGCTGTCGTTTTCGTGTGCCTCTGCTGTGTCGTGTTTCAGCAATTTTCTTTCGTTTGTAGGAGGTCGAAAAGCAGCGAAATGAAACTGTCAACAAAGTTGAGAAACAGAAAGACGAATTGGGAATGAAACTGAAAGAGGCGGAGAAGGAGGTGACATTCTTGCGGACTGAACAGGGAAAACAAGTAGCATCAGTACAGCGATTAGGTGAGACAATCTTCAGAGTCCGTATTGTTTCATGTCAATCGCGGTTTCCGAAACATTGATAGCTTGGCTTGTGCGCTTCATCCAGAGACAGTGCGCAAACATTTGGAACAAGAACTTCACCAAAGACAAGAAAAGAACGGTAAAGTGATGGCTCTGGAAGACGAAAAACGTCAAATGGAAGAAGCTTTGAGCGGCTTGAAAAAGAAATTGAAGGCAAATGAAAGAGAACTTTCCAAAGAGCAAGTCCGAGTGCGAAGTCTCAACATTCAAACGGAGGTAACGGAAACTCCATCGCTTTTTTGCCGATGCCAAAACCAATTGCAATGATGCTATCTGCCATTCTCTGCCATCATGCAAGCAGTGAAAAATTCATTTTTGTTGGTAGTTGCATTGTAGCTACATTTAAACTGAAGGAGACAACTGTTTCGTCCTGCGATATGTTGATTGCAGGCCGTTCAGGGAAAGCAAGGTTCGATGCTACAAAGGATTGATGACCTTGATCGAGAAAATGAAAAACTAAGAGATGATGTCGCTGAGCTTGAAGATCTGAAGGAGCAACTCGAAGGACGGCTGGACAGGACCGAAGACCTGATGAGGGAGGCGAACAAAGAGTCCAAAGAACAGAAGGTCCATGCCAGCTTTATTTCTGTGTCAAAATGCAAGGAAGACTTTTGCGTGTTTCTTCACGAATCCTTTGCCCATTTGTAGGAAATTAATTCCAGTTTGATGGAGGAAAGGGACGCACTTGAACAACAAATTCAGGATTTGAGCGACACTGTGAAGAACTTTGAACAGCAAGTCATCCAAGCCAAGGAAAACGAGCGATTGTTGATCATGTATCCCGATTTACATGGGCCAGTAAATCCTGATATGAATGGTAAAGGCAGAAACGTTTTTGACACAATGTTTCAAGTCTTGTTTTCAGAACAGTTCGTGCACTCTAACAATTTTACTCAACAGGCACAGGCGATATTGCCCTCGATATGGAAAATCAGGTGAAGGCCAATACTATGAGGATCCTGATCTTGGAAGAACAAAACGCATCCATGCGAAATTCCATCACCAAAATGCATGAAACCCAGAAAAGAGGACCAATTCAAGTGAGAGGCAAAATTTATGTGAGGAATCTGCAATTCTAAGGGTCTTTAGAGCAGACTGGAATTTCAAAGACCTGTGTTTGTGTTTCAATTGCAGATGCTTTCCAATCCGGTACCACTGTGGCGACCGAGAAGTCCGGACGACATGATGACGGAAAGTTCTCCGAGTGAGATGCCGTCACCAGAGGTGCAAGAAGAGATGGCGTCATCAGGGCTCATGGCTCACGAGGAGCGAGCTCGTTTGGTGTCGGAAGAACGTCGCGTGCGTCCGGAGCCGGAGGAGGCACGACGCACGACACAGAGCGCGTCTACCAGACCCGTGTCCAGCAAACCAAGAAGGTGCGTGCTGTAGCCAGTCGACGTGTGTGGGATTATTCAGCGAGCTGCAAAACAGCGAGAAGGTCCTGAAGGACCAGTCCATGCGATCATGTTTTGACTCAGCACTTTGTTTTGTCCCTCCCCCCTGCCCCAGGGAGGACGTCAGACAATCGTTCACCGTCGGCAGAGGAAGAACAACGACTTCAGCCAGTAAAAAATCACGTCCAGCTGGTGGTACCCAGAGCAGCAGTTTCCAGACTTACATGAAACTGAAGAACTCTGGCATGATGAAATCAGGTGAAATTGCAACCCATGGCTTTTATTTCGACGATATATTATTGCAGAGGAACAGATTTTTATTTCAAAATTTTTGTCGCAGCAACTCGAGATCCGCCTGCCTCGAAGTTCAAAGAAAAAGATTACCTTCAAGAAGACACGTTTGCGTGCAAAGGTTTGAGATGCATTTTGCAATGACTGCAAATGTTACTTTTACCGATTCAAGAGTGAAAGCATTCCGCAAGAGGCTCACAGGGAAACGCCCTCCTCCCCCCCCCGTCTGCAGGAGCGCGCCCTGGTGGCCATGGCCGACATGTCCTTGACCTTTGTTTTTCGTCCGTGTTTCTTGTCCAAATTGGACTGGCACAAGCTCTCCGGTGGTTGAACCGCCTCCCGCTCCAATCAGGACTGCCAAAAGGGTCAACTTGTTCAGATCCCCCGTCTCAACAAACCAAATTGTCAAGTGGCATCGTTGGTAAAATCAAAATATCGTTTTGTTTGTTGTATTTGTGTGCTTCTCAGGACAAGCACGGAATGACGAAAAGGCAGCCAAGCCTCCTCGACAAGGCAAAGAAAACTCGGACTTCGAGCACAGCAGGACCTTCACCTGCGTCAAGTGTGACAAGATGTACAACTCCAGAAGAGACTTTGACGTTCACAACATGTATTGTTGTGGTGGCCTTTGATCTCAGCGTCCGTTCAGATTGGCTGCGAGCATCGGCTTCTTCAAAGAGAGTCTGTGTATTGTTTTCATGTGCTTCACAGCATGCAAGTTTCCTTTCGTGGAACTGTTTTTCACTCAAGTATCCATCCGCATATTTTGGAAAACTTGAAAACAGATCTCATTGTGTGTGTGTGTGTATCCGCGTGTCATTGATCAGGTTCATTCAGATCTCGTCGCTCTGGGAGAAAGTGATTTCGCAAGTTATTCCAAAGTTACCGCACGTAGTTTGTGGGTTTCATTTGTGGGATTTTTATGCTTGTGAACGAGTCAATGACCCTGGCCCCAACAGATAATGTGGTGGGTCTGGCCTCACCAGTTGGTGTGGTGAGCTCTTTGACATTCTCACGAGTGAGAAATGAACAGGAAGCTAAATAGAACAGGAGTAACCGCAATGCCGCATTTTGCGTGCAGGGCAGTGGGCCGCCATGCAGGGCATCCATGCACACTCCCCATTGAAAAGCATTGGGATTTCATCAACGTGGACTTGCAAAATAATCCCTCAAATTGAACAATTTTCTGAAAGTTGTTCAGTTCTTTATTTTCTCAACATAATTGTGTGATATTTGTGAGAGATTAAATAATTTTCTTTGCAGCATGATTTTTCTTCAAAGTACAAATTTTTGACAGAATATTGCAGAGAATACCTGAATTAACTTGTTTGTTGCATTTGTTGGAGATCAGAAGAAAATTAAAAGGTTATTTTTCAGATTAAAGTTGGCCAATTCCCCATGCTTTTCAATGGGGAGTGTGTGCAGCTGCCTTGCATGGCGGCCTCCTTGCAGGCACAATTTTCCCGCACACACGGCTGCGTGAGCGGTGACTCATGTTACCTCCGTGGAAATGAACGACAGCACCTCGTGCTATCAAAATTGGTGTCCAGAGAGATTTCATGCCACAGGTGAGTTTTGCTGTGTTTTGCGGTGGCTGAAATTGACGCAGTAGCTGATCACCACTGGACAGGTGGGGTCATCATCAATTGATGAGAATTCCTCAGAAGTGATCACCTCGCCGTTTCCCCACTCAGTGACCACGAGACACCGTGGTGATCAGTGCTAATTGCGCTCACATCGTGCCTGTGTTCAAATGTCTGCTTTCTTGTATCACATCTGAGAGCAGATCATCCCAGTTGACTGAATGAAAGGTGTTCTGCAGTGGTTTGCTTCACACAGTGCACAAAAATGAAATGTTTCATTAAATGCTGTCCTCATCAACGTCTACATTTTTCTTTTCCCGTCATGCCCAACCGAACAGAATGCATGAGTGCGTGAGCTAGACCGATTCCTTGTCTTGTGTACACTGCAGTGATTTTTCAATTAAAAGCACTTTCGGCGCTCAGGTTATCACGATTGTTGACCTTCGAGATTTTATCGTCGTATTGAAGTTCCCCCACTTGTGTGAATGTGATTAATCAATACTCAATATTGTGTATTCCGGTCTACTGACGAGAGCTCGACCAAGATAATTTTCAAATTGAAGCGAGATCTGTAACATTCCTGGCTCCAACCAAACCGCTTTATTAGCATCATTACTTTCATCTTTAGTGCATCGTACACATTCACCGAGCTCTGCCATCTCGGCACGAATGCGGATCTCTTTCACAATCCCAACAAAGGGAGCGCAAAACTTGTTTCGTATGCATAGTGTCTTCCTTCATGTGGTCGTCAAATCGTAAAAGCGCCATAAAACACAGGTTATTCCTTGGCCATTTCGAGCTTTCCTTTATCAGTGGTTATCAGACAGTTGTTCCGTCAAAACGTTCGCCAGAGCCTGGTGGACATTATCTCATTAATCAGCGGAGATCAAAGCGACTCGGATGAACGTGAAGAGGCCTATCTGAGATACAGCAGGCACTTAACAAGTCATTTTTGCGTTCAAGTACTTGCCTGAACTTTTGTCGTAAAGAGGTGAAGACTTGAAAACATTTGAGAGGCAGAACTTTATTGAAATCCGTTGACAAACGGCTGAACTTTCTGACAGAAGCGTACGAAGATTGACGCCGCCTCATGAAGTCCCGACACTCACCGTTTCGACTGAAGAAGACGTATAACGGAGCGAGAAGCCCAACATTCACGTCGAGTTAATTAACTGTAGCCATCAAGTCAAAAACAAGGAGGCCCCGGATTATCAGTTGATTAGAGTTGAGTGTGGGCTTCAAGGATTATCTCGCCGCCATGTACACACACAAAATGTGTATTGTTTTGTTCTATCGGCCCTTTTGAGTTGATAACAACAATTTCGTTTTGCTAATCTCGACACAGATGACGAGTTTTCCATATCTACGTGCAGCAGAAAGCTTTTTATGTTGGTTCAAATGGGTTTATTGAAAACTTGTAAGGACACAAGCTTTGTCGGCTGACAGTGACGTGAAAATAGAACAAAACGGCGCGTGTTGGAACACACCAGCGATCAGTACTGTGTGTGTGTGTGTGTGTGTGTGTGTGTGTGTGTGCGTGTGTGTGTGTGCGTGTTCGAGTGTGTGCCCGCGTGCGTGTGTTGTACTGAACAAGGAAAATAGAGGACTTGTTGCGCAAATGTCACTTGAAGCAACTCACAGACGGTTGCGCTTCGAATTCAAGAGTTTTTGTTGCATTTCCACATGAAAATCTCGCGTTACAGGGGAGAATGCGGCACAATAGCAGATGTTGAGGTGAAGGAATCACAGAAATACCAACAGCACGTTCTGAATCACAGTGGTGCATTATGCTCCGTTGCACATCGACATTTCACATGCTTTCATTTCAACTGACAACATTTTCTGAAGAACAAGAAATCAAAGATCAACGAGCCCGCGGCCAAAAACAGGCAGCGAGATTTGACGCGAAATGAGAAGTTGAAAAAGGACAAAAAATTATTTGATTGGTTTACCCCAAAACCAACTCAAGTTGGTTTGCTCCTGGTGTTTCCAGCAAAAACCAACTTGGTTTCCTTCTGTTCAAAGACAAACCAACTTGGTCTCAAAACAAGTTTCTTTGCCCCCCCCCCTCCACCACCTGAGCCAATGTGGTTTCAATCCTCACAGACACATAAATGGGGTGACTGCACAAGCCGCGGGCTTTAAAACTGCAGAACTGTGTCAATCGAGAATTTGACAACAAACAGCTTTTCTTGGAACGACAACAACATTCACAGTGCTTTGCAAAAACTTTTGTTTGCTCGTGTGTGTGTGTGTGTGTGTGTGTGTGTGTGTGTGTGTGTGTGTGTTGAACATATGAAGTCCGGAGGCGGCGTGACGAAAACAACTTTCATCACACGTTGACTGCTCTGGCGAAATCTGCAAGAACAAAACAGGCTGGTTATGTTTTGAGTTTAAAAGATCTGCAAAATCAGCAAGTGTGTGCTGCTCCATGTTTTGGTAATGAATCCTTCAATTGCGAGATTCAGAAATTTTGTGTATGCACAAAAGGCGTGTTGACAAGACTTGAAGAGAGCTTAGTCCAGAGCCCCAAACCAGCTGCACATGGTCACTGGTCCGTGTGATGGTTTCATTCTTCCGCACCTTTCCATTGAGAGACCTGAACCAAGTAAACAAACGATTCGTATACCTTCCGAATGAACAGTGACGACGGTATCCTTGGCTGTGCTGTTCGCTTCCCTCGGCCTGCCGGGAGCAGCACGCCTCGCGCCGCCGCAGCTGCTGGAGCTGCCGCCCGGACTCAGGTCCAGCTCGTCCGACGTGTGGATGTCGTGAATGTCTGCCAGTTGATCACCGGCGCCTGTCGCAAGGGTCGCCAACTGTTCGTCTTCCGAAACACTGAGACTCGCAAAAACGTCCATGTTTGGTAGGATGACTGGCTCCGTGGGTGGGAATGGAAGCACATCAGTTGACATGTTCCGCGGAGAAACCATGAGATTCTTTTGGGAGTTGTCCAAGTATGTGGTGTATCCGTCAAGATCACGACGAGGAACTGACTGGATCGATTGATTAGGTGTTCCCATCGCGTGGTCAGGGGGCATCTGAGGCATTTGTTGGCTCCACGGGAAATGCCCTCTTGCTGGCAAGAACGTGGCAAGAGTGGATTCAGGGAAATTCGGCATTGGTTTGCAGCTGGTACTTCCTTGTTTGTGGGTGTGCTCGGGCAGATCTGACTCGGGCTGTCGCCGGACATACATTCGAGGCACTGGTTGTGCAGTCGGTCCGAGAGAGCACGGTATGACGGGCACAGCACAATTCAACAACCTGGTCGATACGTGCTGCGCAGGTCCACAGGCTTCTTCCCTTTCCTGTTCACTGTCCACATCAAACTCGTTCAAGTCTGATCCACTCGGACACCAGTCACTGACAAATGGTGACAATCCAGAGGTGTCGTTTGACGATAGAGAAGTGTCTGAATTTCGTGAGTATCTGGTTGAATCCTGCTGCTCCCGGTGAGGGATTCGCCGCATCAGCGGCTGGCAGGCAACAGACTGGCCTGTCGCATCCATTGGTGTCAAATCGTTCGGTCTCTTTTCAGCGTCACAAATTGCAAGACTGAGGGAAACGTCGGCGGCTTGAGAATTGTGCTCGTTTCCTGCTTGCGAAGACGAAATGGGGTTTCTCTCAATGTTCAACTCAGAATGATCACATTCGAGATTTTCCTTTGGAATACATCCAGTGTTGTGTGAAATAATACTTGGTTGACTACAAAGGCAACGCCCGTGAACATGAGGTAGGAATCCAAGAGTCCTCGGATCTGAAGAAATGAAAGTGGGACCACAGGAATGCTGCGCGTCTCCAGCAGACTCAAAACTTGTTGGCAAGACCAAGAGACCATAATCAGGAAATTTTCCCGATTTTCCTGCCATACTCTGATGGTGTGTTTGAGGAGGAGGCCCCTTGCCTCCGTCCTGTCCGCGCCGTGTCTCCCCAGGACTCTGACTGCGGTATACGTTTGAGTCGCAAGAACTGACGTCACTCGGGATATCCAAGCTGCCTCTGGTGCTCACGTTGCTGCAGTTGGTGTGTGAGTGATCGAGACCCAGTTGACCACAGCTGCAGAGGTCGGAGTCCCGCGACCCGGAGGAGCAGGCGCTCACGTCACCGGCCTCGCTGCCCGCGTCCGGCTGGCAGCTCTGGATGTGATAGTTCACGCCGCTTTCCGCATCCGTCTCCGATACACACGACAGACGCGTCTGTGTGTTGGACAGGGTTGCGGCGTCCAATGCTTTGTCCATCAGTAACACTGGCCTGAAGGGAAAATGACTAGATCTATTCCTGTGCGAACATCCGCGGTGCATTTGGTGATCATGGGACTTCTGAGTTGAGCCAGAACTTTTGAGGGCAGTGCCGAGTTGTTGGTCTCCATCACAAAGTAATCTGTCAAACTTTCCGCTCTGTCCGAGACTTGTTTCACCGTCTTTGTCACTCGTGTTCCGCAGAAGCTCACTGCGCGCGAGTTCTCTCGAGCCGTATCTGCAAGTGAGTCCAGGGAGGTTGTCCTGGGTGCTGTGAAGCCCGAGAAGATCGTCGTTGCTGGGGACCTCGTCCTGGCACGACTCCGGTCCACTCATCTCAGCATTCACTTGCGTCGCGTCGTTGTTATTGACAACGTGCAAATGCTGATGAATTCCCGACAGAACCAAGTTGTGGAAATTGTCTCTGTTCTCTGCTGAGTACATGTTGTACAGTTCTCTGTTCTGCCTCTGCGCAACGTTTTCACGGAGAAAGTATTGGCTGGGGTCAAAAGTGAACGTTCTGTCGTGAAAGGAATCACTATGAGAATGGGGTATCGAAGATGTGGGTAAGTTGACGACGCTGGTATGATGTGGAGGGTAGAAGCCGTGAGGGAACGAGTAGTACAGGTGGCCACTGCGACCAATTGGCCGGTGGTCACTGAACGTCACCGCAGTTGCACCAAGTCCTCCAGATTGGTTGCCGGCGCTGCTGGATGCCTGGACTTCAGGGGCACGACTCGACAGATTTCCAGCACCGCACAGAGACTTCCCATCCTCGTGTGTGCAGTCTGCAAGAACACAAAGGAAACAGCTGAAGTTGGTGAAAAGTTGAAGTCGGTGAACAAGTCAAGGGAAATCAATCGCCTGCTTCAACAGCGCAAGGAAATGCGCAGTGCTCAATTTTGAATCGAATGTACAACTTTTCCTCCACGGAACAAAGTAATATTTCTTGGAGACTACACAAACTTTTCTCGGCGAAGAAACAACAGATTTGCCCATTTCATCGCTGAAAGAAATAGTGTAATTCCTACCCAGAATGTTGAACAGACACAGCGGACAGGTTCTGTTGGCAATCAACCAGGGATCGACACAAGCCTTGTGGAACTCGTGCGAACAAGGCAGAATTCGCAGGTCCTGAAAACGAACAGACATCTCTTTATTGGTAACAAATATCAAGGTGCAAAGAACACATCAGTCGACAAAGTGCTTGCACTGGAGATGTAAGTGCTGTTTCACTGAAATGCACATCCATTCAGGAAGAACAGGGTTCTGCACAACAGAGAAAACAAAGCACCTTTTTCTTTGCATATCATACACATTCCATCCTTTAATCTGTTTATTTGCTAGCACATGTAGATCAAAGCAACAAAGAACTTCTTTGAGAGCTTCTGTCATAACTCGGTTTGGATAACTTATATCAAAGAAAGATGACGACTGCATGGGGCTGAAGGTTCGTTGAGACAGATAGATTCAAGTCCCCCCTTAGATTCACTGGAAACGTTGTCTGGGGAAGGAATTTACCGAAGTTTGAATTCAACAGTATATTCCCCTCATTGAGAGCAAGTACTGTGACTGTTTGAAGATGTTCTTACGGTATCAAGGAATACAGTATTTGTCGAAGGCTTGGGTATGTTACTGCGCAAATATGGTGGAGCGAAGGTCAACCCACACTTGGTCATTCATACCAAGGTGGATTCGAGTGTGTTCCTCTTCACTAGAATTTCAATGAAGCGAGCAATCAGATCTCTGACACTCAAAATTGTTCCACAATTTTGAAGAAAGGGAACTCATTCGCTGCGATTTCTCGGCTTGAACACAAAAAACAAGTCTTTTTCAGTTGGTACGCCCAAATGAATGGACTGACGTCAAGTAGCGAGAGAAAGGACACACAACACGTCACAGACTTCTCGTCTCTGGGGCTGTACTCTCTGAAATGCAGACTTTCGCAATGCCAGTATCTGCTGATTGAAAATTCCCATTGTTTCTGGCAAGGGTTTATCAAGACAAATCGTGCCGACAATTCTGCCTGTGGATCGCGACTCACGTCCACAGTCGGTCGGTCACCTTGCGTGTTCACATTCACCTCACATGTTTGATGTTGTGCTTGCAACTTGAAATCTGCCACTCACCTCATGGGTTTTTGTGTGCTTTGATCATGATCCCTGTTTCATGAATTACACAGTGAATTAAACATGCCCCACATGAGCCCGTTCTGGAATTTAATTAATTGAAACGGCAAGCGACAGCAGAAGGCATCTACCGTGGAAGGGGGTCTGCACAATCTTCCAAAGACTGTTACAATCGCGCAACAAATATCAAGTTGGCGCCAACACACCTCGTACTATCCCGGAGGTGTTGTTTGGTTCCCCAATGAAATCACCAGGGAGGATAAAAGAACATCACAGACAACAAAACGGCCAAGAACCATCGGACGTCAAAAAGAAGCCAAATTGGAGCTCCAAGAAAAGCCAGGTCATTGTACGCCACTTCAAGAGACTTTTACAACACAAAGCATTCCTTGTTTCCATATCTCATGCAGATCGGGCAAATATAATAAAGCGCATGATACATAGATCAAAAGCGAGTAAATCACTTGGCGGCAAAAGATCAAAGCGAGTTTATCTCCACAGGTAATATTTACCTGCGATTTCCTCATGTCAACAGCTACGAGCACAACCTCGTGCAACACTGGCTTTTTACGCAGACCCAACATTATCAGGATGCTACCCACATAAAACCTCTGCTTGCTAAAGACACAGCCCAAGAGGTATTCGGGAAAGAAGCACAAAACTGTTCGCGCATCCTCCAGTTCCGGCCGCAACGTGTTCCCGCAAAGAATGGTCAGTCAAATATCTGTGCCACTGGCAAGTTCCGGGCAATTCTTGGGAGGTCAACGGCTTTTCTTCAACGTGCCCTCAACCATTTCGTGCACAGGTCTGTCAAAACAGTTGTACGACCATACTTTTGCCCCAACTTGCTCATCCTGAGCCGGGAGGAGCAGATCTACGGCTGCTGTCAATGCGTACGAGTACATGAGAGCGCAAGAAGCGCGGTGTCCCTCGTTCGTTTGAAGGGCTATCCAGTATCAGTCTGACATGCCCCTGGCCATGTTCGTCAGATCCAGTTTCCCTCCATCAAACAAGCCGCCAGCAATGTGCACCAACAAACAATCCACCCTTTTGTAACCGCCTGAAGCTCTGTTTATTCCGGATTCCGCCAACTGGGGTCCTGAATGCCAAACCGAATTTTCTCTTCCATGGGCAGATCAAAGGTTTGTCCAACATTTCCCACACCCAACGTGTTTGTCGTGCCTCACGCTTGAATATCCCACTGTTTTGTGACTGATTGCCTTCAGTGAGAAACAAGCAAGCACAGAAGGGCCTTCGACTTGGACCATCAAAACTTGCCGCGAAGTTTGCTTTCCCTTGGTTGTTTGGAACGTGAAAAGAATGAAAATCGGTGTGTTCAAACGCTCAGTGGTTGCAGTGAAGTTGGCTTTCATCTGGATTGAATCAGGGCCGCGTAGAGTACAGTACCCAAGTGGGTACAACCACGGATCCCACACAGGTCAGATTGTTTGTACCAAACTGTTGTTCTGTTCTGTTTTTGAAAGAAAAATTCCCCCAGAATGCAAGACATTTTTATCCACAACAAAGTCGTTTGCTTGCCTCAGAAAAACACAAGACCAAAGATGTCATTGCTCAAGACTGACTGCATGAGATCGCTTCAGATTTCTACCGTCACCGTGAAACAGCAGCATCAATTTCAGTTGGATGATCAGCGGTTCACGACTGAGTCTCGCCAGTTCATTGAGCTGTTTTGCACAAGAGTCTCACTCACCTGCGAGTCTCGGTACTCCTCCAGACAGATGGCGCACATCTCGATGTTCGAGTCGAGGCTGCACAGATCCGACATCGCGCTGCACGACCGCGCCACCGCCATTCGTTTCGCCGCAACTGCTTTCTGCAGCGTCGGGTCACTTTTGAACTTCCTGGTCTCCAGCTGGGCAACTGAAACAGACAAAACAAGAATGCCACGCATAAAAAGCGTGTGGTCCATACAAACGTTCGCAGTTCATAAACACCTTCAAGTTCAGGGGGGG
>JAAUXT010031228.1_pt1 | contig 70319 bp, 67 predicted proteins | sample 7278171 | NCBI WGS metagenome assembly JAAUXT01 (sample SAMN14350112, study PRJNA611818) | marine sediment metagenome | isolation source: surface marine sediment (1.8m) | place: French Polynesia: Moorea | collected 2018-08
CAGTGGTTTAGGCTACCTTCCTCTATGGTGTCACAAGCTATTGTGTGTTGGCAGTCTGGGTCATGTGCCCAGCTAAGGATAGTAGCTCCATCTAGGGTAATGCTATGATTGGCTGTGGCTGTTGCTGTGGCTATGGAAGGCCATGGCAGTACTTAGGGGTTGGTCATGGTAAATATATATAACAACGGAAAGCGTTCTTGTGTGTGTGTGTGTGTGTGTGTGTGTGTGTGTGTGTTTCAAATATCTCCAGACACGACTCAGATGAGTTGCCCATTGGGCATTTGCAGAACTGTTCGTGCTGGGGCAAGCAGTTCCACATCAGACTGTACCGGACGTAGCCAAGTGAACACCCCGCCTACGTTCGTGGAACAATGCGTAACACCTCCGTGTGAATGAATCCGGTCTGAAAGACTCACGATGTTGATGCGGGTCCAGTTTGAGGATGTGGGTTCTTTCTTCTCGATGAAGTAGCCCTTGATGCGGCCGCCGCCGTCCGAGTGCGGGCGCTCCCACGAGAGGCTGACGAAGTCGCCGCCCACCTCCGTCACATTGATCTCACCCGGCGCACCGGGAGGATCTGCGCAAAATGATAAAATGATGCACGACTAATGCTTCAACACAGAGTGAAATTACATGGACCAAGAACAGGCTGATTCCCAAAACGATTCGAGCTGACAGAATGAGACTTGAGTCACGTGGGACTTACCGAACGGGAGTTTGGCGAGGACGGGGCGGTCCGTCTCGAGGTACTCTCCCTCGCCGTTGTCGTTGACGGCGCACACGCGGAACTCGTACTCCTTGTTCTCGTACAAACCCTGCACGTCGCACTCGGGTTCCTTGCAGAAGGATTGGACGCTGGTCCAGTAGGGCTTGCCCACTTCGCGCTTCTCGACTACATAATGCTGGATGCGGGATCCGCCGTCGTCCTTGGGAGGCTTCCACTTGAGGTGACATCCCGTTTTGTTCACGTCCGACGCCTCCAGGGGTCCCGTCGGCTTGCCTGGTGTGGCTGCAACAAGTAAAACAATAAAATTTATTTGCTGTTTCTATTTCGATTTGTTCATAGTGACCAGCACAAAAATCTCTTGATGAATCAACAATGCCTTTGTGCCGACACGACCTTTCCTCAATTGCTTGCAGTCAACGTTTTGAAGACATTGACAAAACAATCATTTCAAAACTGTTTGTGACCACGTGTTGACACCCACAACAAATGGTTCAAACTATCTCCGCACCTTTGACTTTGAGCCCAAAGTTGCAGGTTGCGGCGCCGCTGTCGTTCTCGATCTCCAGTCCGTACTGCCCTGTGTCCTCTGGATCGGCGTCTGCAGCGACCAAGACAAACGTCAAATGTGACTCGTCATGTTTGTGCAGAGAGTAAAACATCATCAACAGGAGAATCAGTCAACATATACGTATGCTGCCGAGTTAAACACGAGAAAAATGCCGAAGCAAATTCATTGCGGACCTCATGCCGCTCAAACGAACCTTTGATCTGCACGATCACGTAGTCGTCGTACGGGATGATCTTGACGCGGTCGCTCTCGGGCACCTTGCGGTTGCCCTTCTTCAAGTTGAAGTTGAATGGGCCGGTGCCAGAGAAGGGGATTTTCATCTTGAGCATCTCGCCCTTGTTCACAGACTTGTCTCCAATGTCTCGTTCGACCTGCGGTGGTGCTGCAAAAAAGGCCCTCCTGATTCTCATTCAGAACAACAGAGCTCCAGCGGTGACTTTACACTGACCAAGCAGTGGTTTCACACAAGATATTTCAGTTCCTCTCTGAGCCTCTAGTACTCGTGGATCCCCCACCTCCGTTTGCAAAACAATCTTCACTTCAGTCATTCGAATCAGCATCGTTCGAACCTTTGCGCTGTCTCACTACTTACTCTGCACTTTGAGTTTGGCAGTGGCCGTCTCTTTGCCCTTGCGGTTGCTCAGCTCGCACGTGATGTCGCCCGCGTCGTCCTCGAACACGTCCTTGATGACGAGCGTCGCCTTGTCCCCGTCCTGTGACATCCGAACGCGGTTCGACGGACGCAGCTCGACGCCATTCTTGAACCTGGCGTCACAGGGCAATAGCAGAAGGTGTGCATTCAAAGGTGATTCCCTAGGACATACGAGGTTCTATCCAATGATTCTAAGAATTGTCATGTTCATCGGTGAAGCCAATTGGCCAGTCTGCACTGAAAATGTGAAAGGAATCAGTTGCCTCGAATCAACCACCCGTGTCCTTCTAGGCCAATCGTGAACATGATAATTCTTACAATGGTTGGATACAACCTCGTATATCTGAGTTCATGCATTTCAAACTCTCCCGGTCAAGCAAACTCACCACTTGACTTCTGGGTAGGGCTCCCCACTGAGCTCCACCTCAAATTTGGCGTCTCCCTTGAGTGGAGCCGTGCAATCCTTTGGCTTCTTGTTGAAGTCAGGAAGTGTGCCAGCTGTCAGCAAGTAAACGAAAAAGGAATGATACCTGTTGCGTCTACGTGTGCGACAGATTATTTGTTGTCTTTCTGAGGCCAGACTGGTTTTTGCAAACTGAGTCTCTCAGGCTCATAAACAACCCATCGGTTCTGATCCCCTCCCCTGATGGCGTGTTCGCGTACCGTTGGGGTCCTCGACCTTGACGGGGGCGGTGGCGAGGCTGTCGTCTCCGGGCCCGGCGTCCGTGACGGCGCACACCTTGAACTCATACTCGGCGCCCTCCTCGAGGTTCGGCACCGTGCACTCCGTGCCGTCCACCGGGAACGCCGTCACCGGCTCGAAGTCAGGATCGCCCTTCTTCTTCTTTTTCACAATGTAACCTGACGGATAATTGCAAACAATTGAGGAATGTTGAATCTGTCCATTTCACTGAGACATTGGATTTCATGTGTGTTGCTTGTACCCTTGATCTTGCTTCCTCCGTCGTTCCTGGGCTTGGTCCAACTGAGGTCGACTGAGTTCTTGCCAATCTTTTCCACCTTGGGGATGCCCGGTGCGCTCGCTTTCTCTGTCGAAGTTCAAGCACAAGCGTGACACTCCAATGGCTTAGAAAATTCACTGCATCGTTACTTGGTCTTGCGGCATGAGTTACTACAACGCTGACATTTGTTGTTGGCGATATGTGTCAATGAACCACTTCGTCATCAGCGTGCTAAATTGTACGTTGATGTCTTTTGGAAAGAATCCAGTTCAGTACGCACTGCACTTGGGTTTGGTCTCCACGGGGCCCGTGCTCTTGCTCGGTTCTCCCAGTCCGGCTTTGTTCTTCGCCTTGACACGGAACTCGTATTCCGTGTTCTTCTTCAGGTCATTAGCTGCACGAGGAGGAACAAACTGTTATTCACAAAATGGCGACCTTTCCAAAGGAAACTATAGAACAATGAAACGACACGCCACCTGTGAAGCTGGTGTCCCTGGTCGGAACGCGCTCGTTGAGCGGCTTCCACTTGTCGGTGCCCTTCTCGCGACACTCGACCACGTAGCCTGTGATCTTGTCGCCGCCATCGCTGCGCGGCTTCGTCCACGACAGCGTCACCGAGTCGGCGTCGACGTCCTCGACCACCGGCTTCCCGGGCGCGTCGGGCGTGTCTGCGGAACAGCGACATCGCTCAGCGAGTTTGTTGGGCAGATGTCATCATCGCACAAGGGAAACAAACATTGTGCTTCAAATTGATCGCGTATCAATGGGACTCACCGAACTGGTGTTTGGCGATGATCGGTTTGTCGCAGACGAGCGGTTCGCTGACGCCGTTCTCGTTGACGGCGGACACCCGGAACTCGTACTCCTCACCCTCCTCGAGGTCATTCACCTCGTACTGCGTCCCTCGGACAAACTTGCTGACCGGCGTCCACTTGCCCGACTTCTTGTCCTTCTTCTCGACGATGTAGTTGTTCACGGGGCTGCCTCCATCGTTCTGAACGCAAAACACGGATTGTGCGAATGTCGGGATCGTGGATTGCTGCACGCATATTCACAAATTCAGTTATTTCCCAGGTTGACATGGCGATCGCTACAGCGGAACCTTCATTTGCTTGATCACAAGTTTGAAAGTTGTGACAAAGAGAAAGGGACTTCGACTGGCGCTGCAACTTGTTGAACTTCCACACAACGTCCCTGTCACTCACCTCTGGCGCTTTCCAGGACAACATGCAGGACTCGGGGGTGATGTCCGAAATGTCCAAGGGACCTTTGGGTGCTCCAGGTTTATCCTTCACCTTCAGATTCACAGTCGTTGAGTCTGTTCCCTTTTTGTTCTTCAACTCCACCCTGATTTGGCCTTCATCTGGTTTCAATGCTGATTTGCAAGTCAACACGACCTCGTCGTCCAGCACTTCAATAGATATGCGGTCATCCGGCACAATTTCTTTGTTTCCATTGAAGAACTTGGCCTCGGGCTTCGGCTTTCCGCCCTTGTATGGAATCTTGATTTTGTACGGTTCGCCTGCACTTGCCGTCACGTTGGAACCGTACGGGTCCATCTGAATCTTGGGAGCACCTGCAGGAAAACAGCAGCTCAACTGAAGTTCGAAGCAATGCAGTCGTGTGTGTCAGTCAGGGACATTCAGACTCCACAAAAGGATCTTCTCTTTTTGAACAGAATCTGGGTGAACAGTGAAACAACAAAATAACAAAGGAGGCGCACTTGGCGGGGCTTCTGGTTTGATGGGCTCGTCCGTCTCGGCGTACTGGCCCGGCCCGGCCTCGTTCACCGCCGCGACGCGGAACTCGTAGGGCCGACCCTCCACCAGTCCAGTCACCGTCAGCTGCGTGTCCGGGACCTCCCCAACCTTCGCCCTGCGGACACACGCAATGGTGACAATGAGTTCAACGAAACAAGGAACTGCAATAAACAGCAGACCGTTCTGCGAAACATCGCACAAAAAGTTGAAGCGGCGCACTTGATCCACTTGCGGCTGCCCTTCTCGCGCTTCTCCACGATGTAGCCGGTGACGGGGCGGCCGCCGTCGCGCGTCGGCGGTTCCCACTTGAGCGTGATGGAGTCCTCCGTGGTGGCTGCGCACTCTGGGGTGCCCGGCGCGCCCGGAGGGTCTGCGGTGGAGTCAGGTCAGATTGATCACTCATTTGTACAATTCAAGGAAAGACCAAGTCCGCAAGTCGCTTCTTTAGCCTTCAAACGAAGATGAAAAAGTGGCTCAACAACTGCTTGCACAAACTTGAAAAACAAGAAGGTGCGGAAAACTGAGTGGATGCTGGGACTCTCACCAAATGGATGTTTGGCCTTGATGGCCTCTGTGGTCATGAGGGGTTCACTCTCTCCGTGCTCGTTGACGGCCATCACTCTGAATTCATACTCTTCTCCTTCCTCTAGATTCTTGGCCGTGCACTCGGGCTCCTTGAAGATGCCGGGCACCTTGGTCCACTTGTTGGAGCCTTTTGGCTTCTTTTCCACAACGTATTTCTCGATCTTGGCTCCGCCATCGTCCACCGGAGGTTTCCAGGCCAGACTGATGGCGTTGGCTGTGACTCCGGTCGTTTCCAGGGGACCTTTGGGCTTTGATGGCGCATCTGTAAAGGAAGCAAAGATGTGTTTCGTCTTGCTCAAAGAGCTCACTTCACTTCCAAACACCACAATTAAGAAATCAAATCAGGGACAATGGAACTCTGAGGCCCAGTTGATGATCAATGAAACATTCATAAGTCTCTGCAAGAAAGACGCACGTTGTTCCCGCGTGACGAAACCACAAACAGAAACGTTTTGTTATTCTTCTTACCAAGAACGTTGACCTTGACAGAGCCGTGCGCAGTTCCAGACGGGTTGCTCAATGTGAGCGTGTATTCGCCTGAATCTTTGCGCGTCGCGTTGCTGATCGTCAGAAGCGCTTTCTCTGGCGTCGACTGGTTGGGTCACGGCATTGAAAAGAAAATAGGCTTCGATGTTGTCCATGTGGATGAAGACAGGGCCAGACCGACTAATTACGTGCACGTGCGTGATGTTTCTTTCGCTCATATGCTCAGTACGATTTCTGGATTTTCCTCACAACTCTCCAGTGGAGGCTGTCGGAAAGGGACAGATTCTGTAATCACTGAGAAAGAACATCACCACAGGTTCTCGTGGCCGATCACACTTCCCGTTGTGAGACCTTCATCAACTGCCATGTGTTTTTTTTTTCAGTTTTCGCGACAATATTTCAAGGTTCAACTCAGCAAAACAAGCTTCTGGAAGGACAGTCATCAAACGAAGGCGGTGCTTGTTTGCGGCTAACTGTCGCACAAATCTCAGGACGTTTGGAACATTTATTGTGCGATGTCCCTTCAGGGCAAATGCAGTGTGTGATTCAAACCAACCATTGTTTTCGTGCATGGCATCTTGGCCAGGATGTACCATGTCATATCCTGTTGCATCCCATTGGGTAGATGAATGGCGGCGGGGGCAAAGGGGATGAAGGGGGAATACAAAGCTACATGACATCTTGGCCAGGGTGTCCTGTATTGCATTGTGTCACACTGCATCACATCTCATAGAAAGGGCACACAGGGAACATGAGTATGTGAAGGGGATGCACAAAGGGTGAAGGTCGCGCAAGGGAGGGACATCGCACCCACAGTTGCCTTGCGCACTGCTTGTTGATTTTTGTCTGCTGGCTGCCTGTTTCTCAACGCGCACACAGTGAACGCTGCGCACCTCGACTTTGGTCCTGTCGTCCTTGGTGACGGCGTCCGAGCCGTGCTCCCACGTGGCGGTGGGCGGCGGGTGGCCCTTGATGGGCACGTCGATCTTGATCGTCTGTCCCGCTTTCACTGTGATCGGCTTCAGCGCAGACAGGTCCAAGCTCGGCTTCTCTGTGAGGACACAAAAAACTTGAGCTTTCTGCCGACAGGCCAACGGAAACGCAGTGCAAGTCAGTTTTCCGTGTGGTTGAGTTGGGGCTACAATTCGCTCTCACCGGGTTGAGTCTCGACGACCACGGGCTGTGTGGCTCTGCTCGGCTGACCGGGTCCTATCTCGTTCACCGCTTTCACACGGAACTCGTACTTTTGACCCTCCTGCAGAAAATCATTTTCGAAATTCTTTTGAGCTGGAAAACAACTGCTTTTGTCCTCAATACGTGTCATTGGCCACGTTGACGAGTTCATACGAGTCGCTGAAGCAGCGGCGACGAAAATCGCTGCACTTACCTTGAGTTTGGGGATCTTGGCCTTGGTGTCCTTGACGGGGACGGGCGTCGCCTCGGTCCAGTCGCCGCCCTCCGGCTTCATCTCGACCACGTAGCCCTTGATCGTGCCACCGCCGTCGTCCTTCGGCTTCGTCCACGCCAGACTCACCGAGTCCTTTGTGATCTCCGTGATCTCCGGCGTTCCAGGAGCGCCAGCCTCGACTGCAACGAAGCAAGCCAAATCGGTGAACGGTCCGTTGCAGATTCTTGCAGGAGAACTGACGTGCTTGTCTCACTGCATCACTTGTTGCTCCACCTTGGAATCTGATTGTCAAAACTTGTTCTTCTTTACAAAATGAGACGAAGAGCTCTGAATGTGCTTACAGATGGGATCCCTGACAACATGAGGATGCGTCGGTTTGCTGGGCTTCCCGGGGCCTCCGTCGTTGACAGCGACGACCCTAAACTCCATCTCTGTGCCTTCAGTCAGGTTGGGCACAGTGTAGCCACACTCAGTGACGGGGAACGAGTTCACTTTTGTCCAGCCGCCGTGACCTGTCGTCTTCTTTTTCTCGACGATGTACCCTGAAATTGGACGCATTTCTACTATGTACCCTGCAAAAGAGGAAAGAAAACAGAAAAATGCACGATTAACAAATGGTTCAACCCAACTCAAGCCGTTAATAAATCGGGGTTAATTTGTTTCAAGTTCAGGAAAAGTTTCGTCGAGTGGCCTTATTTCTTCTCTGTTTTGCGATTCGTAGTGAGAGTCGTTGTCGAGACGGGAGGGGTTCATAGTTGATCGAATGGGAATAAATACTGCTTTGAGCACGTCTTTTTGGACAGAAATTTGACAGTGGACACACATTTCTCACAGAAAAAGTCTGCTCCATACATTTTGCGCAGCACCACACAAAAACTGATCGATGTTGAGGAAAGTCATTTCACGATGTGACAGGACGGTGATCAATGATGGTTGGTGGTCAGTGACAACCCAAATGTGCAGACACACTGTTTGATGGCAGAGCAACAGTCACAATTGGTGCTGCGGCTCGTGTGACACCAGGGAAGCATTGCAATTTGGGTCACAATCCAACTTTAGGCAACCGTCAACACGAAACTTCCACAAAACAGTCACACTGTGGGATTCACAAAACCGACATGAATACCAACAGATGTTACACCAGCCAAAAATACTTACACATCTTCAGTGAGTGTTTTAGGACAAACGTTTGCTGAATTGTGTTGTTATGGAACGCAACTCACACGAACAAAAACTTGTCGTGGATGCATGATCCACGTTCGTTTGAAAATTGTGGACCAAAGATAATAATTGGAGCCGAAAACTGTTGGAATCCGGCTCTTTTTGGTCGACTCTGGAGAAAAAAAACTGCTCTTCAACCCTCATCTGTTTGTCGCCTCGCTGACAGGCTTCTTGTCTTGGAAACTGCAGGTTGATGGATGACAAACCTTTGATCGGGTTTCCTCCGTCATCGTCTGGTTTCTTCCACTTGAGCGTCACGGAGCTCTTGTCGAACTTGGTGATTTCCACGTTCTTCGGATCGCTCGGTGGATCTGCGCGGCAAAGGATCAGATGTCAAACAATTGTTTGTGTGTTCAGTCCATCGATTGTTTCGCTGGTATCGATACATCACAGTCGCTTTGATTCATTTTGCTGAGGGTCACAGCAATGAAACTTACCGAACGGATTTTTGGCCAAGATTGCCTTGTCAGTCTCCGTTGGTTCGCTGACTCCATAAATGTTTGCAGCTTTGACTCGAAAGTTGTATTTCTTTCCTGGAGTCAGGTCTTTCACCTGGAAAACATCCGGTGTCAAAAAGTCTGTACTGTGTATGAGTTGCAAATATCGACGTTGTGACCTTTTCAACATTCATCTTGCAAGGAGTTCATTTGTGTGCCACTCCTCAAAGCCTCATTTCCAGATGTGCCGGAGTGTTTTGCAGTTCTGTGCAAATTTTAGTTGATATATAAACACCTGGCAGGTGGTTCCAGACCCCAGATTGGGCACTTTCTCCCAGAAGCCAGACCCCTCCTCCTGCCTCTCCACGATGTACTCGGTGATCTCGCCTCCCCCGTCGTCGGACGGCGGAGACCACGACAGCAGACAGTGCTCTGCGAAAATCTCCGACACCTTCAGATCCTCAGGAGGCTTTGGCTTGTCTGTGAAACAGTAATAAAATGCAATTGTTTGAGACTCACCGTTGCTGGAGTTGAGAGTATGAGTACACATGGAGACTTTGATATCATCTGTGACGACATTCATGACAAATGAGAAAGAAGTTTCTGACTCTGATGCTTCGATCAAGAATGATCCGTCTCGGTCTATAACGGTGACTTTTCCCGGGCGTCGCGGCGCTCACCGAGCACGATGACTTCGATGTCAGCCGCGTCCTCGCCGAACTCGTTCTTGAGCGCGATGCGGTACTTCCCGGTGTCTTCGCGCACCGACCGCGGCACGTGCAGCTTCGCCACCTCGTCGTCGTTCTCGAGCTGAGCCTGCAAGTCACGCTCAGGCTCGTCAGATGCAAGCAAAGTGGGAAGTTGCTAGTGGAGCCAGAGTGGTGTGTGTTACAAGTGTTTTGTAAACAAACAAGAACAAAAAGCCGAAGTTTCAGTGGACTTCCAAGAGACCCAGGATTCATTCTGTTGGTGGGCCTGAAGTTCACTTGGACAAGTAAACTACCCTTCCTGCCATTCTTGCACCTGTTGAGGCAGATTCTTTGATGACCCGATCATTTTCGGGTCGTGTTCCAATCACTAGCGATTTCGCCGTCACTCATTCATGCATGTTTCTCGCACCTTGGGTCCGTTCGGAACGTCCTTGCCGTCCTTGCTCCAGGTGACGGTGGGCGTGGGCGAGCCGATGATCGGGATATCGATCTTGATGGGCTCTCCGGCGCGAACCTTGATCGCGCGACCCGCGAGAGTGGACAGGTCCAGCTTGGGCGCCTCTGCAAAACAAAAGGCCAGGTTGTGTTGATTTGCTGGTTTTATGTGCGCACAAACAAACCGGACTCGCAGAAAAAGAACATCTTGAGATTTCACACGGAAGTATCACAGCCCAAATGGTGACGGTAGGTTCAGGACACAGTGGGTTTTGGTATCTGATATGTTCTTACAAAGTTGGTCAAGAGCTCTCAACCGAGAGAAAAATTTTTGAGGGGTGTGTTTTTGTCACTTCAGTCACCCAATTCAATATTCTGCTCTGACAAGGCCCTGATGGCGACAGGAAGAGAGTGTACCTTTGAGCGGTTTGGCCTTGATGGGTTTCGAGGGGTCGCTCGGCTCCGACTCGCCGCCGTCGTTGATGGCGGCCACGCGGTACTCATACTCCTTGCCGGCCTGCACGCGCTCGTCCTTGAACACTGTGCCCTGCAGAAATTTTATTCACAGAATTTAGCACGTTTGCCAGACTGAGCGTTTGATCACAGTTAAATCCAATCACAACCACAAAATCAGACTCGAAGTACGCACCACAACCGGTTCCTTGTTGACCTTGCTCCAGCGCCCAGTCCTCGGGTCCTTGCGCTCCACATTGTAGCCCGTGATGGGCGCTCCTCCGTCCCTCACAGGGGGATCCCACTGGATCTCAATGAAGTTCTTGTCGCTGTCCTTAACCTCTGGTTTTCCTGGCTTTCCAGGCTTGTCTGAAGTCAACACCAAAAAGCATGAGTTGGTTTGGCTGTGGCTTGTGTTTTGTATTTCGGCGACAGATAAGTTTCTAGTTACACTGTTGGACGTGGTTCTGCCCTACTTGTTTACTTCGCGTGTAGAAACTTGTTCGATTTGGGCATTGGCGCGTCGGTGTTGAGTTGTGTGTTTTTGGTTGTGGTGCTCAAGTTCTCAACGATAACAGCACTGGTGCCACAGGCAGCAACACAAGCGCGTTTTGAGCCAAGTCTCGTGCTTTAATGATTTTTAGACAGCTACGACGGGAAATGGGGTTTTTCTTACCGTACGGGTTCTTGGCTTTGGTGGGTTTGGTGGTCTCGAGGGGTTCTGAGGTTCCGTGTTTGTTCTCGGCCATCACGCGGAACATGTACTCTTCGCCCTCCTTCAGCTTCGGCACCAGAAACTCGCGTTTGTCCGGTGAGATTGTTCCGGGGACCTTCTCCCAACGACCGTTCTTCGGGTTCATCTTCTCCACCACATAACCTCTGCAAAATGTTCCGTCCGTGGGAAAAACTAGAAAATTTCACTCATAAAACAACTTCAGTGATGAAGAGCCTCAACGTGTGTTGATAAAATCCTGCTTCATTGGTCAGAGGAAGGAGTTGTCACCAGAGGGAGGCTCACGACGTCCCTGCGCTCGCTCTCTAACTCACGTGATCTCGTCGCCGCCGTCGTCCTTGGGCGGTTTCCAGGAGACGAGCGCGCGATCCTTGAACACGTCGCTCACCTGCAGCGGACCCTCGGGGCGGCCCGGAGGACCTACGGGGGCAAAATAAAAAACCATGCACGACTTCCGTTTACACCAAGTGGCAAGGCTTCGCCCAAGAGACACAATCGGGTCAATTGTGAACCCTCCGTTTGTTGTGATGTTAGTGTTCATCAACAACAGCAGATCTAGTGGTCGGAAAAGCTACGTACCAAGCACAACGCAATCTATCTCTCCCGTGTCCTCTCCATAATCGTTGTAAACCGTCAGTTTGTAGATCCCAGTGTCTTTTCTCTCCGCCTTCTTGTACACCAAAGTCGTCTGGTACTCCTTGGTGGTGATTGAGATCAGATCTGACGGGAGGATCTCCTGCAAAAGCGGGACAGACTGTGAATGAGGCTGTTTTCTCTGAAGGTTCCTGGGTCTTTACGACACGACATGGAACCTTGGAAGGGCGAATTCATTCGAGGTTTCATCAAGAGTCAGGAAGCTGACAAGCACAAGTGCGTCTTTGAAGGCATACTGTCGTTTTGCGGTTCAAAGAACCAAAACACCTTTCACTGGTTGAGAGTTTCTTGAAAATAGGCTTTGCAAAACAGGTCAGAAATATTGAAAACGCAAGTCGCGCGCTGTTTGAAACATTAGTGGCTACTCCAGGTCCTATGTTCACGGGGAGTTAAAACGGTTATTGAGACTGGCTCTACAATTTGAAATGGCTCTGGTTATCAGTGCTTTACAAGTCACCCTCGTGATGGTTACAAATACTTGCCGCTCTTGAAAAGCAAAGTGCTCAGATCACACACTGTCTTCCTTGTTCAGTAAGTCTCAAAATTTGTACACTGCTTTCGCTTTTTGCACTACAGCACACACGCCGAACACACAAGTTGCGTAGCAGCAGACAGAAGGACCAGATGAACCCCTTGCTGGGCGTCTGAGCATTTTGTTTCCTTTTTCCTCAATCGCATACCTTTGCACAGCAGAAATTTGTGCCACGATCTGGTTTCAAAGTTTGACTTGCATTTCAAAAATTGTGCACCGTAATTTCTGCGCTTGCAAGGATTTGAGCTCCGAGCAGCTGAAATGTGCTGTGCTGAGAATGAGTCGCTGAGTGCTGCGCCTTGATTTGTGCTAAGTTAAATCACAGGATGGCATCGTCTATCTCTGGCAGAGACCAAGCTACACTGTCTTTGACGCATTTTCTGTGCTCCGAAACGAAATTCATTTGGAACATTTACACTTGAAATGCCTCAGTGGTGGAGGACTGTGTCAGTGTAGCATGACTTCTTGTCCGCGTCTTGTGTCAATTCGAAGCAAAATCGCGCCTTTAGCATTTCAATCCGCTGCGCGCACAACATGCAGCTGTTGAGGTTTTGGACAGACTGTGCTTCGTGTGTTTGTTTTGCTTTGCTGCGCTTGCATTTTTCTAGAAGACGCCCCGCCGGGCTAAAATTTGAAATTGAAAGTTATTTCTGATCAAAATGAATAAAAGTCTAAAATGGAAACAAAAAGTCCAAAGGGTCTGAGAAAAGAAACGGAAAACAAAATATCTACAAGACAAAGAAGAAGAAAAATCATGCAGTGATCTTTGACACAAAAATTTAAAGCAGATCTGAAAGAAAGAGAGAAGATTGAAATTGAACTGAACAAAATTACGAAAAAATACTCGTCAAAGTTGTGAAATTTCTAGCGCTACTGAAAACGTGTTGGTTGAAATGTGCATTGTAGAATTTTAGCAGTGACGGGGACGTGTCTCTTTTCCGGTTGGAATGTGTTTGGTCTGGACGAAACAGGCACGGATCCAGGCGGCCGGGTCCTGGCCACCTCCACTCCAGAGAAAAATTTGTGCTTCCACTTCTTTGATGCCAAATTTTACAAGTTTGGATCGGTGCCTGGGGGATCGACACCCTGTTTTTCCTGGATCCACGCCCACGAACATCCAGTGACATTCACAACAGATCGTGGTCAAAATGCGTCCTTGTTGACTGCTTGAAATCCCTTGGCATATTTGTACAGATGCTGTGAGGACATTTGAATGTCAATTTTGATGGCAAAGCCACTGTAAACTGACATTCAAACCCAAATCGTGGGAGTTGCAAACAGAGACAGATTGAGAGAACAGATCACAGTGTGAAGATGAGGAGATCTGATTGGATAGAACAGTTTCTACATTGCGCTTGCGCAGGAGATTGCGTGCTGACAACCATCGCCACTAGATGGTCCCAGCTGTAACTACCTCCGGAGGAACTACAGAGACGGGTTCAACCACAACCCGACCATCGTCGTCTCCAGTGAACTCCTGTTCGTACAAACATACACAAAATACCAATAATAATCATGTGCACAAAGGAACATCACTCGAAAAAAGTAACAAATCCCTCGGGGGCAAAACTGTCTTTATGCCCGGTGGACTTGTGGAATTCAAGAAGCTGTCAAACGCGAGAACGTTGCTTTTGTGTGGTGGAAATAAAAAGGCAGAGAAAGTGACACGAAGGTGATGACGTGATGAGAGATGTGTGGAAATTTTCGCAGAGTTGAACAACACAGGTTGACAATACAGTTCGACTTGACTGTGACATCGCTGCATCGCGGGGTGTGACACAGTGTGGGAAGTGACACGAACACAGAGAGAGACACGCGCCTCTCTTGCAGCTCTCGACCTGTTCACACTGTTCGAAATTTCACATCTTCTGTCCGCGACCAAGAATCAGAAACTGTATCAGTGTGAATGAGCCTTTCGGTGGGACACATGGAAAACGCTGAACTCTGACACAGATGAACGGAAGGCACTGAACAGAATTACGCGCTAAGACTGCTGCACAAGTAGAAACTTGCACACTGAAGGCACAACGAACAAAAGTAGTAGCAGAACTAAGAAAGATCAGTGAAAGGAAGGAAAGGAGATGTGCGAATTGAAATATGAATGACGTTTCAGGAGGATGAAACAGATTGCAGAGTTTTGATGCATTTGTAACTGAGCAACTGCTTGAAAATGAAACAGATTCGCTCACTGACTATGCACTGGCGTACATAAGAACAAGTTAATTTGTTAATCGCTTCTCCTCGCGCTGCCTGGACTTACTTTGAAATTTCTTTCCTCCTGTGGACAAACAAACATGTCTGTTGTCAGTGTGGTGCGACCTTAGTTTTCTCAACTTTTCTATCTTTCGTTCTTTCATTTTTCTTTGGACCCGGTTGTCTGGTGCAATACAATCAGGTGACTAAAGTACAGGTAACAGACTACAGATGCTTACACAGATGACAGTGGAAAACAGAGGTTTCTAATCTGGAGGCTTTTCACGAGCGTGGGGAACAGCGTGAGTGCTTCAGGAAATACCGTCATCACACACATGTTTGCGCACACATTTGTCAAATGTGAAAGTCTGTGCCATATGAAGGTGGTCTGTGCCAGTGTTTGAACTGAAGCAATGGTTCAAGAAGCCAGGAGAAAGTTGCCTCACCTTGCCACCTTTCTCCCATCTGGCGTTGGGCATCGGTTCTCCCAGGAACTTGACGGTGAGTGTTATGGTCTGGCCGCGCTTCAGCTTTTCGCTGTCCTGGTAACTGTCCTTCAGGATGCGCGGCTTCACTGCAGTGGGGTCAGAAGAGTCAAGCTTCAATTGCGATTTGAAAAGAAATTGACTATCCGTGGTCAAAAACAAATGGTCAGCTTGTCTGAAGTGTTTGTAGAATTCATTGCGAGTTGCATTTTTGCTTGCGTGCCTTCCCAAACAATCCCAAAAGCGATCTGTCACAACACACAATCACTGTACCTCTCCTGGCCTTGCAGAGGATGCGCGGGGTCTCGTCGGACGGATCTCCGGGGCCTGCATCGTTGACGGGAACGACGCGGAACTCGTACTCCTGCCCCTCCTCCAGCCCAGGCACGTGCGCGTTCGTCTGCTCAGCAGGCACCGAACCCACCTACGGGAGAAACCAACAGAAAATGGGTCAGGTCCAAATCTGTTTGGGTCTCCAGTCCTGTCAAATTTTTAGCCTGATTGACAATTTCTGCCACCTACTTTCTCCCAGTCTCCGAACTTGGGCTTCTTCTCGACGATGTACTTGAGGATCGGGGCGCCTCCATCATTCTTCGGCGGCTCCCACTTGAGGTCCACGTGGTTCTTGTCGTAATCGGTCACCTCGGGTTTACCCGGCGGGCCAGGTGGGTCTGGAAGCAGAAAAACAACGCGTTTAGTTGTTCAGATTCGTTTCAAACATATCCACGTGAACAAAAACTGGTTTCTCTGGATTGATATCTGAGGACGATAACTACCCCAACTAATCTATGAGTTCCTGTGATGACGGAAAATTTACAGCGCCAAGTGAACAACAGACAAAGTAATATCCAATCGAAACACGTACTCCAGGGGTCCTTGGCGAGAGTCTCGGTCTCGGTGACGAGCGGTTCGCTGACGCCCTCCTCGTTCACCGCCATCACTCGGAACATGTAGCGGTGCTTCGGTTCCAGGCCCGGCACACCGCACTGCAAGTCCTCCACCTGGGCACAAAGAAAACAGCTCAAGGTTTAGCTTACTTTGGCACTTTGTGGGTTTTCTTGCTGGTCGCTCTTGCAATGGCCTTGCTCACACTTGACATTTGGGTTTCGCCACAGGTCGAACAAGGGCAGCTTCAACAGACTTGAACTCTACGCCTGTAGACACTCACCTCTCCGACTATCATCCACTTGCCGACCTGCACGTCCATCGCCTCCACCTGGTAATACTGGATCTCGAGGCCGCCATCGTCTTTCGGTGCGCGCCATGATAGATGACAGCGATCTTTGTACACGGCATCCACCCGTAGGGGACCCAGCGGCTTGCCCGGCTTGTCTGCAATGGTGGGTCAAAATCGCTTTGTTTTGGGGTACACAAAGGCACAAGAATTCCTGGCAGTGATTCCGGGACTTGTGCGCACCTATGACCTTGATGGTGAGCGGCACGCTCGCCTTGCCGACGCCGTTCTCCAGCTCGAGCTCGTACTCGCCCGCGTCCTCGCGCTTCGCCGCCTTCAGCTTGAAGTTGGCGAACTCGGGCGTCATGGGCGTGTCGGGGCCGTCGCCCGGCTTCAGCGCCTTCCCGTTCTTCTTCCACGTCGCCTTGGGCTTCGGCGAGCCTGCAACGGCGGACAACCCAAGGTGAAGCTTTGTTCTTGAATTCTTGGGCATCTACGAGGCGTAGACGTGCGATGAGTTCTATTTGTGCATGAATGATAACGGTGCGATTCGATGAGGGAAGTGTTGGACAAGAGCAGACAAAAAAAGGCTTTGAGACAAAACAAGTTGGTTGGATTTTATTTGTTCAAAAGAAAGGACATCGTTTGTCGTGGACAGGCTCCTGAAATGTGCAGTGCAGTTGGGGGGGCTGATGATATTCCACGTCAAGTCAAATTGGGCTGATCCCGAGGTCCTTTTCAGGTGACAGTGAAACAGAAATGACATTTGCATCCTATACTGAGACGTACGTGAACAGGTTAGTGTGAGAATGAACGCTTGTTGGTTACATTCTATTCTAAGACGCTATCGAACACAATGGAGTCTTCTGTGCACTACAGCGCAGGAACATTGATCTGGACGGAACCTATTCATGGAATGAGCAAGCTTTTCTCACAAAAAACAACAACATTGCGTGAAATCTATTTCGATGAGAGAAAAACCACAAGTATCCATCCTTTGACCTGAGTCTGAAAAGTACAATTTCAATTATCTGCTTCAGAAAAAAAGAACACATACAGCAAGCGCTCTGGTGAACTGATGAACAAGAACATCACATTCTACTCCAACATTGCAATCTGGCCTCTTCTTCTGAGATAGATGATCTACGACCACAGCACATGTACTCTGTGGGTCTGTTTTGAAGAGGCAAGCTCTGGATGGTGTGTGTGAAACACATAGGTTTTGAAGAAAGGGTTGCCATGCGGCCAGGAATGGTTGGTTTTGGGAAAGTGTTGGCGAAGTTTGGATCTGGCTCATAAGGAACCACACTTGCGTGAGCTGGGTAGAATGTGCACAAAGCAGCCAATGTTGCGTTTGAGCTTTCCCATTTGTGGTTATATTCAAGTCGTTTAGTACTGTTACAATTTTCTACAGCAAACCATATTTTGACATCTCGTTTCAGATGACCCTCTGCCGGACTGAAAGTTCAATCTCTGACAAACTCACACAGCTTTGTCAACACAGCAATGTAAAATGGAAAAGCTCAACTGACAAAGCTGAAACATATTCCTTCACACAACCAACTTTTACCTTCTTTTGTCGACGCATCTCTACCCGCTGCAAAAACATTCCACAGTGCAAAACAGTCAAGGTTCCACCAAAGAAAGTTTGCAGAAGAATGACTTGAGAAGGAACAAGAGAAAGGAAAGGAACCACTCAGGTATCATTCGACGGACGCCGAATAAAATGAGGTTCGAAAAACAGCGACAACAGGACGATTTCCTTGAACTTCGAACAAATGTACAACAACATTAATTCGAGAAAAGGTATTAATCCGTGACAAAACACTGTGGAAACGTCACAAAATTTCACAACTGGACGTCAAAATGGAACAGATGTCAACGTTTCACAGTGTGTCAGTCTTGTTGACAGGAAAATGTGAACGCCAGAAGGAACGTTGCTCAATATAGAAAGAGCAGACGTGTGCAATTGACAGCAAGTTGAAGGGCAGCAAAGAGGATGTGTGAACAACTTGAGAGGTGAACTTGTGGGGGTGACCCCAGACTTCATACCTTTATAGGGAATATCCACCTCGACTGCTTGGCCCGCTTTGACGGTGATTTCGCGAGGAAGTGCACTGTCGTCAATCGATGGCGGCTTCTCGGCTGCAACGGTGAAACGGTTGCAGAATAAGGCCAAGCCAATTGGTGAGTACAGTACATGATGACGAACGTTTTGGGGGGAGATTCAGCAGATCCGTGCGGTCTTCCGCCAATGTGTATCAATGGCCAGATCAGTGACACAGACCTCATTTGATCACTTGTTTGGCAATTGGAGCGCCAGACGTAACTGGTCTTGCCTGCCAAATCTCCCCATTTGCTTGAACACACTCACTCGTTTGTCAAGCAGACTTACTGAATCGGAGAACAAAGCCATGTTGACACGAATGTTTCCACTACGAACCATTTGGCTTTTGAATTTCTGCAGAAAATAATCCAATTCTCAAACACCGCCTCACCTTCGTCCACCGTGAGTTTGCAGGTGGTCTCCCTGCGGCCGATCTTACACGTGTACTCGGCTTCATCGTCCAGCGTCAACTTGTGAATATGAAGCGACAAATTTCCTTTTCCATCGTCTTTCACCTCGTACCTGAAAGATACCGACACTGTGGAAGCGGACATGTAAGAGGTGTCACTGTTTCGACAAAAAACGTCTCAACTCTGTTTTATTTTCAAACTACTGACAAACAACTCAGTGACACACGTCAAGCAACACCACTCTGCTCTCGTGGTTTTTGGTCATTTTGCTGAAATTTACACAAAATGAACGTGGAGCCAACAACAAGCAGACTTGGAACTGGTCTCACTCCTCAGCTGTCTCGCTGTCTCACTTACTTGGCGCCGTCAGGCGTGATCTCTTCGCCGTTTTTGTACCACTTGACGGGGTGCCTCTGCGGGTTTTTGACGACACAGGACAGCGTGGCCTTCTCCTTCTCCACATGACGCAAGTTCTCCAGCGGCTTCTGAATCGTGACGTCCGCTGCGCGCGAGAGAAAAAGAAGTTCCTATCACGTGCGTTTGTGCTGACCACCTTCTGGGGTCTTGCCGGTGCTTGGTTGAAGCTCACTGCACGTGCACGGGAGCCACAAGATACCTTTGTGTCAAGACATGTTGAGTGGCAGCCTGGCATTTGGTTGTGCCATGCCCCTTTTGGCCAAAGAGCAGTATGTGGTTGAAACCATCAACAATAAATTTTGCGCAAGCAATCTCGGTCAGGATATCCCAGTCCCATCCAGTCCCACCACACCCCACGGGGTATGGAAAGGGGGTGTGAAGGGGTTTTATGACGAGGGATACACAAAGGGGTGCCTCAAATATGGCATGTCAGCCAGGATATTCAACGTCCCATCCCATCGTGAATGACCCATCCCACCCCATCAAACTCAAGGAGTGCTTGAAGGGGGCACATACATGGGGCATTTGAGGGGGGAGGTGGGTGCACAAAGGGGATGCTGATGCTTCACGTGAATCTCAGCCAGGATGTCCCATGTCCTGTCCCATCACACCTCATCATGTCTTTCTAAAAAGGGGCGTGCGCCCCCTGTCACATCGCACTTGTTTGGCTTTTGATTCAAGATTGCCAGCTTCAATGTGTTCAATGAGCCAACGTACCGCATCATTTCTGTTTGGAAGTGACAAAAACATGCAGAAAAACACTCAAAGAATTGACACTGTTGGTTCTTGTGTGTCAGTTTCCTCTCGGAACAAATCATGGTCGAACTAAAAACTGTCAGAAGCGCTTTGCAATATTTATGAGCGCCATTGTGAGCCAGCTGCATGATAATTGATCCATGCAGGTCACGATAACTATTAATCACTCGACAGGATTTTGTGAATTTTGTACACTTCTGTCTCTGTGCGAATAGATCTCGTTTGGCTTCAACAGCAAACACATGCACAAAGCGACAGCATCAAGCCCCTGAGGAAGAAAGATCCGCAAAATCCACTCACGCGAGACGTAGAGCTTGGCCTGTGTGGACTTCTCTTGCACACGGCAGCTGTAGATGCCTTCATCCTTCTGGCCGCACTCGTGCACGCGCAGCATGCGCTTCGTGCCGCTCGCAGAGAAAAAGTATTTCGGGTCGTTCACGTCGATTGGCTGAAGAGAAACAGAATCGTCATCGCAACAGAAGGAAACAAGAAGATCAAGGCTGAGTCGGTCGGTGCGCTTTGGGTTTTTCGCCACCAAATATCATTGTGCTTGAACTCACTTGGCGCACGTCAAAAAGCGTTATCGCGCAGACAGGTGAAATCCGAGCGAGCTCAAACACAGTGAAGTTCGGGTTCGCGCGAACGCTTTTGTCGCTGTTTGGTTGAAGAACGCTATCGCGCGAAATGTCTGATGTGTGATTGTCTTGCATTCATGCCTCAGTTATTCAGCAGAAATAAGGTTGAGGTCCACGGAAATTTCATCAAATAATCTTGGAAGCCCTTTTTACTTAGAAGGGGGAAGAAAATCGAACCGAAGGGCGACGGCAAGGATTCTCTTGAAGAGACGCGCACAGCGCCCGACAACTGCGAGGGGTGAGCCGCAGAGCGCTCCAAAAATTTGCAGTTGTCGCGCAAAATTCATGACAGTGAAATGTCCAACTAAACAAACTCAAGAGTATGATCTGTATTGAAACCAAATTCTCAAACGAAGAGGGTGTCAAAATCAAAATTGTACAGAGTGGTGAAACCAAATAGGAACTGTGAACGCGTCCGTGTATAGCGTGCATGCCTGTACTCTATCTGAAGTTTGGCCATGAAACATTGAAGACAAAACTTCGTGTGAAATCAGAATTTGGTTTGACATATCTGCTTGACATCTGGCAAATCAATGACGCTACACAGGTCCCGAACCACGAGACAGAAGCCGTCTTTGTGATTTTTCCGACGCTGGGGCGTCTCAATGACAGCTTGGTTCCTGATCATTGATCTGCCAGAGAAATGCAGCAAGGATCAAGTTTCGTTCATAACGACTGCTTCTAAATTTTTGCCAAGCTCGGCCAACTGAATTCTAAACAGCTTTGTACTTGCTAGAGCGTGTAAACATCTGTCTGAACGTTTGCCTCCACAATGTGGAATTGTACACGTTGCAGCAGCAAACGTTGAAATTCAATTCAAACTCTGCAAACCTTTCCCAGGCATGAAGCTGAACTCCCATGAACACATGTCTGCACCTTTCCAGTTTTCACAGACCAACGAACGTTTTACTCTGCTGTTGATCTGTGATCCTTCGCAGAAACGTCTTGTCCGAAGTGTGTTTTTTCTTGCTTGCTTTGATCTTTTGTGCCTTTGGTTTCTGAGACTAATTTGCAGACAGCTGTGGTAGAATGTCCCGAAAGCTTCACAGTGTTGAGATGCTTGCCAGATCAATGTACGTTTCAACTTAAACAGCTTCATACCTGTAAAAGTGCGATCTCACCGAGCAAGGACAAGTCCTCGTGTTTCACTGAATCAATAAACAACTGGAGTTCTGCTTATCGTGCAGCGCTGTGTGCGCACGTGTGTGCGAGTTCTTTGAAGTCAGGAAATTGATGGATCAGAGTCGTTTGAAACAATGGTTCGAAATTTCATTCAGACGTCATTTTGTTTGGGAACGTTTTCCGCTTCCACGTGAAAAAGACGCAAGTTGGGGTTTTGACCTCCGGATGAATGAACACGTTTCGGTTTGATCAGACTCTGTCACATCCTGTGTGCACGTTTTCGGGCAAAGGCAGAAAACAGCACAATGGCAATCTTGAGTACGTTGTGGAATTGTCCCAGCTCAGTGTTTTCACCTCGCCAACTGCAAATACGAGTCTAAACTACAGTGAACAGCGCACACAACGCTTTGTGTGTTACTTACTTCGCCCTTTCAAAAGAAAAATGGTTAACTGGTTGAAACGCAGAGTTTTGCAATCAACAGAAGAAGAAAGAGCCGCGACAATCGCAGGTGGCTTCAAGTCGCAAGTTGAGCAGAATCGCGTGTGAAACGGTGGAAGACAGATGGTAGCACAAGGAATGTTTGCTTTGGTGGCTGGATTCGAGTGCTGAGCTTCAGTATTGACTCTTGCATTGCCTTTGAGAGAAAACCTTGTCTCTAACTCAGAAATTGGACGGTCTCTGGTGCTCAACGAAACATGGCAGTCTGACCCGAACACTGCACAAAATATCAGCGAATGGTACGTCATGAGCGAAGATTCTAAGGATCGGGGTTGCACTGAACGCAAGAATTCTGTTTCTCGTGTTTTGGCACACACAGGTTGACAGAAAGACAAAGAACGACAAAAAGCCCCGAAATGAGCCAAATCGCTGTTCCAAAGTCGTGTGTCCCATTGCTGCATCCCAACAAAATCCCTTCAATCATCTGGTCACACCGTCATTGGTCAGAAGGTTGGATATTGACACTGTTTGCCTTCTGTGCCATCGTGCAACAAATAGAGAAAGTCAGGCCAACGTTACTGAAACATTTTCGTCGCGACGCAGCGCGGAATGAAATGAAGTGCGCAAGCAAGAAATGCGTCACGTATCAAGAACACAACACATCTCACAAAAATATCAGTAAAAGGCATCGATAGCTCACAATGAACTCTGAGCAGCTCACAAAAGATACTGTGACCACGAAAAGGAAATCCAAGTGAAGGTGATGTTGAGACAACTGTGGCAAAACCGGGAGGCAGGAGACGGGCGCACCCAACAGGCGCCGCCGCCAGGGTCACACAGCGCCGCCACCTGCCGGCGCCGCCACTCACCTTGTCCTCGCGGAACCACGTGACCCTGGCGTCGGGGTCGTTGACCTCGCACTCGAACTCGCACGCCTCCTTCTCGCGCGTGTCCATATCCTTGAGGGGCTTCACGAAGTCGTATTCCGGCTCTGTAAAAGTAAAAAACAACAGTGAATCGAGAGTTGTGGCGGAGAAACCAGAGGAGGAACCTCGAGATCGACGTAGGCATGTGGATCAATCGCCAAGTGTTCATCATTGCAGACGTTGCGCAAAGGAACAGGTGTTGTCTTGTGTTGTTCTTTGTGAAAATTTGTTGTCCCGAACTCTTCTTTTCATTCAATGTTTGCGCTCCCTGCAAAATTCCAGTCCAGTCAAGTTCCTCTTTGATTTGGTGTGGTGCTGCAGTTTGTTGCTTGTTCTGGTGTGTTGTCCTCAATTGACTGTTGTAGTGTCTCTCCTGATCAATTCCCACAAAAGGCGACTTTTGTCTCCAGAAATGGTCAATCTAGATTCAGCAGCCTCATGAATCCAACATCACATCTGCAGCCTGTAGAGTCTTTCAGAGCGCTCTCTGGCTTCCGTGAAAGCTTTCGAAAGCACATGCACACAAGCAGACAAGGCTTGGCAAAAATGTATTTTTCTATGATTTTTCGTTATGGATAATGTTGTGCGGAACACACAAATCTAATTTGCTGCGAAATCAATTAAAATTCTCACGAAGTATTGCGAATCTGATGAGCTGCTTCTCACTCGAAGGATCTCGCTTCCAAAAAAAATCTGCACATTTCAAGCAACAGCCTTTTTGTTCGGGAGGGGGATTGTGCAAATCTGCGAGTGGTGTTTCACGGAATCACGAACATAAGTGGTGCCATTACAAGCACTTTAGATTAGAAATGGCTCAGCAGGAGGAAGTGTGGAGCTGTGAAACTGGCTGTTTGATTTGCTGTAATTGACAAGCGAGCAGATAAGCCTTGAGACGGTGCGCCGCGACGTATTCTCACCGTTCAGCTCAAAAATTGTTTTGACCCTCAAGAGCGCGTCGTCACTGAGCACAGCAGTGTTGGGGAGTGTGTGAACCATTTTTCTGAAATGTTCCCTTTTGAGTTACAGTCCGAATCACCTCGCCTCACTGATTCAGACACCAAACTCACAAATTTTCTCGTGTTGGTAGTCTTGTCAGGGAGTCATTCTTGGACTTGCACGTTTGAGCACAGTGTCCATACAATCTGTGACCAAGCAATGCACTTCTAAATATTGATGTGCCTACGCTGCAGGTTATTTGTTTCCCTGGCTGTGACAAGCCAGCTTCGTCAATATCCTTACATCACACAGGCCCCTCGGGCCGTCCTGTGTAGCCCAGATGATTGAATCTTAGATGAATTTCTGCCTTTCAAAACGCTGCGTAGATGGGATGGCTTTGCTGCCACTGCAGCCTCCTCATGCTTCGTGTCTCTGCGTCTACTCGCCTTTATTTGGCCCACTGGTTAAATATCCATGAAATTTTTATTCCAAATGAGGTTGATCTTGGACACTGTCGGGTTCGTCCTTGGGGAAACCCTCGGAACACAGGAACAGAGTGTTCTGCAGTGATACGGTATTATTGACGCGCCACTATCCCAGCATCTGCAAAGGTATCATCTGAAATTGTGCGGACATTTCAAAGTCTGCGGAATCTTTGACTTCTTCAAGTCAAAAGACATACAGCTGCGATGGAAAGTCAGCTCGTACACAGCCCAACTCTCGTACCCGAGTGTGCGCACGTTTCTGGAAACGTTTGTGTTCCAGACCATCAGTCTTCTGCAAAAGATGCAGGGGTCTTTGCGGAGAATTCGTGGGATCTTGTCGAGGCGTGGCATTTCTGCACTGCGGGTGGCTCATGGCTCCCCACGACATCATTGTTTTGCCTTTCTCAGGAACTTGGTCACAAAGATACCACCCTGGATTTCGGTGTTTATGAAACGTGGTTTCTTTTCTTTGGCAATGTCTTTTTCGTTCTCGTTGTTGTGCAAATGAAGATGGCACGTGTCAGAACTAAAACATCTGTGCATTCAGTCTCAATTCAAAACTCAAAGCCATATAGCTCACATTTTCTTCAAGTGACGTACAGAAATCAGTACGCATGCCTGGAGTGAAACCAAACAACACCGAGATGCGTACACCATGGCTGCGAAAGGAAGAAGGAGCGTATGAATCAGGCCTTCAGCACCAAAGCACCAGCAGAGAGCCAGATTCCCATCCACTTCCACAAAGCCACAGACAAATCCCATATTAAAATTTTCGGCTCTGACTACCCATACCGAACCAGAGCTGGCTTCATCAGTGGCAGAGCGAGCGAGCTGCACAAATCGATGGGTCTGGATCGCAGAGAAAGTTGTGAGGTCACATTCGATGTGTTGAGTCAATCCAAAGATTAGGCGCGGTCTTGTGGGCGTTCTAGTTTTACTCAGCCCCTGAGATCCCTTGTGTTGAGGAGTGAGGGAAGATACAACTGAGTGAGGTCTCAATGTTTCGTTGCTGAACATCTGAGCACCAGTAAACCTCTGAGCTCCTCCACGCTGAATGCACCACGTGACGACCCGAACCAAGGCTTCTGAATGGGGCAGGGTGAACTTCTTTGTATTTTTTGTCAGACTGGCACTGGCTAGACCTGGAAAAAAATTGATTGACTTTCTCTCACTCAATGAAAACATTGACTTTGGAAGAAGGATGGAAGATATTCTGCTTTTGATTTGCACGGGCCCAGGCAGCGACCCACTGCCGTGTGTGCGAGACCTCTACCTTTGTTACCCGCTGGTATCAACATGTGTTTGTTTCACATGAAACTTTCGTGTCACAGAAACGATATTTTTTCCGATCTCATGTCCATACTTTTTTCACTGTCAGTGCAGAATTTGGTGAAACCCTGGTTTTCAGCAACCAATTGGCTTGCTCCATTTTCGCTTGTTTGTGATGCTTGAAACCAAAAGTGCGCAGAGGTGATCGTTGTCGTTGTGCTCAAAAGAACACACGACTGCAGTACTGGAAGCCAATACCGATCCACTGAAGCCAATACACTTAAGAACTATCTCTGGATGGAAATGGCTCAGGCAATTGGCTAAAATTGTCTGCAGTCAAGGCTTCAGGAAGAAAAAGAGCTTCATTTCTGGTTATTTAATGACACATTGACAGACAAACTCTGCCGTTCAAGGGACTATGTGAGAGAGACACGGAGTCCGTGGTGCTTGGGATCAGAAGCCGTCCTCAATTAAAACGGCAGAACTGCCACACAAACTGTCAAGCAAAACGTAGTCCAGATTTCAAGCAGAACATTGCCAAGTTCGATGTCGGGTTCAACGACTCTCCAGTGAGAACGGGGGTTGTGGGCTTACAACTGGGTACACATTTTGGGCAAGCCGAAGCCAGAACTCACAAAGGTGCATCTTTGTTATGTTTCATCGATATCACTGCCTGTCGAAAGCGGCTGGGTTGGATATTTTCCCGGCGTTTCCATTTATCTTCCCTTGTTTTTGGTGGGTGGGTCTTCCTGGTGAAAGGAACAAGAGACTTTCGCAATTTTGGAGCGTCCGAAACCTGGCTGTTTTCTCTTTTCACTTTGAGACCTTTCATCGTCCTGCTTTATTGCCATATGTACCCGGCAAAAAGTTTACAATTTGGACCTTTTCCCTTGTATCTTGCAAAGTTCAGAACAGATGTCCAAGTCTTTTGAGATGGTGACCACACTGTGTTGTGATGCCCCCGCCTCTCACATCCATATACAAGGCCAAAACTAGCAATGCCTCTCTGCTCCGAGTTTGATGGAATTTTTCAGAGTGGTTTGAGGCCGAGTACAAGAGAAGTAATGAGGTTCCTCGTGTATCGATCCCTCTCTGCAATTTCGCTCTGAACCAGCTTCGCTTCAACTTTCTTTGGGCTGATTGCTTGCTTTCGTATGCTTGCACCAAAACATGGACCTGCCGTCATTGAGTTTGTCAAAATCACAGCTGTGAAGACTTTACTTCTTGAAGCAACGTCAAGACTCAATACTTTTTGAATGATTTGCTTGTCAAGATTCTTGCTTCTTGGGCGTAAGCGACAGGCAGATATTTGTTGGACTGTCATGACAAACAAATTGTTCCAAAAATGTGTGTGTGTGTGTGTGTGTGTGTGTGTGCATTTTGATCGTCGTTGACATACCGTTCTTTCCGACAGTGCTACGTGCGACACACACAGCCCTGCCCCTAAATTGCTCCAAATCTGACGATATTCATACCGTCGATAGTCTCATTTGCGAAGTTGTTGCCAGCAACAAAATATTTCTCGTTCTGCTCACACCTCAAAAAACTGTGGACTGTGCGTGTTGACGAAGTAGTGGGCCTGTAAATTTCTCTGGAGTCCCTTTCCAAAAGGCGCCGTATTATGCTTAAATTGTTGGTCAATTGGCACAAATGTCCGCTTGACAAAGTGTCTGCAGTATCTGGTGTGAAGTCTTGCCATTATCTAGAGCCCCCGAGCCTATTACAGTATTGAACACCCTTCTCGCCTTGGAAGCTGCTCTTGTAACAGACATTGGGGGCCGTTTTCTGGTGCCAGGTCAATACGGGATTCATGTACGTTGTTTCACAATGAGTTCGTCGTCCTAAACAAACCAATTTTCTCTGGGTGTCACAACATCACTTCGAATGGATAAATGCCATCAATGTAAAGTGGTTTTCTTCTGCCTCTCTTCTTCATGTCCATTGTGTCTTTTGAAGCTGGATGAATCACATTTGTGCCTCAGCCTCTCCGCGAGATACTTCGCATGTATTTTCATCACTGAAATGGGACCAATATTTAGGAGCTGCTCTCACGCATTTTGATTTTCGTCTACACAAATCCAGACTCGACGGCGATCAACACAACTCAGTGCGCTAAAAGGGTGGAACCTTTCACTTAACATTTCCCTGGGTCGTCTTCCCGTGGAAGCTGCACTGCTGTTGGTGGATGGAAAATTTTAGCTGCAGTGAGATTTTGACCATGTAATGGCGGTGGTGGTTGTAGTTGGGGAAGGAAATCATTGCGCAGGAGACAAGAATGGATTTCTAGCATCTGCCTCCCATTTGAGACGTGGAAGCGCTTGGTCTCTGCATCCCTGCTCGCCTGCCTCGGCAAGCTGGTACACAGAGAACAACGTATAGCTACCGGACCCGAGCCAACTTACAACACAGCAGCCTGCCATCCTTTGTGCACAACAACCCAACCATTTGTATCAATACTTGTTTCATCTGGCAGATTGAAAGGATGCCTTACACAGTCAAATAGGATTTCCACTGCAATTGCTGGAGTTTTCTTGCTGGAAATAGAGACGAGTGATCTGAGGATTGATGCGTCAAAGCTCAAAACAGCTTTTGTCGGGATGGATTTTGTATCATCCGGAGGCAATGTGGAAAGAATGCAGTCAATGAATTGTGACATGAAACTAATTAATACGGATGTTTCGAGGATTACACAAAATGGGGTCGAAATGGAGCACTCTTGAGAAAACATTAGCATTTGTGAAGTGCACGTCATTGTCTCAATGGTGTTTCACCCAAGACTGTTTGCTGTTTCAAAATTGTCAACTCACTGCATCTTTTTGAGATAAAAACACAGAAGTAAATGTTGTTTCAGACTTGTGGCCACGCAAGATCTCGGAAAACTCAGGACATTCTTAGTTTTGACGCGTAAAGCAGGAAAATGATGAGTCTTCCTATGAGGAAGCGCACCATGGGCAAGGCAATGAAGGGGGCAACTCTATGGTGGGCAATGAAGAACATTGAAAAACAAGGACACAGCAAATTTCTGTCATGGTTATTCCAGATTATTTTTGGCCTCGAAAAGGCGGTTTCCTGGTCGAATGGTACATGTATTTCACAATTGCTTTTTTTCATGATTGCTTGTGTTTTCTCACGACAGCGATTACGAAGTTGAAACACGTATCATGAGACTCAGTGATGCATGACTTGCATGGAATGGAACCAGCTCGAAATAGCAACTCAACAACTCACAGGAGTCGCACTCCCGTTTTCACTGCAATCTTGCGAGGAGCGATTCATAACTGGATGGGGGCGGAGATAGAAATGTTTGATCGCTTGAAATGTGCCTTCAACGGCTTGCCTCTCTGGCTGCTCAATTAAGGAGATGTTTCTGTTTCGCTGGAGTGTAATTATGGATTCTCTGTTTTCGTTCTTTCTGTTGTTTCCAGCCAAGGATACCACTCTCTCGACTGCGACTGATAAATCTTTGAGAGTCGTAACACTGGTTTGGTTCTGCAGAGAGTTGTCGGAACATCTCGTACAGTGCGGAAAATAGAGGATAAACATTGCTCGTTTGCGAAGACGGAAAGGATATTATCTGCATGATCTCTATCTGCGGGACTGTCATTGTCTGGACATGGATGTTTGGCACTGGAATGGATATTGGAATGGATCGACGGGCTGTTGCACCCGCCAAGGCTTCCGATTTTGCTCTGCTGCGGACGTGATGCAATAACAATGCCTGTGTCTGCCCCTGCCCAAGTTTACTCTCATTTCACTTCAGGCAAAAGAATCGCCAGCCGCAGGGAATGGTTCCAATTCTTTCCCCATGAAAAGGAGGATTTGGTAGAGCTTCTCTTTGGTGCACTGTGTCGTGGCAACATGTTCTCGGTGACGATTTTTTGAATCTGTGCAGTCTCCAAGCCAAGGGTTTGATGGACTGAACAATGGGACACAGTAGCTTGCAGAGCGAACCTTGGCTGGTTCATTTTCACTGGCCATTGTGCTTTTCGCTGAGTTTGAAAAGGGCTTCTGCTTGCCAAAACAACTGAAGGTGAAGTCACAGGTCGTCTTCGTCCTTCGTCACTTCCTTCACGCAAAAGGCGACGATAAGGAATCGCTTCCGGTGCGCACTTCAACATGAACGGAAGAGCCACTAACTCACCCAAGCACCGCATTACCTTTCTTCAGGCCAATCATGTGAGTATTCTGGTCACACACGCAATACACACACACGACTCTTAGCATATTAGTCTGTTATTGTCCGTCTCTTCTGGCTGAGTAGGCGCAGCTACAGTCGCAGAGACAGACCACCAGTTGGTCTATTACAGCTGTGGCTGCTTTGACCTTTTGTGGACTTGTTGTACTGACTGCCATTACAATACCTAATTGGTTTAGCTGAGCACGAGTCCAGAGCTCATTATGTGGTTGAAGCCTTTTAAGAGATCAGTGTTAGAACGTACAATCAGCCTGGCACACTTGTCACATTTGGACGAACAAACTATCTTTCTGTGACCTTTTGAATGTTCAACTTTGAAAGTCAGTAGAACCCACAAGAAAGTGAGAGAAAGAAATAGAGACAGAAAGAGAGAGACAGAAAGAAAGAAAGAAATGGAGAGAGAGAGAGAGAGAGAGAGACAGACAGACAGACAGACAGACAGACAGACAGACAGACAGACAGACAGACCAATTGTCAGTTTTGCCCTCCTTTTCCCGAACAAAGTCCTGCAGCAAGAGCTTTTCTGCTGGGTTTGGCAGAGAATATCACAACAAACATGCATCAGAGCGCCTTTCAGCATTGGATGCGTCCTTCTTACCAAAGCGAATATCGATCTCACACATCCTTCCTCTGAAAGGAATAAAAGTTAATTTCATGGGCTGAGAAAATCATAATTTCTCCCAGGGACACAAATCAGGGACATGAAGCACACACAGCACCAATCTGCACACTTGCTATGCACGTAGATATCAAAGAGCTCTCAGTGATGGCTCGTAGCAGCAACAAAATATGAAGCTGTTTTCTCCTCGAAGCTTTTTGCACTCACTCTTGGAGTTAGTGCAGATAAAATGGCTCTTCTTTCTGTCGTGCCTCTTCCGCTTCCACGAGACAGTTTTCCCTTCTCGCCACTAAAAAATCAGACCATTTTCTGCCGGTTTGAGCTTGCCAGACCTATTGTTTTATTTTGTCAACCAGAAACCAGAAACAATGCTGCACGTCAGCGGGGAGTGACCAGACTTCCATTGTTCCTGCCCAAGCCACAAGGCCTCCGTGCATCATGTTGGTGACCGACTGGTTGCAACATACACGAGTGTGTCAAAGAGCACGCATTCGTAAACCTGTTTCAACAGATGAGAGAAAAGGGGCAAAATTCTGCACTCTCACTTTGAAAGTGTGCTCCCGGTATCAAGTGGAACAGCCAAAGCTGTGTTGTTTTCCTCAGATGTGGAATATGTATGGGGAGGCCTGGATGTTGTCGACTGGGGATTGCAGAAGCGTGGTTATAATTGAGCAGTGATCAGTGATCTCATGGGCACACTGCAGTACGAAGCAGGGATTACGGCTCTCTGCAGAGGCTCACACTGAAAAAACCAGCCCTATTTCCTCACTTCGTCGCGTTTTCGTTGCAAGTTCTAACCACACGGTGCCCAATCTGAGGGTTGTATTGTTTAAGAGTGCACGACATGCACATTTGATCAATACTGACGTGGGCGTAATACTGCAGGGTATTAGAACCACTCCCTTCAATATCCTTCGCGACTTGGGACACAATTAATGTCTCTCGGCGTAATCGTCAAAAGTGGCTTCGCAGCACACGCGACCTGGGTGGATGGGTGGCGATGAATTTTTCACATCGTGCTGAGTGGGTTGCGTTTCTGAGAAACAGCAACACCTTTCGGTAAGTGTGAAATAGTTCTGTTGAGGCAGGTGAATCCTCTGATGATGGGCTTCCTGTTTTAGCTGGCCAGGTCCCACAAGTAGGTTTGGCCCAAATAACAGCTTCAGGAGACAACCTGGAATTCGGGCGCTGGAATCTGGCACAGCCTGTGCACACAGTGAAACAATCAACAGCTTGCGTCTTCTGAGCTTGAAGCCTTTTGTTCTCATCGCAAACGAACAACTTCGTGGGACACAAAATCCCGTTAAAGTAACTTGCTGCAACAAATGGACTCCGCAGTTCGGCACCTCAAGACCTTGCATGTTGTCGTAGGTTTCAAAATGGACTGCTTGTGAGGCAATGAATGGTTTTGTGTCCAGCATTGCACCCCAAAACGACTCTCCTGTCCTGTCACACAGTTCAGTAAAAGCTTGCATCTCATCCACATTGATCGCTGGAGCATCATAGTTGCAGCACATGGTGAGTGGAGGACGAGGAAAAGAGTGTGCAATTGAGACATCTCAACTTTTGACAACTGAACAGACAAGTTTTGACACTGGAAAACAGTTCCCATCCAACAGAGTCACTCCCCACCCAAATTCTTTTGCAACTTTTGGGCTATCATGGTTTGAATTGCTGAATGTAGTTTCGTTGGGATCGGATCTCGATGAGGCGACCATCCCAATTCTGAATCCTCTTGAGTCCCAACAGATTTGATCAACTCTACGATTCTGTTTGGTGTCTGAACCAAATTTTGCATGTCGGTCCCGATGCATGTGCTGCAACGCAATTTAAAAACCACATTTGGCGATGACATAATCAGAATTTCGTTCTGGTTTGTGGATTCAACCAGCACAGGAAGGTTTCTTGGTACTGCAGTCAGCTGCCAAATGTTATCAAATTTCAAAAAAGTTACAATGTAATCCAGTTGAGTCAAACTGTGCCGTGCACAAATTTGACAAACGATACCACGCATAAGGAAACAGTTTCATTTTCCTTGCGTTTGTCTTGGAATGAAGACGTCTCCGCCAATGCAAATCCACCTGAGGTGCTTCGTCCCATCCACATGCAAACAGAGGTAATGCATGGATTTTCCCCTGAGCACTTCTGAGCACACAAGGAAAAAAGGAAACAGCTACTTTGTCCGTTGCTGCGCGCAACGAACAGATCTGCGAGCGCAAGGATCAATCACAGTCAAAGACTCTTTAAACCTTCGCCACACTGAGCGAACGTGCGTTTGTGTCAAGCCCACTTTCCTGACACGAACGCCTTCGTGTTGTTTCGCAATCAGTTGAACCGCCAATGTCATTCTCCTGTCACCAAGAAAGGTTCTACGAAGCCCAGTGTCCACTTCTCGCATGTCGTTCTGCGATAATTCTAGGAATGGCATCCAAATCAAGATGCTCAAGCGCGATGCTCAGGAGTGTGTTCAAGTTCAACTGTGACTGTGTGTTTCAGTGGCATTTGCATATAATTTGCTTGATCTAATGTCACAATGAATGGAGACGAGCCGTTTGACCTGAATTGCCTCACCCGCCGGAACATCCCAGTTCCAGAGGTGTCAAGCTGAATGGAATTTATCTGTGGAGACTTGTCCTCAGAGACACAGTTCACTGAAACATGAATTACTTTTCTCACGCTTATTCTACCGACATACCAAAGCGAGCAGAACATTCTGTACGGAGACTGAAATTTTTCTGCCCATTCCCATGAAACATCAGATCATTTGTTCTTGTTGTTCCGTAAGAGCCACAAAATCGTCAATTTGTCTTCATTTATCACAATCGTGGACTTGGGGATACGATCATTTTCAGTGGATCAAATGTTTGCTACTTGTGTACCAAAATGTCCTGCATGACGTATGAGTACACACACCCTTGTTGTACGCTTGTGTACCCTTCTCCGCAAATGAGCCTGACTCAAAGTTTGCACATCAGTAATTGTGCGCTTTGCCCCCACACGCTTGCTTGCTATTTGGGCATTTAGAACGCAGCATTGAGAAGCTCGCGCTGCGAGCAGACTGAAGACAACTGTGGCCATTTGTCCTCATCTGGAATATGTTTCTTTACTCCGCTTGGTGTCCAAAGTGCTTGTTGTGGACGAAGTCAATGTGGGTCAAATGGGCCGAGAAAGACTCCACGAATTACCTCGTGTTTGGGAGGTAAACGTGTCCAAATGGAAGAAAAACACAGCAAGGTAAATTGCTCTTCGATACATACTCGACACACTTATGTGGTTATGGTAGCACGCCTAGTTAGCTCGCATGATTGGCCTGTTTCATCGAAAATTGCGTGAATGAGGTTCTGTCCTCAAATTCAGCGACCGCGCCTTTTATTTTGAGATTTCAAGCACGCAACCAATTTTCCCTCCTGCAGCTGAGTCCGCTTTACTCGACACCCTCCTGAGCGGACGTTTTGTCCTTTTCTGCAACATTTCGACAATTTTGTTTGAGACGAGACGCAGCCCGTCAAACTGTTCCTCTTCAGTCAGGTGACGCTCCGCAAACAAGCCGACACTCCGATCGCTCCTGGCTAGTGGTGTCGCACAAATCGGACTGAAAGGGCGTGTCCGGAAAAACAGAGCTCTCTGCTGTTGCACTTCGTGAGCTTGGGATTCTTTTGACGTCGTGAGCCGTCCTGTTGACCCAATGGGGGGCGAAATATTCTCGCCGACCAGTTACAAAGCACTGAACAGCTTGAAAGAGTAGTACTGTGTAAATGTCGGGTCGGAATGTCTGACAGTCTCAAGAGTCGTACAACTGAAGTTGCCCGACGAATCACCAGTTCCATTGTGCGTGCTTCTCTGAGGAGGATTGCAAACAGATGTCCCAGTACGAGAATTTGTGGGTGTGAGAAAATAATGACAAAGACAAACAACTTCGTTTCGTGCACGTGTCACGACGTAGTTCGTCTGGCTTCACATCTCAATATTGGGTCTGAGGACGTGGTTCTTCCTGACTGAAGACAGAAACGTGGAATAGTTGTCTTGACCACGCGCAGTGTGCGGGAAAGTGAGGAAGAAAGGACATGTCAGGACGTTCGGGTCTGTCGCGCTGAGTTCTTTTTCAAACTACTGTACCTATTGTCTCGGTAGCCAATGGTTTCTTCCGTTTTGCGCCCACAAAACAGAGGCTGCAGATGTGAGTGCATGTTGTGTCAAGGTTGCACCCAGATCAGGCCAGTAAAAAACGTGCAGCACTAAACGACGAAATTGTACGGAACTCGCAACACACTCGGTCGAATCAAGTTTCAGCTGAACGACTGCAGCTTTTCCAGATGCTCGATCATTTCGGCCCGAAGAGTCCAGGCTCGAATGTCCTTCTGCATCTGCACGGGACAAAGCGGCGTGAGCTTCTGCAACACGGAGGTGGTACTCACCGAGTGTGATGAGCTGGCAGAAGGTCTCGTCGCCCTCCACCTCGCACGTGTACATGGCCTCGTCCGCCTCGGAGACGTTGCGCAGCCTCAGGATGCAGCGGTTCTCGCGGCGGGACGGCTCCGTCCGACCCGGTTTGTACTGCAAGAGACATGAGAGTCGTGGAGTGCCGCGCAGAGGAGGGTGGATCCGAGATTTGCCCCAACCCTACTCATACACAGATTATCCAAAAGAAAATAAGAAGAGAAGACAAAGCGTGGACAATATCCCGAAGAAGAGAGTCACGCTGTGATTCACAAAAAACGATTTTTTTTGGACTGCAGTATCACAGTGCAAGGTGCTGAGGGTTTTTGTGCCTCGACGTTGAAGACAAAAAACCTCCGCGTAATGGCAGTTTGAAACTCCTCGTTCTTTCTGATCTCTTCTCAAAGAAAAGTCTTCTGAAGACAGGAAACATCAGTGCCTTTTTGCCTGGGGAACAAATTTCCCACAAGTGTGTCCGGGTAGTGCTCAGCCTCAGTGGTGCACATTTTGGTTAGATTACCGAGCCCATTGAAGGCCTCCCACTTTGCCTTGCCCAGTGTGAGCCCTTCTTATCTGCCCTCTGTTCTTTCAAGGAAACGTCACACTCAAATAGAAACCTGGGTCAGTGTGTGAAATTCTGTTGCCGTGTAGAGTTTCAGCAGGTCAGTGGAATGTTTTTCACAATTTTCGATTTTCCACTGCCTCAGCGCAGGGAGGAACTGGTGAAAGAACTCACAGACCTCATTTGCAACGTTTTGCACCTTTGCATGAGTGTGAGGAAGACAAGGACACTTTAGAATCTGGCTTTACTGGTACACTCAGAATGGATTTTGAAAATGGGGAATCGATTGTCAAACTTGCCAACAAAGTTTGTCTTGCTGTCTAAAGAAAAAGTGACCACAATTTTCGTTCTCTCTGGGTTTACTCCCTGATCTCAATATGGCTGCACGGGGAAATAACTTCTTTTGTCGCAACCTTTGGTTTCAGCACAAAAGCCCATTGATCTCGTGAGTGCATGTCAGGATAATCGTGTGATACAATTTCCCGAATAGCAGGTTGCAATCTTCAAGGTGCTGTTGCGCTTTTTGTGCCTTTGTCATTCTTTGTGCTTTTACCCTTTTGGGGTTGGGCAAGTCCGTGTGTTGGTGTGGGAAAACGTTTGACGAAGTCCTGTTTCCTTTGTCATGTCTCAATGACTTTGCACCGGTGCGTATTTTCCCACGAATAATTGTCAGTGTGACAATGTGACTCTGAGCATCTCGACTTCAACGCAGAACAGGATCTACCGTACCGTCTCGTGTATAAGACGCACTTTTTTGCCCCAAAATTGAACATCCAAAGGGGTGCGTCTTATACATGAGTATGAATTTACTATATTTTTAATGAACCTTGGTACCAGAAAATAGGACCAAATCTTGGGGTGCGTCTTATACATGAGTGCATCTTATACACGAGACGGTAAGGGTATTTCCTTCGGGACACCCCAGACCAAGAACAAAATCGCGCTCCCATAAATAGCCGGGCATTCATCGTGGTGGTTTTGGTGTCTTCGAGAAGGTCATTCACCCGGACTGCAGTGAGAGTCAGCAGAGTCGCGGCATAAAGCTCAGCTCTTGTCCTTGTGAGGACCACCAGCAGCCCCTCGCTACTTGAAGACAGATCCACAACAGTTTAGCATTGCCTTACCCGCTACAACTGCTTTTACAACACACTCGGGTGTTTTCCTGGTAAATGGACAGTGACACGAACCAAGACGCAGTGGCCACTCGACTGCAATGAGTCGGCAATCTAATTGGAAAATTGAGTGAAATAAGACGAGACTTGTTTGGTGAAGTTATGTAAGCAGACTCGGCGCTGGCTGGTGCCTCCCGCGACCGCCGTTACAGACGCCAGTTCTGCAGGCGGATCCTCCACGCAAGCTGCTGTCGGCGCCGTGATGATTTAGACGTTCTTTGACACTGGTCGTATTTTGCAAATGAGTTTCCGACAAAAAGCCAAAGGCTGTGTGAGCCAGTGAGTGGATTCGGGTTCACTTTGTTCCAGCAGAAGCTGGACACTACTGTGCTGACCAGAAATTGATTGGTCTGGACCTTGGTTTTCACTGGTTACAAGAGACCAAACCAGCTGACGTTTGCTCCAGTGCAGTTGGCTTGCTTCTTTTCCCAACATCAATGAAGTGAAACTGAGGAAGCTGCAAAAGCAACGGTGTGCACTCAGCAGCTCAAGTTTGGAATTTGTCGCCTTTCAAGGTTGAAAGACAGCATTCATGCTCTCCAGCAACACAAAGAGTGTCGCTGCCTGGATCCTCGGTGCCCGCTCCCCTCTCTTCCCCGCCTTCCCGTCAGCAAGGCTGCGCAGAAATCTTTATTGAAAAAACGAGCAGATCCATCAGTGGGCGACAACATGAAGATAAATCATCGGCCCCGATTCAGTATTTGTCAATATAAAATACAGCAATTCAACTGAAACTGATACCGCCGCTCCTGATTGAACGGGAAAGCTCCAGTTTGTTACATCGCGTTTCTGCTGACGTGTTTGAGAGCTCAAAGATTATTTCCAGAATTACAAGCATTCAAGAAACAGCAGATCTCCTTCATTGACAATGCCGTTTCACTGGCAACACCGAACAAAAGTTGTGCATTGATGAGATCTTTTGGCACTTGGCCTGATAGGAACCTTATTCGAAAGACAAATTGGTTTTTGACGATCATAGATTTGCTTTGCTTCTTGTCTTGGACACTGTCCAGTTCTCGGGGTGCGAAGTCAAGTGAATAGGTCAGGGGAACAAGCAAAACCTGTGAGAAATCCGGCTCACACAATCGCACCATCAAGGAACAGGTGGATGAGTTTTGCTTGCGAGGACTTGCGATTGTGTCCAAATATGTGGATATCCGCGCGATAGATCTTTGCACGTGATCTCGGCCACAGCGAAGTTGTTCAGATACAATGGCACATTATTTTAATCGTCAAGGACACGAATGTTTTCTCAGATCAGGACCACTTAAATGTGTTTTGCGCTTTAAAAATTGCATTGACGGCACATGGTGTTTTGTGGAGGGTGCACGAGTAAAAAGGTGGGAGTGTTGACGGCAACACACAGCGAGGCTTTTCACACTGGGTGCTGTTTCAAGGCATGGAGGTATGCGAAAGAAGAAAAGAGAGAAACATCAGTGTCTCTTCCTTCCTGAAATCAATGCAAATGCAAAATAACAAAACGTGGGCATGAAATAGAACAGCGATTCGCGGGTATGTAGAGGCAGGCGAGCAGGCAGACAGACAGTGGAAGAAGAGAACTCTTCTTGTGAGGATCATGCCTAATTCGACTGCACATCATGTACGGGGTTCAGCACAGGCCACCATTACAGATTGGGACATTGTACCTCTTTCGTGTGTCTCTTTGCAAAAAGAAAAACAAGGGTGTTTTGCAGCACTTTTCAACAAGCAACCATGCAGGTGGTAGGAATATCTGTGGAGACCGCTGAGGCAAGGATTTCTTTGCAAAATTGGAGTTGCTGAGACTGTTCGGAGAATGGGAATGAAACACTGGAGGTGCTCTGTGTGACATTGACAAACAGGAGTCTTGTCAAGGACTGCTACAAATAGACTCGTTTATGTGGGATGTCACTGCGAAAGTACAGCTCGGAGCAGCACATGAGGAATGGGTCAGAGGTGGAGGGAGAAAGCACTGGAGTCGGGGCGGCGGGGACCAGGGCGGAGTCACCCAGGGCAGCCCGAAGGGGCCGGGCGCCCGTCCGTGGATCCCGGCTCACCGTCTCCATCCTGGAGAAAGCCTCCAGACACGGGCACCAGGTAGGATTCTGCTGGTCAAGACAGTGTGTGTGAAGCCTGCCGATCAATTTTGATAGATGGTTTTGGGCGTGCGTGTACGCGCGTGTTTCTGGAGCCAGACTGTGAGTTTGACTTTCCTCTCTGTACCAATAGCTGAGGAGAAGGCAAAGCTGGTGAAGGCGAGCAGGCAGAATTTTGCTTGCTCTCAAGTGTCTGACACAACTCTTTGTGGAAAATGCTTTTCTTTTTTGCTTGAAAAATATTCTGAGATTTGGCAGTCAATGGATCTTTGAAGCAAACTGCCAGAATCATTCGCAATATCTTGCCAAGACATACAGCATTCCATGATTTCTCGTGCACAGTGCTCGGTATAATCTGAGCAAATAAGTGTTCAGTTTGGTGTCATACTTCTGTTGATTTCGTGCTCCTGGGTGAAGGTTCTTTTGCGGGACTGCCGATGCTTGTTGGCCAACTGCGTCTTGAGCAATGAGAGTGCTGTGTGCACATATTTTAACTCGATGCTCATGTCAACACATTCGCGAAATGTTTTTTTTTTTTTCGCAGTCGTTTTCGTCTGAAATTTTACAGGTCTAGCATGTAAAAGAGCCAATTTGCCTTGTGTCTGCGTGCTGTAAATTTTGGCAAAATCACGACGGTGATCCCGATTAGGTTGTTTGATGAGTTGGTACAGGTTCAAGAGAGGTTTTCTTCCCACAGGTGTTGAATCGGTAACTGAATGTGGGCTGACAGTATGACGCTGAGTCGTTTTCATCGCTTTGCGTTCTGTTCTGCTGCCGTTCTGTTCTGTCTGAGCACTGGCATTTGTGTTTCGAGATTTCGAATGAAATCAAAACATCAGATGGGTTGCGAAAACAAATATGCGCTGTTCGACACGACGAGCACCGTGAGAGCGCCCAGCGAACGGGCATGCAGTCGATACCCAACTTGTTTCAACGCAATGTTCTCTTTGCTTTCAATCACAAGTGATTCGAAGTGTTGAGAAAGGAAGGTCGAGTTTGACACAGTTTTCTTTGATGTAGGGTTCAGCGATCCTCAGGAATTAGATTGGCCAATTTGGAAGGAACCATTCGTGTTTCAGGCCCAGCAGGAATAGATCACAGTGCAAATATAGAATTTCACAGTGCACCATGCCATTGCTGAACCATTCTCAGTTTTACCTTCGCGTTGTTCAGTTTTGGTTTCCAAGTTCCCACTTGAAAATAGTACAAGCGCACAACAGGTTTTGGCATGGCACCCAAACCACTTGTGGGCACAAACCAGTTTTGTGTTTGCAACAGACACGGACTGAACAATATTGATAGAAAATTCATGTCCCACTGCCAGTTGTTTATTATTGTGCTCATTACCGTAAATAGTAAAAGGCACACACTGCTGTGGGGGAGAAGTTTCCTCATTCAGCTCAGCACATTATTGCGAACAGAAGATCATTATATTTCAAAGACCTCACTAGCTTCAGGTGGCCTCGGCAATTATTTTTGCTCTTTGGGAAGAAAGAACTTTTTTGTACAACTATACCAGATAAATGGGATGGTGCAAAGTTAAATTGCCTGGGAGAAACACCGAAGTTCCTGGCTTGCTCACCTGCGCATTGTTTCCAAAGAATGACTGTGTCACTCTTCTTGAGAACATTTGGAAGATTTTAGACGCAACCATCAAGAAAGGTTGCTTTGACAAAACAAGTGCACTTCTTTTTCAGGATCCGACAAATCAATCTTGTATGGCTTTAAAGAAACGCTTTATTGGGCGTTGGGGGAAATCTTCCATCATTGACAGCAGGATATCACACCAATGGGATCGGCAAGTTGTTTGTATCTGACATACTTCACGAACTGAGATTTAGTGCTGTTGGTAAGTACGTGATAAAATTCCTGCGTGAGCCCCAGGCGTTGGAGTTGCACTAAGAACAAATTCTATTTTTGAGGCATTAAACTGAGTGGTAATTTTTCAGTTGAACTTTTGGTCGTTGATTGTTGCTTTCGAATGAAACTGAACGACTGGCATTGATGCCGTACAAAGAGGTGAATTTCATGCTTAGTGGCTTCATCCATTGACAGCGGAAGCCTAATGACTATCCTCGGGTCTAAGTCTTGACATCAGATGAACACAGTCGTTCAGAGATCGTTCTGTATCTTTGTCAGGGTTATTGAACGCTAACGAAACAAATACACAATTTTAATGCATGAAAGCCACGACCTTTAATGCACGAGGTACGGTTGTCAGTCTTCAACAAGCATTCATTACAAAATAGTAATGGGTCTCGAGAACAATGGTTGTGGCGTTCAAGAACAAATCCTTGTGTTATATGTCACTGTGCTGCACAATTTGAAGCTCGACGTTCATGCGTTGCTGGAGCAATCGTGAGAACGTCTGTGTCTGGATGATACAGGAAAGCAGTGAACGATAAAGTGTCACATTTCTGTTTTGTTGCGTTGACAATGGGTTTGAAACGACGGAAATCCAGATAATGTAAATGGAAAAGTCAAGAGAACACACGCTGTCGATTTCCAAGACAATCCTTATCATGTCAGAAGAACTCTTTGTCAGAATAACTCTTTCTCTGTGGAGAGTTAGAGTTGTAAAAGTGAAGTTGACCCTCGTACGTTTCTTCCACTTTTCGCGCAAATATTGCCTGCTCATAAATTAGAAGGAATTTTATGGTCTTTGCTTGGCGTGTTGTTGGTCTGAAGGCGGAATCAGACGCAAGATGAACAACATTTGTGAAGCATGACTTGTTTCAGCTCATTTCAATTTTCTCTCGCACTCCATTATCCACCGTATTTACCATATTCAGAGGGTAAATGAGACCCCAACTCTCAGACGTCTATCTCAGTGCGAGAATCTGAAAGACCGAAACGGTCGTGGATCTATTGCCAACATACCGGAGACCAAGAAGACTTTTTAAAAGCTTTCTTCATTTGCACATAGAGCGACACATTTTTTTGCTTTTGAATAGGACAACCACAGACATTATGTGCACTGAATTTGAAAATAGAGGTGCCTGTTGTACAAACACACTGCAAGCCACGCTGATTCTGTGGCCACGGTTGATGGCAAATGCGCCACCCACAGCTATGGATCATGCCAAGCGCAGATGTGTTCGAAAACGTGCGTTTCTCCCCCCCCCCCTTTCGTGAGCTTCAAGCTAACTCACTTGCGGGTTTCTGGTGTCTTGATGGCCTGCACCAATTCTCAAGTCATTGTCAAATTTGGCTTTTTATTCAATTGCCAGGTAAGAGACGGACTTTAACTCCAGTGCATTGTTCAATGCCAGCCTTCTGTCTTGCACTTGTTTGTCTGCGAATCACCGTCAAAACGGCAAATATTGCATGAAGTCTGTAAAACGTGAGTGCACGCAGCCACAGTCAAGTGTCTGTCAGCAAAATTCCAAGCATCAAGTTTTAGCAATGGCGAAGATCCACAGAGGCAAAATCAGAGTTTTCAAACACGCAGAAATCTTCTGCCTGTGGAGACTGCTTTTGAATGTGCACTCAGAGGCAAATCAAAGCCTGGGAATCGGACGCCTGCATCACCACATTATTGCCAGACCATTTCACTTTGGCGGAGGTGCCATGTTTGCAATAGCAATGGATTGGGCATTTTGAGATGCGTTCGTTTGTTTCATGACGTCTCGGGAAGATCAGCCCTCGTATTGCACGTGCACCATGCAAGAAGCCGACATCGGAACATGACGCGACGTTATTTTCCCTTGTTTCAGATTAACATGCCTCTTCTGCTCAGATTTCAAAGAAGGATTTCTTTCTCAATTTTGTGGCCGGAATAGGACAGCAAGACGCTGGAAATTGCGCTGTGTGACAGTTGACAGTTGCGCATCAAGTGCGGTGAGGCCACTTGAAGAAATAACTCTTCTGTCAATCGGTGGGTCTGAAAAATCCGCCCAATGACCGCGAATGATTGCGACAAACTGCTAAACCACAGAGACACCAAAGACCACAAACCAAAGTTTCTTCACGTTTCATTTCAGAGCACGTTGACGCGGAGCAGCTCCTCGGCGGCCGGCTACCTCCGCACGTCCATCAGCGTGCCCAGACTCCCACAGCAGCATGGCGGCGGAGGCGACAAGCAGAAGTTGCGGACCTCCGTGAGCGCGCCACGCCTGCCGCAGCACCACGCCGCGCCGCCGCCGCCCGCTCCTGCCCCGGCCTCCGCCGCCGCCGGCGGCGCGGGAGGTTCAGCCTCGGTCAAACCTGCCACCTCACCCGCAGTCATGAATCTGCAGGCCCAGCACAACCACAGCCACAGCCTGGATGAGCTCCATTCAGGCCGCGATGGGCTCAACCGAGATAGAGAGGTGCTCTTGTGGGTTTACACTGAAACAACCAAGTTGTACCTGTTTTCCACACCAGAATCAGATGCCTTGGTCAGTGTGCATGATTTTCTGCACAGAACCCAAAAGCTCAATCCATCCGAGTATGAATTGGCCATTCTCACCCCTGGGCTGTTGTATCCGGTGTTGCTGCAGAATTTCAAAGCTGACCTGCATGCTGGAGTTCTACTGTGCCTCCCGGCCACGGATCTTCACATCAGCATTCAGACCCAAGAGCGTGAGGTTTTCTCTGTGCAGGCGCACCCTCTAGATACCATCGAGGACATCAAACTGCGCATTCAGGATGTGAAGGGATACCCCACCGTTATCCAGGATCTCACGCTCGATGGACACATCCTGCGCAATCAAGACTCAGTCATGGATTACCACATGTCGCAAGAAACCCGGCTGTTCCTCATCCTGCAGCCGTGCAAGAAGTTCCCCATCAATGTGGATACGTTCTGGGGGATCAAGCACACGATCGAGGTGGGCGCGTGTACCCTGGTGAGGCACATCATTCAGACGATTCTCAGGAAAACGATGCGGGCCGAGGAAGAAGCCAGCGACTTTCACGCGCGGATCTTCACGAAGAACAAACCCATTTACGACGGTCTCATCCGACTCGAGTCAAATAACGAAGTTATGAAAGAGAACTTGTGTCTCGGGTTTTACAGAGTCAGCAGAGGCGCCACTTTGAGGCTGAACTCAGTTGGCGAGGGAAACCAAGACAACTTGCGCATGATCCAGGTGCTTCTCGAGAACGGAGTCACAGTGCACACTAACGCGGCCAAATACGACAATTGGTACATTGTCGTTCTGAAGCTCCACGGAATCACCGGTAAACCCGTGGACACTATGAGGGTGCACGTGAATGAGAATCCTGTCGAACTGAGCTGTACTGTGAGCACATTGAAGCAAAACGGAGACGTGACATACGCGAAACTCGCCACATTGAGAACGTCAAATTCAGTGGCAAACCTTCCCAACACAACAAGCAACAGCAGCCTGCAGATCGAAGTGAAGTCTCTGAATGGCGTCTCAGAAACGGTTCAATGCAGTGCACAGGACACCATACATGATTTAAAGCTCAAGTTGGAGCGGGCCAGAGTGCCCGAGGCAAGATACTGTGATGTGCTGTACAAAAAAGTTAAGCTGCCCACCAGCTCCAAGCTGCAGGATTACAAACTGCAGGCCCGGACGCAGATGGAGTTGAAAATGGGTGAGTTTCCTGTGAGGGTCATGTGGGCCACAAACACTTTCCAACTCACAGCTCAGTCAGTGCAACCCATCTCAGACCTGCTGTCCAAGATCGAAGCCCAGACCGGAGCCAATGCCATCAAATCTGCAGTGCTGTTCGCAGGCAAAAATCTCTATGATATAGAAGATTTAGTGATTCAGGCCTGTACTCTGTATGTGCATTCGACGCTCTATGTAGAGCCCTTGCAGCCTACTCGAGTCCTGCATTTAGTCACTGTGGACGATGTGATGCCAATTCCAATCCGGCCCAATATAGACTCCCTGCATTTGCATCAGCTTTCCCATTTACATCTCCACCCCGATGTCTTTCTCAAGTTACTGCATTGGTTCATCAAGTGGAGGTTCCCAACCAAGAAAAACAGCTCTCACAGATCGAGTCATTCGCATTCGGAAGGCAGCAGTGGAAGCGGGAGCAACGCCTTCGTTCAGCGACAGCCAAGGTCATTGGGGCGGGGAGGGGAAAATGCTTCACTGAGCAGGTCAGTTGTGGGCGGGGTCGGTTCCCAGGGGTCCCCCAGCTCTGAGCTTCGGTCAACGAAGCCTCGGAGAATTCTGGACCAAAGATCACGGACCATGCCCATCCTCAGCCTCCAGCCCCGAGACGTGAATCAAAATCCTCACATTCAGTCGCACCAGGGTCACACAGCAAACCACCCCCACATGCGGCAGTCCTTCGATTTCTCCGACCTCAACAACTCGCCCAGAGACTCCAGTCTTTCTGTGGTACAAATCAGAAACAAGTCTATGGACAAACGAGACCGGTCACTGGACAGACTCACGACGGTGGTGAATATCCGCGAGAATTCTCCCAAAAGAAGGGAGCGTTCATTGGACAGGTCCAACGACAGGTCGGCAGAAGCGTCGTCAGCGCTGTCCGCCGAACTCGACCCACAGCGTCCAGGTGGAGCAGTCACAGTCTACCTCCCCAACATGATGCATTCAAACTCGGACGAGCTGTCCAGTTCCCTGACCCCTTCCTCGAGCAATAGCAGCCCGAGCAGCATCAAGTCTGCCTCCGGGGTAGTTGGTTCTGCCTCGGGATACTACAACGGTTTCCCGCCCAGTCGCTCGGAGGCCTTCCCCAACAGGCGCCCCCACCGCCAGCTGCCAATGCTCCCAAACGACATGAGCCCCAGCTCCACCCCGGACTCCACTCCAGCCTCGAAAAAGAAACTTCAAGTTCGTTTTGAACTTCCGACCACAGAGAATGGAGGTTCCAATGGAGATACATGGGACAAGAATACGACCCCGGTGAAGTCTGCTCTGAAGAAAGGAAGCAGTAAGCTGCAAGCATCAGGCAAAACTCCTCCGAACTATGGCATGACCATCTCGACTCGGGCGCACAGTGTCGACTCCACCGACTTTACAGACACCAAACCGCCTCAGCAATGGAACCAAATGCCTCGCTCCAAAACAGTGGTGGAATACTACACGGATCACAACTCGAACTGACACCGTCTGGACAACGAACGTGTTGTAGCTGACACAAATTTACACTGATCAGATGCAGCAACAGAGTCGTTCAGTGACAATTGGTATCAACCCGAGTGAATTCTGTGCAAAAATATGCAAAAGCAAATTTAAACTTTCTGACGTTTTTTTACTCAGACTGTTGCTTATTGTAGCTCAACTGAGAGACTCTGACCAGCGAGAATAGTGCGACAGCGATGTGTGGATCAAACTGTGTTGAACCATTCAATCTGCCTCCCATTTGTATCACTACTTTGCAGGCATTGACGACCGTGTGATGTGATGTGCATTGTGTTTCGTACTGCTGCTCAGTGTCCCGTACCTGGATAGGTGATTCCACAGTTGACTGTGCAATGTACTTTGTCCCATTAGATGGAACGGATTCAGACGCAGAGTGCAGTGGAATTGATTATGCATTGATAGGATGCACCTGAATGACAGTGCTTGTGATTGGAAGAGTAAATTTGACGCAAACAAGTCAATACTGTGTCAGAAATGGTCGTTCTGAAGACCAACTTGCGCAAAAGCTGGCAGCTGTGGTGAAAGGTGTTGAATTATCTTCACCTGTTGTTGAATTTGTTGAAGTTCGTTAAAATGTGTGTTGCCCTGAAAGGGAACATGAAATTTTTGTGGGGCTCGCTGCAGATACGAAATTAGAGATTTCTCCTTCAGCTTTTAGCTTTTTCCAGAGCTTGTTACGATCATATCAAGTTTGAGTAGACCAGACAAACCAGGCTCACGGATGTGTGTGACTGTCAATATTCTTGAAACGTGTGATTTTGCACTGTGCGCCAGTTAAGTAGGCAGACAAACAGGATCTGATTGTTTTCACGTCCAAGACAGTACTGATGCAAGCACAACTTCTCTACTCCAGACTGCTTCTATGTGTCAGTTTTTTCGACGTCACTGCAGAGCACAAACGTCAGCGTCAACATTTTATTCAATGTGGAAGGTTTGAATGGCTTTTCGTCAACTCGTAGATCATTCATTCTACATCTGACATGTTTTGCAGTCAAATTGATCGCGTGGATTCTTGTTTGGAAAACCAGAGTCACTTTCGCACGCTCGTCTGAAATCATTACATGACCGAAGGACAACTACCTTCCTGTTCCCAGATTTGCACGTGCAATGACACATTTGTACGATGGCGGCGTCCCTCGGGTGCGCAGTATTAAATTTGCACACGGAGTTACCCATGGTGACCAAATATTTATAGCTGTACAGTTAAATGGTGTATGAATGGTGCTATTACTTGAATCAGCAGACAAAATAAATATCTCGAATCAAGTTAACTATTCGGTGTTGTTCGCCCGTTGTCACTCGTGCAACTCGTTGGCATTTTTGTCTGTTCAAAGTTGGGTCAAAATTGAAGTGCAGTATTCTGCTTGAAGTCTTCCTCTCATCGAAGGGTCTCTACTCTATCACTGTGACACTGACACCTTTCGATCCTGCTGGTTGCAATGAGCAAATTTACCGATCTTGAATTGGAGACCAGAGGCAAATAACCAATCCAAACAAAAAACGATGTACGTTTCATGCTCAAACACTTTGAACATTAATGGTCACAGTGAAAAAGTCAAACTTGAAGTGCCAGCGCAGTGTGTTTAGCCATGTAGGATTTATGAGGTCGTTGTTGGGTTGCTCTTTTTTCGCTTCCATTCAAATGCCAAAGGCAGAGTTTTACTCTTTACGTCTTTGAACTCCCCTTGGCTTCTGCACCGCAGAGATTTGGTATCTTCACTTCAGTCCGTGACAGTATGCGTATTGGCCTCTTCATATTTCCATTGTACTCTGCCTGCCAATCGTTGAATTCTTTGCATGTGGATGACATGCAGAGTTTGTCGAACCAAATTCAGAAGTAACAGTCATTTTCTGCAACAGCCACTTCCAGGCGGGAGACAACATGAAGATGAAGCACGTGGTTCGACAGTCTTCTTTTTGGTGTAATTACTTTGGACAAACACGTTCGATTGTCGCTGTTAACTCGATACCTCTTCGGTTCAGACTCATTCAAAGAAGCCACAGGGAGACACGCAATACTTGGCTCCCCAAGGGGCCTCTTGTTTTCAGTTGTCACATCAAGAGTACACGATTTATGGCAAAGTCTCCACTGGACCGGTCTGGTATGCTCATTTTTACTTCGCTCCAACCACATTCTGTCTTTTTGCTTTCGTTGTTTTCCGTTTCATGTCAACACTTCACGCACTTCGAGAGAGGGGATGTCTGCTGGCTCCAACTGCGTATCTTTTTTCGCACGATCAGGTGCAAACGGAGCAGCTGAGCCGACTCCCGAGTTCCACCTGCGCTCTTCGTGTGTGGAAAGTCAGAATGTTGACTCCTCAAACACAAACTTTCTCAAAAATATGTGTGTTTCTGGGATCTCGACAAAGGCATTCGAATGTCGCACCCGCAAGTTGCCATTTTCAGTCATTTTCATGGTGCAAAATTGTCAAGTGAAATCCACAAAACCACGAAATGTCTTGCAATACGGTGCCAAAGATTCACTTGTCGCGTCGCCCCCGCCCCGGGTGAGTACAGGTGGAGCAGGCGTGGAATTCGAACCGGCCTTGCACGCTGAGCAAATCACTCACCTCAATGGGCTCGCCGTCCTTGTACCATTTCACGTTGGGCGTCGGGTCGTTGAGCATGCACTCGAGGATGGTGTCCTTCTTGCGGCGCACCTTCAGCTGCTTGTGCAGTTTCTGCGTGAAGAAGTACTTTGCCGCCGCCTCTGCAATGCATGGAGGCGAAATTCAGTGGGGACAAAATTGAGACAAACATGACAGGAAAAACCTGCGTGGACAGGGACATATGTGGCCACTCCTGCCAAGCAAATCCCACACATTTCACGCCAACACGTCGCTTGGAGATTTGTAGATGTGGCTTTCTTGACGACTCGCGTGTTCTGCATGATTGAATGCTGGATGCAACCGGCAGGACTTTGCTTTGGAATTGTGCTGTTGTCTGATTCCCCATGCATGCAAGACACCGTCGCAGTTTCTACTTTTTGTGCTTTCACTTTTGTGTTCAGAATCTGTGGAAGTCAAAGTATTCTCATAATTTCGCCTGGTAACCCGATACTGGGTTCAACTGAAATTCTGATGCTGAAGCGGCCAACGAGTCTTGCAGCAGAACCGCACTCCAAATGTGGAATGAAGTGAAAATTGAACAGAGGCGACATCTTTCGCATGGACATATTTTGCTCAACAGTGAGAATCGGACCCACCCTTGTGAAAACATCCTCACACTGTTATTTCCTTTGTGCCAGCATTGTTCTGGTGCAAATTTTGGAAAAACGCGTGTCCTTCAAATAGCTGCTCCACAACAATCACTTTCTGCTTCAGAGTGACGACTTACCCACAACCTCGAGGTAAGCAGAAGTCTTCTTGTCCTCGGCTTGACAAGTGTACTTTGCAGCGTCGTCCAACCCAACTTTGCTGATGATGAGCGAAAACTCTCCACTGTCGTTGTAAATCTTGTATTTTTGGCCCTAGAATCAGGCAAAATGGCTTGTTGCACAACTAGTCAAACGTGAAACATTTTCAACCCTGTTTGTGCAGGAAAACTGAAGTCGGTCTGCGGGTTTTCTTGTGGTGGGGCTTTGTGGACAACATTTGAAGATTGGGACAAACGTCGAGAACACGAAAAACTGCAGTCTACAATCAAACACTTGACGAGACAACACCAGCGGACACAACAAAAACTGCAGGTCAGCAACCCGAGGGCACACGCGCAGGTTCTTTTGACACTGTGCAAACACCAAAGCATGAAAAAATGCCTCACCTGGAAGATCTCAAGTTTGCCTTTGTACCAACGGTACATGACCTTGCCGGTGGTGTACTTGCAGACGAACTTGACGTTTCTGTCTCCCTCAGCCACCTCCATGTCCTCGAGCTCCGTGATCCAGTTGCCCTCTTTCTGCAGCCCACAGATAAAAAGCAGGTTAAATGGGTTGTGGTTCACATATCAATTTTCAATCTCATTTCCAGCCGCAACCTTCGTATTTTTCGTGTGTCGCGCAGTTTTTAGGTTGCATTCTAAAACAATTTGGTTCCTTGGTACTTTTTTGTAAAATTCGTCCACTGAAGCAAGCGCGTCTGAAACTTTCAGATGAATCAGTCCGATTCGTTATGTGCGCGCAGCAACTAGTTTCTGTCGATGACTTCCAAGACTTGGACAAGAGCAAGAGTAAAATTGAGACTTGAAAAAGGCAAATTCCGACGAAAATCGTATTTTGTAAAACTCAGCAAATACGGTCCCGTTCGAAGAACAAATTGGTTTCAACAAATCAGATCAGAGTGACAACTGAAGGAAAACGAGGAGTTGGGAGAACAGGAAAACGATATGAAAATAAGAAGCAGGAAAAGTTAATTTATCTACACAACGTGTACATTGGTACCAGTTGCTGAAGACGAAAGAGTTATTTTGCTGAAAAGTAAGTTTGATTATTTGTTGTCAAGATGTTTGGCACCAGAGAGATTCGCTTGATTCACTTGAGTTCAAATGTGGTCACATGAGATTCTCCTTGCCTTTGTGGTGAAAAGCCTGAAATAAGTTTTCAGGTGCCAAACCGACCGAGCAAATGCTCCCGTTTTGTGAACAAGTGCACGAAGCCGATCTCTCAATGCCAGGTGGAGAACAAAGCTGTGCGCCCACCTACCAATCAACACAGTCTATCTCGGACAGGAGATTGAAATATTTGGTCCAAGCGCGCGTGCATGTGAACGGACCAAACATTCACAAAAATCGCGTGAAATTATTACATATAAATTTTTTGTTCAGCAGGAACAGCAATGTATATGTAATAATCTTGCTTACATGTATTTGAATTATTTGCGCTTGAGGAGATTTTGTGCGTTTGCATTGCGAGTTTGTGCAGCGAGCGCATGCTGAAAGAGCGAGCGCGAGAGTGCAAAAATGAGACATTAAAAATTCACAGTTTCAGGAAGAGCATCTTCAACACTGTAGGGCGCAGCTTGTACACAGATTAGAAAAGACATGAGGCACTGAAATAGCAGAGAAAATGACATGAAGTATTTGTGGAAGGTTGATGCAGATTTCAATGGATTGCAACCATTCCAGGTTTAGTGCACGACGAATGGAATGTGCATGGTGGAATGAAGACATCAGTGACAAGTGAGAGGTTTGTGAGACTGGTACACACATACGCCATGTTCCCATTGGTCCCACGGAAGACTAAAATCATCACAACTACTTTTACCCAAATTACAGCAGAGATTACACACACATTTAGTTACGTTTCAGAAAAAAATTGCAACACTTTGTGATGAGACTGCATGCATCTGTATCTACAAAACATCCATTTTGCACAAGTGCGTGGATTTGGCATTGTCTTCCTGTCTTCGTGAAGACGACACTAGAATAACACAAGGTCCTACACTATGTTTGAGTGTTCCAAAAGGCAGCTTTTTAATGGTGATATCTGTGAAAAGTCAGCAAGATTCCTGGTCCAGAATTAGAATAAGCTTTCAAGATCAGAGCTTTTGAGGAAGTGAGATTCTAAGTTCGTCCACTTCAAGTCACTCAGAATCTGAAAGGTCACTACTGATGATCTATTCATTTGGGAAGCTCATTCACACAGTAGAGAACGCAGAAGGACAGAACATGAGTCAGTTCTGGTGATTGTGTTCTGTTGAGTTCCCTCTGATTACATGGCCCTGCCTCCCTGCTCGACCCTGGGAACATGTGTGTGTACCTTGGGTTGTTCCACGCGCTTCTTCAGGGCTGGGAAATCGGGAATGGCGTCCATGAGCGACATTCTGCGATTTGCCATGGAATTCCTGCGCTGTTTCTGCTGCGCCTCCAACTCCTCTATGTCGAGTTTTTTTTTAAACATGGGCAAGTCTGGCAGACTGTCTGATCCTCTCCTTTCATCGTCCTAGTCTCACATACAGAGAAACGAGATGTATTAGCAAAAGACGCGGCGCAAATCTTGGCGGGATGAGAAGCCAGGAAGATCACACAGGCAAGCTGCGGAGCTCAAGAGTGTGGGCATGTGTTTTATGGATTGTTGCCACAGTGGTTTTCGATCCGCGAAATTTTCGAACACCAAATCGAGTCGATCTTGAATTTTGGCTCCTTCAATCCCCCATATGAAACAGAAAACAAGAAATCTTTTCGTTCGGAGAGTTTGTCACTTTTTTCGGAAAAGAACCCCCAAACAACCACGATCCTGTGTCCTTCTGGTCGATGCTGTCTGACTTTTTGCAACTTTTTGCCGTTTCTCAAGAAGAACAAGTCAAGCACGCATTGTTTTCTTCAGTGCTGCCCTTTTCTCGTCATCACTGCTGACTTGTTTCACCTGAAAACGGACTGGGGTGATTGGCCATTTTTTGTAAGAGTTTGTCAGCATAGAGTGAGTTTAGTTGAAACGAAACCCTGGGGTTTGACCGTACAGCCTCTTCAGATTCCTGAAAATATTGACATGGCTTGTTCTTGCAGGCCAACAGCACGAATCTGTAAAAAGAATGGCAAAAAGGAACAGGGTATTTTGCGCTTGTCATTGAGGGTACACCAATTGTCGCAAATCCGCGCAGGGCAGGGTCCGGTCCCTGAGACGCCACACACTTTGAAAGGAACACCAAAGGATCTTCGTCGTCCTGAACACGTTGAAAAAACTCCGAACAATACCAAAAGCTCGGCCGGTCACCAGAATTCTCACGTGAGAGTGGTTTCATTTCTTTGTGCCCTTTCAAAGTGGTGATAGCAGGTATGTAGTGATGTGTTTAATGCATTCATTGTGCTTTGTACACCTGAGAATGTTGACAGAGTGTTAGTTGCTTTCGTCAACACGAACATGTTTCTCACAATCTTCAAAATCCTGCCTGAAAACATTGGGATCAAAGAAACCTTCAAGAACACGAAAATCTTAATTTCCAGTTTTGGACAGAGGTGAATGATTGGAAATATTTCAGTGATGATAGCTTTGTTCGTGTTCACAAGTCACACTGTTGAAAGGTGCTGCTTGTTTTCAGTACCAGACAAAGCAACTGTTCGTGAAAGAAAAGATGAGACAGATTCACCTACAAGAAGGGCTGGGACAGTTCCCCAAAAGACTTTTTGAAGGTTTTCGGTTTGACGACTGTGTGATGACAATGGAAAACAACCCCTGGAAGAGAAAGTGACAGTGAAAGAGTTCATAAGAGTTGCTGGCAATGTACACATTTCTTCGTCACAAGCTGCTGCATCCATTGAGTTTGGTCGAATTCGACTCAGACAAAGAACGAAAGAGAAGAGTCAATCTTGTACGGAGGCAAGTGTTGTGTGAAATACCAAAGGAAGAAAAAAGCAGCCGCAAAGCAGTCAGTTGTAAGTAACTGTTCAGTTGCCTATGTTTAGTAATTCCTGCAACAAAAGACGAAACAATTTCAAACGAAGATGATTGAAAACAAAGTTTACTGAAAAGGCAGCACCTCAAACAATATGTGTAGAGCGCAGAACAAAGAAAATGAGTGAAAGGGAATGTTGTTCAAAATGAAAAGGTGTAAAAAGCACAACACTTGGCAAGTGTCTCAAAGTTTGATGACGGGAAGTTGTTGCTTTCCATCAAACAACAAAATTTTGAGGGGAAAAATATGAATTAGGCTGGTGTCAAAATTGGGGTGGGCACAGCAGGAATCGCCAAAAGAGTGAAAGACCATCTCACCTTTTCAGGGCCTGCAGTGCTCGCCTTGCGCAGTCCACCCTTGCCCAGAGTGATTTCTGACCTCCTCCTGGCTTCGAAATCAGGTCGCTCCTTCTCGCCTGCAACGAGCACTCACAATCAGAACAAATCTCTAGGAGGGAACAGCCACGGCGCGCGCCTTGCAAGCAGATGTTAGTTTCGTGTTCCAGCAGTGAGCTGAATCTGGTCAATAGCGCTACACACAGATATGAACGACTAAAATTATTTGATGTTGACTATTTTGCCCCAAAATACTTGGTCAAAGTGACAAAATAGAAACACGTGACTTGCTTGTGTATTCAAAACATTCATGAGAGACAAAAGATGTTCACGTTGGTGGCATAACCTACACAATTAACTGGGAACAACCCGTGGTTCAAACACTAACAAGATGGTACAGTACGAATAAATACACGAACCACACCAGAAAAGCTTCTTGGTGATATCACTGGAACAGTCTGTTTTGGATGGCAAAGTGAACACTGACTCGTATCCGTCAATCATTTTGCTGGTTCGATCCATCAGGTTGGACTTTGGAAGAGATGTCTCCGTTAAATTTCCTTTCCTCTTTTTTTTGCATCATTTTGAGGTTCGTTGACTTACATTACCGAGGTTTAGCAAACACGTCCGCTCCTTTTTCGACGTGCCCCAATTGCCAGAACGGTGACACAGATACGAGTACCATTTGATCACTTTGTCATTGGCTCTTTGACCAAATTCAGAGCAAATTTGTGGCACAAACCTGGCAATTGGGGCACCGCACATATGAAAATAAAAGGCCTTGCTGAACTTCGTCATTTGGTGATGCAACTGCAGGCACCACAATTGGTCACATCTGTCAATTTCTTCCATTGACAAATTGGACTTTCTGACTGGTCACTATCATTTGGGAAGCTCATTCACACAGCAGAGAATTTCAGGGGGGGATTTCCTCACTCCTACACCGGATCGTGTCAGCCACAAACCCTGATCCTTGACCCACCAAGAGGCATGACAAATTTTTCCATCTACAAAAAGCCACTTGCGTACATTTCATTTTGACAAACTTGTGACATGTGAATAAAATCATCGAGCGAGATTTTATTTCCTGCTGACATTTTATGACCCCAGCAGATTCAAACGTCGTTGAAGAACCGACGGATAAATCTGCTGCCAACGAATGCGTCATCGACGTTCTGCTCTATCACACTTCGTCTCCTATGTCTTGCGCTATCCTGTGTGAGTTGAAGCACCGACTTTCAGCCAAGAATTGGCCACTACAGGAGAGTAATACGAGGACTGTCAAGAATGGAAAAGTTTTGTTCTTTTTTGGCTCCTCGGGGTGTTTGTTCTGAAGCAGGGCTCACCATGGTGGGTAATGAAAAAAAAAGGAATGACTCAGTTGAAAAATCCGATGGGCAACAGATTCACCTGGTAAACCTTTTGAAGTAAATTTCCAAGAGATCTACACAGTGAAGGACCGTGGTGTTGAAAATGGAGTGGCCCTGAATCTGAGGACCACAAATCATCATTGATTTCTTTTGGAGTTTGAAGTATATTCTTCGTCAGAGTTGCATTCTGTTTCTGATAGTTGCAAACTCTTATTGCAACTTGCTCTGCAAGTTGTCTGAGTTTTTTGTGTGTTTTGTTCACACACAACCCAAAGATTGAATCAAGGTACCAAACTGTGTGTGAGAGACTGCCCGAACTCACCTCAATCAGCCAGGAAGTTTTGCAAATGACAGTTGAAGGGTTTGTCAATATTTTTTTGCGGTGTTCCTTTTTTGACAATCCTCCTAACTCGTCGCGCAATTGCAGTTTTTCATCATTTGAATCGAGGTGTTCTCCAAAGGAACTGTTCAGTGTCAGGCTGACTTGCTGGCGATGCCATTTGTCGAAGGAACGAAACTACATGCCGAAGTGTCACAGCACTGGCTTCGTTTGGTTTTGAACATTCACAGAAAACTAACTTGATTCTCTTTCTGTGTCCGTCTTGCGGTGGTCCGAACGAGACTCCGATGATAAAACGAAAGACTACGTTGCAAAGGTGTTTCAGATATCGGATGCTGATATCGAAACAGGCATTGTTGTCTCTGGAGAACCAATTCTAAAATCCCGCAAAAACTTCTTGCTCGCTGCTTTTTGGTCAGCCTCCAAAACTTTGAAACAGACAAAATTTCTGCCACAAAAAGACAATTGAGCACTTGAGGGAACAGACAATATCGTCAGCAAAAGCGGGAAGCTGTGCGTCCCCTTTTCTTTTGTCTTCACAAAAAAAATTATGGCTGGTCTGTTCAAGAAACAGGATGACGCTCTTTTTTGAATCACAAATTGCCATGCATTTCAATATGTACAAAACAGTACAATTTCTATGAAGGCAGTGTCCTGCGAAAGGCATTATGTTCTCTCCACAGGACAGAACCTGCATTGGCATATCAAGGATACGAAGGATATGCATGGAGAAATTGTCTAGAATCTCCGCACTGATTTCATGTTCCGTGCTGAATGAATGTAAACCACTGACAAATTCACTTTGCTTTGAGAGAAGAATGCACAGTCATCTACAAGGTAGCATAGAGACCCCAATGGGCAGCGTACAAAAGCGCAAAGTTGATTCGGCAAAGCACAACTGCCTACAAGAGAAAACTCAGAACAGAAGAGAGACGCAGACTTTGTAGCCTCTGAAAAAGCACAGTTGCGTACACTCAAGAGATATTTACAACAATGACTTTGTTACTGAAGATACGAGCGCCACTGAGACGCAGAAAATACCAATTTACCAGTGTCCCATTCCCAATCGTCTTTCCTTCCTGTGGGATGCAAATCAGCCAAGCACAATTTGAATCGCAGAAAGTAGAAGCTGCAGCGCTGACATTCGTGTTGCGCGAAAGGGGAGTTTGTGAATCAAACGAATTGTTCAAATCAACTCACCGAAGTGAGGATTTTTCAGACCAAAGCAGAGACACAAAATCTGGAAATCTTTGAGTCACCTCTGAGAGACTTCGTTCGTGCACTTGTCGCTTTACGAACGGAGAAAACCAAAACATGTCTCTTTTTTATTGAGGTTGTGCATTCTACGCTCTCGTTGGTTGGATAAACTGCGAAACGTCTTCGTGAACTGCACTGTTACATGGAGCACAGCTTCAGTTCACCCACGGTGAAAATCAGCAAAAACAAATTTTCTGCAGAGGCAACTAAAAGTTTCACAAACTCCCAGATTCACCGCCGCGCTGTGGTCGCAAAAACTGAATAATCAAAAGTGACTCGTATTCGTCAATCAAATGTCTATCCTACTTTTAATGCTACGCAACGAACAGCATACAGCGCTGAATAATAAGTCTGGCCTTTCTGGCTTTGGACTTATTATCACTCAAAAAGGAATGCTTAGAATATTTGTGTTGTCAAAATGTGATTCAGCAAAACAGCAACTTCTACCTGTTGAAAAGTTGTGTTACATCTATGAGCTGCGCACTTACCACAAAATCTACAAGCGCTTGAACCTGCAACGCTGCGCCTTTTGTGTTTCAATTGCACAAGCTTTGAATCCATTGGCAAAGAACCTCCCTGGCCAGAAACCCCTGTACTGTTTGCTTAACATTTCTGAACCACATCCCCACTGGCCTCGCTCGACTCCCAACTCCCCAGGACAGTGACACCAGATTTTGGGAAATAACTTACGTCCTTTAAGGTCTCCCCAGTCAGGCCCCTCGTCGACTCCTCTGCGCTTCTTCCTGTCTTTGTGTCGCAGCAGCGCTCGAAAATCGGTGTCTCCAGATTTAGGGTCTGTAATGTAGAAACATACCCGTGCGCGATGACAAGTTAAATGCTTTCGCCAAAGCAAGGTACTTTCCTTGTTGCGTGAAACGCTGACAGATTTTTAGCTGTTACAGGATAAATTCTCAAAGTTTGATCGACATTCTACACCGAGATCAGCCCTCAAATATTTAGAATCTTGCAGCAAGCAGCCTGTGATAGTCCTAAGTGCAGCAGAGTCAAAAACTCTGGGCCCACCGAAGCTGCACGACCCCTCAATGAGAGAAACACGAACTTGACCGACTCTACGCACCTTTGACGAAGACGGAGAAGCCGGCGAAGTCGAGCACCTTGTTCTGCTCGTCTTCGACCTGGGCGCGCCACTTGGCCTCGTCCGCGTTCTTACACTTGCGCAGCTGCAGCGTCGCGCGCCCCGTCTCGCGGTCATACGTGACGGTGGAGCGAGGGTCGCTCGTGATGTCGCGGTGCAGGATGTAGAATTTTACTTTGGGAGGCTTGTCCTTCACGACCACCTCCATGTCCAAAGTTTCACCTGTATGATGACGATTTGAGCGAAACACATGAGGGCATGCGTGTGGATTGGTAACGGTTTGTACGGAGCTGTTTCACACCATGATTGTGACATTTGTGAGGGAGGAACAATGAAGATATTTTCATCATTGATTCATTGTCGGCAATGTCCAATGTGAAAATACCGTTTTTGTGGTCAACGACTCTGTTGAGCTGTTGAGCTGAGTGGAAATTTCTTTTGTGAACTTGAGTCTTTTCATGCTCAATGATGAATGATCACAAGAACAAGGAAAAAGTGTTGGCTCTTGTGTTCGGAAAGAAAACGTTGGGTTTGGCGTGAAACAGCCTTCACCAAAAGGCAGTTGCGAATTTCTGATCAATTGTTGTCCATTAATCAGGAAGCGACGAAAACTCCCAAGGCAAAGTACTTTGGGAAGACTTGATCAAAGATTATTTTGATCAACAAACAAACAAAATCATGTATTCTTCAGGCCTGTTTCGGGTTATTCTAAAAGGCTGCTCCACAGAACATGCCCGTTGTCGCCAAAGGGCAACTACTCGTATGCATGTTCATTTCTCACAAATTCCTGGCCAGAATGTATTCAGTTGCCAGCACCCAACAAAAGCGGGAAATTTGACATGAGTATGAACTGAATGCTTCCATGTCTGACCAAGGTATACTTTCCCGACTTCATGTAATTTGATGAGATGAAATCTGTGGATTTTGTGCAGCACACCCTTTCTGACTCATCAAAACGTGTTCATCCCTGGCAGATGACTGAACGTCTCAAGTTTGGAGGCCTCAGACAAACAAAAATGGTGGGCACGCGTTTTCGGCAAGAGTCCCTGCTCCCTTTCCCACGAAAAAAAATCTGCCAGTGGTTTGAACCAAATAGAAACCCACAATTGATATTCTGTGTCAGACGAACCTTCTGGGACGACCTGGTTGGTTGGTTTGATAACAAAATATTTGGTTTCTATTTCATCGTCGTCAGGGATTTTGCTGCCACGTCGCTGGAATGAAAAATGGAAACACTGGATGAACAATGAAAGGAACTTGGTCTGAAGACCGCGTTCTTGGTTTTCTTCACAAATGAAAACGATTTCCTTTGATGTTTGCATGTTTCACTCACCTTCATCATTTCCGGTTTTGGTTCAGCTAAAAAGCAAAATATAAATCTGATGAATAAAACAGACATTAGGAAAAGAAAGCAAGCCTTTGTTCGTAGGGAGCGGGATGAAAATCCAGGGATTTGCAGAGAGAATCCATGCCAATTATATTTTTGGTTCGATGAGGGAAATTTGGTTGCAAAGCCAAACCGACACTGTCAGGACACTCCATTTAAAACCAAATGCAACAGACAAGAGGTCGCACGCTCAGTGCCTGCAGAGCGAACTGGTTTAACTTCAGCACATTAAACCGCAACTTGATCGCGCGAAGGTTCGGATGATGGTTGTGAAGGATGATGATCCGTTTGGCGTTTGAAGACAACCTGATGTAACTACGGCCATGAAAAATCGTTACAGCTTCACAATGGTAAAGTTTCTTCAAATTGAAAAATTCGTGTACGGACAAAATGACACAAAACACGAAAATACACAGAACAAAAATGTGACAATTCAAAGCACAAAAGAGAGGTGTGTATTTAATGCTGCAATAAAGATGAGTGCTGGAACCAAGTTGGCCAAGGAGTGCCTAATCTACAAAACATTGCAAAGAAATGCAAAAATTTGCACGAAAATGTGCTGATCTGTGCAAGGAAGGCTGCTTTCTACGTCGCAGTTCCTCTAAAAATGTGCGCGATCTGAACAAAACGTGGTGAAACACATTTCGGTTTGATGAGTGGGCGTGTGGATCCAAGTCAGTGTGATGGTCAGTTTATTTAGTTCAAAAGTTTAGTCCTGTCAATGGATTAATTCCACCCGGAAGTTAGGAACCACTGTGAACACCCTTTGTCTGCTGCCAGCAAGGAACCAGGCCCATCTCCCTCTGGCTGCATTTTGGCAACTGCTGGCAGTAAATGAATGTCTCGGAATGTCTAAGTTTGACTCACATGTACAAGAAGTGCGCCGATCCTCGTCAGCAGGTGAATTCCTGGCATGCTTTCTGGAGTGCGTGCTGGCTTACCTGGTTCATCACTGCACACGATAGCGAACTTTGGTCAATACACGCCACGTTGGCTCGGTCTTCTTGACATTGTGGTTTGGAGTCCAACAGCGGACATTTAGCGTGATGTAGTGTTTTAATTTCAGCTTCGGAATGATTTTCAGATTTGGAACGATGCTCTGCCAAGATGCACTACTCAAATGTTTTACTTGTTTGCTGTCTAACTGCTCCTCTTACCCATCAGGAATCCATTTTGATTCATCGTTGGAACTTCAACTTGAATGTTTAAAAAATTATACAAGAGTTATTTTATCATCTAATGCACTTTGGAGGTTGAAATATGCGAAGAAGCTTTGATTCATAAGGACAAAGCTAAGCTAAAAGTTGAGAAAGTGGAGACAAGGTGAGACGCAGACATTACGGACACAGTAGACGTCAAAATGAAATGGATTTTAACATTTCAAAACACCTGTGGTGAACTGTCCTACTTTGAAATTGTATTAAACGACCAATCGAAACAAAAATTTATCACAGAGACGCTTCAGGGTTTCGTTAAACCAGTGTAAAAGTCAAAAAAATGTTTTGGAACCAGCTGTGATAAATTTTGGTCGTGGTTCGGTGATAGTAATACGAGTAGTTGTACCTACTGGTGTTATGGATCCAAACAGTCACACCACAGCGAAAGGCTTCTTGGTGGGTCAGAGTGCTGCGCACAGATCTATGTTTGTGGCTTCCGCAGAGCCATCGCCGACAAGCTGATTTGACCTGTACTTCTACTTTTGAAGACAAAAGAGTGTTTCTGGCAGGTACTTCAAGTCCACCAGAAAGGCTGACCCCGAGCTGTGACTGTTGTTTGTTAGACACGTGGATGCGGCACTGCGCGCGGCCGGTGCGGCGGCGGCGGCGTGGTACTGTACCTTCCATGACGCTCAGGGAGAGACGGCTCTGACTACTGGGGGCGGGGGGCGGTTTGTGGCGCGAGGTCCTCCGAGTTGGCTTGGTGATGGCCGGGAGCTCCGTGACGGAGTCCGAGTCCTCGGCGGACTCGTCCCCCATCCCGCCGTTCTCCACCGGCTCGTCTCCTGAGCACCCGGGGCCGTTAGGGGGTGGATCGGTTGTTGGCAAGGTCCAGTCACAATTGTGATCAAAAATGCGCAGATAAAAGGAAAAGAAAAAAGACAACATGATCGCTGATACAAAATGTGTAAACAAGGTTCATGCATTTCATTCAAAGAATGAAACAGAAAATTTTGGCGGAATGTGTGTGTTTTGCCAAAATTGTGTCGTTGGACTACTGGTGCCCATCAGAAGTTCAGATGTTGGTTCTGAGGCCTGATGATTTGATCTCTACAGGAGACTTGATACGAAATTACACAGCTAAACAGAAAAACTATGTATCCTACAAAGTTAGACAAGATTGGTGAAAAATTAGTCACAGATGAGAAAGCGATACTAAAAGCCAGAAGTCCTTCCAGACTTCAAGCACTGCTTTTCCGACTTCTGATGGCCATTAGAGTCACTCTTCAAAAACGAACAAAACCAGTGCCATCAAAATTGTGCTCCGTACAAGTGAAGTGAAGACAAAATCCTTGTTCAACCTTGTGAAGACTTATTCATGAATCCACTTATCGCCGACACTCGTCCAGGTTTTTCCACGCCTTTCCCTTCCTTTTGCCGACCTGATTTGTGTTCTGGATTTGGGGGCCGTTTCGGTGCTGGATTGGCAATTGGGTTGTGTCCAGGGTTGGAGCTTGGATTGTGTCCAGGGTTGGAGCTTGGGTTGTGCCCAGGGTTGGAGCTTGGATTGTGTCCAGGGTTGGAGCTTGGGTTGTGCCCAGGGTTGGAGCTTGGATTGTGTCCAGGGTTAGGGCTTGGGTTGTGTCCAGGGTTGGAGCTTGGATTGTGTCCAGGGTTGGAGCTTGGGTTGTGACCGGGGCTTGGGTTGTGTCCAGGGTTGGAGCTTGGGTTATGTCCAGGGTTGGAACTTGGGTTGTGACCAGAGCTTGGGTTGTGTCCAGGGTTAGAGCTTGGGTTGTGTCTAGGGTTGGAGGTCCGAGTGTGTCCTCGAATCGGAGAAGGGTTGTGAGTTGCGCTTGAATTTGAGGTGTGGCGGGACTGAGGACTGGTTTGTTTATGCGCTGGGTGAGCCTGTGCTACAGAACGCTTGCTTGGTGCCATAACAGCATCTGAACCTTGAGCAGAAGGAATGACAAGCTGGGAATCTAAACCACTACCATCGTCGGTGAACTCAAATGTGTCGAAATCCGAAGCTTCGAAGGAAGATGATGTGCTGAGTGCTGATTCTTCGGAACCAAACTTTGGAAGGTCTGAGTCACACGGGGGAGTGCAATCACTAACTACTTGAATTTTTCCATTTGCTTTCACTGAAATACAAAACGCAGTTACTGAATGTCTTCAAAATATCTGACAGACGCTTGAAAATGCTTTCAGTCTGTCTTTCGCGGGAGCAGATTGTCTCAAAATATCCTTCAAAAGCCAACCACAGCAATTCGAGGTCAAAATTGGGCCACACTGAGATGAACCAAGATTGTGAAAACTTGAAACTGATCGAGATGGTATCTTGAGTACATGTACTACCTGCGTCGTCAAAGCCCGTTGCGTCCTCTCAATCACACTGAGCTTTTGAAGCTTCGCAACCACCACAAACCAGAGTTTGACAATCATGCATATTAGCCTTTAGAATCGAAACCATCTCTTGTGAAAAGTATTAGAGTTAGCCCAAAATGGGCCGAAATTGTTCACTCCTAGCGCTCCAAGTTAGTTTGAGGAGATCAATCTCCTTGACTTCAGGTCTGATACATGTACCATCTCAGTGAATTTCCTTTCAATAACTTCCTTGAAAAAGACGCCAAGCGCATTGAATCAGCAAGAGTAATTCCGTTCTTTAGCAAAACCAGCGAACAGCTCCCGGCTTCAAGGATCTCTGCCCACTACGCCACACTACGCCTTAGATCCAACGCGGTACTGTTCTACAACATCTGAAGCGCTCTACACGAACCTTCTTCGGGTATCGCGTCGAAACCCAGTGGTGGCGGAGGTGCCAGGTCATCTAGAAAAAAGACAGGCGCCGACAGTGACAGAGACATAGAGCTAACAGAACTAAAATGCAGAAAAAAGCAATGAAGAAGAGCCTCAAGGAAAGAATCCAGAAGAGAGCTTCTGCAGGATAGCGATGCATGGATTGCTTGCTGTTGCAAAATGAAAATTAAGTTATTCCATTGCATTCAAATGCACTGTATCAAGCAGTATTAGACGTACAGTACGTGTCCTTTTGCTACACAATTGTTCAGAAAACAAAGACAACGAAAAAAAGTATCTGAGTCTTCTGTAGATTTCAATGTGGAAGGGAGCAAAGTAATGTCATGCCGTGCAAAGTATATTTGACCAAATCGACCAAATATCTCGATGCAAAATGGCAACTTATCAATTCCATTTTACGCTTTTGTGCACAGGATATTTCACTTTGAGTGACGACATAATGGACAGAACTCTTGGACAGTAGACTGACACGACGCACAAGAGAACGAATTTGACGCGACATGTACACGCTCAAGAAAAGGAATACTTTGAAGAAAACAGCAGCAGAAGAAACTTGAGGCCTCAGAGGTCCTGCATCCTATTTGTTCAAAGTATCATGATAAACGCGTAACCACGCAGTCCCAACCCGGGAATACCTTTCTTCAGAGCTTCCACCCTTTTGGGTTCTGGTTTTGGTGTCCCTTCTTTTGGTTTAGGAGTCCCTTCCTTGGGTTTGGGAGTCCCTTCTTTTGGTTTGGGCGCTGGAGGCTTGTCTTCTTGGGGTTTAGGAGAAGATTCTGTGGAGGTACAGGGGATCAGAACGTTCTCAGTGAGAAAACAGAATTGCTGGACTTGAAGAAATAGAGCAAAGAGACAGTGTTGTTCAGTTGAAGCAAGTTCTCAGGACATGTACGATTTTTCCTACCTTGAAAAAAAATATTCAGCATTGTATTTTCTTTGTACCACGCTTTCCTGCTCCTACCTTTCAGTGTTTCCATTGGTTTCTTGGGCTCTGGTTTGGGCTTCTTCTCTTCCTTGGGTTTCGGAGGAGGTGCCGTCTGCGCAGGCTCGATGATCTCCGGAGCGATCGAATCTTCTTCAATCGCCTGAAAACGCAACAGCTCAGTGGTTGGTGATATTTCTCAGTTGCTTACGAAAATATTACGAGTACACGACTTGACTTGGGTTTCACTCGAGTTGTCCAAGAACTGATGGGGTAAGAGATTGAGCCGTATTTTTGGGATACACTCGCAGATTCTCTTTTCTGCCAAAACGAAGCACCAAGTCTCGTCGTGTCTCTTCACCAGGAGACGTGCAATTGCTCTGGAGAGCGAGCATTGTGCACTTACCTGAACACTGCAAAATGCGAACATTCACTCATGTCCGATATTTTCACTTCGGCTGAGAGGAGTTCGCATGGTGCAGAGTTGCAGAAGAGTTTGGGACCAGAAATCGCCTTCAAGTGATCTGCATTGAAGCCACTTGGAAGTGACAGAATAATTCTCTCTCAAGATGAGTCACTTCAAAAGGGCGACAGTTTGCCTGTGGGAGATGTTAGCGGCATGGAAAATGCCAACTCGGATGTGGACAAGAGGTGTCTGTTCAGAAAGGGAACTGCAGTTCCGAGAGGAGCGGACTTGCAACCTTTGCCCCATTTTGCACGTAAAACACCTGTTCGAACTTCTCAAATTGGAACGTGATTCAGCGAAGCTACACAACACCAGTACAAAGAAGTCGTACAAGAAATATGACAAGCCCGCAAGCACTGTACTCGTACAACACCACGAAGAGAATCTGCCTCGCGCAAGAGCGCGCTTCGCTGGGTTGGTTCGTTCTGGTCGCGATGGCGCCGCGTCGCGCAACACGGAAAGCGTTCTGGGATCACTACGGAGGTTCAGCAAATACGTCCGCTCATTTTCCGACGTGCCCCAATTGCCAGACCGATGAGACAGATGCCATTTGTCTTTGGCTCTCAACTGCTCATGTGATACAAAATTTGGTAATCTGTGCCACCGATCTGTCAATTGGGGCACCACACGTGTAAAATTGAGCCGTGCTGAACCTCGCCATTCTATCAGGCGTTGCGCTCTTTCAAGAGATCTACCTACAGGTTTTTGCGTCGCATCGAGCTCTATATCTTTCAGAAGAGAACGGAGGTTGTACGTGAAGGCGTTACTTTTTTGGGCGGTTCAGGAATGGGCTTCTTCTCGAGGGATTTCTTCTCCTTCTTCTTGCTGGACGGAGTCTCCACAGGCTTCGAGGGAACCTTTTTCAGAGACACTTTTTCCTGAAAAGTGGCGGAGCCGCAGAAAAATAAACAACGGTGAAAATCAGCCTCAGCCACAAAACAGCTTTGTGAACGTGTGAAACAGGACACAAAGATGAGAAGCTCCCAAAGCATTTTCCTTCTGTGTTTTCGAATGCCGATGTCCTGCCATTTCAGGCCTGCATGTTTGCTTTTTGATCTGCAGTCCCGATTTCTGTTCAGTGGTATGGGCCAAGACAAGCAGGGAAATGCTTTGATGAGTTAGCTTCGAACAAGACGCACGAATTCTGAAAATGACGCCGTTTGAAGATCTCGCAAACGGTGGATTTTCAACGCACATGATTCTGGAACATGGACAGAGACATTGAGAGAACTGACTGAAGCTTTGAACACCGCAAGAATTTCAGTTACTGGCAAACTAAAAGGCTGCTAACGTGGTACAAAGACAAAGATTTCAGCTCTTGAATGTTGTTCTCGTCCTTGGTCTGTACCCATTTCAACTGAAATCTTCGGGATACTTCCAGAAAGGATTCTACTTTCTACTTGTGAGGACAAAATTGCTAACTCTTGAAGTCACAAATACGTTGGAAGCAGACTTTCTGTACATGAATGAACAACGAAAGGTAGAAGAATACTGGGTCATCGCTGCTCATGCAGCCACGTTTGTCTTCTACAATATATTCTGTACGCTTGTCAACTGCACAGGAGACGGGACAGAAACACACATTCACACAAAAAAGACTCACACACAAAGACACACATGAAATGACGGAATGAAACCAAGAGAATACGGGAACAACGCGAGTTTGGATGATACCTTTTCCACGTACAAACGTGTTCGACAAAAACAGACAAAATCGCTTCAAAATTGACACAAAGGCACTGAGACAGTCGTGGACAGCTGCTGAAATGGTCGCTGGGACAACAAAGACAACGCGCTTGCGCGTTTCTACTTCGCTACGCCGCCGATCGAAACTCAGGATCAAACTCAACTATTGTTCTACGGGGCGTGTTCTGTCCAATGAGCATTTGTTGTACCGGCAAAAACAAAATTGAAAAAGAAAAAACAACCACAAAAGAGTTAGCACCGAAAAAGAACCCACGGTGCGTGGTTGTGGCAAATGAACGAAGAATGATGAAGCTTTCAAACCCCCAAAGAGAATTTTTCAGAATGTCATCATTCTTTGAAAAATGAGGCAGTCCCCTTTCTAGGTGAACACCAACACTCAATTCATCAGAGGAAACAACAGCACCGCAAAAGTATGACCAGATACCCGTGTATACCTTTTCCGAGTCTTGGCCTTCCTTGCCAGGTATTCCTTTGAGTGAGACAGACTCCTAAAGGGAAGAACATAACAAAGAGTTCAACTTTGTTGCGCAATTTTCGCAGCAGCCGCGCGAGCCAAACCAGTGAGCGCTGTGAGGAGCCAGCAGCGGGAGGAGTTCGTGATCGCAGCAGCGGCAGCAGCAGCGACGGTGGAAGCGGCAACAGCGGTTGCAGTGATCTGGCAGCAGCGTGCCGACCACAGGAGCGGAAGCCTTTCGGGGTCGCGCGTTTCTTCCTTTCCAGGTCGATGCGTACAAGCTGCTGCGCAGCCACTTTCCCTCCATGACTAGTTGCACAGCTCGACAGTTCCGTGATCACAAACCCCAACTTCTTGTATTCAATCGCTGGCCGGATTTTTTGGAGGACGATAAAAAACTTTTAGCATCGAGCATCGTGACACTGAAGCTGTCTTCATGTACCAAGGACGCTATTCTCTCCGGATTCTTCAGGACGACGAAAATATCCGTTGGAAAAGGTGCTGAGTCCTGCTTCTCTAGTCTCCGAGCAACAGTCCAACTCAGATCCATGACGACGAAAGTTGCAACAGGTAAAGTCAACTTTGCTGAAGATAGCACGATTTCGTCATTCAAACGACAGGACAGACCTGTCCTTCAGCTCCCCCACTCTGAAGAATGTGTTTGTCGAAGAGCCGCGCCATTCAGCAAAGTGTTGGCAAAAACAACGCGCTTTGCAAACTGGTGCGAAATTGCACAGGAAGGATAAGAGTGAACAGAACGAGATGAGAGCTTTTTCTGCAGTTAGAATGAGATGGACAGATGTTACGCACGGAGAGAAGTCACACAGCAAGCACACGCACGCTAGCGCACATGGAAATACGTGTCAGCACACAGATGATCTCAAATTGACAAAGAAATCATTGATGGTCCGTGGTTCAAAGAAAATGTAAATGCAATTTACGTACATCGCAGAAACGATTTTCAAAACTTAAATTTGTGATTTCATCGTTAATTTTGAACTTTTACAAATACGTCACTTACCCTTTCCTCTTCAGCCAGGTCCCTCTGTTTGGGCTTTTTCAACTTGAGTTGCTCAGGAACTGAAAGAAAGAACGGACCTTACAGAACCCCAAAACTGGAGTATTCTATACAATCTGCACAGTGAATCATTTCCCCAGCGTTGTTCGCATTCACAACGCTTTCGTGACAGCGACTCACAAAATGAATCGCGGAACAACATTCAGACAAAAATGCAGTGTGCACTTTCTTCATGTGTGCACGTGACGTCAAAATGCGTAAATTTGTTCTGGCGGATAAGGTGAAATGATTTGGGTTGAATGAAAATGTACCCCTTCAAAGTTTCAAACAAACAGCTGTTTTTCTTGTCCAGAACAACAACCATAGATCAGTGCACACAGATTGAAAATTGAACGGCGGTGCTCCCCAGCCTTGTTGTGCACAATGAAACACAATTGCAGTGAAAAAATACTGACCACTCGGAAAAAATGGACAGGCAAAACAATACGTACACCTTTCAAAACAAATGCAAAAGTGAAGGTCAGAATGGTCGGTCACATCACTGCTGCAAAATGTAGGACAACACCCAAAGTGATTCTTGAAAACTGACACAGATGGACAGGACAGCACAGGATTTCCTATGATTCCTAAGAAGCAGATAGTCTTCAAATCAGCTCAGCCAAATTGTTGGCGAACTTTTGAAGCTTTCAAGAATTGCAAGCGAAAGAAGGTGGTGCTGGAGTTCTTGTCACCAAGGCTCATAAACACGTCTGTGAGCCTTATGGGTGTCAAAAGACAATGACACACTGTGAACAGAGCATTTCAAACTCCGAAAGAACCATTTTCCTGAAGAATGGTGTTGAGCACAGATTGTCGCCATCAACACCTTGTTTCATTGTTCCGCGGTTTCGTGTGTGGGAGTCTTTCTCCGGTTATTTGAAACAACTGTTCACACCGTGTCACAATTTGTGCAACAACTTTTGGGCAATGAGTGCAAGTGATTTTGTGCAATGCAACGAGAGATCACGATCTGCAGTGTTGGCGGAACCTGATTCAGCTGACTCCGCTACATCCTCCACAGCGATCGTGGGGATGGAAGCCTCCACTGGAACACAACAGCAGCGACGTGACAACAAACGTGACACTTTGACGTGTACAAACCAAAAGGTTTCCTTCTGATGTGATTCTTGCCCAGCTTGTATCGATCATCGAAGTTTACCTTTTTGGTTGATCAACCGACAGCCATGGCATTCAAGCTGTTGGTTTCCCAAAACAGATTGCTTCCACTGCAACGTTTGGTGGGTTCCAAACCAACACGAGTTCTTGCTCGTACAATACGTTGATGTTGTCGATCGGATTGTGTGTTTGATACAACGATCGCGTACAATTGGCTCCTTTGGAAAGCCTTGCACTGAGCAGCAGTGTTAATTTTGTGCAAACATCAAAAATGAAACATCAGGAACCACTTGAGTTCAAAGCTTGAGATCTTCTTTTCCGATGTTGACATTTTTGATTTGATAACTTGACTCTAGAACTCGAACTTTTAAACCTGATCAGAAAAAATACATTTTCGATCGAACAGTTCAATTTCTGAGAAAACTGTGAGTGGGTCCTCTTACGTATCACAGTGAGATGAGCGGTGAGAGCAGCTTCTCCAAACTTGTTCACAGCTTCGCATTTGTAATCACCTGAAAGAACAAAGCAGATCAGTCACACAGGAGGGACAGAGTCGAGTGTGCGGATCGAAAGTCTGCGAGCTTCTCCAGTATCGGGTCTGACCCCTGGGGGCAAACAAGAACAATGAAAAGATTGACAGGCGAAAAGGGAGTTCAGAAGGGCTGATTCGTCAGAACATTTGGCCTTCGTTGTGTTTGAGGTCGAGAAGTTCCGTCCAAACAAACAACTATTCATGATAGCAACAGTCCTTTGTGAGACACTCACCAGTGTCTGGTCCGTCGGCTTCTAAGTTGGCGAGCTTCACCTCACCAGTGTTTGACTTGAACGTCATGCGAATGGTTCTGTAAGACGCAAGAGAATAACTGATAAACTGATTGCAATCGTGAACCGAACATGTCAGAAAGAATGTGGTGTTCTCAGTTGATGCTTCACTGAAGCTTCGTGGAAGAGGCACCACACACACACACACACACACACACACACACACACACACACACACACACACACACACACACACCAGCTCGCAAGCAAATTAACTGTAAGAACGGAGTTTCTTGCCGTCTTTGTACCAGTTGATGGTGATGGGTTTGGTTCCCGCCACCTTCGTGGACCACTCCATGCCGGCTGACTTCTCTACGCTCTGTTCAGATCAAAAGCACAGATTACCCTCACACAAACTGAAGAAAGTGCAGTCAAGGATTGTCCATACTGTGTTCGTACACTTCATGTACGTCCCATCCAGAACTTTTCTGTTGAAAGTGTTCCCACAAAAGTGGACAATAAAAGCCACCTTTATCCCCTGGAGAGTCCCCTCAATGGCAGTGGAGAGAAACTGACTGATCAATAATTTGTGACGGGCTCTTCACGCCAAAGTGCTCCGCAGAGCAACCAACCCTCCACCAGAAAGACCCATTGTGGAACTCAAGGAAATAAGACACGCACACTCACACGCTCACGCACATACCCGAACCACACATAGATCTGGAGTGAAAGGAATTGGAAATCCACCCAACGCACGCAGTCTGGGTAACCCCTTTGCGCTTCTCTGAGCCTGTCAATTTACGCTACGTACGTCCACAAGCTACGAGGCCCGTCAATTATGAAACCGTTTTTCATCCGGTATGACAACAGGATTGCTCATATGATCACCAAAACTGCACAGGCACAAGACCAATCACCCATCAGCTTTCAAG
>JAAUXT010031710.1_pt1 | contig 70235 bp, 59 predicted proteins | sample 7278171 | NCBI WGS metagenome assembly JAAUXT01 (sample SAMN14350112, study PRJNA611818) | marine sediment metagenome | isolation source: surface marine sediment (1.8m) | place: French Polynesia: Moorea | collected 2018-08
AAGAATGTTGTGTTGCTATTGGTCTTTCATCATACAGAGATCTGAGCAACTCAAATTTGTCATTCTTGAAATACGACAGCCAATCGGTCACTTAAATTTTCTGCCTCGTACGAATGCAAATGTGAAGCGATTAGTACAGCTTTGGTTTTATTTGAGTCTTGCATGCAGGGAAATGCTGTTCCTTTCTGCCCTCGTCAAGCCTTAATTCTCGAGTTTTCAAGACGGTGCTTCGGCTCCTGAATTGAAGTGCAAACAGCTCGTCATTCTGAGCTTGTTTCACAGCGAGATTATTGAAACTCACAAAATGGTTTCAAGATGTTTTTCAGCCATTTGGGATATTTCCTCGGGCTGACTGTGGCTGTGCTGATTGAAGTTTATTGTTCCTCGCAGATTCACACAAGGCCTATTCCAACATGATTTGTTGGGTGAAAAACACCTACTATGTTCCCATGGAAGATCCCATCCCTCCGCAAGACCTGCCTGCTGAAGAATACAAGTACATCAGCTACTACCAGTGGGTGCCTCTCATCCTGCTCTTCCAGGCTCTGCTCTGCTACCTGCCAAGTGTGCTGTGGAGATTCCTTTGCAGGTTTGGCACCTCTTGTGTGACCAGAATAATTTTAACAGTTCTCCGTGGTGTGATCGATGATGTGTCTTGGCGAACTTTGAATTTTGACTTGGAGCTTCTGGATCACTCCGATACCAACCACATCGGACGTGTCAGAACAAAAATCAAGTTGCCAGCAATTCCATCTCCACCTCGGCCATAAAACCAGATTATTCGTTTGTGCAGGAGATCAGGAGTGAATCTCGCCGCCATTGTTGATGCGGCCATTTCTGGTCAGAGAACAACGTACGCCGACATCCGAGAGAAAACCCTACGATATATGGTGCGCCATTTGTTCGCTGAAATCCCAAAAGAAAACATTGTCCGTCTCGTCCAAGAGCCACTTCACACACGTTCAATGTCCTTTTGTCAGGTTCATCAAATAGACAAATACCTCGTCAACAGAATGGACAGACGCACAGGCTGTTGCAACAGGATCAAGCAGGTCTTGGCACGCAACTGCTGCTTCTTCGTCGGCAAATTCACAGGGAACTACATCACAGCCTGCTACTTGTGCATCAAGGTGCTCTACATGATGAACGCATTCGGTAAGAATTTATTCTGAAAGAGGAAATACAGGGTGGGCACCAATTGTGAGACAAGCGGAATCCGGATGGACCTCGATCCTTTCCAGGTTCCGAAATTTTGGCCAAGGCAACAAACTTCCGCCACTTGAGGCGAACAAGACCAGAGCAGTCAGCAGTTTAACGACTGTTGCACGACACCGAGTGAGGTGGTTGTGGCTGAAGGTGGAATTGTCCACTGTCTTGCAGGGCAGCTGTTCTTGCTGAATGTTTTCATGGGTGAAGACTATCATCTTTATGGCTTACACGTTATCAACAAATTCGTCAGGAGAGACGACTGGACCAAATCACACAGGTTTCCAAGAGTCACCCTGTGTGATTTCCAGGTTTTTATCCAGCCATCTTTACTTGCCGCCGCGTTTTCCTTTCTCGAGTTCTTGTGTTTTCTTCTTTCGTCGTCTTCACAGCATTTGCAGTGCATCATTTTCGTGCTGCATTTCAGATTCGTCACCAGACACAGAGACACAAGTACATCGTGCAGTGCGTCCTCCCAATCAACTTGTTCAATGAGAAGATCTTCATCTTCATCTGGTTCTGGTTCGCGCTGCTTATCGTGCTGAGCGTCTTCAGCTTCATCAAGTGGACGTGGAACCTCGCCTTCTGGCCCACGCAGGTCACGTACGTCAGGAACCATCTCCAGGCCGCGCAGAACAAGCGCGAGCACGAGAACATCGCCAAGTTCGTCAACATGTACCTGAAGAGAGACGGCGTGTTCATTGTGAGGCTGCTGGGCAACAACGTCGGCCATTTGGTTGCGTCTGAAATCTCCAATGCCCTGTGGGACAACTATGGTCCGGAGCACAAGCTTCTGGCGGGAGAGAAGCCTTCCGTGGTTACGGCTCCTGCAGCGCCCAACAAACAAGGGCGTCCGCAGAGAACGGTCATCCGACTCAACAGCCTCGCTGAGCGTCTCGAGAACGTGTAGGGAACAAGGTTCCACACTGGGGCTGCGGACTCGAGTCTCGAGCTCCAGCTGACCGAGACAACTGGTAGTTTTAGCAAGCACGTCCGGTACTCACGTGCGCACACACAACATCATTCAACCCCTGGGTGGATAGTACAGGTTTTACGAAACAAAACATCCACCAATTGTGGGTCAAATTTCGTCAGACACTGCGGACTGATGAAGACATCGGTGCTTTGCTAAAATTCCCCAATGTGGATCGCTGCGTTGATCTGGCAAATAATTTGGAGGAATCACCACCCGCCACGGCCCCAGGTGTCATGACGACTTCGATACAATACGCACGAACATGCAGGAAGACGCTTGCTTGTCTTTTTGGCAAGTCGGTCAAAGTGCAACAAACACTAGCTGGTGAAAACGAAGAACCTTTCTTGCAACGAGGCATCTTTTCTTTTCTTTCTTCGCGCAAAGCTGAACTTTTAAAGTTGCCCGTCAGAGAGAGAAATCTGAACACGTTTTGATGAGTGCTGATTTGTGCAAATGTTGTATCACTTCATTTCAAATTATCGAACATCAGGACGTGTGTGTGTGTGTGTGTGTGTGTGTGTGTGTGTGTGTGTGTGTGTGTGTATGTGCGTGTGTGTGTGTTTGTGTGTGTTTGTGTGTGAAGAAAACACAGATATGTCACAGGTTAATGTTGATCAGCATGACACACATTGTGCTTAGATGCCGTGAAAACTGGATTGAAAGAAACTGCATAAATTTTATTGATCACCTCACCACATTTTGAAAGATATCGTACGCATGAGAAACAGGGTCGAAAAGTTTCACTACATTTGTGGGACCTACAACATTTGACGATTCCAGACTGATACACAACTTTTTTTGGACTCTGGCTGGTGACCAGCCAAATTTTGAAACAAAACGTGTCATGTCACGCTGCACCACAATTGCCTCAAAATTTGCTGGAGACAGTTTGGTTTTGCTGGGAAGTCCGTTTCATCTTTCGTACGCAGAAGTTTACCACTGAAATGACACTGGGAAAATGCTAAATGGTGGAAACGAACTGCCGTACAGTTCTCCACCACTTTGTTGCTTCGACGTGCGCTGTCATGGAGACTGCGACCTCAGTGATGATGAACCATAAATGCAGCAGCTTTTGGAGCCCATATGGCAGAACAGTTGACGTCCTCAGCCGATTTTATCTGTATTTTTTTCAGTTGTCAAGATACACTATCAAAGAGAGCTTTCATGCATAAAAAGAGAGAGAAAAAAGCTTTTTGAACAAAGTCGTGCCGAGTTCATGTGTCCGGTATTTCAATGACACCGGCTCCTTCATCTCCATGGTGCTCACCCTCGTAACCAGGCCCAAGTTTGGAGTTGCTGTCAACCAGCTCGACATCTGCGAGGAGATGAAAGAATTTTGATGGCTCATCTGTCTGACGGTCAGAGGTTTTCAATCTCCAACGCGTTCTGGCTTCAAAAGCCATTAACCAGACACCTAATCCCCAGTTCCTTCGGTCGTGATGAATAATCTATGCCCAGGAGTCCAGTCACTCTTGTGTCGCTGTCGTTTGCTGATTGATGCCTAACTCGCTGTGGTGTGATGGAATCTCCTAAATCTGTTTGACAAGCCCAGTGTGGATGTTGTTTCTTTCCACGGTCACCTGTACTCGCGCACAAGCCATTTCCCCGGCCGGGCCGATCTGGTCAAATGTTTTCGAAACACGAACATGCAAAACGCTTTCTGTTTCTACAGATACATTCAAATCGTCAAGTTTGTGAGTGTTTGCAACAACCCCCACCCCCTTGGGAGGACAAGCAGAGTGGACTGCTTTGGACACCGTTGTTGTTCTCTGTTTAAAGACAAGAGCAAACTCACAAGAAATGAAGCGAAATCGACAAAATAAACAAATACCTCAGGAGGCATCGATTGTTGCTTTTCCGAACGAGAAGCTGAACGAAGCTTGCACCGCCTGAGATTATTGCCTGTCTGCACCGAAATTGATGACAGATGGGGCGGAAAAAGCAATTGTAATTGCTGCAATCTTCGCTTCGCAATTTGGGCGACAAACGAAACCTCAGAGAGAAAGTTGAAATGGGTGCACATGAACGTGGCGACCAGTGCAGGAAACTGCAAAGTTGACACAGCGGCTGCACCCTCCATGGCAGCGCCTGGCCGTTCGTGGCGTCACTGGAACGGAGAATGGTCCAGATTCACCTGTCAAGTCCTTGAAAACAGATGTCATCTAAATTTTGAAGTATTTGGAATTTTTCCTGTCACGTTCTGATCACCGGCATCACACAGTCAGCGCCACACTCAATTCTTTTCAGTGGATGTTGAATCCGAAGCAGCCCAGGTGAAAACAACGTGTCACATCTTGACGGAAGCCTCCCATGAAGAAGTAGGAAAATTGAATGGGTCCAGAGGGCGTCTCCAAAAGTCAGCATTTTGTTCATTTCGCAAGACAACTGACCTGTTTCGAACGAAGACAACTTCCCAAGAAACTTGCACAAGGCGTGGAAAGGAAAAGTAGTGTCCTCTGAAGCAAGGCGCATTTTCCAGCTTTGTTTGGTCACCGTGGTGAGTCCGAGCATTCACAAACCGCGGTGTCTCGTCGCTTCAGTCGTCGCTCTGTAGCTACAGAAGGGACTCCATAAGTGTGGGAAAGGAGAGCAGCAGAGATAATTCGAATTCATGCAGCATCCACACACTGACGAACTGGCAAAAGGACGCACGAGCGCGTTGTTGAATTTCCTTCGCACTTCGGGCTTGATGCTGGCGGAACAGTAGCAATGACAAAGCTGGACTGTCGATGCAGTTCGTACGGATTCGTACAGTACAACTTCAGTTGGGTTGAAAACCAATCACTGAAGATGCGTTTGCGTGTCAGGCAGCAATTCGCACAGAACTCACCATTTCACGAGGCATTTCAGTGTTTCTTTTTTGATTGATGCAGACAGGTTTTCCATTTGTTTGTTACGTTCGCGAGCATTCTTTGGTTGGGTCAACCCCTGAAGGGATCTCACCTGGGAATCACGACCGACACCGAATTTCTCATTCTGGGGTGAGAGTGGAGTATTTTATGAAAGTTCGGTGTGACTTTCTTGGAGTCGGCATCTTTTGGCGGTCCAGAACCCTCAAAAGGTGGCGCAGTCTGGAAGGCTCGTTTGAGAGGTTTGACTCAAGTGAAGATGTGGAACTACACCATTGGCTCAGGCAAAAAGCAAGAAAGACCTGCATGTGTACGAATGTTTCTTTTTGAAAGGCGGACACGATGATGTGAAGCCTCACCTTGCAGAGGCAATTCACAACTCAATCGAACGACAAAAAAGAGAAGACCATGAAAAGTGGGATTCCTCAACTCCCTTTTTGCTGCAGGTGGGAGCCTGGCGTCTCATTTTCACTTCGCGTTCCTTTGAGCATGAAACTTCAAACGCATCAAGCCAGTCAGAAGAGAACGAGATTGAACATTGAGATACGAGAGTCGCCTTTTGTGTGTCCTTGGAATCTCAAACTTACAGGAAGCAACAAACGCAGAATCTCAAAAGGCAATTAATTCTTGTTCTGTCAATTGCTTTCGTCCTCTGGAACTTGTCCAGCATCAGGAACTCACGAGATCGGGCCAAACGGTTCTGTGCCTTTGTCCAATGATCCATGTCGGCATGCGCATCCCGATATCGAACACAGATAACTCAAATACAAAAGTGTGCAGCTGTCCTGTGGAGGCTCTGCTGAGCATTCACTGCGACGTGCGACCACTCGGTCTGTACGGATAGAACACACCCACACAAACACTCGCAGATGCACTGAGCACACGCGTTCACCGTTCGCTTATTGTGTCGCAATCAAGCACCACCTGCCTGTCAGGGGCACCGGAAACGAGCCTGCTGCCTCGACATCCCGTGAAAAATGTCCACACACACCCACAGATTGCGACCACCACAATAGAAAACAAAGAAACTGACAACGCTCTGGCGTGGCGGCTTTTTTTCACCCACAAACCAACTCTGCGACTGTTTAGATATCGTTGCTTTCATGTGGGGAGCGGAAGCTGAACCCTCGAGTGAACTTTCTTGAGTCTCATCAACAACGCGGTCGCTTCATCGGCTGCAGCTGTGAAATCATGATCTTCTGCCTGATTACGTCACTTAATGAATCACATCGCCGAGTGTGAATCCCAAAGATAATGAAGCTGGAATGGCGTCTGTCGCAACACTGAAGCTAATTACACACTTGCGTTCAGTTTTACTGCTGACTGCCTGCACTGATCTACTGAGTTTGTCGCATGCTGAGATCCAATAATGTCTTTTAATTTTCAAGTTTCAAATCTTGATCTTTTGGGAATTAATTTGGGGTGATTGAAATGTGCACGGCTGCCGCCTGCAGCTCCAGGATCGGGTGACGTCAGTGTTGCGAAACTGTCGCCTCTTATCCGTGAGTACACACGACGAGATGGGTGGAACAGTCGTCGCGACATTTGCAAATGTCAAAGACAACCGACGGAGTTCAGGTATGAAGGTAATTTAGAGAATGGGAATTAGTCACTCTTCGAAGTAATTCCTGCAGATTCTGTGGGAAGGTAATCTGTGAGAATGGACAGAGGTGGTCCGCGACTGTCATTCACCGGAGATTAGAGCTTATGGTCATCAGGCGCAATTGTGTGAATCATGGTTCTTTTCCAAATGTGATGACTGGCGACCTCCCTGTCGCAGGAGACACGCACCCAATTCCAACTTGTTTTCAAGGTGACCCGAGAACTGATGCGAAGAAAGTTGGAAAATCAGATTCTCAAGTTGCCTTCCAACAATCTGCTGAAGCTTGAAATGTTGAGCGACTCGAGCACGACTGACGGCGTCTCGTCGCGCGCTTCATTCCGCGTCACTTCCGCTGACGGAGCGACGAGCGTGAGGCGGAATTTCTCCATCAGCGCAAATCTCGCAGCCGCGTCCAGCTCTGCGGATTTACGAGATGCGACCAGAACATCAATATCTCCATCGCTTCACTCCACTCGAGTGGTGGTCAGGAGATGAAAATGCTCAAAGTTGGTATCGTGCTGCTTCAAAATGAAACTCATAAAGAAATCACAACCACCAGGACCACAGGAATCTGTCCGGCCGGCCCGTTGTCCCCAAGCGTTCCGCAAAGAGCTTCAGTTCCAACCGCCGTTGGCGGCACAGATGTGCACCATCAACTTCACAACTGTGGCAAAATATTAATATTTCAAACCCCAAGTGGCAATTGGGCTCACACACTGCAGAAGTTCGTTTGCTTTCAGGCTTTGGTTTCCGGCCAGGCGGTGAACACGGAGACGGACACAAGTAAGATCTACTCGAGTACAACAAACGTCATCGCTGTCGTAATATTATCTTTATTGGTAATTAGTGTCAGTATATGCATGGTATAAAATTTGAATAGACTTTATAAAACACATAGCTGTGACAACCATGAATGGGAATGTGTGGGCCTTTGCTTCCCAGTGTCTTTTATCGAAAACTCAAGAGCTCCATGCCAATATGAGATGAAACAGAAAGGAAACAAACCCAATCTGAAATGCTTGGTGCAGGATGACATTCATTGGAAACAATCACATTTCCCAGTCACTCTGTACAATAACAACTCTTGCACCTTCAAATAATACTGGCGCCAGACTGGAAATTCACACACCTTCATATCGTACAAAATGTGCCTGGGTCAGGGTTGCGCAGGGAACCAGGATTCAAAGTCGTCCTCGGTTTCTCTTCAAATGATGTAACTGGGGACAACTTGGCTCCCTCATAGCCATTGCGACTTTCAGATGAGAGTTGTTGTTGTTTTTTTTCAATTTCAGACCAAAGCATTTCTTTGTAGAGGTGTCCAGATGACATGGCTATTCTGGGAGGGAATGCGCCAACATACAGACATTACTGACAGTACACGAGTATGTTGCACAGTGACCTGGGCTGATTCTGTCGCGTGGACTCACCATGCAAGGCTTCTTGAAACAATTGCACACAGAAATGTTCATTCGTGCACAAAAATACTTTCACAACGTGTTAAAGCTCAACCTATCTTTTAAAATATGCATCTTGATGAGATCAGTTTGTGAGAGACTGAAATATTAATCAACTTCAAACGCATGAAAGTCACGAATCTAAAATGGTTCGCTCGGAGAAAGAAGGCGCAGCCTTTTCCACGCAAAAATGACGCACACATGGCAGCTGAAGTCACAATGCAAAGATCAATGTGCGAATCAATGGAAACTTCGTTTCATGCTACGCTCATCTTTTTACATTTGTTTTGAATTCTTGGGTGTAGCCTGTTGTTTTCTGAGGGAAACTGTCAAATGGCATGAGAATAATTCAGCCCATTTTGCATCATTGGACAAATGACGCAGGTAAAACGAATGATGCGTCAATGGAACTGACTTGAAATCAATTTTATCTTTTTTCACACTTCGACAGGATGAAGCAAGAATCACAATTGCGATAACTCGTAATTTTCAACACAGAAAAACTGTTCAAGCGGAGAAAATAATTGGACGTGCACCTTGAAAGTCCTCGTGCAGGGAAAGCTGTGTGGGCAGTGGACGCAAACGCATCTCGAGTGACTCCTGCACGGGAGGGAGGGAGGGAGGTATTTTCTTTAACTGTGCAGATTGTTGCAATGATCAACAAGAAAAAAAACGGAACAGACTTCAACAGGCGTTGTCAACATTAACTCTGGTTTGCTTGCGCTTGACTCGTATGGACTGACTTTGAGGCTTTGGCTAGTGAGTAAAACAAGTGCTGCGTATAACAAACTTCCACAAAACTGCACTCAAACACACTTGTTGTGTCCACAGAATCACCCAATGTCTCGTCATGTTTGACACACAACACGAAAATCAGCAAGATTACAGTCTTTGCGATACGTTTTCCCAACATGTATGGGCTTCCAACCTACCACATGAAAAGTTTTTGTTGTACATACATGGCATTGGCGTTCACTTGTACTGCACGTACAAAAATTATCCTCCTACACTTTGGGACACCATATCACATGTTATAGATCATTTCTACCAAAGGTAATGATTGTGTCTAAGTTACAAGAACAAGTTCATGATTTGAATAACATGCATAAAACATAACGCACGATGCCACAAGGGATGATGAAACCCTGCAATGGCTGTGTCTCTGTGTGAAATTCAGTTGGGCTCAACAAACCAAGGAAATCTTGAAAATCGACCACTTCAAGTTTATGTGGGTTTCTCCAGTGTTGACCTTTTGTTTGGAATGGTGCCGCTGCTGCTTTCTGATGTGAAAATGTCAGGGCAGGAAAGAAAGTTCCATATCGTGTGACAGTTAAGTTTTTCCAATACTGACGTCTGTGGTGACGCAGGAGCTGCTTTTCTTCATCCTTTGCGGCAACGTCTTTTTCTCTGCCACACACCATATTCAACATTGTGTTCTCAAACAGAACACACCTTCATATTGGTGGATCCATCCCCGTTGGTGGGGCCCAGGCATGCGACAGATTGCAAGAAGCGTTTCTTTTTCAGAAAGCCTGCACATTGCGATGCTGTTTTGGATAATGAGTGCCGTCTGCCTTGCTTGCAGCGATGAAAGTTTTGTCGCACACGTTGGAGAAGACTGACAAATATGAAGATGTGTCATATTCCATCTGTTCATCTCTATGGAAACAGTGACATTCAGAATTCAAACTATATTCACACGACTTATGTACAGATTAGAATGTTGTGAAGTGAAGTGCAGTTTCCCATTGTGTGTGCCTCCATGCTGCAAATGCATTGCAGCATCCTGTTTTCCACCATATACATTGCGCCTACAGCTACATCAAAGCTCGTATGTACAAATGTAATTCTTCCTTCCTGAAGCAGCTATACAGTTGCGTGGCCTTGCATTGCATGTACGATATCATTCTACGTATGGACCAGAAATTGTGTCTTTTATGCCTGCCATACCGCCGCGGTTCTCTCTCCAGTGTAGACATGCAGTCCTTGGGAAACAGAGTATCTAAGGCAGCAAATGGCCTTTGCAGGTTTGTTTGCTAGAGATCCAGTGAAGAAATTGACAGATGAAATGGTGTCCTGTCATACAAGACTCAGAAATTGCATTTCCTCACATGCACTGCATAAACGTTTGGTTTGTATGTTTGTAGGCTTTGTAGCACCATCTCCTGTTGACGATTGAGTTTTCTGATTCCTTATGCAGCATCCACGTTCTCCGTGTTTGTTTGGACCTGGTTGGTTATTGACTTGACCAGTTGGTTCCTTAGAAACATCTAAGTTTGGCAATCAAGGTTTGAAAAGTATCACCGTCCAAAAAAGTTTCCTTTTGTCAGCTTCTCTCGTGGGTCAGAGGATAAAGTGACCTTTTTTCTGAGACATTGATGGAGGTGCTCTTGCTTCAGATTTTCACACGGAAAGCCACTCAGCTTGGTGGACAGCTTCGGCAAACACCAGTAATGTACCTTATTATTTCTGCAAACAGCGGACAGCCATTCGTCATATTTCTTCACGATGTCACTGTGTAGAGTCTATTGACCCAGCAGACTCGCACCCCAGATATCGCTGCCAATCACGTGGTGGAGTTTGTCTCTCCACTCAATACCAGCCTTGTGTGGGGGCCACTACAATTAAGAAACATTGATTTTTCCCCCTTTTGGAAGAGTTTTGACATCTTGCTTGTTGTACGAGAAGTATGTGGGGTTTGCTTGTGGAAGGCATGATCGTGTTGTGAAGCTGTTCGTCGCTATTTTGGAACCGTAGGAATTGTTAAAGTTTAGCACTGCATTTGTCTGCTGTCTATTCGAGGCTCTGCAGCCCAGAACGTTGAGATTGAGCGGTGGTTAAGGTTTCATATGCGCTGATGATGATATCAAAGGTCCATTCGTCATGATTCTGGTTGCAGGTCACAGTGTTCGAATCAACTGGAGGCAAGCACGTCGAGATTTCTGATACTCCACACATCAGTATTGACTCTTTGAGATGCAATCCCTGTTGTGAATCGTAATGAATAACCTAAAGATACGGAGACTAGACACCGTTCATCATACAACTTCCATGGTGCCCATGGCGCTGGGGGCCGGGACCGCGACGGGGCCTTGAGCTCGGCGAGACTTGGCGGGATTCTCCGAGATGACACGCCGCTCGGGTCCGTAGCTCTCCCAGAGTCCTCGGAGCGCCTCTGACGCGATCATGTCCGAAATGTTCATGGAGATCAGGCGGATAATAAAAATGCCATCCCTTCGCAGATAGAACTGAACGAACTTTTGAACTGTTCCTTTCGTTCTTTGATTCGCATCGAAAGCACGTAGCTTTTTCTTGACGTAGTGAACCTGTCCTGGCCAGTACAGGGATCTGATAATCCACTGAACGGAGCTGATGATGGTGCAGAGGGCGACGAACACCCACCAGTACCACAGCATCAGGAAAATCTTCTCATTGAAGAGGTTGATCGTTAATGCACACTGGACCACGTAGTCATGGAGACGGGCATTGTGACGTATTTTGAAATCACAAAGGGTGACGCGAGGGAATCGCTCGATGAGAGTCCAGTCTTCGCCCCGAAACAGCCTCACGATCACGTACACGCCGTACATGTGGTAGTCTCCGCCCATAAAGATGTCCAGCATGAGAATCTGGCCTATAGCATTGAATGCATAGAGGAACTTGACGAAGAGATAGGCGACGGTGAGGTAGTTGCCGTGCCGCTTGCCGCCGATGAGAAAGCAGTAGCGCGCGATGAGCTGCTTGAGGCGCACGCAGCAGCCGGTGCGGTAGTCGCGCTGCGCCAGCAGGTACCGGTCGATCTGGTTGACGAGGTAGCGCACCGTTTTGTCGCGCATCTCCGAATAGGCGGCGCGCTGGCTGACGCGCGCCACGTCCATCAGACTCGACACGTCGATGCCGGCGCGCACGTTGAAGAAACGCCAGATCATCGACGGCGTGAAGGCGACGAGCGCCTGGCCCAGCAGCAGCATGGGCACCCACTGGTAGTAGGAGATGGCAGGCTCCCTCCGCTGCAGATCCACGGGATCCGGGATCTTGTGGTCAAACGGAAGGTAGTAGTGGTTGGAAATCCAGCAGATGTTGTTCGTGTATTGCCTGAAGTGGAAATGGCACGATAGGGTCAGGTTTCATCCGCCAGCATGATGTCAAAAGTTTTTTTACATATCATTTGCTCTGTTCACACATTTCGAGCACCAAGTTGGCAAAAAAGATTTTGCAAAAGTTTTCATATTTTCAAAATGGTCTCAAATGGATCGGATTGAAAACTTTGTAAAAAGGTGACAAAATTTGGGAGTTAGTATTGGAGCTGCTCGTCAACAAAATTGATTCAAAGTTGCAGGGAACAAAACGAAGGGAAGATGCTTGAGAGCAGCTGCACCGTGAGAGTGCCAGGAATTCATCCTCATTACCAACTAATTTTTACAAGCAAGTGCGTCTGCAAGGCGAATTCGGCGCAGTCCATGCGTGATTGATATAGATTTCTTTTTTTGTGTGGATCTTAATTTCTCTGATGCATGGAGTCATTTATTTAATTAAGTCGAGACGCTCGGGCTGTATCGATGATCGGTAATGGAATAAATCCATTCACAACATTGTGTCGCAATATTTACAGGGATATTTGGGATGTGGGGATCAGGGCGTCTTGTTGACACAGCGGAGCTCTTTTTGCTGAAAATAAGCGCTGCCGCGGTACCCGTATTCTTCCACATCACTGTCGACATTCAAACTGACAGTTGTGCATTTCCATGTGTTTTAGTCTATTAGTAATTACTTATCCACAACTACTGAGTTTTAGCACATAACAATGATTAATCTTCTGTTTTACTGTAACAAAGCCAGTGCGCATCTTCTGCAAGTCGCATCCTGTGCGGCAGCGTTCTGCTCGACACTTGTTCGGATGTTCATCAGTTCCCGCAGATGCCAAAATGAAATTTGAGGCCCAACAGAGGAACACATTGGAAACGAAGCTTTCCAACTTGGCCTTAGAAAATTGATAGAAAGTACCTATAAAAAGTCTGGTGTTTCAAAAGTCTTTCACAGGATTTATTTGCAGCGGATCGATTGGCTCCTCACAAGAGACTGTACAATCTTACCGTGTATTGTCATCATATCAATACAAATGTACTGCGAGACTTCCCTTTGTTACCAAGAGGGGCTTATGAATGTTTTTCACTCCCACTCGTTGACGAACCTTTTCAGGAACGCCATCAGCATGCACGGTGTATTGATATGAGAGACAATGCCTCACACACAAAGGCTAGATTTGGACGTGTTGATACGAAGAGCGCTAGTGTTTACGAAAAGAAACACGGATACAGAGTCTGAGAAACATGCTCTAACCACACGAAAAGAAAACAAAGTTTTACCTGTGCGCTTTTGGACAGCGGTTAGTGGGGTTTTGCGGCGGGGACTCCATGCCTCGGCGACGGCGAACAAAACGCAAGGGCGTACTTACTTGTGGGAATCGGTAAAATGGGCCGGACACCAACACACGATGGGGTCACCTACAAACTGTTTGGTACTGACAATAAAAGCGGCGGCAACGAGTAAACCTGTGGTATAATGTCTGAAAAGAACAATGGTCAGCAGTTTTTGAGACGAGGGAGGAATAGAGAAGACAGTTAAAAAAAAGGAAAAACCTTTCGTACACCTGGAGAAGGGGGGATGCAGCACACGACCCTTGTATTTATACCTGTGTGAATCAGTGAAGTGGGCTGGACACCAACATGATATGGGATTACCCACATATGAAGACGTGCTGATGATGAAAGCTATAGCCACAAGAAATGTGACACTGTAGTGCCTGCAAAAACATATAGACACCAAAGTGCTGAAAATTTTGCTCTACATTTTGTACAAAAGACAGACCACGCACGTCTATTTGCAAGGAACTTCCTACAGTAACATCCAGAGACAAGTGAAGAAAGATTCGGCTAGACGATCACACCGAGCTAGCTAGAGACGGCCACACTGACTGCACAGGCGCTGTTACCTGTGGGAATCGGTAAAGTGTGCAGGGCACCAACAAGAAATGGGGCTTCCCACAAACTGCGATGTACTAATGATGAATGCAATTGCCACTAATAAAGTGATTGAGTAATGTCTGAAATAACAACACATCTCGTAAAGTATTATGGTCTTTTCAATACAAGCCTGACCTTACAGTGTGTGCGGAGAGCTAAACTTGGGGCAGGGGAATAGTCTCTACCTTCTCACGACTTCACGATTGATTCATTACGTGGCATTCACTTGAGAGACTGTCAGCTCTGAATACGTCCTTTTGCTGAAAATTTTCTTTGAAATCTGCCGACATGTATGTCAGTTCAAGTCTCTTGACAGGGAGAGGGGAGTGAGGGCTCTACTCAGGTAACGAACCAAAGAAGGAAATGTAAAACTGTTGCCCTGGTCCCGGTATCGTCCATTACCTTGACAAACGGTCGGCGAAGTCGTCGTCATGTCGGTACTTCACTTCCCGAATGGAAAGTACGGAACGGAAGAACCTATCCATGGCTGTTGACCTCTATAAACCTCTGCAGCTGTGCGACCACTCGGCTCTTCTGATGGATCTGGGGCTGAGTCCCTTCCCACTCTCAGGATGTCCTGCTTACTCCCCGCTCACCGAGCCCAGCGCGTGTCCGAGGCTGCAACTTTCCCATGGTGGTCCGTTCACACTGACTCTGGTGTCCACAGCGTTCTACCTTGGCTGACCTGTCCCGCGGCGGGTCGCTTTCCAATTAACACTCAGTCAGCTCCCAGAGTAAAATCACCAAGCAATGCCTTCAAACACACGCGGCGACTGCAGGGACACGTTTGCTTTCACAGCTCCTGCCAGCACAATAAAACATGTAGTAATCCGGTCTCGGGGAGTGGTAATGGAGTTCTATTGCACAGGGGCAGGGCGGCCACACTTGAACAAAGCCGTGTAAGGCTGGGCGAGCACCTGCCGCGCTGGGTCGCTGATCAGTAGGAGCGATCGACGCCAATGTTCGGTGGAGAGGAAAGCGGCGAAAAGGGCTGCAGGCTGCCTGCTGCGGGCCCCGCTGCCTCGACTGATTGTAATAATCCCAACAACACCGCTATTAAACTGCAGTAGTAATGACAGCTGCAGTCCTCCTTACAACCAGTGAAAGATCCTTGTCCCTTCAAAGGCCACGACTTATTCTTGGGTTTCACTGTGCTCTTTGCCAGTTTGAAGAAACAGTCCTTTTCAGTACTTGCAGCAACAAAGTGAAGTGAGTGCGATGACCTTGATGAATTGCCAGTTCCCTCTCTGATCCTTTCAGCTTTCAACACTGGCGACAGTCCAAACACACGTTTCATCTGGTGACATTCATGCTGGGAATTACCGCCGTGTTCAGGACAGGAACCGCAGCAACCAGAGCCGTTCTGGACTCAGGAAACGCGGAGCTGTGATTAATCGTTGCGCAGTTGTTTGCGCTCCGCTTTGTTGGCTCGCTTTTGTCTCGCTTGAGTGTCAGATTGGTCTGCAGTGGCCGTGTTGCTCAAAAGATGTTTGTCTCCGCGGCACCTCGGTTGGCAGCAGCAGGTTGTTGTGTTCTCGTCTGGTCCGCGACACGCTCCGCTCCGACGCTCCTCCAGCCCGGGATGGAAACAACGAGTCTTCTTCTGGAATCTGCCTTCCCCGGAACAGTGGGATACAGCCTGAAAAGGTCAGAAAGAGTCGAGTACAGAAAGGGGATGATATCCTTTATTCTGATAGATTGAAGGGCGATAGTTGGCATCCTGGTCCCGAAGCCTCTCGGTGCGTGCAGCTTTTACCAGGGCAGAAGGGAGAAAGGCTGGGACAACAAATTGGCTCGCAGAAATGTTATCATCACAGTGAGTGGGTTGGAAGCGAAGGAATCAATTACGCAGGGTCCGGATACTTTACTGCATGACCAGCTTTATGAGCCGGCTTCATTTCTCACTGATCCACCTCCGTCCCTGTCCCTGTAGACGGGAGACCTGAGGCCAAACCTTGCTCAGATCGCAATTCCATTTTCTGAGGGTGCCTTTCTTTGGAGGCGCCACCGCCGGAGTGGCCGCAGAAGGCGCCTCCGCTCCAGTCCCTCCAGTTTCTCCACCTCCTACAGTCTGACTCTTGGGATGTGATTTGTTCAACAGACTTTGCTTTTGCTCTGGTCATCGATGCTGATTCACTTCCTCACAATCAAACACCACCAGCGCAAATGAACCACCCCACCCACGAAATGATTAAAGAAGTGGTTGCTGCCCTGGAGTTCCAACAACAGCTCTGCACACAGAGAGCGTCCGGCTTGATTATCGTCAGTTTCGCTGCGGACAGATTGTGAAGAGGGCGGATGACAATGCAAACACCTCCCTCTCGACGCTCTCAGCGCCACTCAGCGTTGTTGTGCTCTATCCAACAGACGCTCCTTTCCACAATTTCCCACTCACAAACCTCACCGAGCACTTTTCACGACGTTCTTTCCGCCGCAGGCCACCTCTCATCAGATTAGTCTTTTGGACATGCCGACTGCAATTGCGGTTATTTGCAGATGCTGGATCTAATTGTGTGCCGTGGTGGCTGTGTTGTCCCTTCCAGGTGTTGTCACACAATGCTGACTGCAGCTGCAGTCAGACGTTGCTCTGTGCATGCTTAGCCCTGTCTTCGGGGAAATCTCCCACTGCGAAACACAACGTCACTTTGGGAGAAATGCTGCTACAGCCTTTTTCGCTCCGCACATCGCGCAGCATGCGAAGGGTGGAAAAGTCACCCGAGTGGGGAGCACTTAATCCGATCCTCCTCCGCCTATTTCACTCTCCCACAGGACGCTGCCGTCGAATAAGAATGGCACGCGATCAGAAATATCTCAATTGCTCGCTTCCAGCGAAAGTTAGATGATACCGTTGTTGGTGGAGATACGAAACAGCTCGATCGCGGAGGATTCGGACGCATTGGTTTATTGATAAGGGCATCTGCGGCGGATAATCCTCCGATGGCTCACCGATATTGCTTCGACTTTGTTTAATTAGGCGCAGAAATAGGTGCAAGGCTGAGATAGTCAGTACGTCTCGATCCAATGTATTGATCGGGTGTTCACCCGGGTTGAGTTTCCTGCGGTGTGTGGCTGCAGGGAGAACCCGCCACGGAACAGCCTGAACCTCCAGTTGCCGGGAACATTGAAACCTGGGGCCGGAACTCAATTTCTTCCACAACTACACATTACGAATTTCAGACAGTCGAATCGGGAAGCGCCATCCAGTGATCAGAAATTTACTTGATCATGAACGTGCACATATCTGACCATGATGCCTGCTGGGAGGTTTGCAAACAACTTCTCCAACTTTGATCAATGCAAACGAACCTCGCTGAGGCGAGAAGTTGCAGATGTGTTTGAGGTAGAAAAACAACAACAAACAAACATCTTGATTTGGAGTTGCCAGGTTTCCAGTGACGCATTTAGGTATCGGCAGGTGTTAACTTTCATTGGATGTCTTACCCAGAAATTAGTATGCTTTTGCTAATTTCCGTAATCCAATACCTCCAGGGCTTCAAAGAAGACAGCATTGGTGTTCTCGTCTCGTTGATTGCGACCTGGGCATCCAACATCGCGCCGATTTGCACTGAGTTGTGCGGGCCTTACGGCAAGCTGTGCGTGAGGTGTGAATCGGGCGACAAGCAGACATCGATATTCAATACAAATGCTCATTCGTGGATTCCTCCTTCCTTAATCCGATCAAACAGATGAGATGTTTGAGATCAACTCAAAACAAGAGACCTCAGGCACGTCTCTCTCTCCAGATGCTCTTTTGATGTATTTTTTTCAAAAGACTCGTGAATTGTTTATCAATGGCCCGATCAGAAGCAAGGGACTGGCTGCAGCTCTTTGAATGGGCCGCGGCCGGTGGAAAGAGCAGGAAGGTTGACCCGGCTGAACCTGGCCTCCAGAGACCCTCCAAGTTTAGACCTCCAGAGGGACTCTTTGGTCGTTTGCTTGCCTCTCAACAAGACTCCCCCATGTATCTTAAGCAGGCCTAATCGGTCCTTTCGGATTCAGATCAGAACCACTCAAGTATCAACATATCCGGACACAGCTTTCGAGTTGGAGTCGAGCAGATTCAGGACACAAGTGCAGCGAGCAGTGACTGCGACCACCCTGCGGCATAAATCATATCCTTATGCTGCACGAAGAAAACTCATTTCCTCTGCAAGTAATCACGGAGAAAATAAGAACGTCTTTATGTTGTGTGCAAAACTCCAATTGGTATATCCAGAGAGGTAATTGCCTCTTGTCAGACGCAGGATGGCTCCCAACAAGTCAATCTCGAGACGATACCTACCCGTGGCACAGGAAACTTGTGTCTCAGAAAGTCATAAAGTGCGCACGTGTGAGTGCACTGGCTCTTTGATAATGGAACTGCGCTCAACGCGCGCTGGGGCGCGATGTTTCCATTACGCGACGCGCTGTAGACGTGGAAGCCTCGCTGTAAGAAGCGCAGCTGCGTAAGGAGATTCCGCACCTCCGTCTTCTGCACAATTGACCTACATCGCCTTTGTTGAAGACACTGGAGCAGTGCGTCCAACGCCCAATGTTGCCAGACGGTATTACCTCATTTATCCAAAGCCATTCCAGCGGAGTACTGTCCAATTGTTGCCCCTTTGCAGGTTGCCTGTTGTCTATCCGAGTCTGTGACAGTTGTTCATATCCACAGCAGAGCCTTCTGCAGTGACCATGTGCTTGCTTCGCTGCATACTCGTTCCAAAAGCAGCTTCACTGCAACGCCTGACGCTAAAGGCAATGTTTTGATGTATGAAGGAGAAGCAGTGGTAGCCGTGTTGGTAGAAGACTGCCTTCCTTCTCCTCGTTGCACGGCACTTCTCTCTTTTTCAGTGTCTCTATGCAGGAGGAGGCAGCCGTGGTAGTAGTGCTGGCCGCTGCCGCCTGCATGCAGCTGCTGTCCCCGTCACTTCTGCCATGTACAGCAAACAGCAGCAGTTTATCAAGCTGCACGTCACCGCAGCGCGCGCCGCCGCCGCCGCCGCCGCCGCTGCCTCGGAGCCGCTCGCTCGCTCTCGCTGCTCGATCCACCGCCGCGGCGCGGCGCGCGCGCCCAACTCGAACCCGCCCCCAGTCCCTCCACTAATTTGACTAGATTATCGACGACCCGCCAGCCAGGTCATAGCGTGGAGGGCCGGTCAGTCAAGTGTCCTGGTCACCCATCCTAATTGACGAACCTTGCCCTGCAAAGATACAAGGAAAACGAACGTGATGGATTTGTGTTGTCGTTGCTTTTCCCTGGCTTATGCCTAGTCTGATAATCAATAATAATACAGGCACAGTTTCCGATATCTGCAAAGTAAGCTGCGAGGCTCAGAAAACAACCGCGTGTACCAAACCTCGTGCAAACATTCCAGAAGAAAAAAATCTGACAAGGTGGAACCTGGATCAACGAGGCACCTCTGGACCAGGGAGCGAACCTCTCCCGCTCAGAGACAAGCGACACAACGCTGACAGTGAGATGACGGGAAATTACAGGGAAAGTGAATGTGTGTCTCAAGGCCCCTGAAAGGAAAGGTTTTTATCAGGTCAGATGATCAGGCTGTGGAGGCGCCCTGGCTGCAGGAAACGTTTGCTCAACCTGTTTTATCACCACTCTGTGCAGGGGTAACCTAATATGTGTGATAAATACCATAAACTTGACCGTCGGCATGAATATTTGATGAAAATTTCCGGGTGCCAATACCATAGAATTGACCTGAATGCATCCACGGTGTCATTGTTCTGGGATATTGCGACATTCTGGGGCGGTCCGATGTCCCTAAGCCACCGTTTCGAAGCGGGACACACGCACAGAGAAAATATCATCAGCCGAAGAGAAGGCGCTCAGAGCAGTTGAAGCACATCCTATCACCTTAGTGCCACTTTGTTTGCCTTTTTACGTCCAAGCCTGGTTGTAGAAAGTCTGAAACAACGTTGCAGGCAAAACGCTCTGTTGATGTTTCATAAAGGACACAAAAGGGCTGACAACGTTTTCTTGTCAAACCTTGGAGAGATGAATCTTGTGCACAGATGACCCCGTGGTAGAGTCGCCGCCGCTGATTTACGGCTCTTTCTCCGGTAGCTACTCTCCGCCGCATTAACGTTGTCCTTTAAAGGCTATCAAAAGGACATTTGTGAAAACAAGACTGAATAAGTAGAAATAGTGCGGCTCTTGATGTGTCAAAAGCCTGAGGTTGTCCTCGCATGACAATTTCACATAATTTGCGGCAAGCTCTCATGCCAGTGAACATTTAATCCTTCTCCCTTTGTTTACGACACTTTCATGCCCCTCACTCAGGCTGAACATGTTCTGACTCATGTTTGTTGCTGTACTTCGAGACCAAATGGGCGGTTGTTAAGTTTTACCCGCACCCACGAATGACATCAGCTTGAGAGAGAGAAGTTCCTGTTCCTGCGCCCATTACATTTGTGTTGTGTCCGTTCACAGAACAACTATCATCAGCCCTTTGCTTCGACTTCAGGACAATTCGCTGGCAGGAAGGAAGAACAATACAACACCAGAAAATTTGAGGCAACGCAGAACTACCTCTCTTTGTCGCAAGAATTTTCGTTCTTGACCACAAGACGAAAAGGAACAAACCCACTGCATTCCTACCAGTATCTCAGTTCCATGTCGGCATCATCATGAGTGTCTGACGTGAGGACACGTGTGGACAGGCTTTTTGTCTTTTGTGCAGGCGCCAAGGTCCTTTGGACAAACATGGCTTCGCAGTGCACGATGTGAACATGTCGGCAGAGTTTTATTGGTTTCATGTTCTTCCATATTGCTGAGTCCGCCAGGCACTCACAATCGATTGAGGGACCCTATCTGACCGTACACACCTATGCACTGGTCTGATGCAGGCCCTTTCTGTGTCGTGGATTCTTTGATGCTATCGGCAGCCGAGCTTTTACCATGGTTCTCTATTTGCGGTCGGGCTCTTCACATGCACACCCAGTGGACTTGCCAAATGTAACCTGATTTGGTCATTAGGAGGAAATTCAGACAAGTTCAACAGCACTGGTGGTGCTTTTTTGCAGTCCTTTTGTCCGACAGTACACTGGCACTCTGACTGTAATTGACATAGCTTTGGGAGTTGCACGTGACATTGCTTTTGGACGATGTTGCCTTGATGGTGAGTGAAAATGCGGCTCGAATTGCAAGCTGCCCGTGTTGCATGTATGTTTCCAGACTGAAGGCTGATTGATGTCTTTCTGTTATTTTTAGTTGGATCCATATCCGCTCCATGAGCTTTCCATGCTTCGCCCTGGAAATCCGCGGATTGCCAGTTTGCAACGATGGCCTTTTGTTTCTCGGTTCGATATTTGCACTCGCGCTGACTTGCAACAAGCTGCTGTGGAACGTGGAACTCAGAGTCATTCTGTCTGTGCAGAGACGGAAACAAGCAAAACAAACACGTGTATCGCTTTGGAAAACGTTTTTCAAAGGCGTCTTCTGAACAGACTGCTGGCTCGAGTCAGAGAACGCTCTGTGACATTCGGTGGGTGACCAGAATGGTACAATTTACCAGAAAAGTGGCCTGAAGGAGTGGACGGGTCCCTGCCCTGAATCAAAGACGTCCAACTGAATGAGGAGGGGGCATCACTTGGTGCGGAAACCGGAGGAACCTTGGATGGCAATCATAAACTTGGTTCCAACCTCTTTCCCTCCTTCTATTCATATATTGACTCACTTTGGCTGCTGATCAATACCTACATGCAACCCTGCTGTCTGGATGCGGGGTGCAAGTGATGGTTTTAACCAATAATCGATCCTAAAGTAATTTCCTCGAGCACATTTTTGGAAAGCTTAACTGCCTTTGGTAAAAAGGCTTTTCAATGGTTGTTGGGTTTGTCAGAACTTGTTCACCACTTAAATTTCTTTCATCTGTGAAATGCTTGGTGAAGCCTGTCGAAGTTGAGAGGACATCAAACACTGAGGAGGATTTTCAGACCGATGATGGACGATCTGATGACTCGAGTCAAAGTCAATTGGTCTCTTGATCGAGAGTTTCCACTGACGTCCTGTCTTTCTATCTTTATCTGTGTCACTGAATGCTTCAAACTCCGGCAATTGCTCCGGCTCGCTATCACGCAGGGTTGATGTGTTTCAAGGCAGGGCACACGTACACCAAACCACAGTCCAGAGAAACCCATTTCCTTCGGTCTCGCGGGGACTCCTTTGCTTCTAATTATCAGATTTGGCCTGGCTCTCCTGTGATTCGGATCAATAGCTGAAAGCATTAGCTATTTAATAGAAGGCTTTCCACGTCCATAATGAGCGCTTGTGTCACTGAACAAATGAGAAGATCTATCATTCCATTCCAAATGTGGAGAGAAAATGTTCTATCAAAATAAAACTCTGGTCACTGTGGTCTAGTGAGCAATAACCTTCAGGACGAGCCTAATTTCGTGTCCAGACAGAAGGGTAAATGTTGGCACGCATGTCCTCACAAACGCAACACGGACAGTCCAGATCAAATTGAGGTTGACGTGCACGGGCAGAACCCTGTCGAAATCCACATTCTTCTTCCCAGTTTTGCTCCATTCTGAGAACAATTCAGAGCTGTGCGACTGCGAATTGTATTTCAACTTACAAAGACGAATGTCTTGGAAACTTGGTCAGAACACAGACTTGTAATTCTATTTTCTTGGTGCAACGGTCTGCAGCCTGCGTTACTCTGATTGATGGATGGTCAGTTCACACAGCTCCAAAGTGCGGTTTCTTTGTCGCCTTGAAGTGGTGGGTTCTATTGTCATTCAACAAAGAGCCACCAGCAGTTCATTTGAACTGCATCAGCGTGGGTTGATGAGACGATGTTGATGAGAGTACGAGGGGAGGAGGGTTTCGCTTTGACATTACAAGGTTAGAAGTCAAGACTCCTCACGGCAGACTCTGCTTTACATCGTCATATCACTCCTTTATGGACCAAGTTCGGTGCTGCAGTAACCGGCGTTTATTGTTTGGTCCCACAAACTGTTCCCTGGGGACCTTTCCAGGTGGGGAAATGCTCCAAGGAGGGACTGAAGTTTTGTCGTAAAGTGCTCATTAGTGACGTTACGTAATGCAACTCCGCGTCCTTTATGGCAGTTTTATGGATGGCACAAGTGCCTAGAATGGAACACATGCTGAACCTCTCTTCGCTTGCGGCGAGATGCTTTGTCTCCTCGAAATCACAACCTGTGGGGCGTCTGAGGACGGGCTGAACGACTGGTTTCTTCTCAAGTTTGACAAATTTCGCCTCCTTTGATGGAACAAAGCAACACGCGTGGTGATTTCGTGAAGAAATGTTTTAAGAAGAGGAAGAAGAAGGCCGAGTCTTCGCCAATATCCAGGTGTCGCAACCTGAAGATCTTCCGCCATGCTGCACTTGCATGCTCGTTGTGCGACCCGAATTGAAACAAAATTGAAGGCAAGCAAGCTCAAGTCGCACACAAAAAGTTTAAAGTGACAGCGGTGACAAGTTAGGTTCAGCAGCCCTGATTCAACTGTCTCGTTGCAAGATTTATAATTCCAATCAGCGAGAGCTCACCGTAACATTTCAAGCAAAGCAGATCTCTGTCAGAGATCGGTGGCCTTCCACTCTTCACTTCTGGAGTTTTGTTTGTGCGCCAGAAAAGTACAAACAATAAGCTTGACAAACTCAACAATCTCTCAAACAAGTGTCGATATCCAAAGGAGTTGGAATTTGTGTAGAAGCTCCCACCCCACTCTTGTTTTTGTTTTGTTTCTATTTTTATTGAAGCTGGAGCTTGAATGTTGCGACCAAAAGTCTGTGCTGAAATACGAAAAGAACACGAGTGGAGCTGCTGCTTTGAGAAACATCCCCCAACAGAAGTTGAACAAAAAGCGTCAGACAAAAACAGCAGATTCGTTTTTCTGTGTTTCAATGGCAGAGTCACCTGTTTGTTTCTCACTTGTGAATGTTTGCAGGTCTATATTCACCCAGCCTTGGGGCTGGTTTTGGCTTTTTCCCTTTTCCTGCTGATTCCTTACACCTCCTCAATTGGTGAAAAATGGGGATTTCAAAGATGATGCCAGAGTCATTCATGGGCATCTTGAGGTGCAGAATAAGTCGAAGTTGTAAAATAGCCCACCAGAAAAAGCCTTGCACATGCTGCTGGTGCTCTAACGCTGAAGCGGTGACACGGACAAAAGATATTTTGATTGTTTGGAAGGCCACCAGAGGGTGTTGAAGTTGACATCTGAAAAGCTTGAATTAGAAGAATTCATTCAAATACGCAGATTTCTTTCAGTGACTTCTCCTCTGGGGATGTCAGGGTTTTTTTCAACTCGAAAGAAAACCAAGAACAAAGGTGGGTGGTGGTTGGTGCTCAAATAGCAGCGATACATGAATGAAAAACACAGTGCTCCTGACCCAGAAGTTACTGGTGGCGATGTCACTAGTGCTTTGGTAAAGGCACAAGATTGCCTTTGCTGACTCAGGACCCTCTTCATTGTAACCCCACGGCATGTGAAGCTGTGCATTCTTTCATGATCAATGGGTAAAATGGGTTCGTCAGGGTGTGGGTTCACTGTGTCTCCCCACACCGCTGAGGTAGACCCAAGAGATATATATTTAAATTCCGTTTTCAATGTGAGGCTGGTCGCTTCAAAACCCCGTGTACTTCAAATACGAGAGAGCGTATCTGTTGAGCGGCTGCGTGCAATTTGCGGTGGATTCGCTATCTCAATAATCTGCCTCTGGATGACAGTGCTTGACATACATATTTCTCTCATGGGATCTCGCGGCTCATTCTGAAAGCCTAAACGGTCGATCCTCACAAATCATTCTGCTCTTGTTTCGGGTGATTTTTACAGAAGAGGGAAGGGATTCAGAGACTCTCTGTGACGCTGCCTTGCAAATGGAATCACTCAGCCTTGCAACACCCAACACAATGGCTCAATTACAAGTGTGTCTCAATCTTACGCATTCGTTTCAAACAAAAAAACAAGACCCAATACTGTAGATCTACACAGAAACGAAGAGTTTGAGTGTTCAGAAGACAACGCCATGCAGTCAGACAGGAAGGTCAAGATTCAAACGTTGCTGAACTTTTCAAAATTGACAAAAAACCCCTGCTGTTGCCCTGACTTTGGGATGTTCACACCAGAACGACAACACTCCTGTGTCCGCACTTGCAGTGCTTCGAGACGATCAAGATGTCCGCTGGCCGGGCTGCAGCCGTGTGTTGGGACCTGTCACTCTGCATCAGAGGCACGGAGCTCAGAGTTAATGACGAGTGAGGGGGAATTAGTTCGCAGCTGAGACCAGAACCGATTTGGTAACCAACTGAAGCTTTCATCATGTTGGACATTCTCTTGCAACTGAGGCCGTGGACACACAGAACGTTGAGTCATGACGTCGACACCAGTTTTGCTCCGTCACAGGAGGCACCTGCAGTCATGACTGAACAAACAGACTTGCGTCTTGCTGCAACCAGACACACATGCCAACTCCTGAGTAATGTGCTCAGTCTCGATGCGATGCACCATTTGAATGGCTTGCGGAGCCAAAGGAAAAGAAGCAGCATTGAGTGACATTGTTCGGTGTGTCCATCCGGCATTGAGTTGATGAGGGTCATCAGGATGCATCATTCGATGCACATCAGTCTCGACACTGTTTTGCTGTTCTGTGCGAACATAGCATGACTCACTTTTCACGCGAGTATCATTGTGAGAAATATCGGCTAAAACCATTGTCTGATCGGACTGGCTTCTCTGGGCACCACGCACACACACAAAAGCCAATGTGCGTGCACATTGGGACAAGCAAAGTCCGCCGTAGACCAAAGACGAATGCTGTTTATTCTTGCTGTCAGAACGAGTGGCAGATGAGATGCATCATGCGCGGTGATAAGGTCCCTCCCCGTGTCTCCTCGGGTCTCCCAGACCTCTGCAGCTCCGCCTCAAGGGCATGTTCACATGACGACTGCTTTCTTTGCAGCAGAGAGAACTTTGTCTGTCTCACAAACACACGAATCTGGTCTGATGAAGAAGGAATTGTTTTTGGTGAAGGAAACTGTTCCTGATGTCCTTCCCAAGGACAGCAGGGACTTCAAACGTCGGGGTTGGAAGGACGGCGGCGGAATGGCGATGTAGTGTTGTGACCCTCAGACACGCAACGCTCCTCAGGTTCTCCACGAGTCGGTCGTGCCGCTCGAGAAGCTTGGACAGCATTTTACTGGGCTGAACCCCACCACGCATGCTCGTCTAATCTGGAAGTCTCGACATGAGATGAAGGGTGGTCAATGGGCTAATGGACCTGTGCTCCCCTACTGACGCTTTAGTGTCCATTCCAAGCCAGCGAGGTCTGTTTGGAATGCTGTTGTGGGCCCTTCAAAATGGCAATACACATTTTCTGGGCTGGGTTCCTTCTATACCTCGTCAGGGATGTTGGCTGTTCATGATGAGGCTGCACGAGTTTAGAGTCGACGACTTTGACGTGTTTGAAATGCCGTCGTGCTCCTTGTCTTGTTTGCTGAACGAGCTCTTCGTCACGAAGATTTTGTTGTCGAGAAGGTAGCCCAGACCCAGGTGGAACCCTGATGTATGTGATGTGCAGAAACAGATGTTGAACGTCTGCTCAGCTCTTTATCAAAACGGTTGGCTGTGAGTCCAAGGAAGAGTGGTTCCTATTTGGAGCAGCTCGACTTGGCACAAGGCTGCAGACGTTAGACCATTGTCTCTTGTCTCAACAAAGGGTAATGAGTGAATAAAGTGCTGATGAAATGAGACAGATATTGATTCTGTCTTCGGCAGAGTCTTTCTCGTCCTCCTTGATCCAAATCCAATAGCATTGACGAGAAAGTAACCTTTCATGTCATCACTTTGTGGCTGAAGTGCCAAATTTTTCGTGGAGGCCGCAGCAAAATCGTGAAGTTCTGGCATTTTCGCAAACACATGTGCACAAAAGGCGAGTGTTTTGGAACAAATGCACACGCTGTGATTCTTGCACCTGTTTGCACTCTCCAACACTGCGAAGATGCCCAGCCAGTTATCGTTCATAGGAAAAATGCCATTTTGGACCAGCATTAAAGAACTCAACGGAAGCACTTTGCCACCACTGGCTTAGCGCTGGGGAATGTTTTGCCGTGAACTGACTCGTTGACAAGGTACTGGGGGGTACTCGTGAGGAAGCAAGCAATTTGCCAACAGCCAGAGATAAAGAGTACTGCGCCACTGAGATATTGTTGTCACCTCGACTTGTGTGCGCCTGTTTGCTGTTGTTGAGAGTGGGCGTGTCGTGTCATTCTGTCATTCTTTTTCTCTCTTTGACTGCTTGAGTTGTCATTTTTGGAATTGCAGGAAAAACAGCTTTGGCTCACGGTCGGAGGTGAGATTTTGTTTCCCCCCACAGGCTGTGGATTCCTGCATGTGATGTCTGTGGTTTGAACCCAGAGCGGCGTGTGAGAGAAGGAGAATGGACAATTGACTGAAACAAACTGACACAACCAGTTACGACGCAATGCTGAGGGATCACCAGTTCCTGGGACACATGGGAGACTGATGGTGTGTGATGGACGTGTGAGAACCTTGATCGTTCCTGAGAAGCCAGCAACCGTGACCGACAAGCGGAAGTGTCAAAGCTCCTGACACCAGTCTCTCCCCAACACTCTTTCTTCCCTTTACTCTGCACTGGATCGTCAGATATGTCTGTGAAATGAGGCAGAAATCATGCGCGAACTTAGATCTATCTTTTGAAGGCAAGAACCAGCAAGGAAAACCCAAAATCTCCTCATCACTTGACAGCAAAGCCCCCCCCCCCCAATCAGCCTTCATTGTCTTCTTGGTAAATTTCTCACAAATGCCGAAAAAAGAAAAGTCAAGAGAATCAAGAATATCTTTCTTTCCGTGAGTTCGTGTTGTGTGTGCTTCCAAACAAATGATGGCCACTTCAATTTTGATGGACAAGCTCAGCAAACCGTGGTGGAGGGTTATCGGTTTCTTCAGATACCAATGTACCCAGCGGGCTGCAAATTACATGAAATACAGCATTGGACTCCAGAGTCCCGCGGTTCCCCGACCATTCACTGTGGATCCATATTTGCACTGGAGTCTGATGTGCCAGAATATCTTCTCATTCGCCAATTAGTTCGGAAACGAGGTTCTACAGGGATCTTGCACTATGGATTTTTCTCTTTCAGGCCACCAGATTTCATTGTCGATTTGCTGTGATACCAGCAGAGGAGGGGCGATAAAATCTTTCTGGTTTGACCTCTCGCTGCAGGCATGGCGCCAGAATTCAAGGAAACACGGCAATCGTGCAAAAAGGCAGAACATGCGAGCAAAATGTTTGGTTATCCTTGATTCCGTGTGCAAGACTTGTTCGTCTCGCAGCGCTAAAATTCCATTTCTTCTGTGCAATGCAACGGAACGACGGAGCATGCGAGGCCTTTGGTTCTCACAGATTGCATGACAACCCACCAGCTCAGTGATGGAAACTTTGATTTCTCTGACAAGGCCTCAACTGTGTCACACAAATCCAAATGGAAGTGTCTTCCTGCATGACAAATGAGTCTTTTGCTGTTGACCCTTTTGAGTTGCAAGTGCCTGAGCGAGCTTGTCCTTCCGAATCCCTTTCGGGACATCTTCACCACTCCAACCCTGACAAATTTGTGCAGGCAGAATATATTGCGCCTGAGCATGTTCTGGCACATACGCTTGTGTGTGTCAAAAGGCTGTGTGTCTAAATTCGGAAACATCGATCTGAGAGGCCATGCTGCTCATGGTATTCCATCTGCCTCGGTGCTAAATCTGGAAATGTTCACTCCATTGAGCAAGTATGTCCCGAGATACATCACTCAATAAACATGACAGGTTGGAAGCTTTCATCAAAGCCCGTTCATGATCTTCATTTCGGTTTTGCATTTTCCTCCAGATGAGCAAACCTGACATGTTTATGATGCTCGAGGGAATTGGTGCTATTCCAGTTCTGCGAAGCTGCCTTTTATGAAGCTGGGATGAATACTTGGGAATGTACCCCACTCTTGTCCAACGCTGGTCGATCATTTCTCGCGTCTCTGAAAGGCCGGCGCTCAGTCTTATCACTCGGAATAAAAATAGCACAACAATCAACATCTTGCTTCTCCCGGCAAAATGAATGAGAGTGAAAGGGCCATCTGTCATGTGATCAAATATTTCCGTTTTGGGAGCGTAACAGATTGCCGTGTCATTTCAGCTCACAGGTAAACCCAGATTGACTTATCTCCGCAATAAATAAAGATCAGGAGCGAGCAAAGAGTGTCCTCCTCATATCACCGAAGGAAATTACTTTCCTGCGCTTGTGCAGGGACAAAAATAATATTTTCCTGTCTTTCAGACTGTTTCTCCAAAACAAGACCAAACTGATTTTGTGTCTGATTAACATGCCTCCTCCAAAGCACTCGAGGAGTCCCTTAACCTCAGCAAACACCAAATGTTGCGCTCTGTAATCCCTGGAGAGGTTCCGTGAGGGCGAATATGTAAAGCTGCGGGGATCTTCTGCTGGAAAGTAAATGAGTTTTGCGTGGCTTCAAACGGTGATATTTGCCGCACAGATGTTTGCATTCCAAAGCATGCCACAAAACGGACTCCCAGTTCCATCAATTTGTCTCATGTTTGTCACGGACATGCATGAGAATATTGAGTTGAGCGTGTGGACTCTGGCTTCAAGAACAATCAAGGTTGCAATTTGAGTGGTTCACAATGATGAGGATGCATGAATTGTGTCTGTGACTGCCTGCTGAATTGTCAAAGACTGAAGGTTCTTTGTTTTGATCTTGCTCCCAGCACCGCCTCGTGCAGACAGCTGCAACCGCGCTGGCACTTCAGCACCGTCGTGGTGACTCGAAAGGTTAGACACAACACAAGCCCCCCCCCCCACCACCACCACCATTTAAACAATTTCACCGTGAGAACCAACCCAACATGCAGAGGTATCAACTTATTAACATGATAGTTTGCCCCGGTAGAAAACGAAATGCCTGGTCCACTTTTATGTGGTAACGTCAACATAAAGAATCCTCAGCGGCCCGATTTCGGTCCCTACTAAACGACGGGTGTAATCAAGCTGGCCAGCATAAGATGTGACATTACGTCCACCGCTTCTATTTGCCCAGTAAATATTGGTTTTGTTGCAGCATCTGTGCACGTTAACAGCGGATGGAGTGATTTTCCTCTGACAGAGGGTTGCCAAAGGTCTGAATTGGGTCAAAGACCTCAGAAACCTTTGTTTTCGGATGGAGTACTTTCACATTGATAACATTTGATACATTCTATCACAAAGTGTAAAAGCGTCCCTGATCTCCATTTGCCTAAGTCATGCAGCAGCGATGTCCGAGACCCCATTGAAAAGTTGACAGAATGGATCTATGACCTGCGGTTCACCACGCCCGAATTGAGCCTGCTGCGTGCCGCCGATCGATGGAGACGAGAAAACATTTCTGAGAACTTTAATCAACAGTAATTCAGGGGCTTTGAGTGTGTTGACCTTTGACGTGGAGTCACACGCAAATTCCAATCGATGTCAGGCACCTGAATATCAAGATTTTATTCCAGAGGAACTCTTCGTTGTCTTGGCAAATGTAAATCGTCTGGTGCCGCAGAAGCATCGAGTAACATCCACCCAAGCTTCTTCTGGAGGGAGTGTCGTAAAATTTAAGTGACAGAATAGTTTGCAATCTGCCCATAAACGTCGCCTGCCTGAGACATGAAATCATGAAGTCCAAAACGCCTGTTTGAATTTGACGTAAGATTGCAGGCAGAATTCTCTGCAGAAATGAGTTTCAGAAGAGCGTGAGCGTGAGAAAGGCTCTTTGACATGCAGGCAGCAAGTTCAGAACGAACTATTTTTGGAAATAACCTTCAATTTCGCACGGAGCAGACAAGCAGGAAGCAGGGTTTGGAAATTCCTGGACACAACGCAGCTTCCCATCTGATCTGGACGACACAATTGGGTCAACGAGGCTCGCCCAGTGATGTGTCGCGAATGCAGATCACAGCTATCTGTCCCGAGAGATAGTGTCAGGAGGCCTTTTGAGACCATCAGACAAGGTTGGCAAGGCTGACAGCAAGTGACAACAAAGTCTTCTGTCATGTCTGCTCCAGAGAGATACACGCAGTGTTTGTCAGAAATACCGAAGCAAGGTTCCTTTGAGGGTCCTGTGAGTACAGCCCCGCTCTGGATGTGATGTCATTTTGCGCGGTCCACTGTCGCGAGCGTCATCCTCGTGTGGTCGTGGCCCACACGTGCGAAAATAGCAAATTGTCATTCTCAAGAAGCAAGGATGCCAGAGAACAGGCAGAAATATTTCGAGCCAGCGGTATCAACGGTTTGAGCTCAATGTTCAAGAAAACTTTCATCGCTTTGGTGTCACTTGTTCAAAGATTCTGCTCCTGATGGGTTTATTTGATTCAAACGAGGCTCATCAGACTCTCATTTTGCTGCTCAGGGAATTACAAATGCTGGTGCAGTACAGGTGCGCTGTGGAGATTCAGCTCTTCTGAGAGAAACTGCTGAAGAAGGGATTGTAACTGCATGCAGATAATGTCATTGATCTTTGCAAAACTACGTGTTCAGATTGTCGCTCTGACCAGAGGCAGCACAGGGTTGAATTCGCTTGACAAGCGGATTTTGTCGGAAAGTGCAACAACCAGAATGAACCATCTCAGTCAGACCCTCATCGTCTTGTTGTTCTGCCCGTCTCGGTGCGGTTCGTCATGTGTGGTGGCAGCACTTCTCAAGCTTTTTGTCATCGTTCCTGGGGCCAATTTACCCGGACCATTCAGCGGTGTTAAGATGCTCCAGCACGGTCGTAAGGCTCTCATTACACCGCCTTTTCACACCACCTCAGACCTCCATTGCAATCTGGACAACGATTGAATGGCTCACCTACAAGGGGTTCTGAGATGGCTTTACACCAGGAACTTTTGGACGATAGCCTCACAAAAAGACTGCTGTTTCAGAAGACTCGAGTCTTATGTTCAGTCCTGGATGCAAGGCGACAGTCTGTGCTTGTCTTTGGCCAGGCTTGATCTGGCCAGCCCAGTCCATAAACGTCGGAGTGATTTAGCGCGTCTGGGTCTGTGGTTTCCCGGGAATGAGCTGCTCAGGGACGGTCACATCCTGGTCCACCAGATCAGGGGTAGGGCCAGTCCTCCAAAACTCACAGGGAATTTTCCAAGATATGTGTCCTCAACAGAGAGACAAGCATCACATAGGGTGAGGTCTGCTGGAAAACACAAGGAATCAACTTCTTACTGTCCGCAATCTTCATTTGGTGTTTGGCAAAATCGTCCGTCAACAGTCAGCTTTCCAGATGTCAAGTGGCAAGTCTTCGAGTGTTTGCCGCTTCGTTTTGTTGTGTTTGAAGATCCCAAGGGTGAGTTCTCACCAACAAAACCTGATATCCGCAAAACTTTTTTTGTCGAAAGACAAGTCATGGCTGCCGGTTGAGAAACCAGCAAAAAGGCCGAATTCTCGGAGTGGATGTTTGAGTGCACTTCTCATGTTTCGTTTGATATGGCACCCGAAGACCTTTTTTCTTGTCACGTGGCTTTTGTAGTGGCTTCTTGGGTGTTGACATTCCATTTCGCTTGACAAGTTACATTCTGGACACAAAGTTCTTGTGTTTACCATCCAGTTTGTAGTCAAATATTGAACTTTGCAAAGAAAGGAATGGCTCGGAATTTGTTTCTTTGCACTAAAAATTTGTTTCCACAAGAGTAGAAAGGGTAGAGCTCAAATCAATGGCCACATTCCTCAGTCGAAGAGCCAACGCTTCAGCAGAGACGGTGCAATTGGATAGTCCTGGCCCTTTCACAGATCTGAGAAGTGATTTCCGCTTTGCTTTTGAACAATTGAGCCACCTTTCTTTTGTCGCCACTCCCTTGGCAAGAGCAGACGTTCCTTACACTTTCACGAACATCATCTGAGGAAAATCAAAGCATGCCAAGTTGAGGTTCTCGGGAGTTTGTGGCAGCGTCTTGTTTGGTCTGAGGGATGCAGACCACGAGCAGAGAGGTCATTGTGCGGATCAGAACTCCAGTCACGGCGGAGGCGTGCAAATTATCATGCAGATAATGGCTTGTCATTTTCTGAATAAAAGATGCCAAACCTAATGGGGTCTCAGGGCCGAGCAGAACTGCGGAAGTAATGGACCATGTCTTCGATTCTGGTTATCGCTGTCACATTTTCATGTACATCACACGTAACTGAGTGATGAATGAACAAAGGGGTGTGAGATGGTCCAAAAGAATCATATTCCGAGAAAACAGAGTGGAAAAGTACTCCCCAGCAGCCGCGGCAACAGAGACACTAGAACCTCCAGTGAAGCAATTGTCTTTTCATGTTCCAGACAAAATTAGTTCCTGAAGATTTGTTGATTTGCATTCTGAGCATTCAGACAGCTTAATTTGACACAAACACAAAGCCTGGGGTAAAACATCCACAACTCCTCTCCATTGATTTTCCATAATGACTTCTATTGCTCGTTTGGTCGATCGTCTCCGCTGCTGTTTTGACAGTCGATGGGATACTTGTCGGTGTCGTAATTGGAAAAGCAATCATCTTCCTTTGTTGTGGGTTCTGTGAGCCAATACAGTTTTTTGCCAATGCGAGAAGAATAGGGAGGCAGATCTGTTGTCTGTGCGCCGAGGAGACGAGATGAGGGCCATTCACTCGAGCACCGCGGAAACCACCGCACAACTCGGGATTGTTTGTCGAATCGGCAACTGCGTGAGGCTCTCACACGAATGCAACATGTTCCTTGTTCTTGCAAAACGTGAAATTGTTCTTGGAAAGATAACAACACCCCTTTTGGCAAAATTTACCATGGAAAACTCGTGAGGTTTCATTTGTCTCAACCCCATTGTTGAGCCCAATTCAAATCTAGATGCTGCACAGTTGATACGTTTCTTTTTGCAGTTGAGGCTCTTGAGAGCTCACCAGTTCATCCCCAATCTCAATGTGGCCGTACAGATCTGACCCGAGTCGCCGACGCCTCGAGTCCGGAGGCGCAGCCGCACACTGATCAGCTGCAATCTCGACCCAAATTTAATTCATTACAGGTGAATTCGGCATGGATTTTCCGATGGGGTTCCGCAGTTTCTCTGATTTAGGAGTCGTGATGACCAGACGAGCGCTCAACACGAAGGAATGGTCGCAGTGCGTGACTTGACCAAGTGATCCACGTTGCGCGGACTGATGAACCAAGTCAGGAATTCAGTACAAATCCGACGAGAAAGTGAAAAATAGCTCCATTGAGCTCGCGGTGATTTGAGGAAATTTCAGTTTCTCTGATTTGGGTTGCTTTGATATGGGTTGCTCTGAGTTGGGTTTCTCTGATTTGGGGTTCTCTGATTTGGGTTGCTTGGATTTGGGTTGCTCTGATTTGGGTCCCTTTTTCAAGCGAGCCCAAATCGCGCAACCCTCCTCAAATCACCTGAAACATGAAACCGCCTTTGTCACCTGGGATTGACAAAAAAGAGCACGCTTTGAATCTTGTTTTCTTTCCAAAGTGCCAACCAAAAGCAACGAATGAGAAACAAGCAAGGGATCTACCTGCCCTTTTACATCTCAAAAAAGAGAAGAGACAGTTGCTCCCATCAGGTCTACATCAGGACATTGTCATTGGAAAGTTATCAAATGGAACAAAGGTGAAATCGACAGCTGTCAGTCACACCCACTCCGTGCGACTTCGGTGTCGTCAGCGCAACATCAAAATAAGGTGTGTGCGTTTTTGGAGTTGATTCGACTCAGCAGCTCACGAAGCTTCGGCGCGGAACAATTTTTCAGCTACATTAGGATGGAAACAAGAGTTGTCTCAAGGCGTCTGCTTCCTGCACCAGAAAGTGTATTGGATTGATTAGGCTAAGACACTGAAATAGAAGCAGCATTGTCTACAGGGACTGCCGAAGTCGATATGTGCAATTTCACAGGAGGAGGAATTCATAAAGGTTTAGCGGAGCCGAAACAAACCAGACTTGACACCAGCCGGATGAGACACTGAGCTTCGTTTGGGGAGAGAGAAGTGAGGAGAGGAAACTTGGGTTGCTTTGGACACAAAAACTTTGAAAGTTGAAAGACTGTTTTGTGAAGTAGGGTTCCTTTGTGAACGTCTGGTGCCTGGGCTCCAACACTGGAACAGCCTGCTTCAGATCCACCCGGCTCTGCCGACAGATCTTCCAGGGGAACGTTTCTGGCCCGGTTTTAGACGTCGGTGTTGTACGATTTGAATCCATATTGCTGCTATATATGCATACAAAGCAGTTGCATAAAAATGCCTTTGTGGTGCAGACTTACAATCTTGCGCACACATTGTCTCCAAATGATGCACGCTCCACACAGAAGTAAATTGTTCTCTGAATTATAAAATATGCATGTGCCTTAATCTGCTTTCTTTCCTCCAGAAAGTATATGTGTTGACTGTGCAGAAAGAAAATGTTTTCACTGTGCAGCGATTTTTCATGGGTGGTCTCTGAGGTGTTCCCAAAGTGCACAGACACTATTCTAATGCAATCAGCAAAGCCATTAGAGTGTGCGGCGGATTCTTCACCACTCGTGTTTGTGCAATTTATTTTGGTCTCGCAGTGACAGCCCCAGCTTCGCTTCTCATGCACACTTTCAGGCACTTTTGTTTGCCATTGCCTGGAGTTCAACCTGGGGCTTTCCTGGATGGATGCTCAACAATTGAGCACAAAACACGGGACACTTTTTCATCACAGCATCAAGAATTTTGACTTTGACCAAATAGTGACAAAAAAACCGGACAGCCACTTCAGCTGAAGACGTACACCTGAAATAACAGACTCCGAAGTTGAGAAAATTGTGTGTTTGTGGACTTCGGAGAAAAAGATCACAGTGTGCTGAGACGGCAGCTTGAACAATCGCTCTTTGACGAGTGTTTGTTGAGCTGATTTGTGCAATTTGTCATTCTGAAAAACCTTCACAAAATCACACGAAGACACGTCAACAAAGAAGGAGGCAACAAGTGACAACTGCACCAAACTGCTCAACCCCCAGAATCTTTTCAACATCCGTCGTCGTGCACACGCTTTTTTTGCAGGCTGAAGCAGAACCAGCTGTGCACGAGCCAATGTTTGTTGGACAACCAAACAGATTCAGAATACACACACACACACACACACACACACACACACACACACACACACACACACACACACACAAGAAATTGCCCAATTCGTCAAAAAGAACTCTGATACAAATTGTGTCCGAATAACATGTCGGTTTGACCAAGTACAGAGAGAAAAGCCACTGCTTTGCCGGGGCGGCGGGCTTCAGGTGAGGCCGTCGCGATCGAGGCGACGGAAGCGGCGGCCGCTGCGCCGCACGACTCGGCTCCGAGACGGGGGATTCCCTCCGTAGAGAAAAATACGCCTCTCGCCCCGGATCCACGCTTCTATTTCCCACAGCAAAATCCCAATAACGCAGGAATCCTTTCAAGCAAACAAGACCAAAAATCAGAAGCCTTTGTGTGATGGGACTTGGCTTGTTGGTTCTCCGGAAAGCTATTGACAAGTCTCATTACATTTTTGCTTTCTGCGTCAAGTTGAAAGAGAATCTGCTTCAACTGCCATTTTGGTATTCGCTTTGATTCAAAAGTTTCCAGTGAGCAGTCAAGTTTTCTCAGTTGTGTTCCTGTCACAGTTTCATCTTCAGACAAAAAGCACTGTGATTCAAGAAAAATTCAAGGTTGACTCGGTGTCTTAGCAAGATTTTTCGCACTAGAAATGTGCAGTTGTGTGTTTTGAGTGAAAACAGACTTTGACGCGGAGAAAGGGCAAGAGCTGGGCGGGGCTGCGATGTTCCCGGCGACTCTGCTGCCTGATCCCGAGGACGACTCAGCGCGGGGACGGCGGCAGATACACATCTGCCCCCAGCGGAATCCCAGCCGCTGCCCGACCCGCCAGAACGCTTAGAAATCCAACGCAACCGCGGCAAGATCGTCAAATAAAGATCCATCTCGCAAATGAAAGCTGCTTCCAGAATCTTTCCGGGTTTGAAATCCCAGCAGCACCGTTGCAGTGGAGTAACGTGAGCCTCCCACACTTTTTGCTGCTTCCTTACATTAGTTTGAATGCAAATTAATGAAATTGCAAACGGCGCGGTGCACGATTACAAAGGGTTTTGCTGCATCATTAAACTCAGGTAAAAGGGACGCGAGAAAGGGTTTCGTCACTTCGCTGAACACTTTCATTGTTGAATCTGAAATGGAAATGGAAAACCTTTACGACTGCACAGATGGGTAGTGTTTCCCAGTGATTTGGCTGGTATATTTCCACCCTTTTTACGAAGATCAATATTTGCTTGGTCGCAGCTTACGAAACCGTAGCAACAATTGGTCCTTTTCTTACACGCCAGTTGTTCCGAGACAGATTTATCTGCCTTCTCTCTGCGAATCAGCGCTTCCTCTGTGTATGAATTACTCATGCTGTCCAGAGACGGTCCATCACAATGGGTCCTTTGCATGAAAATCTACGAGTAATCTCCGCGAAAACAAATCCTGCAGCAATTACTCAAGACGAAACCACATCTTGCGAATTTTCTTCTGAAGGTTGTTGCGTGCGTGATCATTGTGAGCAAAAGTCTCGATGCGTTGTCAGACTTAGAATCTGTGTTGTACTGGAACTTTGTGTGATGTGATGTTTTTGCTTTGAAGCAAAGGAACAAAGTTTGCGAGTGGAGCTCAGACCCTCTCAACACGAGTTCCCACAGAAGGCAACACTGGAAAATTTACAGTTGATAAGGTCCTGGTCCCGGAAGGTGGTTGAGCACAAAAACAAACCGTGGGCCCCTTGGAAACCTCTGTTGTGAGTGCGGTGCAAACAAGACGGTCATGTGTGTGATTCACTTGGACGTGGAATCTACTCAGTTGGACAACATCAGTTGTAGTGTGCTCTCTCGGTGAAGAAGCTGCCTTTGGGGTCTTGATTCATGTGTCAGCGTGAGGTGCAACAAAGTGCACTTGCCGTTCTGGTCGTTTCGTCCATTTCCGCGATTAACGTAATTAGAGCACATGTAGTGTGAAGTCGAGCAATTTTCAGCCAGAGAACAATTGAATTTGTGCTGAAATTGACAGGTAACACTGATGGATCGGCGCAATACAATTGCAGACGCACCAGAGTCTACACACGGTCAGGTTCCAAGAAACCTCGACCGACCAGTTCCGTGATTGATTCAAGAATCATGGAAACTTGAAATTCTCACCGCAAAAATGTCCATCTCAGATGAATGCACCATTGACGCAGCAACGGCGCTTAAAAATCGTTTAGGAAAGCGCCTCTTTCCCAAACCCCTGATACCTTCGTCCTCCTCTGTTCCGATCAAGAATGTGAAGCTGTGTCAGAGGCGGAATACACCCTGCGAGATGTAATCCACAAGGAAGATGGAGATTACTTTGTGTGATTTCCAGGGAACTAAATCTCAATAATGACCCGCATACATTTTTGAAGATCAGTTTTTGGTATGGCGGAGGCAGATATGATCAGTAGCTCGCGGGGACAGCGCATTAACTCAGTGCGGTACCAATGGGGCTCAGCAGTCGTATCGATCTACACCACACTCGCCATCATTTCCCTTTCTCAGAGAACCCGACCACTGATAACCTTCCCTTTTCCACTCGTGCTTTCCAATTACGGTGCCAAATACTGCTAAAATGAATGGCGGGAGACGTGACACATTTTACAGCCACACGATCCTCAAAACAGGAAAATAGGCATTGTGAGTGGTGCCAATCACAGCGTATTACCGATGTCAGTACCCGCGGACAGAAACCTCAGAGCAGAGTGGATCAACGTGTCAGCCCAAATGCGTCACTTCTTTGACTTGAAATCAACTGTCATAATTGACTTTGCGCACAGTTTCCAATATCATGCTGGATTCATTCACGTGCAGAACTTGCTTTTTTCATGTCGGTGTTTCAGACACTACTGACACAGGCGTGCGTGCCGTCCTGTGCCGCAGTCGTCCAGGGAACGCGCGAGAGCGATGTAAAAAGGTCCGTCGCACGACACAAGTGCTGCACAGGGTCGTTCGTTTCCCTGCCGCCCTGTCCGCTTCGGTCTGTAACCTTAAGCCGCCATCATGTCGTTTTGTTCTGTCAAATCACTCACTCCAATCAATGTGTTCACTGATGTAGATCAGTATCGCATATCCAAGGATCAATTACTTAACATGTACCGAATTAGATTTTTGATTCCAGCCTGACATTTGATGAATGTATCCGTCCCGGTCCGCCGTGTGATATGAGTTGTGATTACCTGGCGTGAAAGCTACGAGCGAGGCCAGAAAGGTCGCCGTGTTTTCATCATTTCTCGAGCGCTTACGTCATTGAGAAGAGAAAACATTTCAACATTTTGTTTTGTATTTCAGAAGAGATGTCCGTGGCCGTCGGCCTCTCTCTGCGGAGCGAGGTGCGAATCTGCGTGAAGCTGTCGTTAACTCGCCTGGCAATTAACTTCAAAGGTGTCAGCCGGATACTTGAGATGGCCAACTGCAGAAACCTCCAAATTAGGTTCAGATTTTTCGCTGACAATCCTCATTTGTGCAGAAGCGGAGTACAGCGAAAACCTGCTCGACATTACGTAGACACGCAAGCGACAATTTCCTGACATTTGGAGAAAAATGAACCAGTTTCTTGTTCAGTCCAACTCCTGGAAAGCTGCGACAAAACCCAACATCACGCACGCACAAAAGGAGGGTTTACATGTTCTGTTTCTGATGCGGATTCATCATGCTCAATGTCCCCTGTTTCCCTTTGGACGAGGATTATGGGTGTTTTACTGCGACACGATTGATTTATGTTGACAAATAAATTGCAATGCTCTTGTTGCAATTGCCTCGAACACACATGGAACATGTATTATTACTTTGCCAACCAACAATTACAGTGGGAAGCTTGATGAAGACCCGACCATATTTGAAAGTTCAACGAATGAGGGGTGTTCAGCTGGATGTCAGGTGGAATCGGCGAACACCCTCTGCGGGCTCTGTCGCCGTTTGTGCCTCTCCAGACCAGACCGTAGGCAGTGCAGGTATTGCGCTGAGCCATGAAGACCACACAGACTGAGGCTCTGGCTCTATCTACAGCCCGGAGCACAGTGCCTGGAACGACATCGGCATGCTTGACACGAAATCAGCCAGCCGCGGTGCTGTTGGAAAATCGATCTGACTCCTGTCCCGCACAATGTGTGTCTAGTTGCGTTAGTAAGCAGGATAAAATGATCCGCGGGGGAATCCAATCAGATTTAGCTGCAATCAATTTTCCCTCAGATTTGAATTCTTCGTGCAAAAGTCTTCAGTCCTAAATATTTCACTGCGGTGCTGAGCAATGGATTCAACTTCACGGATCGCAGCGCCCAAAACCAATGAGGGGACGAATTCTTCGTCACACCAGGGAGCTCAAGCTTTCCCACCAAACCAACCAGTTTCTTGGTGGAATAATTTTTGACTTGAAATGCAGATTTTGGCGTTCTCCACAACAACACTGAATGAAGAGAAAAAAGAAATGAAGAAAACTCAATTAGGTTCATTCGAATCACTCTGTGCGTGAAATCTTTGGAACCAGAGACACGACAATTGCCTGAGATTTTTCAATCAAATCTGACACAAAGAAAGTTGATTTGCTTGCAAAACAGACGTGACACAACATAGGAAAGCAATTTGTGAATCAATAACCTTTGCATACATGCCGTGTAACGAGGTTTTAAACCGGTGGAGGCCAAACAGATGGTTTCTGTAGCGGGCGCGGCCACCTCAGAGCTTGATATCAGGCTCTTGAGTCACAGGTGCAGCGCGCAGGCCTCTCTGAGCCTCTGCGGGATGCCCAATGCAGTCGGTGATCGGTGAATCAGCCTGGACCTGTGTGTCGCAAACAGGCTGCGGAATTCAGACGAAGACTGCGCGTTCAGCTCAAGCCTTTGAACAAGAACACAAAAGCAAGTCGGAAGAACGTCCACGCTTTGCTTCTGAAGGCTGACATCTTGAGCCTCTGCATATCCTCGTTGTTCTTCTGTGACAAGATGAGACGAAAGGGAATTACCAGCGGAGCATTTCCCTGCGAAACTGGGTTAATGAAGACTAATATTTGAAGTGGCAACTTGCATTTCTTTTTTCAAACACAGATCTGTTCTGCCAGCTTCTTCGATTACAGGATTATGCCATCCCATTGTTGTCACAGCGAAGGAGCGCGGTGAAATGCAAACAAAAACATTTATTCTCTGACTAACAGAGGACATGCCATGTGTAACAACAAACAGCAAGAAAATCATTCCTGTTGGTGCACCGCAAAGGTTTCAGATCGACATTTCTCGTGTTTCTCTTTTTTATCTTGACGTCAAGTGGGTGACAATAAATTGAGCAGCAAGTGTCTCCCTAATTGACAGGACGTTTTCTCTTGTGAGCTCTGAATGTCCACTCTGAGTTAATCACATTGTCGAGGGTTGTCACTGGAACTTGAACATCTCTTCCTTTGATTCGGCTGACACACAACTGGACAAGGATTTCCACAACCACACAATTGGGTGGTAATTCGAAACAACAGAGGTGATACTTGAGTTTGTTCTCCTGCCACAACGGACAAGAGCTGAATTAAGTTTCGCACACGAACTCGCAAGACGGAATTGGAGTTTTGATCTGTCTGAATTTGTCAGGAAGTAATTCTAGCGCAATGAAATGAGAACACCCAAGTGAAAGAGTTGTGCCACCTTGTTTCATTGTTGCAAAATAGTTTTCTTGTGGAAATTTGGTGTCCCTTCCAGCAGTCTTCACGGCACAGGCCTTGGGCATGATCACAGAAACACACGCGCACTTGGTGCTGCTTAGTGTATCCCAATACTCGAACTCCCATGTCTCCTCTCTTGCTCCTGGTGCACAAACGGCATCCACAGAGGTCCGAAAGCCCTTTTACGCTTGACAGCTTTGCGGTGAGGTGGAGTGGCATCCTCCTCACATTCCAACAGGAGCCGACATTGCCTGGCAATTGTAGTGGACGACAACAATGGAGATAAGTGGAAAACCTGAAGAACGAAATCTAATTATCCAACACCCACCATGATTGATCGTCGGACGCATGGCAGAAGGAGTGATCGGGGACACGCGGCTCCGCTTCAGTGGAGAATCCAGTCGGGAAGGCTCCCTTGGTTTCATTCACTCGGCCAAGACCAAAAACGAGTCTCAAACAGCCAAGGTGGTTGGGTCAAACGTTTCCATTTCGGGAGTAACAACGTTGAAACGTCAACAAAATGACCAGGCAGGGTCCGCTGCAAGCATCGCGAAACAAAACTCGAATTGTGGTCGCGCACGCCGGTAAAAGCGATACCATCGGTCCACGGGGGCCCATTGAATTTCACTGTTCTCGTCCGATCGATGGTTTGAGAATCAATTGGGGATTGGGCTGCGCGGGTCATGCGAGTTCAGCTTTCAACAATACCTCGCTACTCGCACGGAATAATTGATCTCTTGAACTGATTTATTGAGAACTCAAGCTGTCGCGATAATGTCGTTTGCAGGAGCAAAGTGTTGTTCGCGCATAAGCGGACGCTGCTCAGGAATTAGTCGGAATCCTGCTCCTGGTCACTTCCACGAGGCTGTAAAATGTCCGAGCAGTGACCATCAGTTTAGCGTCGGACATTTGGGGCCTTGTCATACTAGGGGAATTTTTGGCACTCTAGCAACGGTGAGGCAATGTGGGTTTGGTGCAGGCAAACAAACCATTGACCAAGCCATGGAAAACAACAAATCTGTGTGTTCTGGAGAAAAAACTCACTGAGCAGTGTTGCCGTGGCTCAGTTGACTGCCTGGAAGAAGCCACCGGACGTCTGTCATGGATTTGTGCTGCATCTGACCAGTGCAAGACATCTCGGTGTCGTTCTGTGGGAGTTCAATTTACCGGTGCACGCATGGTCTGCCGACGCTTAGTTTTGCCACCACCGGACGAAGAGGACACGGATACGAAGCAAGGCATTGAAAGTAAAACCGGCCCACACTGCTCTTGGCCATTGTTTTGACTGGTAGACTGAATTTTCGAGCAAATTTTCCAGGAAATATAAGCCAAAGTTTCACAGCAACCAGGTCTTTGACCAACATCTTTCCTTCCTTGTTTCCTTTCAACTGTACAACCACAGCGTCTGCTGTTGAGCATCGGTGCACAGTTTGTTAGGCTGTTAACCACAAGTCAATATTGTTCTTTTGGAATCTAAAAATATCCTGTGCACCAAGGAAACCACGCAATTGAACAAGCTGCATAATTTGTATGTTTGGCTCGAAGCTGTGCGCGACTCGGGAGTCCTCCCAACGTGCACACTTCAGTCGCAAGCCAGTGCATGACAACTGTTCACACCGTATCGATCAGCAAATTGCCTTCCAATGTACAACTGCAGAAAGATGTTGTGCCATTCATGAAACTCTGAAACCTTTTCGTGCGAACTCAGTGCATCCAGATCAAGTCGCGGGCACGAAACACTGGGAACTCGTTTTCAGAGAAAATCTCAATATTGATTCAACGCCACATTTAGCAGCAAGCTTGGGAAACATTCAAGACAATAATACTAAATATAGATTTATTTCTTTTTGTCCGAAGCAGCTTCACGAACACAGTGGGTTTGTCTCTGCGGCACCGGTTGACACGCCGCGGTGTCTCTGCGGGGGATGCTTTGCAGGGCTTGACCTCCGTCAGCCGCGACCCCGCTTGTCTTGACTTCCTCTTCCATGAGAATATTTTATGGCAGCTCCTGCGAGCAGCTTGGCCTGACTGCACGTCAACTTATTGACCACGATGACAGGGCTATTTACAGATTTTATCCTGTTATTACCGGGCCCTCCCTCCTCCGACTCGAGTGCGCGTCGAATCCCCTTTCATGCGGGAGGGCCGAGGAAGTAATTTCACTCTGTTTTCAGTGAGGATGAAGCATTCAATCTCCGCATCCCCGGGATATTTTCTCAAACCTGCGCACTGTGATTGAAACGAAACAACACTCGTTCATCGTTGCCCTCTGTGCACGTGGAAAATGCATTTTACCCTGTCGTTTCTGTTCTTGCTGCCAAGTTCTCAACTGAAGGGCTCTCCGGATTCTTGATGACAGACGGTGAGACACAGGACAAAACACAGTGGTCCGTGCTGTGGAAACGTGAACAGAAGGCACGGAAACTCACGTCTGCTTGAAATGGAAGGCTCTTTCCCTCGGTTCCCGGTGCTTCTGATGCGCCTCCGCACAGCCACACAAGGCATGAGAATCATCAGGACAGAACAGGAAGATCCCTCTTCCTGTGTGGAAGCTGCACAACAGGAACCGACGCTCCAAACACAGAATTCCACAAATAACATCTCAAGTCACAGAACATCAAAGACTCGCATTATGTGGTTGATTAGTGCTATTTGAACCTGCCTGAGGGGACTGAGGGCGAACTCGTTTCTGATCTCCAGAACACAGGGAGCCAAAAGCACAGCCCACACACGCACGTAGATCTCCGGCGTCATTGTTTCATGTGAAAAATGGAAAGTACATGTCAAACGTATCAGAATGAAAACAAGCAAGCCTGTAAAGGTGATTCCATCTGAGATTTTATCGCTGTTCAGCACAGAAGCCGATCAATTGGAATCTGTGTCGTAATTTATTACAACTCGGTACGAAGCGATGCCGAGTTCCGCGCCGAATTGAATATTCCCTGCTGGATGGCAATCTTAAATGCAATCTAGAGGTTACTGAGTAACGATGTCGAATCTGGCTCTTTCCCTGCAAATAGCAATGATGACCTTGCTTGTACGAGTATTTAGAATTCCAGGATGAAAATTTCTTTACTTAATGGCAGATAAAAGAGTCCAAGGGCACCTTGACTGTGAACACACACAGAATAGGTGATTTCTAATGGGAACAGCTTGTTGAAGAACAGAGACAACGTCGGCAACATTTCTGTCCACTGCCCTCCTGAACTTTTTCTCTGGGAACAAAGACTGGATCAACCCGAGAGAGTAGCTTCGTCTACTTGAGGACCTTTCGTGGCATTGGACTTTAAATCAGCGAGCTTTCAATTTGACATTTCCAGCAAGGACATGTTCTTTCTTCATCTGGAGCCTCCCGGTACCACACCCAGGTTCAACTTCATCTGCATATCTACCAATTCCTTTTCCTCTGCTTGAATGAAATCTTGGTTTGAGCCACAGGAATGACAAAACCTGCCTTCTTCCTCTGGGCTGCGCTGTTAACGAGATGGATTCCTCGCTCAACGGGAACACCGCGCAGACCTAGATTCCTAATCAAGCAGAAGTGTTTCCGTATTGAATAGCCGTGGAACATCAGAAAGTAATTTAATAATCAATGGGTCTGAATGTAATCCCTGTAATGGCTTGTAAACTGGGAGGAGATTCTCCAGAAACAGGCTCCAGCCAAAAACCCGTCTTTGATCTGAGCCTCCGCTGTCTGTCGCCTCTCCCGAGGTTGGTCGTGCACCGATCCGGAAGCAAATCACGATCGTCCTTTGTGCTTTTTTGCATTCGGTCAAAGTGTCGCGCGACACTGACACGCACAGAGACTGTGGAGCAAGGTTACCAATTTTGTTTTCAGTCTATCATGTCATACTCTTGTCAAAACATTGTTTTCAGATCTCCTGTACAAACGCTCGTCTTCTCGAAACCGAAGCTTCTTCGAGGACTTAAGCAATCTTTTGGCTGAACTTCTGCTGAACTGTCAGGCAAATCCAAACTACACAGGAACTGGTCACGTAGGACAAGGTGAGGAATACGAAAAGCGAGTTGTTTGAGTCTCAGCTGCTTTGCCACAGGTGAAGATGTTTGATTTCTTTGTCTTCATCTTTGTTGAACGTATTTGTGCCCCACAATGCACGTCCATGTTGGTGGTTGCGCCCAATTGCGGCAATCCATCTTTGTTCTCCGTGATGTCGAGAAAAACCGAAAAGAACCCCCGAACACTTCGTGTCACAGATCTGTCTCATGTTCGAGTCGGTGTCATCACGTGCTATGGTTGGGGTTTGTGTGTTGGGGAGCGCGAGGAGGTTGGAGCGGCTCCTGGGTTTTGTGCAGGACGATCAATCGGCCCCAGGTCAACAGACAGACGGGCGCAGGATGGTGAAGCCTTGGGCTTCCTGACGGTCAAAACTATCATCCTCTTGCGCTGTGGACTTCGGAAGAAATGTGAGCGGAAAGACTGCGTGGCTACTCCACCCGAAGAATCAACGAAAACGCTTACCTGGCGTTGCGTCGTGCTGTTCTCGTATTTCTGCAAAGAGACAAAGACACACATTTTAATGGTCCCCGATGTTTTGCTTGGAGTTCTGTTGAGAGTTCTGCTTTTCTGCATAGACAACCCACTGGGCTGCAGCATGTTTCAAGTTTTGGTGACTGGATGTTGTTTCAAAGCCGGGAGTGCGGCAATTACATGACCAGAGTTGGGTGTTGTTTACACAGTTTGGAGACCACTGTGTCTCGCGGATTGCCCCAGGTGAACGGCCAGGGTGTGGCCAGAACCGTTCCGCAAATTTAGCGGGTCCTGGTTGTGTCCGAACTTGGATCCGCTGTTCGTGCTGCGCTTTCACAAGACAAGGCTTTCTGGAAGACGGGGTTCTCCCTGCCTCTAATGTATTACCTTGACAGCAGTCTGATCGATATCTGGATTTTCTGACTGGATAGATGTATTCTAATTAAATTCAGCAGAGCCGTTGCGCCTGTTATCACAACTAGCGTGCAATACGTAAAATTGCTTTTTGTTCCCAGCGGAAATGGTGTTGTTTTCTGATATAGTCTGTTTCGTGGGACAAGACTCCAAGTTAAATCTTGCTCGCCACTTGAAAACAGAGCGTTGTTGGGCGAAACTTTTCAGCCCCAACAGATTTGCTGAATTTGATGTTGTCTGCTGAAGAAACCACGTCAGTTGTCCGTGTGTTTACAGAACATGCAGGTCAAAGTCACAATTGCAGCGAGTAAATAAATAAACATTGGAGTGGAGTCAGCAGATGTGCGATGTCACATTTTCTGGGGACTCCACAGAATCAAACAATCTGCGTTTAGATCAAGGTCAGGTTCTCTGGAAACGTTTGACTTGTGAACGAACAGAAGAGAAAGAGCTGAATAATTCTCTTGATCCTTTTTGTTTTCATGGTCCCAGTCATGTATCCTATCCTTGTTCAGTGCCTCATTCGCATGCACGTCGAATCATTCTCGTGCATGCACGGCTCGTCTTCTGAAAGTGGAGTCTGCTTCAGTCGCTGGTGCCAGGGAGATTTGTCGCATCCTTCCAGTCCAGCACCTCCGCGCTCCTTCAGCTTTCCGTTTCACATCTCACATTGACGTTTTATGAAAATTGCCGCAGGAGACTATGAAACATTCGACACCGATCAATGATGGATGATTCTTTTCGTAACGGCAACACCAAATTCCTGTTTGGTTGCCTATGAATTCTTTAAGCTTGATCAATAGTGCAGAGAGGTACGAAGTAACATGCACCCATTCATCATCCTTTTGATACCCCATGAAGCTGTTACATTACCACACAAAAACTCCAAATCTGGATCGCGCCCTTTGTTACGGATAGCTCTGTGGAGTTGGATCTGGTGCGTACTGTTGCTGCAGCGCCCTTTATTGAGATGTGAATCAGACTGGGTGCATGTCAACACGATCCACGGGAGTTACGGCTTCATGTGTGCAAAACCCGTCACGTTCTTCCGCCGAAGAAGGTTTTCTCAGTACTGTACGTCTTGACCTGCAGGACCTTGCTGCAGTGACTGGTGACTTTCGCTGTGGTCCGTGTTTACGTCTCTACGCAAGACATCAAGAAACTGAAGTCAGTCTGAGATTGGAAAGCTGCTTTCAAGTCTGATGACACAAATGAAAATTCCACTCGAAGGCGAGCATTTCGCTCGGGGTACAACCTGCCGCGTGGCGCTCTATGCAAAACAAGCCTTTCTTGCAATCCTCACTTCACACCCTGGTGCCACCACGTATTTTCTGCAATAACGCCTCGGTAAATGAAAGAAAACTTTGTAGTTGCTTTGATGCTGGGTACGTGCAGGGACACTCTCCCAAAGCAAACCATTCGCTGATGCAAACATTACCACGGGCTTTCTGCGCGACATTCCCTCGCCAGTTTTCCTGCAGCGAGAATTACTTCTGGAGTCGATCAAACCAACCTACAAAACCGTACCCCGATCGCAAACAGCGTTTGTTTCAAATTTGTTTGCTTCTCTGAGTGCGTGTTCCTCTTTTGTCAGTAGAGCCGAGCAGTGTCCTGCCCAATCCAAATGAGCTCTGACTGTATCGTTTCTGTGTCTGCAGCTCAATGCATGAGGAGGTGAGTTCGTCGTGTGTCTTGACTCTGATGTAACCCCGACGCAGTGGCGTTGCTGCAGAAAGGTGCCGCCAACAGAACCTTACGCGTCATGTGTGCTCCGTGGAAGCGTTTTCGTGACGTGAATAAGTTGCTGCAATTTCAGCCCAATCACGATCCAAATTGTTTTGGACCCTTGAATCTAATTTACTCCGAATCAATATGGCTCCTCTTCAGAAAAAAGACAGGTTTCACTTCTGGCATTCAGCTGGCGAGGTGTTCAATGCGAATTGTTCGGCCAATCTTTTGAAACACACTTTTCCCTTCCGATCAACTGCACAGCTCAGTTACTGGAGCCATGAGAAACGCAGTTTGGCAATCTTGCTCTGTCGTCTTGCATCACTGCAGCCCACTAATGGCGTTGTGTGTCATCTCGGTACACATGTCACAGCAGCTATACAACATTGGGTCTCTCTTTTGCCTCTTCTTATTGGATTACTTTGTGTGAGATCACCAAAGCAAAGCTTGCACTCAGCTCTGACTCGGAGCTGACGAACGAACCTGTGAAGCACCAAGTGCACCACGGACGCGAGTTTCAAATCTGCGAGAATCGGAGGGCAGGACCTTTGTGTGTGCGTTTGTGTGTGTATGTGTGTGTGTGTATGTGTGCGTGCATGTGTGTGCGTGTGTGTAACGCACGTAACAACCTCAAGCCTCCGAGATCCCAACCCAGACCAGGTCGACCTCTCCTGTTGGAAATAACAAATTCTGAACACAGATTCGGCTTATGGAGAGGCAAAAAGTTTGGTGCCATTTCCTCCATTGGTGGTCTTTCCTCGAGAAGCAACTGGCATTATCAAAAGGAAGAAATTGACTTTCTTATCACGCACATAATGTTTGTAAATCACTTCAGCTGCGACTCCCCATGAGAATCGCGACCCGCTGTCTTGTACTGAATCGATCAAAACAATGGCAAGGTATTCTCCTGACTTATTGAGTGTCGCAACCTCAGGCCACTCGTAAAGGCGCCACATGAATAATGCTTTTCTGAAATCAATCAAGTAGAAAAGGCTCGGAATGTCTCCGACACACGCCGTACTTTCTCCCGACTCTTGTTGTCAGTGTGAAACACAAATTAGATCACGAATTTTCGGCAGCCGTGTCCGGAAGCTGACAACCAAAACTAACGAGACTTGACCTCAAGGAGAATCTGAGGCGGAAGACACAGCGTGGTGGTGGTGGATCCATTGTGGATCTGTTCAGGGACCAGCTTCAATCACAGGCTCTTTTTACAGAACTGAATTCATTTCGCTGTCTTGCATAAAACTGAGCTGATGTTGCTCTCTTGTCTGGAGTTCAATTGCTTTGAGCAGAAGCCAAGCAAATCACAGTGCACCAAGAAGTGAAGGTTCCCACCAATGGCTCATGGGGCCATCGGCAGACCAACAAACTGCACAGACCCACTGTTTTTGGTGATGGACTTTCAAGCACAAAGGGACCAATGTCAAAATTTGCGGGCCCATCACCAAAAAACAAAAACAACAACATCTGGACGAAGTGGCCTGGACCCGGTGTGTCCTCAGCCTGAGCAGTTTTTGTGCTGCGTGCAAGTGGGTGCTTCTTTTGGTTCTCTTCCAAGAGCCAACTCTTGACGGTGAAATCCACTTTCAACATGTCATCAACTTTTCACATTGTCATCCGTTAACGCCCAATGAAAATACCAAATGCAATTCTCTGCTCCATTCCAGACGAGATTAAGTGCCCCAGATGAGGTCGCCCGGTTTCAATGGACACAAATCACGCCATATTTATTGAATTTGGTGGTAAACTTTGCTCAGCAGACGAACTGAAAGTAGTTTCTTCTCGTTCTGCTATTTTTCGGTTTTCAAATCACATTTCGCAGCCCTCGTAAAACTTCAGACATTTGTGAAGCCAAATCAATTTGTGGCGCTCTTTCAACATGCGCCTCCTGATTGAATTGCAATGTCGCCTCCACTTGCTTCCCGACCAAAGCCGCAGCAGGAAAGTCGGATATCATGGCGGAACTGAAGTTGGGGTTTTTTGAGGTTTTGATACCACATCTCCTTTTTGAGTTTTACATTCAGTTGTTTTTCTCTGACTGCTCCGTGCACGTTTTGGAGGAAGTCGTCGAACACAAGGCGCTCGCACTGCACGCTCCTCCTTCACGCAGCTCAGGGATTCGAGAAAAATTGCCGTTAATGACCCCACCAAGGTGAATCCTCCAGTTTTTCTGCTGCCGCTGGTGAATAAAACATGCGCTAGAGTCTGCAGAAACTGAACAATGCACCTGGGCTTCGGGTGAAACTTGGAAGAACTTGATAGGTACATCCTCGTCGGTTGTTCCGCGTTTGTCGCGGGGATGAGTGGAGGCCTCAGCTGCGGCTGGGTTTATCACGGTGTTTACCGGCTGCGGGCAAATCTAATGCCTGACCCAACACCGCTGCTCAAGTGTCACGTTTGGCCTGTTCGGTCTTGGATGATTGAGTATTTTTCCAGCCGTAATAGTACTCAAGGGAAGCGGCTGCCCCTCTGTCATCCCGCTTGGTAATAAGCACTGCTGCCCTGATTTGACTGCTATCTATAAGCTGATAGAGATTAACCTGCCAAGCCCGGAGTTTTCTGATTTCCGGAAAGCATGATGGGAATATCACTGCTGTTTGCATCGTTCCAGAGACCATAAGTGTCGCTTTTACATCGTCCCACGTGTCCACGTGTGGTCATGTTGTTCCCCGCCGTATTTGCTGCGGCTTCGTCAGGAACGGGTTTGTTGGACATTCCCGTCACCAGTTTCAGGTAATTGAATTTAGGCAGCTTCTTTGGGAACAGCGGTGGTGTGCCTTTCTGCCCGCGACCGAGACGCGCAGACGGAGGCCGACCTTTCTGAGTCAAGGAGTACGGCGAACGCATGTCAAGTGACAAGCGTCTTTACCCGCAGCTGTTGAGTCCACAGCGTATTTGTCAGACATGAGTCACTGTCTGCGTCTTGGCGGGTAAGGCTCACCTCCGACAATCGGTGGCGTGGTGAGAAGCTCATGTCACACCACGCCAAATGATTTTTGTGAGGGAAATATACTTCTCACATGCTGCCGAGTGTGGAAAAGTTGTGTTGGATGGACACAAGTAGTTCCACCTTGTGTTGCTGCTCATGGTGACTCAATGTGTGTGTGGGTGGGGGGGGGGCTACCATGCACACTCGTCGCCAAGGTTATTGACCGTACGAGACAGCACAGTTGAGATGTACTCGGTAGGTTAACGAATTCATCAGAGATCAGACTCAAACGCATGCTGTCGCCCGTGCTGTTTGAGGCGTCTGGCTTGGCATCAGACTGGACAGCTTGTGCGATCCCAACAGACTACATGCGAACTTGCACATTCACTGAGGCACAGCGTCCGGGATACTGAGACCTTTCCAATCAGATGAGGTCACAGGCATATTCATCCAGAGCAATAAAGTCACATTATGTGTCAGAGGCAAAAGACGACGTCAAAGCAATGATTCATTTCTGAGTTGAGTCTGGCGTCCGGGTTGTATGTGTCACGGCAGCTGACTGGGCCTCCGCCCCGATTCCGTCTCCGCTGAATGGTGACCAATTTACGGACATATTTGTCAACCTGTCAAAGACTCCGCAGGTGTGTGTTCCACACACTGGCCACGTCTCAATCAAAAATAGATTTTTGACTTCAAACTCGCGAGTGTTCTCCAGGATGAGCTCCAGCTGCACGAGCCAAAGTTCAACACGATTTTGTTTGACCTTAATACGACCACAACAGCATGTGAAGTCCGTGGGAGAGATTGATAGGGCTGCAGCGATTGCAATTTGGGTGGATTCGGTGAAAGTGCCCTGAATTTTAACGAAGCTGCCTTGCAAGTGGAGTGAATTGAATCTGCTGCCAGACAGAGCAGCTGTGGGCACCTCCGGCTCCGTGGTCATGCTCTCTCGCTGTCCGCAGTGGTTCTTTGGAAACCACTGCAGTTGGCGCTTGCGATCCTGTCATGTGCTGAGACCCACCAACTCACCGAGAAGGTGCCGTGAACCCTGCATTCGTGTAGAGTCGACCAGAGTAGCGTCAAGAATATCCTGGCAAGTTGCAACCAATCTTTCCTTCACGCAGGAAACCTACGACGTTTTCCGTCGTTTTTGTGTCACTCTGACAGATTTGCGCTCTTTCTTCAAATTTGAACGCACAGTCACTGAGAGCTGAGAACATCGCAGAGACCTCAGGCAGTTCAGTGTCCGACAGCGGGTTAGACTTGCTGCTGATGAGATCACACTTTGATCCGGTGGCAACATTGGGAATTCAAGTGCGAATTTCACCCGTGGCATCTCCTGACGACTGCTTTAAATCAAGCCATCGCTCACGTGAACGAGGCGCGGACAACACTTTCTCAGTCTCTTCTCTGTGTTTTTGTTGGTGTCTACGGGGAAAAGTAAGTGATTCGACGAGTGAGTACCAGTCTGATGTGGTATCAGTAGGTCGTCTGGACTCAGTGGTTCTTTTATTGCCAGAACTCATGACAAATTTAGCGTTTCGGAGAAAATGGCATGTTTGCTCCTTTATCAAATCACAAGACGGTCCGAGGTTTTCAGACAAGGCCAACCAAATTCTATGCTGGATTCTGATTGGGTTACACAGATTGCAATTTAGGTGTGTTTCAGAGAAGGAACGCGACAAGGAAAACTCTGTCAATGCGAACAAACGATCCAGCAAGATTTTGCTTCAGGAACGGACAGTTTTGGCATTTAATTCTTCAGTTTTGACTGTGGAGTTTGCGAGCACAGACTGCACTTTGCATGTGTTTTTTCACAAGAAACCAAGTTTGTTCTGAAGATAAGTCCAAGTCATGCTCTTTTTTGTGCGCTCAACGCTGCGACGGAGGTGCCGGTTTGGCGGGTCGTTTTGGCGCCACCGATGACCATTGTACGTAGATCAGCCTCTTTGTGACACACGGGCGGGAAATGATCATCTTGAGTCAAAGCTCATCATCTGGGGTTAGATGGAGGAACGGTGATCATAAACGTCACTCTGGGTGACAACTCCCTAAATCAGCAGGGGAAAAGGGAGGCGTTGCCAGGCGACATAATCAACAAACTATTCCCCCGGAGACATGTGGACTTATTGTGCCGCGCTGGCGTGCTTTGTTGTGAACAATGGAACAAGCTTGTTGTTGACAGAAATGTTAAATGGCAAATCTAACTTGTTATGCGTAATTTCGAAAAGTTTCAGCTGGTCAGGAATTTTTTTCACATCTCTCTGTTGTTCGTTGGTTTCTGACGACTGATTGGTTCAGCTGGCAAGGCTATATCTGTCCGAACCACGAAAGACTCTTCAACATATTGACACAGATCTTCACATCAGAAACTGTACAAATTGAGTAGCATCTTGTAACGGAAAATGTGTCAAAAACGCTGGAGATGACAAATGATTAATCGATGGATGGGTTTACCACGGGGCGACTGAGTTCACACACCAAGGAGAGGGAACTCATTGCCAGTTCTGACTGTACCATCGGTGTATTGATTAGCCTCTACCCCGGCAGACAAGCTCCAAATCATGCCAAGTTTTTCTTCCACTTTGTGTTGGTATTCTCCAGAGCAAATTTGTCCGGGAGCGCCGCCTACATCTCAATCGCGCAGCGGTTCTTCCCGCGGGATGCCTCCCTGGAAAACAGACGAGCTTCTGAACAATCTGCCGGCTATACATTACAGAAACGCTGCCTTAATGATCACAAGACTGAAATTACCCCAGTGGATTCCTTTCAAAAGCGGCTCAAACCTTGCATTGAATTGATAAATCAGCGGGTTCTGAGCAAAGCTGGGTCCCAGGATGATGACTGCTGCGGATGCACCTCAACTTAGAAAGGCAGATTAGAATCTTATCTCGGGCCCAACGGGCCTGCAGCTCACAGCTCACCGCTCAGTGTTTCGAACGCACTCAAGGACAGTGGACGTCGGTATCCCAAACACTGCATGTTTCAAACATTTCTCCATTACCTTGGAGGGTCCCAATTTACGAGCTCAGAATAAGGGAACGTGGGACAGAGGCCCATAAAGAGCCAAGTGCTTCCTTTTCTTTGCGGCAAGTAACATAAACTACGTCAGGTGCCGGGGTTGTCTCATAAAAACTCGGTGGCTTCCACTGATTACGCCGAATTGAATACAATTTGAGGAGAACTCATTAAAGACAATTGATCTTTAAGAGGGTATTTTACAGCTATAATTGGGGGAGGATTGGATCTGTAATCTGGCCGTATAAATCGCAGGATCAGCGTTTGCAAATTGCCCTTGAACGTTCTGCTGGAAACGTAACGATGCCTCCCGAGTTCGGTTCAACTTGCAGTTGTTGCCAAACGCACACGTTTGTGCATGAACGTTTGTATAATTGGTGAAATTATCTGGTCAATTTCGACACAAAAGGAAAACAGTGCGTGCACAGACCCGTGCGCAGTGCGTGACCTTCCGTTTGCAAAAGCATCTTTCTCCTCAAAACGACCTGCAAAACTCGCGCAAGTCCAGCTTTGCTCCATCTTGTCGCGTTGAGCTTTCCTGCAGCATTCGTGCGGTGCGTGTCGTACTCTGAGAAAAACATATTCTGTTCGCGTGTAATGACTATTTGTCCCCCTCCGTTGTGGTCAAAGTTCTACCACTAAACACACACTCTGTCTCATCACTCTAATAAAAAAGCACACAGCTTATCCCAGGAAAAGCAAACACTTCTGCTTACTTCTTCTCTTCAGAAACCCGCACACACGGTGCAATTCCTTCCTGTTCACAAAAGACATAATGAAAAAGGAGATAAAGGGAAATGTGCAAATGAGATCGTCGAAGAATTAGTGAACAGGGATAATTCTTCAGATCGCGGCAGAGCAGAAAGTCTCCCTCGATGCAGATTTAACACCAGGGCGCGAGACTGTGTGCCACTGAACGGCTGGCATCACAAAAGCAATTCATCCACTCGGCGCGTCTTAAAACAGCTTGTCACTGCATTAATCTGGTTTGATCTGTACCCAGATTTATGCGGGAGACAAGTTGTCCTGGAGGACCGCCGACTAATCCACGCCATGATCAAACGCCGCATTCGCCGCTGCTTCCCGCGCACCGCCGGTGGAGACCAAGTCTGACGCGACTCCGATAAGAGTATCTCCCGCAGCTGCGAGAGTCTCTCAGTGTGAACCAAGAAGATTCGACGAGAGCTTATCACGAGCGACCTTGATGTCCTGGTGTCCTTGTCAAACTGATGTCTCCTTTTTGCAGCTCTGAGTTTTGTGAAATATTCAGCGTGATTCAGATTCCAGGCAGTCTTGACGGAGACTGTTCATGCAGTGTGACGGTCGTCATCAGTTTATCAGTGTGAAACAGTGCGAAAGTCCTGTTGCAATTTTTACTCCCAGGTGTTCCGGGACCCAAGGTTCCCGCTGTCTGACCCCCCTCCCTCACTTGTGCTTTTATGAATGCTGGAAATGAAGGCCTCATTTTGAGTGAATGTTTGCCTCTGGCGTATCTAATCTGTATCTCGTGCTACCTTCTGTGGTCGTTGCCCCATTCAAGTTTGTATTATAGAGTTCAATTGCCAAGAGGCAGATGCCGACCAGTTTTCTCGTCATCTTCTCCATATCCTTCCATTTGTGTGTCGAGAGTCGGAGTCAGCAGTCTGAGCCGCATTCAGATTTATGGCTGTATCCTGATTACGTGCATGAGTCTAAAGATGACACATCCTGCTTTTCTTTAATCATCGCTGTCTGGATGGGTTGGGCACAACACAGAGACGCATGGCGAAAGTGAGGAGCGTTGCTAGGTTACTAATCAACAATCTTCCCAGCATGGGGATGAAAGGATGAAAGAAGTGATTGTGCAGGTACAAAACTCCAAGCAGCTTTGTTTGGATGATGATTGGACTTTGTGAATGTATAAAGGCCTAATGAATGCCATTGTGGGCTGTAAAGATGTCAGAGAAAAAAACGTGCGAACACACACCAGCGAAGCATACCTGGCACTCGAGCTCCTCCCCAATAAAGCAAGCCCCGACTGAAGCTGTGTTCCTCGCGGAACTGACACCCGTTTCAAAAGCTCAGCACGCGGAGCAATTTCCCTCACCAGGTCTCTTTGTGCCGAAACCACCACCTGCGAACTATTTTGTCGATCGAGTGTGACACTGAGCTGGTAGGAACAGTGTGTCGAATGAAAGTCAGAATTCGTGTTCAGTAGAGTTCTGGAGAGGAGCAGGGAGAATCGTGCTCTGCTGAAACCTGGATTACCGAAGGAGTGTTCTCCTGAAGCTGTGTTTTCACTGAATCCATGTTGTTCTGTCAACTTTCAGAGCAACACATTCAGAACTGACGCACGTTCAAAACTCAGAATCATCGTTGAAAAACAACCACCAAACCGCCGAGTCCCCCGGTGAAATTCCACTGCGCGAGCGACATCGATTTTCTTCTGCGAAGCATATCGTGCGATGAATAGAGAATATGGCTAGATTTTTTGGCGTTATTGGCTTCCCATCTAATAAATTGTCTTGGTCTCAGCGAACCTTTTGCCCTTGTCAGCATTAGTCACTGAACATCAATTTTTGAGACGCGATCAATCAATGATGCCGCCTTCTTTTCGGGGACAAATCAAAGTGCAGTCGAGGTCGCACCACTTCATTCATACCGGTAAGCTGCTTTTAAGCTGCGGAGAAACTGCATTTTTCACTTACCATCAAACAGCGTTGTAAAGTAAGCTCCTACAGACATGAAAAAATGTTGGTGTGGACTGAAAGGCTTTGTAGTAGGTAGAGCGGATCGCGATTCCCGCAGCAGGTGCTGCGAGTCCGCAGAATCTTTCTTCCTTTTCAAGGCTTCGCTCAAATGGCTCGAATCTTTTCTGAGGCCTGTCACCCACACTTCGCAAACACCAAGTGGGACAGAAGTGCACAGCCTCACTGAACAAGCCCAACTTTTGGCTCTGAGACGGAACAAACTAACTTTACATGACTCCAAAAGTGCTTTGTCTGCTGCCCGACGACAAAACACAAAGGAAACACAAAGCAAATCTGACACATCTCAAAATGTTGCTTTTTACATCGGAAAACGAATTCGTTGACATTTTGTCAATGCTTTGTGGGTAAGTTTGTCAATTTTACGACTGTATTCAATTGATGTTTGAAGACAGAAGAATGACGCTGTTTGCAAGCTAAGAGTGCCTGTGTGCCTTCCTGTTCTTCAAGCCGCACCGCCTCGAAAACAACTGTGATCCTGTTGTGCACCTTCTCGTCCTGTTCGCAGGGATGAGTTCCTGATGGAACATCCACACACACCTGTGCCGCAGTTTGTTTTTTTTCCTCCAAATACACAGCCCATCTTAGCCTATTTTGGTCAAATTCGCTTTTCTGAACTTGATGCACTGGGTTCTGACGAACTTTGCACGGCGTGCAGGAAGGTTGCGCGGCAGATCGGATCACGCGAGGCTCGGGCTCGGATCATCTCCCGCCTGTCGCTCTGCCTGCGAGGCAAAAGGACTGCAGATCTGGTGTCAATGTACACGTGGTGCTGACACAATCCTCTCCTGCAGGTGCGACAAAATGTGAAAGGCTCTGAAGCATCCTTTATCTTGTCACCACTGCAGTGGGAATACGAACTTCACAAGTAATCCGGCAGAGCGTTGGGAAATTCCTGCGGTAGCTGCAGGGCGATCAGGTCTCGTACCTGCGCAGTGCCATTGTGGGAGATTCTGTGGATGATTTCAAGTCAGATGGAAGTATTTCTTCAGAAGTAATTTCACCTGCGGAACAAATCTATAAATACAGTTTTACCTGGGCGGGAGACGAGGAGCAACTCTGCGTCCACTTTGATCTCCATAAACTCTCAGGCGCTTCAGTCTCAGTGCTGCGGCGCCGCATTGTGCGTCATTTAGACTCTTCTTGTGTGCGTCTCAAAACGTGTAAATGTAGCGAGACTTCTTTCAGGCATAATGCGCTTTCACCTCTGATATTTGAGTCTGAGAAAGTTGTTTACCAAGAAGAGTGGAGATGTAAGACCGAGAACTCTGTAGAAACTTCGCTTGAATGTAGATTCTTTCCTTCTTTGGCTTTTCCTCCCGATGGTTGCTTGTAATTTGAGTCTTAAATAGAGAATGCCTTCCAAGTCCTCGTCATTGCACAACCAGCGAGCGACTGTAATGAGGTATTGTGTTGCAGTGGCGCGATAAATCTCTGTGGATGTCACATGGAGACGACGGTGCCCAATCTCCGTCCCACACTTCCGCCCAAACTTACTCATCTGCAGCAATCGAGGGTCCGAATCTGTCTGGTCTCCCACTCGGAATGGCTTCCCGTCTCATTCTCGTCGACGCCCAAATTTCTACAGCGGAGTTGGTCAATCCAGCAACCCAGCAATCTTTTTCTTTGCTCGTTTGTTGTGATATGTCACGGCAACTGACAACTTTGCCTCAGAGGTGTTGCTGGCTCTGTTGGAAGCACCGTCATCTCCGCTTGTTTCGGAACCACTGACAGCTTTTCTCTTGAATGAATGGGCGACACCTCAGACAAGACTGGTGCCAGGAAGCAACCTGGAGACGATTGATTCTGATCATTCAGAAGTCGATGGATTCGCCTGTGTTTTTGGAGCGCTCCCGGCGCAAATGAGGATGCTGCCACAACCACAACAGATCCACGGGACACACAGCAGAAACGTGGGAGAAAATTTTGTATGAAATCAATTGTTTGTGACTTGACTGATTTCTACGGAACACTATGTCGTTGGTTCCCAGAGACGTTTCGTGGGCGTGTTTGGAATGGATCCAAGGTCACGTCCACCCAGGACGAGGGTGAACCTGTTCACTCTGATGCACTCTGGCTTCCGGCCCTCCATTGGAGCTCATTGTCACGCTCTTGGACCGAGTCGAGTGCAAAATCGTTTCGGGAATGGCCGTCAGTGCATCGTTCCCAGAGGCAGGTTTGAAAATGGCGTGTCCGTCCATCACCAACGATGACCTTCACAACACTCTGGGAGTGGCCATGGTCCCTGACTCGATCGGCATTCAGACCAAGAATTCTTTAGAATTTGTATTGGAGAATTTGAGTTTCTTGTGTATTTATCATTGGAAGTGAACAGGTACATATTCACAGCAGGCAACGCGATAGATACAGGTTCTTTCATGGTTTTGTTGTGACATCTGAAAATTTCCCAGATTGGAAGAAGGTTGCTGAGAGGACAGAGCCTGTAGACCACAGCACGACGTTCATTGACCTGTTCAGTGGTGTTTTACTTTTGCTGTCAAAAACCACTGAACAGAGGCTCAAACTGCGCATTGAGACGAATGACGAGCGCTGGATGCAGTGAATCCGACGACATATCGATACTGAGGTTGAACCTTACCTTTGGATTCCGATTCTTCAGGACACGCGGGGGTACTCCTGTAGCTGATCAATAGGAAGAGGGATGTTCTGCGTATTTGCACTCGCGAGTAATATTTGGGTGATGCAATTTATTTTTCCTCCAAAAAGCATCCGCAGAAACAAACAGGAATGTCTGGCCTTATACGGCAACAGATCCGTATATTTTGCACAGCAATGCCAGGCAGCTTACTGGCACTATTTGCTCAGGCACCTCATCACTGAATTATTCATCCGCGGTTTGCATTGAATTGGTCGAGTATTCGTGGAGCTACACTGGGCGGCAGGTTACACGGCGGCGGCGCACGACGCTCGGGCGGCGCAGCTTCAGTCCTCAAAGTCGGATTCTCCGCTGCGACAACAACAACGAAGCCGAGGCGCTTTGGTCGCTATTGATCGTCGGAGGATGGGAGATCGCCTGCTTGCCTGCAAGTGTGCGTGCGTGCACGTCCTGTCAGTGTGCGTGCGTCCTTCAAATCATCTCCACCCTGGCACCACACAACTCCAATTGCGGCCATTGCATGCAGGCACCACAGACACGACAGCTTTCCGACAAATTCGACAGCAGGAGAGCGATGTTGCTACGGACTGGAAAGGCATTGCCTGACAAAGCATAGCTTAAGCGTGGCTATTAATAGCCTTTCAAAGATGGCTGCTGACTTTGTTTCTGAAAGACAAAGCTGACAGCACCATCAGGCAGCTTTTCCTTTCATTACTGGTGGAGGGATACATTCAGTGGGACACGCGATTCACTTGAGGTAGATGATAACATGGGCTGAGAGCTTTTCCCGCTTCACTTCTCCAACGCACTCCCGTTTCTTCTATTCACTCCTCTGCCTCTGAAAAGCGGAGTGTTCAACACGAGATGCATCTGTAGATTCCCAGGTTCTTTTCCAGGTTCTTGTTCCTGTCGTCAATAAATGAGAGAACGAAAGAGACTCTGTTCTCTGCCAAACAAAGAACGCAACTTGTCTCTGTTGAGTAGTTCTTCAAACTTGTTGGCGTTGCAACTTTCAAACCTGGTCATTGTCGGACAGAACATAAAAAACTGTGGAGGAATCTGTGGCCCACCATGTGTGCAGGTCTTGGTTCTCTCGTCGCCTGAAGGCTGTGAACCGTCGGTTTACTTGTGAGGCGTCGGCACTCGGGAGAAGATTTTAATTTCTTTGAGATGAAAAGCTTTTCGTGGGCGGGGAATCACAGTTGAAAGAGCCGGCAGTCACTCAACAGAGTTGTTCACAAACAGGAGGGAATCAAGTCTGCATGCAGCGGTAAAACCGGACTTGAGTGCGGCAACCAGCAACTCCCGCTCAACCACCTGAACTGTGACATTTCTTTGACAGAGACAAGAGAAAAACACCAGCGCACTTCAGCACTGACAAAACATTGCTGTTTCTACGAGCGTATGTTGGCATTTTCCATGTCATTGCCGCAAATTGCATTTTAATTTCGCACGCTTTGTTGGAAAGGAAAACCTGGAAACCTACTCCTCTGCAAATCAAGAGCTCTTCGAAGCTGTTTGATATTTCAAACGCATCCCGAAAGCATCCACTGTTGTGTTGAACTGGAGTTCTGGCGTGGAAGGCAAAAGTTCAGTCCAACAACAGCAACTTCTTTTGTGTCTGTTTACAGTGTACAATCTCGAAAAAAGATTTGAAACATCAAACGCATTTTCGGTGAAGTGACGTGGAGCTGAGACTGCTTTCAGAGAGAAAAGGGACCCAAAAAGTGTCAGAATATGGAAAGGCAATTCAGTGCAGATCAGGATCGTGGCACAGATCCATCTCAACTCCTGAGCCACACAACTCAAGAATCGTTCCTTGTTTTGCAAAATGTCACCCCTTTACAACAAACTGTTGGCTGAGGCATTCCATCGTGTCTGCTGCTCCGATTCCAAGGTGTCACCAAGGAAATTGGAAGGGACGTCCGACATCCCGAGACAGGTGAGGTCGGACGACCGCCCAGTAATCACTGCTCAACACGCTGTTTGCTCTCCACGTGTGTCAAGCTGATGCCTACTTTCCTCCGCTGACCAGGTACTTTTTCCACAGGAAGTTTTGTCGTCATTAACATCAAAAGCGTTTCCTTGGAGACGGGAGTTGGACATTCCTTGCATGACAGGAAAAGGAGAACGGTGGAGCTCGTAGGAAACGGGTTTGGTGTTGCTTTTGGCGTGTTGAGTGTTTAATCAAAATCAAAGACCGTCATGAGACTTCAGTGGTGCACACTGGCAGATGTAGTCCAATGTTCTCAGAATTTGCAGCTTCTGATAGATGACCGAAACAATAGGTACGACAGATTGTCACAAGGAAAATATGCAAAAAGACACACGTTGAGCCGGTTCTCCTTTGGCTGTTTCAATTCCTAAATTGGTTGATGAATCCAGCTCGTTTCTGTCATGGTGTAAACCAAGTTGTTGACATTCTGTGTTTCGTTCTGGGCGGAAGCGGGCTTCCTGGGGTCAGAGACTCAGGTCCGGTCGGGACAAGAAATCATCGGAGAGCACGGACAGGGCATCCAGGTTTGTGACAGACACCCCATGGTTGACCCAAGAACAACATGACCCCGCGCCTATGGATTTGCCTCACTGTCATGGTGCGATGGTCAGACGCACGTCTCACGCCAACTCATGTGCTCCACCTGGGCACGCCATCCCGGCTGCTCACCGTCAGCCCCGGGTCCACGGATCCACTTCGCGTTTGGTTCTCCATCGGAGTTCGTGGAAGAACCAATCCATAATGACATTGGACAATGAGTCAGTTCTATCGATAACAGCATTAAGAACTGAAAAACGATAGGATGGAAAGAAAAAGGGGAGCAGTTCTCGCAAAAAGTTGCGGACTTCAATTGCCACAACGAGTTGTCTTGTTGTTTCCTCAAGGCCACCGAGTAGCCGCACTTTTTGTCACCCTTTCCCGCTTGAGTTTCATGACGCTTCGTGTTTGACGGACATCGAGGCCGAGATGCGCCTTGAAACAGCGACGCGTCCTCGACGAAGCTGAGGCTTTTGTTTCAACGCTGCGGGGCCTTCGCCAGAGCCGTGCGCACAACACCAAAGGTTTCGCCAGTAGAAAGCGATGACGTTTTGACATTTGAGCTTTCGCTCATCCAGAGATTCGGCTCACCTGCACTTTTCGACACTCTGCGGCAACAACAAAGAGGACGCACCTCTTGCTATGAAAGCAAGATTCTGTTGTGAACTGGTCTGCACAAAGTCGATGAGCAGGTCTGGTCGCAACAGAGTTGGAACGTGGAGGTGAGAAAGGCAAGGCTGAGTGGCGACCTTGGTTGTCAGGTTGTCAGGCTGACAGATGTCGTGCGATACTTTGACCCTCTTCTGTGTTGTCACGAGTTTCACGAAAACAGCGACACTTCATCTGCGGTTGTGTGGACACACCAACCTGCGTTGTGTTTTCGCGTTGACTTCTGTGGCTTTCCAACTGATTGGGGTGCTACGTGGATTGTTTCGAGTGGAGTTAGAGCTGGGAGTCCCAAGATCATCCAGAGAACATTCAAAACAAGATGATGTACCGAGTGTTTCAGGAAGACCAGATGTGACTTTATGGGCACCATGCACAGCCATAATGCTTCAAGTTGACCCAACATGTGATACCTGAGGTTGGAGAGCTTTCTCCAAAACGCCTCACAAGACATCACGCCTCACTTTCACTTGGCATCATGTTCCTCAGAGCGAGATCTGCACGGTCTCACCGAACACTGCAAGACGTGGACGACCATGGACGTTGGTGTTGTGTTCCCAACCTTCAGGATTTCCTGCGAACCTTGGTAGATTCTTTGACTGTGTGATAAAATACAACATTTGAGTTTTTGTTGAGAACACCTTGCCAGTTGGAACATGTGGCAACGTTCAGCTGTGCGCGGGATAAAAAAAACCCGGGAAGTATCTTCTTTTTCTGAGCAGTGATGGATGGGTGTTGTTAACAGTCCACTGTCATTCTGAAAATCCTTTGATGGATCAGTGCGTGAGTCGGCCCTCTTGATTAAAACCGCGACGAAGCCGCCGGAGCATCTCCTCACACCCATTCAAAAGACACGAACACGGAATTTCCTGTCTCCGCCGACAAAGAACAGCAATTAATGTCACAAAACAAGAAATACAGAATTTTCACTTGAGATTTTGGGAAGCAATAACTCAAGCATTACTTGAAGTTGATTGCTTCTTGCGTGGGCACGTGAAGTGACACATCGGTCGCAGGTACGGCTCTCAACGCTGATTTAGAGCTGCCGTAAAAACCTCGATTGCGTTGCGACTGGCTGCAGTCACGCGATGAGAAACGTGTCTTTGTTCGGACTCCACACAAGCATGACATAATGCTCACAGACTTGGTCACTTCTTGGTAATCCAGCCGAACTTCAGGCTCCATTTTCGTGGTTTCCAATGCATCTCAAAAAGTCACTTTCCTCCCACTTCCACAAAGCCCAATCGGAGACCTGTAGTGAAGAGATGAACTTCTGCTTCTCTGTTGTCAGTGTTCAGAACTCTACAACAGACAAGACTGCACCATTTGCTTCACTCGGTCGCGGAAATGTGAGGGCACGAAAGTACGTGTGACCAACCCAGTGGCTGCTTCCACTTCAAGGGTCTGCAGATTTCCTTCCTTTCTTCCTCCTCTGGACCACGGGTCGTGCCCTCCCAGCTCAACATTCTTGCCGCTTTGTTCCAACAAACTCGAAGTGTCAGGCTTGAACCTGATTCTTCGGTGTGTTTGGAGTGAACGAGCAGCGCGGTCCGCAAATACCAAGTGAAACACAGCACAGACCATCCCATCTGCAGACTGCAGTGGATCATTCCGAACCAAAGGGAACATGTTGAACAGAGTCAACACAAAACAGGCTTCTCCAAGGCTACATTGTAGATTGTCACCAACAGCAAATCTTTGATGTTCGTGTTTTGTCACAAAATGCCTCACAAATTTGAGAGACACCCAAGGAGGATCCCAAGGAGCCGCAGAACTCTGCCAAATCTCCCTGAACTGCTCTGACAATCAGGCGAACATTGCTTCGAATTTCACTGGATTGACATTGAAACACCCGGACCACAAATCGTCAGGACTGAAGTCTGAAACGGATCTCTTCTCACTGCGGGCGGGTGACCACGGCCGTCGGGCGGCTCTGTCCTTACCGAAGAGAGCTGAATCCGATCACAACTGGAATGAGGCCAAAATTCAGCCGGTTCTAAGAAGACCTGGAACAGCCAATCGCCATTGAATCTTCAAACAGGGTTGGACAGGACCAGCTCAAAGAGAAAGGAAACAAGATTTTGGGATCTACTCTTGGACTGGCAAAGAAACGAATCTGCAATAGTGCAGGTGCACTCAAAAAGAAGACTGTCTCGTGTGGCACATTGACCAGAGGCTTGTGTATCGAGGGTCCTACTGCAGGAAAATATGTGTGAAGTTGCAACAAAATTATTCGAGGAATTCAAGAACGCCAAAGTAGAGATGAGGATGTCATATTCGTATGGTTCTTCACAAACAACAAATAACAGTGCGGGTAATCTTGAACAAGAAACGAGAAAAAGCCCCAGACAACCAGCGAGTAAGACCAACCGACTCAAGTGGTTTGACACCTTGGCTTGTCTGCAGGACCTTTGGTCTGTCGGGGCTTAAAGTAGCAAGAAGCCAACAAAGAAATGTGAGGTACCCTCAGAAACAGACAAATCGCGTTGTATCTCGCGGTGTCTTCAGGGACCAACGAGAACAAAGCGGAGTTGCCTCAGACTAACCTGACGGGAGCGACAACGGTTCGACATGATCCTTTTGAAAGACTTGAAACAAACCAGAACAAGCTTTTGGAACCCGGGACGGTGTTGAAGAGCAGCGGGTCAGTCAGTCTCCGAGGGTCGAAACCGCCAATGCGTTGAGCGGTTGTCGCAGGGCCAGATGTGCCTTGGTTGTATACACGTTTGTGCAAAAAGTTCAGGGTGGTCAAGAAGTAACATCAAGAACAGATCTCAACAGTATCGACGCCCACCCGTCTTGTGATGGGCACATGACTCCAAATGAGGGGAGCATGAGACACGAAGTTCGTTGAACATCAGCTTGACTGAGATAGTAAAGCTTTTCTGGGCGTTGTAAAGTTGCGGCTCAGTCTTGTTTCCAGCCTCGAGACTCCATACTCGCTCGACGGTTTCTCCAGTCAGCGATGGCAAAGAAACGTTTGGCTTTTCGAGGCACGCTAACAAGAAGGTGTCTATTTCGTGGAGCATTGATTTCAGAGCGATTCTCCGCGATGTCCATAAAGTTTGACTCACGACGGCGAAACATCTACTCGTGGATGCAGCACGTAAAACACAAGAAATATCAAAATCTCTCACAATGCAAGAAAATTGGACAGGTTCAACCCCAGATCACAGACAGAAACGAAAAAAAAAATACGTACACCTCTTTTGGCGGCGGTTCAAGGAATAAAGTCAGCAAACAAATCGAGGCACCGACCACAGGCGACAGAGCGAAACTTCATTTTTAGGAGAAATGTGAACGGGCAGTTTGTGTCTGACCGGGTGAATCAGGAGATCCCAGGTGTCCGCGTGTCCCAGTCTCTTTTCGACTCCAGTGAAGGTCTTGTTTCCTCAGAACAGCCCCGCTCAACAAAATCCAACAACAACTGTTCTGGTCTGAGTTTCCCGGACGATATTGATGTCATGGTCTGAGATATGAACTTATTGTTTCCAGTGTCTTGTCGTTGACGTCACCTTCAGTTCATGTAGCCTGAAGACGGCGCGTGGGAAGGGGTGTGCGAGCGGTGAGTCCTGCTGCTCCTGAAGACACAACAATACAAACTCTACTTGCTGCCACACGAGCTTCAATATGGAAAAACGGTATTGTTGAAACCCACCCACAACGGATCTCAATCGTTTTCAGACTTTGTCTGCTTTTTGCAGACAAAGGTTCTTCAGTTCACTTTGACAGACGTTCTGCCGTCAACTTTGAGTGCACATGGGGCGCAAAATGCGTGCAAGGTATAGAGTGAATTCACCTCTGCGTGCGACCGGAGGCATGTGAGCGGGCTCCCTGGTAGACGCTCTCCGGGGGTCTGTACGAGGGAGGAGGCCCGTAGTTGGACGGCGGCGGCGGCATCGGGATTCCGAACTCGGGGCCCAGGTCGCCCTTCTCCTTGTACTGCGGCGGCGGCAGCGGGCCCGCCGCGCCGCCCATTGCCACCGATTGCCTGTCGGAACACGCCAAATAAACCGACAAATTGCAGCTACGGCTGCTTCCTTGAAATCGAGGCCTCTGCGGTTCCTCGAGTTGCACTCACGCGTCTGCGCCGTACACGACGTAGGGTCCGGGCCCCGCGGCGCCGTGCATGTCGACGTGGGGGCGCCGCGCCTTGCGCTTGTTCTGCCGGATGAGCAGGATGGCGATGACGACCATCACCACGATGCCCAGCGCTGCGGCAACACGATGTCAAATGAATCATATTGTTTCTGACCCAAGCGATCGAAAGTCAAAGATACTGATGTGCTTTTGAAGACGTACCAATTGCAACTGCGACTATGATGATGATCGATTCATCGAGACCTTTGTTGTTTGGATAAGTGTAGACGATGGTTCCGTTTGGTGCTGTGTCTGAAACGACAAACACAGGGGCGAACTCATGTCTGTCTGTCTGTCTGTCTGTCTGTCTGTCTGTCTGTCTGTCTGTCTGTCTGTCTGTTGCATTTTTCTCCCTCTCTCGTCAAACCAACACAACGTCCTTGAGCAGTTGAACGGTGCCACGAAACGTCGTGTTCTCGAACATGTACCATTTCATTGTTTTCGCCCATGTGCTCAGCGCTCTCTATTCTGCACGCAGCACAATTGAGACTGACTCTGTCGGCAGCCGACGATTCTGAGGAGGGGCTGGATGAGCGCGTCGTCGAAGCCGCGCTGCCAGGAGGCCGCCTCGGCGCTGCACGCCGCCTCCACCTCCGTGTAGATGCAGTTCAGGTAGTCGTTCGCGAAGCTGCAAAATTGAGGTTCGACCGAAGTGTGCATCGCAGGCGTCAGTACACTCGGGTGGAACCACCGAAACTCGGCCTCTGGACTGCGGTACAGTAAATTTCTTTTTCACGTTGCTTTGCTTCGGGTCCACCAAAAGATGGGTGTGTCCAAATTCTGATTTAATCCACACCATTACCTCATTTGTGTGCGTGTGTGTGTGTGTGTGTGTGTGTGCAAAGGCAGATAACTGCGATTATCTTTTGACGCACTTGCAGAGGCTGGAGACTCCTTTGTCGTTGAGCTTGCCTGTCACGGTGCGGAATCGGTCTTGGCGGAGAGACGTGACGCGATCCTGCCACGGCACCGTGCACCGTCGGTCGGCGTCCGTGTGCAGAGTCGTGCCCGACAAACACTCTCGGTGCCCAAGATACTCTGGAACGACAATTCGCAGATTAAATCCTGCGACACCTTGTCTCCCACACAGAGCTGAATCATCGAGCGCGCAGCATCGTGACGGACCTGCTCTCTTGGCCCGGCAGATGTAGTCCCAGGAGGCTTCCACAGCTTGGAAGTAGTACTGATCGTAGGGCGTGCAGTCGCCGATTAGGTCGTTCAGACAGTCGCTGGATTCTCCGTAGTGGCTGAAAATACCAGGGTGGTGTCGTTCACGTTCATGTTGATTGCAAGATACGAGTCGCGCTGGCCCACGGGTGCCAGTGAGAGTTTGTCTCAACCCCAGGAGTTCTCACGGGTGACCACCGTTGTAAAACCAGGAAAAACGAGAGGAGTCATTCAAGTTTCCCACCATCCGTGCTCAAAAACAAACTTTTGTTTTTGTTCACTGGACATTTTGACATGCCGAAATTCTCTGGTTGTTATTCTGTGTTGCATGGCAAGAATTGAAAGTCAGTCCTGAATCTCTGTTTGCTTCTCCTTGGCCTGTAGCAGACACGACATTTCTGCATGAGAAAAGCACGGGGGCGCCAGAGGCCCTGATCACAACTCGAAACAGTTAAACATTTGGCGTCTGTCGGTGCAAGTGCGACGAAGAGAGCCCAGTGAAAAAGGGAGCCTGAGGTCCTGGACAAAGACCACGTAACTCCTGCCTTGAGCCGGATGGGAACAAACGAACTGCGGAAGGTTTGAACTGGTGGATCAAGGTACAGACAGAGACAACAAGAGTCTGATGTGCTCAATCTTGGGTAGAGCAGCCACATCTCAGCGTTTGCTTGCTGCAGCGCTAGCTGTTGTTTGGCGTGCAATGTGAAGGAGAAAGCCTCTCACTCGCAGAGGTTTGTGAGCTGCGCGTCGTCGAACGTGGGGACGATGGAGTCGTACTCGTCGAGCTCGAACTGCTCGAGGTTGGCGACGCATGCGCGCACCGAGCTGTTGGTGCAGCGCCCGCCCTGCGCGTGGACGAGACCCGCGAGCTGCAGAGCCACCAGCACGACCGCTGCTGTCTTCATGTCGAAATGATCGGCGATCTCTGAAAAAGATGGAAGCCTGTATGTGTGCTGCAGATACCAGGGATCTCTCACAGTGTTCAACTTGGCCTTGGATTGAACCACACCCTGCTTGAGAAAATAAGGAACACATTGAAATCACACTCTCGTTTTGGCCACGAACACACACTGGAACAGTTTGGAGCCTGCTTTGACGCCGTGTTTGGAGTTTCGCAGGTCTAAAGTGAAGTGAACCATTTGTGATGCATCATGTCAATGGTTCTGGGAGAACACACACCAAAACATTCAGCTCATTTCAATTCGGTGCTGAATTTTTTATGATCCTTTGTGTTTGACTGAAAACCCATAATTTTGGTCGTTGTTTCAGGTTGGACCACGATTTGGTGCGTGGAACAGCCGAGTGAAACGATCTACTGAAACTAGTTCTGTCTCTTTTGTGAGAAATGATGTGGAGTGTACGCGGCCTCTTCAGCAGCTTCCAAACTTGGGCATGAAAAATATCGAGCGAAAAAAACATTCAAAGTAAAAGTCAAGCTGGTTCATCTTGCTCCAATCCAGAATGGATGTTTCTGTCAAGAAATCGTGTCTACAAAACAACAACAATCCCGGTGTGTTTGCCGAAAGATATTTCTCAGCGCAAGAACTGTTGTTTTCTTGCCTCTTTGAAGCTTTCTGACTTCCTCGTGAACTTGCACAATTGAGTGTGTCCTTTGTGCCGACGGCATTCATTACTACCGTGCAATTGTTTGCAGTTTGGTTCTTTTGAAACCACACCAAATTTCCTTTGGCTACACATTTACTGTTCGTTTTCAGTCTGCACTTGTACTTTCCACACTCACTGTTTGAAGACAAACTGCAGGCATGTATTTTACACAAGTTGGCCCGAGAAAACACGGTTGCAAGCCAGCCCTTTTGGTGTATTTTTGAAGTAGAATTGCCAAGAACAACAAAAACAAAAAATAGCTCCATGGAGCTCGCGGTGATTTGAGGAAATTTCAGTTGCACTGATTTGGCTTGCTCTGATTTGGCTCACTCTGATTTGGCTTGCTCTGATTTGGCTCACTCT
>JAAUXT010029281.1_pt1 | contig 69466 bp, 54 predicted proteins | sample 7278171 | NCBI WGS metagenome assembly JAAUXT01 (sample SAMN14350112, study PRJNA611818) | marine sediment metagenome | isolation source: surface marine sediment (1.8m) | place: French Polynesia: Moorea | collected 2018-08
AAAGTCAAACTGGTTATGAGAGAAATGAGGTCAGTGCGACTCTTTTATAGACAGTTGAGCGAAGTGTCGACCTACATATGTGGTTATTACTCATGTCGCTCAGGTCACAGCGTCCGCTGTTCATCGACGCGACTTCACTCATGAGTAGCGTGGTGCGACATGCTCGTCGCACGCCTGTCACGCACGCAGGCACGAAGGTCACTCGTCACTCGTTCGCTGCCGCTCACTCGTACATGACCTTCGTGCCCTTGCGATGCGACGACGCGGTGCGATCTTGCAGTCGCACCACGCTACCTATGGGTGAACCCTGACTTCCAACTTGTCCACAAACGCATTCACGTTACACGTTGTCATTGAAGCGCGAAATTGATTTGGTCAAAATGACCAGTTCGTCTGAAAAGATTCGAGGCTGAGTGAACTTGAACACAACTACCTGCTGTTGTCCTGGTAACCAAAGCGAACTCTCTTGAGCGTTGCGCTGGTCCCAGGAGCGAGAAAAAACTCGTTTGTCTTCAACAAGATCGCTGCAGAAGGGTGTCACCCGATTGCGAAGGATTATCCGAAGTGTTTTCGTCAGTGAGTCGTCACCTTTCGGCCGTAGAATGATCGCACCTGTCCGTGTGTTGCTGTCCAAAACAGAAAGTAACAAGGAAGCGAAAAGGAAGTTTTTCACCAAACGCACTGTGTGAAGAAAGAAAAATTGTGTGCTCAGCAAAATGCCGCGACAAGTTTTGGACAGCGTGTATGTTTAAAAGCAAAAAGTCCATCCCGTATTTGTCTGAGCATGTCATGTGTGTTCCTTTGAGACGTTCGTCAAGAAGGTGCTGTGCACAAGGCTCTTTGTACGAGTAAGAGAACGAAAACGATACTGACGCCAAAAGGGAAGTGTCTACTCAACTCCTGGCTTTGGTAAACGTGACAGGGACTGATTGCTCGAGGTCAAGTTTGGTGCTTCGATTTTCTGTCCTGTTGATTTCAAATTGTACTGTTGCATTTCCTAACAACAGATTTTGTGGTTTCTTTTACCGCTGGCAGGCCAGCCAAGGAAGTGGGAACTCAGTCAGTGTTGCAGCAACGGGATTCTAGGTCCGATTACGTGAGTCCAGGTCCAGCTCTGTGGGTCCAGGTCTGGCTTCAATGGTCAAGGTCTGGTTCTGTGGATTTGGGTCCAGTTACAGGTTCAGTTTCTTGGGTTCAGGTCCAGTTCTGTAGGTCTGGGTCTCGTGGCATCGGGTCTGACATCGAATTGGGGTATCTTTGGGGAAGTTTATTCTTTCGCAAAGAGCACTTTTCCCAAGCCCCTTGCAAAGCAGGTCTGTCATTGGTATCAATTGAGGAACGTTGTCTCAAGAGAGCAAAATAATCACCAACTGGTGGTGTCACGTTGTCGTTTCACGTTTGATCAACACGAGGTGTTCCAAGCCTGACCCAGTTGCATCAGGTCTGGATCAGGATCTGAGTCTGGTCAGGTCTGCAAGTCTGTGCCAATTTGGGTCCAGTTCAACAACTGTTCCTGCTCTAATGACAGTGTCCGTCCCAACGGGATACGAACTGAAAAATTGGCATTGTGACCGACTTATTTTCATTTTGCAGTGTTGCTTGGAAAGTTGAAGGTCGAAAGCCTGGCAAAATTTTGCAGAAGAAATACCATCAGCTGAGAAGTGTGACCTCAAGTGATGAACATCATTGTGACTTGAATGGTTTGACAGTTCTGCACTTTTGGTTGCCTTGACTTGTGCCTTACAACAGGTAATCAAGTGATGCGTGGAGATTATTCAAATCCTCGCCTTCAGCTCGGATTGAATGATCTCCTAGCCTCCCTTGATCACCTATACCATAATCGAACGTGGCCTCACTGCCTCCACTTCAGGTTTTGCTGACTCGTCGCAAATATATGCGCTCAGTTTTCGCTCTCTCAAAGGGTGAAGACACATCAAACGAACAGCGGTTGACACCGAGGAAGAAATATTTCAGGTAGATGACGGTGCGAAAACTGTGAAACAGTGCTCAGGGCACTGAACTACAAAGTTGCCTTGCAGAACAGACAAGTGTTTGTGGTGTGACGTGCTCAAAAGAAATTTCGCTATTTTTGTCTTCCCCAATGTCATGGTTCCAAGAAGTCTTGTTTTCGGTACCAACTCCCACGAGGGTGAGGTCAAGCCAAAGCCAAGGGGCAACTGACGAAACCATGATTATCTGGACAGTCTGACTTTGGTTGACCTGAATACATTTTGTCTTGTCATCCCTCAGGCTATGATTGTGATGATATTTTATAACTGGTTTTGACACCTGTAGTTATCTTGACATTTCACTGTTACAAGGAGGTGCAGTGGATCTCAAATGGTATCCAGCTGAAGACCAACTCAATAACATTATTTTCAATGTTTCATTGTTTGTCTTCCTTTCAGTCAAGATAGCCTTGACCTTGTTTATCTTGTTCCTTCAGGTTACGACTGATGTTGGTTGCAGTTTGGTCAGTCAAGACAATCTATGCTGTGGCAACAAACGAACAGCACCCGCTTCTTACAGCAACAACAACCAACCACCACTGCAATTCAGACCAAGGGTTTGTCCGCCAGCTGAATCTCAGCCGTTAATCTCCAGCATCCTGATTTTATTTCTATTTTAGTGCTTCAAAATTCACAACAGAAAGCACTGACACTTTTTGTTCCCCAGCTTCACGTTTTCCGCAGGAGCAACAGCGTGAATCAAGAAGGGTGAGGGTGTGCTTGTTTTGGAGTTGTCACCCGGGAAGCTTTGTTCGTTCTCAACCAAATCGGGGACACGATTTGTCGCATCCGCCTCTTGACTTGATGATGCCAATGTTTCTGAAGATTGAATCACAGCCCATGTTGTTGAAGAAAGGCCATAATCTAACTGCGTGATACCTCACAACATTGCGCACAAGTGAGGACACCCGAGGCTTGAACACAAGAATGGACGACAGCAAAGGCCATGCTTCTGTCTGCTACAAGAAAGTAGCTGCAAGTGTCCAGAGTAGCTGAGAGTAAAGCTGGAGTCCCGAATTCTTGAGACACAGAGAAGGGGCTCATCCGCTGTGCTTGAGACCTGAACTTGCGACTCACCACAGACTTTGCGTAGCTGACATGAAAAGGACTGACACGCAGATTTCACTCACAGAGTATTGTGAGAAGCTCATCCACATTCAAAATTCATCAGACACAAGTTTTTTTTCGGACAAAGAAAGCAATACTGAGCTCTGTACTGCTCCACTGTCAGGTGACACGCAGAGTGTGTCCAGGATTGGTTGATCTTGAACATTGCAGACTCTATTTCGCTTCGCTGAAGCACACAAACTCACCACCAACCAGGGCACTATCATATTTTCCTGTCAATCTGTCACGTGTTTGTTTCGTTGAACAAATACACCAGAAGAAAGACAAGTGTTTCCCCATGGGAGGAGAATCCAGGAAAAAGGAAAATATATGGTTGCCTGGCAGTTACCCTGAGAGAAGAGACGTGTCACCTCAACTGGCCTGCCAAACTTGTAAACGACAAAGTGGGAAGGTACGCGAAGAAACCGAAAAAGGTGCGGCGCACTTTCATGGACTGTGTGTTTGCTTGAACTAACTTTGGTGGCAAATTTCCAAAACGTGCCGCACAGGCAGGAGTGTCCACATATCGAACACACCGCGGAAGACACGATCAAAATTTCACAATTCTTCCCCTGCGGAAATGAAAATAACGCCCCGTCTGTGCCATTCTCTTTGTTCTTTATGTGAGATTCCTTTTAAGTAATTCTACTATTAGCCCCATATCAAAACATTTAACACAAAAAACTTAAACTTTAACATCAGTACACTTAATATGAAGTAGTCAAGTTCAAAACAGTGAATATAAAATCATAGATTACTTGATAATCTACTATTAGATCAAGAACTCAGACAATGGTATAGCAGGGGCCTTATGTATGGTAAACAATGGGAGCTAGGAGATAATCACCTCCTTGCCAATGCTTGGAGGTGATCATCTCCTCGCTCCCATTGTTCACCTCTGACGTAAAATTCGGGGCCGGAGAGCGGACCAAGGAGAACAGCCGACCTCCAAGAAGTTTACTCAATTCGAATAGCAAAATGAACAAATTATGCACAAAACAAAACGGGAAGTTCGTGAAAGTTATATTTTGGTTTGGGCCGCTCAAGTCTTCTCTGAACCCGCCTCTGTGATGTGTCAAAGGGAACACGAAGCAGATTACACCGACTGAACTGTGTTCAAATTGAAATTCATCTGACAAATCCGAGCTTACTTTTTCTGCATTGTCTGTCTTCTTGAAGAAAAGTTTCTCTGTGAAAGCAAACGAAACTTCAGACTTTTCGTGTGGTGCGACTGGAAAATAACTTGCTGAGGATAGGTTTGCTCTCCCTGACTTCTCTCTCTAATTATCTGATATTACACCATCCTTGTGCTGACCTTTACAGTCAGACACCGGATCTTGACAAAACCAGCACAACACCTCTCTCGGTGAGTAAATCAATCGCTGCTAGTGTCCATCTTTGACCTATGCTGCGCTAATTGAGAGAAGGTATCAAGGCAACCAATGCTACTCAACCCTGACATTAACTGTTGCAACAGTTACCTTGAAAAACACAGTTCTACCCCGGGATTATAATAGAAAGCCACGGCAGGCCCCAGATGGTGCACTTCTCTTTGCGTTTGATAAACGGTGGGTTCGTAGCCTGTGGGTCACAGAACCTTATTCACGGGCATCCAGGTACACTGTGCGTATTTTGCAGTCCCTGGCTTTCAGCTGCTACCAAGGCAACTGAGTCTCTTCAAGAGAGTGACGCGTTCGGAGTCTTCGGGCAATGACACTCGGACGAGTACACGTGTGTGAAGGTTCATTCATCGTGTGCGATCGTATTGTTTCTACGATCCCACTCACACTGTTCGAGCATACTCGAATCTTGACAAAGTTTGCCTTTACGCTGTGACTACATCTACAGTTTCCTTCGTGTCTTTTTCGGCAACAGCGCTATTGAAGAACACACTTGTTCTCTGACACTTTTGTGATCAGAGCAGGGCACGAGGGACACACAAGCAGTTCTTGCAGAGCAAAACAGGAGCCAATGCTTCTCAGCACTTGATTCTTGCTGCAAACTTATGCCATCATTTTCGAAACCTGCTCAAGTCTTGTTGCTCATTTTGTTGCTGTGTCGGGTTTTGTTGATGGGTCGGAAAGACACCGACATCGGATTGTTGTCGTATTCTAGGAGAGTACTAGAGACGAAGTTGTGTGGCTTCGCTTCAGTATGATGTAACTGGAGTTTTCCTTGTTGTAGATTTATGAGTTGCAGGTCAAGTTCCCTCAGCCCGGTATAAATAACCTGACGTTTCGCCTCGCTTACCCCCTTTTCAATCTGACTTGGACTTTCACCTGTTTTACTGGTGCATGCAAAAATATTTCGTCCGGTCTTTGTCTCTGGACTTCTCGCAGCAAGTGATAACAACCTACGATTGTTTCCCTTTTCGCTCTTTTGTTCAACAACTTCCCCTGTCTCGTCATCAAGACCCAAGTCCTCAGCTGTGTCAGGTTGTGTCACTGGAAGCCTGCTCCGGTGTGAAGAGAAGCCTGCGCACCATTCGTGCAAATCCGCCATCACTGGTCCTGTTCTGATGGACGTGGCCTTTCAGTCCAACCAATCTGGCTGACGCCCCTGCAGTGGAGAGTGAGTGTCTTGAGTATAAAGCTGCCACCCAGGTTGCGGAAAGATGAAGAGAACAGTGAAAGGGGATGCAGTTGAAAGGATCACAGGTTCCTACTTGTGTGCACTGCCATCAAATACCACAACTCTTTCAATGAGTTTCGTGTTTCATGCACTGACTTGTTTGTTGCGGTGACAAAAGTTGAGGGCCAGAGTTGCACAACAGAGTGGACAGGAGGACACAGCCGAACGTGCACTTTTGATGTGGATCACCACTGACAGTCGTGGGACCAACGACGATGTGGTTCTCAGAGAAGTTCGAGTGTGATTGATGGTTTTGGAGTTTCACAGATTTTACGGATTTCTGCTAAAATTCTTCAACTGTCAACAGCAAGTTGATGAGAGATAGAGGAGGAACTTCTGGCAAGGTTCGTGAAAGCTGTGGAATGACAGAAAACCACTCCAGTAGATAGTCGAGGCATCGCGACTGTGGTATGTTCTGCTTCTGTGCACATTTGATGTGTTATGAGTACTCACCGGCGCAATAGCACAAGTTTCGCTCCGTAATTTGCGTTGTGCACTTGCTTTTGAGTTTGTGTGAGTTTTCACTGGAGAACCCGAGAACAGTTTCTTGGCCAAGAGAGAAGCATTTGTCTTGTTGGTGATGCTGGGAGTGATGTTCTTTGAAGCTTCAGACCTGGCGAGCAATTGGCGTGTGTTCTCGTCTGTTGGGGTCGTCAGCTGCCTGACCCCGTAATATTCCTAACGTCTTCAGGACGAACTCTCCGAACACTTTCCCGCATGAACCCGTCTGCAACATGCAACATTCTGCACTCGTTCGGGGAGTCTTGTTTCAGGCCCAGGCGTCCAGAAAAGTGAAGCAAAGCAACATGTCACAGGGCTCCGCCTCAAAAACAGACTTTCTGCAAGAAGCAGTTGTTTTCAAAGTCTTTGCGTGAAGCTTCAGGTTCTCACACGGCTGAATTGGAAAACGATCTTCAATGAAAGAATACAGGGGGCCGGAAGGCTGTCAAAATCAATACACAGCCAACACCAAAAAAGTCTTCTCATAAAAAAGATGAGAAAATAACGCTCCAGCTGGGATTTAGACAGATTTATACAATACGTCAATCACCAACTGCACAACACTGCTGAAAGGTTTGATGGAAAATGAGCTCAATTTATTTACCCCATCACTTGAGTTTCCTGCCCAGGGCGACTTTCAGTGCTTGTTGTGGTGTGAATGGATTGAATATGGAGCACGAGGGCTTCGATAAGAGGATCTGCTGCGAGGAGCCACTGATAGTCCGTGCCTACCAATAATATTTCCAAATGTTTTCAAAATATTGATATGTTGTGAAAGGCATGGATGTGAAATCAACTCAAAAATTATATTCCTCGACGCGACGTATCGACCAAAAACTTCCCAGAAAGAAATTACAGGCCTTGTTGCCGCTTTGAGATAGTTTGCTTCTTAGACCCTTGTAGGTTGCGAAGGATGTTGTACGAGAAATAGTCTCTGAGAAAAATTTGTAGCACGTGCTCTTTTTTACATGTCATTTATTGTGGATGTACCTTTCCATTCACAGACTTTGCAGAAGAAGCGCCGCTTGTTCTGGATGCGGCAGCGAGGTCTCCGCGACTTCCGTGGAGCTGTGCGCGCCGTCCACACCGCACGTCCGATCTGCCGACCAACGCTCCGCTCATCTTGCTCGGCCGAGGTCAGTTCCGTCCTGGACCTCAAGTTTTTTTTTTCTCTTCTTCAAGGTTCCTTCAAAAAAATATTTGTCTTTGGTGACAAAGCAGCTTCGTTGACGCCCCAACATCAGGAGATTTTGTTTGCTGCGTGATTCTGCGCCTTTATTTTGAAAACCTCAAACCCTGCGCCGAATGTGGTTTCACAAATGCATGTTCAGTTGTTTGTTTGTTTGTTTCACCTTCTTATTCTGCCTTCACAGCGTTTGTGCCGGAGAGAGCAATCTCTTTGTGACTTCAGAATTGTAAGATTCTATCTGCGCGACCAAACAACTGAAACACGACCAGTTTGTTCGGGCTCAGCTTATCGCGCCGTTGCGATGTAGATTGGACGTTATCTCGGCAGGACCAGGCAAAGATTTGCTGTGTCACTTCAGTTACGCGGCAATTTACGTGAACAGCTCCACTCCGATTCCCTCAGCGCTCCGGACGATTCTCTGAACCTGATTCATGAATGAACTTTTTCGTTGTTGAGCCTTCTTCATTTGTCCCACATCAATTGAAAATTGTGCTCGCACTGGATGGAGAACGATTTTGCAAAAGGGTTGGTCTCCAACTTCTTTTGTTGCCTTGACAACGATTTGTTTCGAATTTCCCCATAACTTCTTGAATCATCTGGAATTGAAGCACGGCAATACCAAAATACATTTTTGAGTCCCTCAGTTTCAGACAACTTGCCACCCTTGTCGCCAGATTTTTTTTATCAGCAACGAAGATGGTGCCCTGAACTGAAAACGTGAACCAGACACCAGGTTTTGCTATTTGGATTCGAGTGTTGCAATCTTGAACAATTTTGCTGGGGAAACTACGTTCCTTTGTCTCTTCTTCTTCAAAGCGGACTCCGTACAAAATCGACAGACACTGAAAAGCGACTTGCCGGCCCACCTGGAGGACAGGTCTTCGGTTGTGCCTGGCTGAACACTCTTAACCCAGCGCAACGCCGTGTCTTGTAAGAATGCTGAGAACAAGATAGCTGGAGGCGCCCTGCGGCGGTGCAGGGAGCAGATTAACTGAGAAGAATACAGGTGATAGAAACAAATGGTCGGGTGGCAACGGACTGGCAGACTACATTGCGGCACTATGTAGCATCTCATTGTTATCTTATTAGCCCCCTGGATGGTAATGCCTCTGTTAAGCTGCTGCACGTATGATAGAAGAAGGTAGGGACAGGTCGGGGTGTAACTCAGGTCGGGTACTGACAAGTTCTGTCTCACGGACAGTACCCAGAAGGCGAGCAGGCCCCACCTTTCCACCCATCTGTTGGCAACACAACGGGTAATAGAATTGCTTTGTTTTCACCCTCTTGCATAAACACTGACTCGATTGTCTTGCAGGGGAACACATGTAAGGCTTCTTCGGTCACCCACAGTGCTTGAAATTTAACGGGTGTTGAGAAGTAAAATATGGTGGTGACCTTCATAACAATCTGCTTCTCCCACCATGAACCACAGAACATATCGTGACGGGATAATGAAGACAATGGTGGAAGTATGCAAGTTATTTCTATTTGTACAGAAACCTTCCATTTCACTACGGTTTCCTGTGGTTCTCACAGGTCCAGTTCCTCCCTGGAGATTTGTTTTACCGAGAGGCCTTCACAGAACAACGTCTTGTGTTTTTGAGGAAATTATTATTTTCAGTTCGCACAGAAAGAAAGACTCGCACACGCTCAAAGCTCGTACGACTTGAAAACGTGTGCTTGCTCTTTTCCGACGCAAAGGTAAACAGTGCGTGGGCTTGTTGGAAGCAACCACAACTCTCACAGGTGTATTGCCATGTGTTTTTGAGGCAACAGAAGAGTCTGGACATGACGTCCTGTCCAGTACCACGAACCCTCACCACTGTTCGTTTGGATTCAGGAAAACTCACCGAGTGCACTCACTTGCAGCGCGTCTGCCTTTGAAAGAAGAAAAACATGGGGTATTTCATGGAAGCTATAAATCTGGGAAATACGATTTGGACTGTTCGCTGCAGGATCGCTGCGATGAGCTTCGCTGTGCTGAGAGGCCGAATCAACCCGGCTTCATAGTCCTACCACCCTTAACCACTTTCAACACGCCATCTCAGGTGAAGAATCTGTTACGCACCCACAGGTTCCTTCCGAGAGATGCGGTACGTCGTTGGTCTTCGTTGTGAATTGACGAATGTTTTCCTCTCGGACCGAGCATCTGAATCTGGATATGAATCTTCCTTGTGGGTTCCTTCTGACATTGTTTCCAAATCAAAGACATGTGTTTACTCTGACCTGAACCATGTGAACGAGGTTCATTGACTTTTGGGTCAATGAGACGATCAGTCCCTTGATCACGTCTTCACGTCACGTCTTGTGGATCGACACTCCGTCACACAGTTCGGGCTGGTTTGAGGTCACCCAACCAGATCCCAAACCTCGGAAAGTGTTTCAACGGATCCGAGATGGGGTGTTTATCTCAAGGCCGTTGTGAAGAACATCCTTTTGATCACAGGCAGTGTGTCGGCTTTACTGCTCGTAAATGCTCAATTAGCCGTGGTGTTTTCCTGCACAATCACTCTGTGTTGCACAGGTGCAGTGGCTTGAGACAGAAACGATTCATTCAACTGTCCCTGCCATGGTGTTTTGTTTTGGTTCAGATTTTTCTTGCACGATCCAAACCAAATATTTGCACCCTGCACTCGGTCTTTCATGGAGCCTTGATTGCAAATGAGCGTGAACAGGAAGCTACTATTTTTGGGCATCAAATCAAAGCCGCGAAGGAGCAGAGCTGTCCAGACGGGTGACTTCAACTGGTGGTACGAATGAGCCTGTGGCTTCTTTTCTTGTTCGGCAAAGCTAGTTCACGTTCAGAAGCGAATCCACAGTTTTCCTCCTCAAAGTCGTTGATCTTTGATCTGTACCTCACGCATTTCACGCTGGTCCTGGAATCTTTGCCTGAACAACTCTGCCAGAAGAGGGATGTCAGTTCCGTGTGAAACTAAAGCCTGAAATCGCTGATGTCGCACGAAGTCAAAACTCAGCCAAGATTACCCGAGAGACTGAGCTGGTCGTCATTGTTCATACTGACACAAAGTCAAACAACAGTGTGAGTCTGATTCAAGGTCCTCTATGTTTCTGCCTTGAACTTTCAAAAGGCAAGGCAGACATAAACACTGGCAAGATGATGGCTGAAGGCTACAACTTTAGTTACTTAACACGAAAAAACGTCTGTTCATAGGTCGGTAATACTCAGGGCTTCACTGCAGCCGGATCTTTAGTCGTAACTGTACCGCTCTACCTTCAAATGAGTAATAAAAGTGGGAGAGGAAGCACGAGCCCATCATCCACACATATCCGCGGCGCTTGAGGTGCAGCCAACTACAACTAATTGTGACTAACGGGATTTGATGAAATCTTTTTAAAAGAGATCTTTCAGGATGATGCTTTCCGGAGCCAAGAAGACTATAGCTGATCTGGATTAGCCTGGGATATGTGGTGGATGGAGGAGGCATGGATCTACCCGTCCCGTCGGTGATAGGGCAAACGAAGGAGAAAGCATCTCACACCACAATCAAAGAAAACCAACGCCCCTCCACATTGAGGTCCTCGATGTTCCTCTACCTCTGGCTGTGGGATTTCCTGGTGATTTGGAACCGACTGATGGCCGATGCGGTTGCCCATCAGAAGCGAGATCTTACCTGGGTGTACATTTATCTGGATTACAAGTCACTCAAAAAGAAAACAGCCAAGCCAATCGACCGAGGACGAGCGGATGAAAGTACGACGGCGAAGAAACGGGTGCATTTCAGTGACGAAGTGAGCACTGTGCCGAAGGAGATCTACGTTTCAGGTGAGCAAAGCCAGGCTCCTCTGTCGGTGGTCGTCTCGTGTTCATGTAAAAATACAGTCACTCCCATGCGAATATCCACAGCGAAGAATTTCCCAACTTTTAGGATTGTCTTTGGCACGCAGGTCTCCAGTCCCTATCGTGTTGATGTCCCCTGTTGGCCAGATTGTGCGCACAAATCTCAACCTTTGCGAGCTCCATGCCAGTTTCTCTCAAGTATTCACTCGCGATTCTTTGTGCGAACGGGTGAACAGGGTACTCTGGAAGAAAGTTTCAGGTCTGCATTTCTGCCACAGAACACACGATAGATTGACTGCGTGGCGTGTACAGACACATTGTACGTGATCTGTGATCAAGTTTCTACTCGGATTCTTGACATCGCTTCACAGGTTCTAACTGGATTGCCAGTGAAACAGAACGTTCTCCCGCAGACGAGGTCAGAGTCACAAGTAAGAGAACAGTGTGCAGATGAAATCGTGAATGTTTTTACCCCACAATTTTCGGCTTTGGTTTTACACAAAGGCGTGTGTTTTGAAAGGTAACCACGAAGACAGATCTTAAACAGAAGGAGCTGGCGTGTTGGCAGACGGGAGCCTCGTTCGCTTTGAGCGGAGCAGGCTGCGGGCCGTGAGGAGCTGGGGCGAAGACCCGGAGAGCCCGCAGTGCGGCACACACCGCCGAGCCCAATATTCCGCTTCACGGATGAGCCTCGGCGTGATGCATTTTTGACCTGGAGGAAGCACGGCCTCGTGTGTGAAGAGTGGTTTCTGCAGTGAAATTTATTCATTTGTTCACGGTTGGATTCCCGATCTTCTGCTGGAGTTTACATCACCCTTGTCTGCTGCTGGGAACTGACAGATTATCTTTGATGATTTACACATCAGCACATTCTCAGACAGAAACACATCAGGTTCAGCTCTGTTTCATCCATATCCTTCCCGAGCGGAGGGGTTTGAATTTGTCAATTATTCCTTGACCTCTGTGTTACATCTCCAGAAGGAGGACAAAGCAGGAACAGGAAATCCACGCTCCCGAGACAAAAGGTCTGTGCCTCCCATCTCCCAGTCTTCGATGTCATCCGTACGGATTGCATGTTCGAGGCTTGAGAAGAATCTGACTTGGTTCGAACTGTTGATTGCTCTTTATTTCCGCAGCCAAGGACGATGATCTACAGCACGGTGCGGTTTTGTGTCTCGATTTCCGTAGTACAAACGACTTTAACGACCAGTTCTGCTATCTCACACGTACAGAACTTTATTGCCAACAACTTGCCAACATGTCTAACACTTTGCCAACATTTTCAAACATTTTGCCAATCAACAATAATTTTCTAAACACATAAAAAAATGTCAAAACCTTTCTTACTTTTTCAATATTAGGCTCAATCTGATTTTCTTGACCTTCACTTTTGCCGCTTTTTTGTCGAGTTTTTTCAGAACATCACACAGTCCACCACACTTTCCATCCTCATCGCTGACACAACAACCTTTCTTGTGAATTTGATCACCAAATTTAGACTCACTGACTTTGTACATGACCTTGTCAGATGGACAAATCTCGTAGTTGTCAATGTTGAAAGGCTTCGGTTTGGGCACAGACTTTTGCTCTGACACCTTTTGTTTCTTGAGAGTGGTTGACATGTCTGACTCCTTTTCTACAACAGTCTTACAAGCTGCATCAAGAAGGCTTGAAGAAGGTCTCTTGTACAGTCTGACAGCATCAGACTTATGACCTGTCACCTCCTTTATGAGTTGTTCATTAACTCCTTTCCTAAACATTCGCGTCGCAGTCGACACACGCAACGAGTGATTTGTGAAGCGACCTTCTATTCCTGCATCTTTCATCATGTTTGAGACCACTTTCTTCAGACTGTTCACACCGACAGGCTTGTCTGTGAACCAGCATTTTGGTGTGCAATGACCATTGGACAAACTGTACTTGTACAACACTGAACACTTTGCGTTTGACGGCAATAGCACAACATATTTCTCGTACAACCTTACCAAATCTCTGTCGCTGTTGACAGAATTCCCATACACATTGACAGTTTTTGGCTTGTGTTTCTGACCTGCCAACCCACTCTGATTAGTCTTACTCTTTGTGTCTTCAGTATAAGACAAGTATTTCACACCTTTCTCATCGGTCAAGACACTTATTTGGGGGTTGAAACCTGGACATCTGAGACAGCGATGCTCGTCGCCTCCACGAAGTGCGAAGGAAAGGCTGATCAGATAGAGCATGGTGCACCGTAACTGGTCTGGATTCTGCTTGCCCAACACGTCTGACTTCCACAAAACCTCCTCTTGATCAAAAGAAATAGGTTCAGAAACCATTGACAATGCCAATCTCTCACCAGCCCTCTTTTTCATGAGGTTATCGATAGTGAATTTGAGCCTCACAAAGTCTGGATCATCAACGAGTTTCCAAAATATACCCTTCTTTTCAAGGTAGAATTGGATGCACAAAACCAAATCATACAACGTGTTCCCAGAAATCCAACCCGTCCTTCCTCCTCACTTCGTTCACAAATTGACAAAGTGTCTTGCACAGGTGTTCTTTGCAAAGACTAGGATCATTGATACTACACCACAAAATTTCAGATGGACAGGCAGGGTTGACCATTCTCGCCTTCCTCCAATCTCTGAACATTTCGATTGCCCATGAAATTTTTCAATCAGTGTTTTGAGCAAACTGTTTGCCACTTAGCTTGTCTAATTCTTCTGAAGACGACGATGGCTTGAACCTCAACTGGGTTGTGGATGAAACTTCTCCCTCACAGAAGACTTTGTTGCTGTTTTCTTTCTTCTTAAGCACGAACCCTGCAGTGCTGCTAGCGCTCTCAGTCATGATGACGTCCACCAGTTTGAAGTAGAAGTCACTAAAGAAAAAGAGGTGACATAAATTTTTGACCAAGACCAAATTCACACATCATGTCTGTCAGACACACAGAAACAACCAAAAAAAATTCACTTACATTCTGTTCTTCTCTGTTGGTTTTGACACCATTGAAGTTGGAACTTGTCTTGGATGTTTCGGCATGGGTAGAAAGCCAGGTTTCACAATGCGACGCAAGTGGCCTTCTGCATCGACAAATCGACCCCACTAAACAAAAAAGTAACATAACTAACCCAACCAAACAAAACACAAAACTTCCTCAACAGACCAGACAACAATTTCAGAAAGTTTGATGCCAAACAAAAAATTCAAACTTACCTAAATCCAGCTCCAAAATCCTCTGGTTGAAACATTTTGTCAAGCGCAGAAACGTTCAACTTGGAATCCACCACTGCATCTTCGTCATCAGTCAAACACACGAACTCAGGAAAAACTACTTCTTCAATCTCATTCTCCATTCTTTAACTAAAAAGAATGCAAACCAAACAAACTAAACTCATCAAATTGACTGTCAATTTCATACCACACGTCTCAAAAGTTGACAAAAGACATCCTCTTGACACAAGACCACACTGCGTTGTAGAAATAGTAAGTGCACAGTGATGACTTTCCTTGACTCCTGAATGCTCTCAATTTTTGACATGTGCACTCAAGTTTGCATGTCGACAGGAACATTCTCGACTAACGTCTTGAATGCTCAGCTATTGACATGCAAACTTTCGTGAACATGCAAAAATCTCGAGCATTCCGATAGTCATCACGAACTGTCGCTCACAGTGCGCTATCCCTGTCGTGAGAGACAGGGAACGCCTGAGCGTCCGTACACATGTCCTACTTCAGACACGACGTGTGGTCAGGGGAAATTGAGCTGAGTTGGTCCCATCGAATGATTCTTCATAAAATCAGGAACACCCGGGGACTCAAGTGGATCTCTCTTCTCAAATGGAGAAAGTCTTGGTTGTTGGAACAGAATAAAAAATTGCTCGAAGAAGAACTGTACGAGGGTCGCCCCATCTCAAAATAACGTCCACGTCACATTGGAGAATGACAGCCCGCTCCTTTCACTTCTCTGCTCCCTTACAAGGATATCGCCCACCTCGTAGGACCAGCAGAAGATGTCCAGATCCTTGGGCAGTTGATTTTTCGGCATCGGCACTTGCTTCGGCTGGTGGCGGTGATAGCAGCAGCACATAGTGCATTGCAACCTGAAGGAATTGGGTCCACTGAGCAACAAGACCATGTGGTTTGCCCATGGAGGGAAAAGCCTCAGGACATTTCGGTTTTCCAAATGTCTCAGAGTGAAGGTCCAAGTATGCCATCCTTTGATACACCCAATTCCACGTGAGAGACAGTCAAGTTGCATTCAAGTTAAACATGAGTACGAGATACTGCCTTTGCACAAACAGAGAGTCTTCGGCTTGAGTCTTTGAGGTGTGTCTGGGATTCCAAGCACATTCTTTTGGAACTGCGACAGAACAAAATATCATGCTTTGCTTTGTTTGCCTCAGCAACAGTTGCATAAATAACATCAGCAATCCCCCTGAGCGTCAAAGACAGAGCTCAGGGTCAAAATGGGAAACTGCAAGGTCAATGTCTTTGGCCCACCACAGATGGAGGCCCCAAGAGGCTTGGTGGCTAATGCACACTCTCTTTGAAAATCCAAGCTCTGCATCAGCCCGTTTTCTTCCACATTGACCAAACCGGAAGACTCATTTTGTGTCTGCGGCCCTCAAAGGGGCAATTGCGTGCTGTTTTTGTCCTGCAGAAGTGAATTGTAGTGCCTGTGCCTTGTGCTGGAACACACATCTGGTTCTTTTGGCAGTCCGCAGGGCAAAAACCACCACACAAACACACGCACTTGTGTGTACGCACTTGCGCACACGCAGTCACAAGAGACAAATGTCACGTTTGGTTCCAGTCTCCTTTTCCCACCAAAGGATGGGGAAATACTGTATTCGGAGGAAATTTCCTTTCTTCTACGAGGCAAGATCGAATAGTTGTGACAAAGTACATGTCTGCAAGACGCCTGTCGATGAATTTTGGTTTCCTGAAGTGGGTTGACAGATGAAGTGTATGACCTTGTGTGACCCAAATTTGGTTGACATTGAGAGTGTCCTTGAGGTACAAAATGTCCGCTTTGTGTTGATTCATCGACCGGTCAAGGAATGCGCTTTGGACTCTGTTTTCTGCTGTCAGTCCTCATGCTGTTGGGCATCATGGAGACAAGCAAGTACTACCAGAGGGTGCAGATACAATTTATGACCCATCTGGGCATGAAAGGCACTGCTGTTCACCATTTCCTGATGTATGCTCATGGTCTCTTGTCATTCTCAAAGTGCACAGTTTATCGCTGGATGAAGTGCTTCCAGAATGGTCACACTGACTGTAGGGACACACCCAGATCTGGTCACCCGATGAAACTGATGCCCACCAAGCCTGGCCAAATATGTCTGCTGCTGAATGGAGACCACACACTCTCAATCCGGAGGTTGTCCACTCTCATGAACTTGGGTTTTGGAACTGTTCAGAAAGGTTTGAGAAAGTGCTTGGAGCTGCGCAAGAGGCCTTCCTGTTGGGTGCCACATGATCTCACCCTGGTTCAGTGACAGAGAAGGGTCAACATCTGTAACCAGCTGCTACACCTGCAGACCAGAAATCATGATCTGACCAACCAAATCATGACTGGGGATGAGTCCTGGATCCTCAGTTATGACCCTGCAACAAAGCAGGTGACAGCTTCATGGTTGCACAAGAATGAGCACCGACCTCTGAAACCATGACCCAACCTGCACGTGACCCACCTGATGCTTGTCTGCTTCTTTGATGCCCGCAGAATTGTCCACTGTGAATATGTGGCAAGGGGTTTGGGTGTGGGCACAGCTGTGTACCTCCAAATCATGTACAACTTGCATCATTCCTTGCACAGGTGCCGCCCAAACATGTGGATGACAGGCAGATGGTACCTTCAGCATGACGGCACCCCAGCGCACCATGCCAACTTGGTCATCAACTACCCCCATCAGAACCACACCCAAGTACTGCCACACCCAGTGTACTCACCCGATGTTGTGCCTGCAGATTACTGGCTGTTCAGTAGGGTCAAAAAGCACCTGAAAGGATGCCAGTTTACTGACATCCACGAGTTGTGCTGCCAAGTTGATGCAGTCCTCAACACCATCCCTCTGGTTGAGTTCCAGCATGCCATGAGCAGCTTGATTCCTTGATGGAGAAAGGTTGTTGCCACTGCAGGAGACTATTTTGAGTAACATTTGGATCCTAACCTCATGATCAGATGGAAAAGGAACAATTTCCGGACTAGCCAATGTGTGTACTGACCATGTACTTTGTCATCGAAGTAGCCATATACTCAAGTACTTTTCTCTTTGAGTGCAATGGAAGAAACTGACAAATTGTTTATTAACAAGGACATTAATAAAGTTCATTATGGCATCATTAAAAAGTTTGTTGATCTATTAGATCATCGGCAAAAACGCCCTTTGACACAAGTATTCGATCTTGCCTCGTACACCTGACAGAACGTACGATTTGTGCGTAATCATAATTTGGGAGTTTCAGCGAACACGTCCGGTGCTCTTCATGTGGCGTGGTTCGAGCAATGAAATGTCGGTGTCGTTTGCATTTGATAAAAATCGGTGATTTTTTACAACTACCAACTGCGACTCGTGTGAAACTGAAAATAAATGCCGATTTAGCACTTGAGCGATATTTGAAGGGCGCTTCTCATCAATTACTCGACGAAAACTGTTCAACTATTGCACTTGTACTATGTGACAGACATTTAACTCATCCTCACACACTATTCTGGGTGGAACTCACCCCTCAACAGGGATTCGTTCCATCCAGAGTAGTGCGTTCGGATTCGTTCAATATCTGTTACCAAACGGATCGTCAGGGCAGGTGTTGGGAACAAGTCGCGTCAGATGACAAGAGACCTGCTGGTTCAGAACCTGCACGCACAATCTCAGAAGAGGAACCCAAGCACAGAATCTGAACGGCTCTACCATCCAGTGTGCTGTTTCTACTTGATTTCGCGACGAGCTTGTGCAACAAAAAACAGCTTCCGTGGTGAAAAGTATGCTAATTTCCTCGCACAGATCCTTTTTATCAAAAGTCATTCAGATGATATCCATTCGAACTTTTGACCCGCGCCAATGAATTCACCGCAAAGAAAACAAAGCAGGCCCCGTTTTCATGGAAAGCTTCTTCTTTTTTTGCAGGAAGATATCTTTGCAGTGTGTGAATAATTACTCCACGTTGTTCGGGTAATGGACATTTTTAATTTTCGTGCCGAAAGAATGATGGATCTTCCCAAATATCTCCGGCCCAAAGTCGTAAGGAAGCCTGTTTCAGATCAGAACCCTGAGACTCACTAAAATTCCACACCACTTTCTAATTGGCAACAACGCTTTTCAAGTGCTTTTCCTTGAAGTTGCAACTAAATTATGCTCAACAGTTGAAGGTGAGCGAAAGAACGACAAAAAGACAAAAGTCAGGAGTCGAAAAAAAAAAGATTTTTGATGCGGAGTCCGCTTGTGTTGCATGAGGTCGAGCTGAGGCTGCTGCCTGGTTCCTTCATGTCAGCCAAACGTCCTATGAAACTGAATTGGCGGAAGACGCTTCCTCTGATCCCGTAATGACGCGCTTTCCTTGCATGATAGTTTTGCGGACGTTGGGCACTCCATGCTGAAGTCCAATCGTTCTTGAATGCACTGCAAAAACAACTGCAAAGTACCCGTACACCACGTGTTCCTGCAACAATCTGACGTTGTTTTTGTCTGTGCAATCAGGGGTCCGTAATTACTTCCGCCGGAGCATTTTTGTGCACCAGCTGCAGTTGGTTCTTGATGTCGGTGGCCGTCAGAACCAGGTCGATCCTGGTGTCTTTCCGCTGCTTTTGCCGCCGCCGACCGCATCCACTTCCTGTTCCAACGCCTGGGAACAAGACGCAGCCTCAACACTGACGTGACTGAATGAACTCATTCTTGTTGCCAGGAGACTCTTCAAAACCCTGACCTTTCTTTGTTGAACAAACCATTAGCTAGGTAGTAAATCGTGAGTAATACGGGCCTGAGAATCTGACATTGAAGGTATTATTGTTGTGTTTGATCTTTCTCCTGATAGCAGAGAAATGTGCAAGTATTAGCCACATACTTGTGCATCAATGTTCCCTGACGTAAAGAAGGTAATCCTTTTGTACTTCTGAGCTGAGAATGTCAACTATATGACTAGACGGCACGTGACTGCGTAAATATCAAGCGAAGCAGCGCAGGTTGTTGAGACTAACAATCATCTGTTTGTGGTGAATACGCCAGAGAGAGGAGTCGTGGCATCGTGAAACAACATTCACTGGTCTCAAATCCCAGCTCATGTCTACACAATCAAAGTCAAATCATGCAGCAAAATCTGCAGGTTTTTCAATGCAGGGGAAGCAAAAACGACTTTCCAGTTGCTGAATCCAGGCTCCAGAAAAACCTGTTGCCCAGACAGGAGCGGTGCGCAGATTTTACTCGGAACGAGACTGACAACGATAACGTTTGTTGCAAAAGCTCTTCAGGAAAACAAAAGTAAGAATTGTTCCCATGAAATGTAAATACCCGAGTAATCTGCCAAACAGCAGAGTGATTCTGGCTGGCAACCCCTGCAGCATTGACACCAACATAAACTGCTTGATCCGAGGAAAATGCCAGATTGCGTAATTTGAAGGATAGGAACTGTTATACAAACACAATCTTGGTTTTCTGCAAAGCTGAAAACAGACAGGTAGAGATAGTGATATCAGAAGGAGTGTTCAGGTTGTGCAGTGGGAACATGTGCTGGTGTTGTTGAACCGCTGCGAAGCTGACGGACTCTCATACGTTTCCGCGCTCAAACTGCCGTGCCGTCATTGCTGGGGCAGATCAGATGAGTGATTTTTGAAATTCAGTCAGAAAGGTTTCTTCTTCTTGCACCGATCTTCAAACAGCTCAGTTCTTGTCTCTTTTCTCGGGATGCTGCTCCACTGTGTGCTTCAGCCTGTGTAAAAAGATTCCACTCGCACTGCAAGGATAACTAACGCCACACTGCAAGTTACTGAGAATGGATTTTCACATCTGTGACACGAGGGCTTTGTCCCGGATGGGCCGTGTTTCTTGTCCAAAAACACCAAAATAGAACAAAATAAGACCCCGCAGTTTGACGAAATTTTTGATTCCGCGCTACCACAAGTACGGGACTTTGAATGAGTTGAACTTGCGCCTTTTTGTGAGGTCAGCGCCAGTTCCTGCCAACGCTCAACTCTGATTCATGAGTGGCCTTCATACGTTTCGAAGCAAGAAGTGATCTCGGATGTGCAAGTGTTTGTAAAATAACAGCCAGCAGCTTTCTTGCAGGCCCGAGCGATTTCACGCGTTGTAGGGATGCGAAAACAGAAACAAACTGGCGGCCGGTTGCAGACAAAGGTGTGTGGACGAGCAACAAACAACATCCTGTTATCTTGCCATTTTGGCAAATCATACACTGGGTTTGTTTTTCGATGATAAAATCCACTGACTCCCCATATCAATGTTACTTTTTGTGTCAAACACGTAAGTGATACATGCACATCGTCGGCTGTGGCAGCCAAGCCAATGTGCACAGGTGTGAAATTTCCTGAGTCGGTTCGATTAAAGATGTGTCACATCCGCTGAACTGTTCGATAGAGAATGATTGATGCCGGACATAGAGACGAGATTCACTCCATCAGTCCGACGCTACGATCGTGGGGAGATCGCGGTGAAGCCTCAGAGATCTGCTGGCCCTCAGCGCCCAAGCCTCATACCCTGAAGAAAAATGCTGAGAGTGTTTGTTGTTTTCGATTTTTTGGAGTACAACACGGTTTTGGTCCTCTCTTGTTGTTCACAGCTGGGGGTTTTTTCAGCAAGACGCTGAGCAGTTTGAAACATGAATTTTCAATTCGTTCCAGTTTGGCAGTTCACCAAGCCACGGTTGAGCTCAAATCAATTGAACATGCAGTGAGAAAGTTTTGCGGGTTCACTGCCTTGCACCGAAACCCACTTTGAGGAAGTACAGCGTGACTTGTTTGTCCTTGCAACAGAGTGTTAACAGGTATTTCATCCATCCTTGTTCGCACCGAGTGCCTCATTGAGCGCACTTTCAACGTCTGCCATTTCGTGGTGAACTCCAGCTCTTCTCATCCCCCAGGCCACTGCTGATTCTTCACATTGAAATAGTAAATACACATCATTGTTGAGAGATGCCTCCCTCCCTCTGCACCGAACAACTTGAAACAAAACACAAGCGTTCGGAGGAGAAACACATTGGTTTGTGGTATTTGTTTGGGATGGTCTCTCTTTCTCTTCCACCTGGCGTGGATGTTCTAATCGTTGAGTCGATACACTGATTTACATCGTGCATGCAGCTTCTTGGCATTGCACTCGTACCAACAGCAAGTTTTGATGTGTTGGGTTTGCACAGCCTTTGGAAAAACAAAACACTTTACTCCTACGGTCTTGGTGATTTTCCAGGCAGTGATCTGCAAATTGTTCCCTGTTTGCAGTTTCTCTCTGTTTACTGCCAAATCCAGCGATCACAAAACAAAACGTACCCACTTTCCAAATGGCCCCTGCAGCAGTCTATTCTCGATAACTGACGGCCGTTTTCTTGATTTCTCATCCACGTCGTCTGACTGAAGTACGCGGCGTGTTTTCCCTGAGAGCCTGACCTCGTGGAATGACAATTATGACGTCTCGCTGTATTTGATCTCCATTCATCTGACACCTGAACACCGCTTTGCAAACGCCTGCGAATCTGATTCATAACTCAATCGTCAGTTGAGGCAGAGATCGAGCCTTCAGTCGGTGACTCCATCTGAGATCACCTGCTGAAAAACATAAACAGCACGTTTCTCCGCTTTGATCAAAATCAGAATGTGCTTTGTTTCCTTTTTTCGTCTTCTCGTGGTCGACAAAACTGACGAAGTATCGTCCAACACAAGCGTTTTTGTTTGTGGTGCACTCGTTCGACTTCCGTTTTTTGGACCGTGCCTGCGTGTTTTGGATCGCATCCACTCTGCTTCCCCAAATCACAAACTCAGCGGGCCACGGAAGAATGTGTGCAACTTGGCGCGGTCATCCAGGATTCTTGAAGACGAACTCCCGTCGCAGACGTCTTTTTTAACTGACTATTCTCTCGTCCAGACATAATGGACAAGGCAAAACGAAACGCAAGCTGAGCCCGAATCGAAGGCAAAACAAAACAAAAGGGTGAAGCTGTTTGAAGCAAAGAACAATCGTAAATGTTCAAATCTACACCTGCGTAATACCGACATTTCTCCAGTTTTCTGAAACAGAAAGAAAAATTCATTGCCGAGACGCTTGTTTTCTCTGTCTTCACTTGTTTTCAGACAAGATCGAGGTGTTTTGAATCGTGGCAGGGAGAAGTTGCAATGTGGACGCTTTGACGTCTGCCAAAGCAGTCCCACGAAGAATTGCTTTGCAGCTTCCATGCAGCAAAGGCCATGAAAGCAAGCCGCGGGGCCTTTTTCTGCCAAAACTTTCCAAAGCCGCACCTGCGCTTCGCAACCTTTATTCTTGACATTTTGTCCTTTTCTTCCGTGCTCTGGACAAATCTCTCCCTGGGGTTTCATGTTCGTACAAAAAAGGGGCCGGGTCGGGGGACAAAACTTCGTTTACGAGGCACGAAATTTTAACCGATTCCGGTCAATATCTCTCGTGTCGTTCACTGGACAACCTTCAGCACACAGGTAAGGCATCCTTGACATCTTTTCTTAACATGACAATAGTTTAGCCAATCAAAGATCAGAGGATATTCATCTGTAGCCCTCTTTTTCAGGACAGATTTATTTGGGTGGCTGAAAAATTGGAAAAAGTAATCAATAATTTTTTTATCAAATGATTCTTCTTTCCCATCTTATTTTGGGGTATCAAAAGAAGAAACAAAATTAGCAAAATCTTAAGATAGATACATTTGCCAAAAATTCCTTTTGACAAGAAAAAGTAGAGTAAAAAATCTATCTTCAAGGAAACAATCTTATTGTATCCATCTTGAAAGCTCATTCTTAAATCTTTCTTTGAAACAATATTTGCCAGAGATGACTGACATTTACAGGGACAAGTAATTTTTAGAACTTAACACAAAAAGGATAAGAAAATGTAAAATAGCCATAGCATACTTATTCAAAATTTGTGAAGTTCTTGTTTTGTTACTTAACTTTGTAATTTTGAGCAAATTTATGCACAGTTGTGTAGATCCTATGTTTGACATTGAGAAAGTGAGAAGATTGGTGATGAAAATTTTCCGCATTGGTGAAAAGTCAGGGTGGATCGGTGAAATTTCGTGCCTCCCTGCAGGCAGCATCCAAGCTCGTTGTCCAGGCGTTTGACCTCAATCTCACATGAGGTCGGAGCACTCCGAGCGGTCCTGGTGAGACCCATACTTCGCTTGGGGGCGCTGCCTGTTGTCGTCACATTCAAAAGCCTTTGAGTGACAAGGGAACATAAAATGGTAGAAGAACATTTTTGAGCTGAACAAAGTTCTCTCAATTTGCAAAAATAGCACAGTAATTCTTCACCTGGGATTCTGAAAGAAATCACTACAAAATCGGCACCTGTTACGACCTGAGCTTGAGACTGAAAAGAAGTTCAGAACAGTAGGGGAACTGGTGTAGCGATCCAACATATTTCATGGAAGAAAACACTTACTGCGCTAACTTTATTCCGTTTCATAATCAAATGTGTCATTTTTGTAGTATTTTGGCGCAAACTCTTGTTTTCTGAGAAATTTGTTTGTGTAAATACGCACAGGTGTTTGTTGAAAGCTTGAAATCCGAAGCCTCATCTGCCTCGTACAAGCGATGTTTTCTGGTCGTCGGTTGAAATGTCCTCGCCGCAGTTTTTTTTTTCCAGCGAGCTATCTTCAGGCGCACTTTTCAGCAAGGCTGGAGCTTGGAGACATCTCATTGGAAAATTATCTGGCAGTTTTCTCTCTACCTGGCTGATGTAAACACTTTCTATTGTTGTGTGTTGTCTCTTGGCATTCCACTGAGCGCGAGGCTTAAATACACGGTGCGTTCACCTGGAAGTGCCAGAACTTCTGTCGGGATCTACAAGAACCACCTGTTTGTGGCTCATAATTAGGCTTTGTTACCATCGTTCCCAGCAGGGTCTGAACCAAGATGGTCTGTGAGTAGAAACATCTTGCATTTTCTTCTTTTGCTGAGGTAGACTGGAACTCCTGCTTCTTGTGTCGGGTTTCTTCTGCACATGGAACGTGCGCGGATGTGTTTCCCCGCACACACGGTTGTACTTGGGGATAAATTGATCTTCTTGTGAGACCGCCTGTTTGCTCTCAACCTCTGTGGTACGTCAGAAATCTTAGATGCGCGTTTTGCCCCAGGTGCCTCTCACTCCTCATTTTCTCACATTGTTCTTTTCTCGTGGACTTCACTTTCCGTCGACTCCTGGTGTTCAGACTGTTTCCGAAGAATTTCCGCGCACCGAAAGGTGCGCAAGGTATTTGCCAAATTCTTCCGCCTCGTCAAAATCGTTTTTGGTTCGACGCAATCTTGGGAGACCTGAGGAAAGGTGTTGGTCGCGTCAAATTTCCCGGAAGAAATCAGACCCACTGCTGTGCGAAGGTTTTCTGCAGAGCAAAATTTTGCCAAATCTCAAGCGTTCGCTGCATTACCCAACGTTCAGTGCAAAGCAGTTTTCAACTTTGTTGTTAGAATGCTTGGGCGTCCGCACACTTGACAGAAGAAAGCGTAATTCTCAAAATAAAGAGGTCCTTCTTGGTCCACCGCAGGCAAAAAGGTGAGCTGTGAGCTCACCCAAAATCCTTGACAGAAATTCCATGCAGCGGTGCAGATGGCAGCCAAACAGTCGCAAGAATGACAGCGCCCAAAATCACCATTCGGAAAAGAAGAAAAGCCGGGGAAAGTCTGCACAAAGCTGTCTTTGAAAGATTCTTTGCTGCTCTCCAATCTCTCAATCGAATTCCAACACTTGTGTACAACTCCGCAGTCCCAACACAGCCCGACAATCGTTCAATCTGCACATGTGTTCTTACCAATCCAAGCTGTGACCTTTCCGAGATTCTGCCGACAACATCTCTGACGAAAAGCGATACGCATTTTGATGGTTTGAGGTGATCTGGAACCCCTGCGCTGAAACATCAAAGAAGATCACAGATATTTCAGTGGCTGTACGGAAAGATCTAACTCAAAGGATTCCGAGTATCTTGATGTAAACAGCAGGTCTGAAGGCGCAACGTTGTTTTCTGTTTGCAGATTCTGGATGTCTTATGAACGAGTTTGCCCCGAGGGTTGACCTGGTTGCGGAAGCCAAGAACCACATCGCCTTTCTCAGTGAGGTGGAGAACACAGCCGAGCTGCACGAAAGCCAGGTCCTCCTCAATGCCATCCGCAGGTCTGTTTATCGTTTCTTGCCGGTTGATGTTTTCTTGTGATAAAACCACCAAACGGTCAAAACACACAAGATAAAGCAGGGACTGGGGTGGCTCTCGCTGAACACACGGTTGGCTTGAGTTCAGAGAATAGTGTAATTTTCCCTCCCTGTTCGTAGTATTTTTGTTCCTGTGGGAAAATGTCAAACATTCAGTGCAAGTCAGTTCCCGCATTGCATTACGTGTGTTGAGACTTACGTGCAACATTTCAGATATGAAAGCCTGTGGCTGCCGCTGCTGGCCAAGCACCCGGACGACGACCTGGAGCCGCCACTTGACGTGCACTGGATCTGGCACTGCCACATGCTCAGTCCGCAGGCGTACCGCGCCGACTGTCGCGCGCTCGTCGCCGCCTTCCCGGACCACCGCTTCCGCGTGCTGCGGCAGGAGAAGGACGGCGCTCTGACGGCGGCGCGCGCGCTGTGGACAAACCTCTACCCGGGCGAGCCGTTCGACATCAACTTCGCCGACGTGCCTGACAACATCGTGCACGATACCAAGATTGGGTATGACTTGTTTGCAGCAACGAAGAGGCAGAGAGGATTCTACTATCACATCTCCCTGCCTCATTACTACGACAGCGTCTTCTTGAAACAAGCACTTGAAAGGTACAAGAAGTTTGTGAAATTGAAAAGAAAGAATCCTGCGTTGTTCGTCGTGCCCATGTACGACGTAGATTTGATATGGCACACACATCAGTTGCATCCAGAGGCCTACTACCAGGATACTATGGCTTATCTGAACAACCATCTGAATCACGATGACACGTCCACAGACAGAGGCCCCAAAGCCAAGCTGACCATGTGCGACAACATGACCCGCGGCATGTGGTACGATACGTACAAGGAGCAGTTCCCGATTCCGGGCACCATGAACAGGGGCGACAACTACTCGACACGACTGGCACCACTGACTGAGCGGGAGATGTCCAGCATTGTATCCAAACAGTGCGTCCTTCAGCTGACCAAAGTCTCAGTGGAAAATGTTTCCCAGAAAGGCAGACAGGCGATTCAGGGGAAAATCACCTTGCATTTACCATCTGGAAGGAAGGAATTTTGGAAGCTGAGACCCAAGAAGGCTGCTCCATTTGAGTGGACTAATCCGAACTACGGCCACATCCTTTACTTTGACATTGACACAAAGAACGACGTGACTCTGAAGGTCACACTGACTCAAGAGAAAAATCCTTTCGTCTCCAAGAGAATCGTGTCGGCTGTGTTCCACCCGGCGAATGACGTGGAGGATGTTCATGTTGGGGTGGACCCGCACACTCTGCGCCTGTCGCACATCACGGCGGACGGACTCGTCCTCATTCTCGAAGCCAACCTGCTCAACCTGGAGAACAAGGACGAGACGTTTCGACTGGACGTCGGTTCTTTTGAGACTGTCAAGGTTCCGGACAATGCGGACTCGTTCTGGGGAACCATCCCGATTCCGCGACCCATCAACGGCTACCAGCCGTTTCACTGCAGGATGGCCACGCACAGGTTTGTCTTGGTCCATTTGAAACCAAGTTGTAGGCAGGAAAAGAAAGAAAAGGCCCTTACAATTGGAAGGCTTTTTCGTTTGTTTGAATAGAGCAATTCGCCTTGCAATAGGAACATGACATTTCGAAGAGTTCAGCTGCCGCGGTCTGACACCAAGAAGCCTGGCTCCAACAAAAACAAATTGAGATGTTCTTGTCGTTCTTTTGTGAGGGTCAGCGAACCACCGCATGACACACAAGCTCATAGTTCCCGCGATCCACCGGACTGGAGATCCACAGAAGACTTTTCTTGCAGGTTGTACAATCGGCGCGGGCGAGACGTGTACACGTGCCGAGTAATACATTCCTTCCCACTGCGCATGTCTGTGATACAGATCCTCTACAAGGATCAGGTGGTCGCGCTGTCGCACCTGATCGGCTCAGAGTCACTGCCAAAACCAGACCAGGTAAACTTGTTTTCCAAATGTTCGCAATGGCTGCGTTGAACATGATTCACAGAACTCCTCTCCTCGGTACCACACACAGAACCTTGGAAACCGTGTTTGGGGCGCATTCTGAATCGGAGACAACACAGAGTGTTCAGTTTTCTTTGCGAACCAAGATTTGGTGTCTGTCCACCAAACATCTCACCCTCGGCACAAGTTCCACTTGCGCTGCTCAGCTCAGGCTGATTGAGTGGAGCACAGACGAGAGCAGAAGAATTGCTCTCATCCAATTTCTCTACCTAGAGGACAAATTCTAACCAGACACGAATCGGGGTACGTGATAGTTGCAATAGATACACGTCATTCGTCTCTCACTTGAAAAAAAACGTTTGAGGAGTGAAAGTTTGTGGGCCATAGACAGCGCTGTCGGATAGATCAAGATGTAGCTCGTCAGCTGCTCACAGAGAGTGGAGAGCTTCCTGCGCTCAAGTCTCGAGGCTTCTGTCAACGCGCTAAATTGCTGCGCTATTCCATTCGAAGGTCGGTTTGCCGTTTCGTTGCGTGGCGCTCGAGCAGCAGAAGGGAGAGCGAGCGATGCTCATCCGCAACGCCAAGGGCGACTGGGGAATCTTGAAGACACAGTGGGTCATGTTCAGACGCGGATACATTCCAGACAATGACGGTAAGCGAAGACCACGAGAACAGAGCTGAGGCAAAAATGTTTCCCTTGTGCTACTGCACTTCAGCGCCTGTCTATCTTAATGAAAATCGGATGTACACAATCACACACTAACTTTGATATTTCTGCGAATGTAACCTTTATGTCCGCACTCAACTTGCCATGAAAGTTCCGCACAAATCGATTGCTCGAGGTGTAAACATTTACAGTATTTTCAGCTTCACCTGAAGGTAGTTTCCTGCTGCAAAAGTGCCGAGATTTTTGCATCTTTTTGTTTTGCAATGTGCTGCACACAACGAAAAGAGAAAAACGTTTTGGGGCATTTGCAAAGTTCACAATTCAAGGCACATTTGAAAATCAGGAACAGCACCGACTGAGTGGCACCATTTCTCGAAGGGTTACAATTGAGACGTGTGAATAAAGCAACGCGACTTCAGGGCGAAGAAACCGTCAACTCATTTTGTTTCCCAAGGAAATTTGCGTTCCGTGTTTGTTTCTCCATTTTGCTCCTGCGCACAAAGATTCACATGTGAATGTTCGCACCCCTTTCCACTCCCCATACAGAAGAAGGAAAGCACAAGCATCGTTTCAAACGGGCCAACAAACAGGACAAGCGGCGGCAGGCGGCTGCTGCTGCGGCGGCGTCGGGCCCCCCGCGGCCGGCGGCGCGGCGCGGCTCGGTGGCGGCGGTGCCCGCCGACGAACCGGACGACTACGTCCCCGACATGTGCGCCCTGGGTAAAACTGACGCTGCACTCACGCTTTGACTTCCACTGCAGCTCAGCTCTCCTCGCTGACTCTAGATGACTCTGTTGTGTCTGTTTGGTGTTCTTCTTAGCCTTTCTTCTGTAGACGACATTCTCTTGTAGCCGTCTCGTAGCTCAAAGCTTTTCTTCTATTTTAACCAGCGACTTTCTTTGCAGATCTAGAATCACAGAGATTCCTCCACAGTGACAATTTTGAAGCAAATGGACACTTTTTCAAGCTTTTTTACTGATTTTCAGAAGACTTTGCCTCTCGGCTAAAACTCTATTTTTGATATCTTTTCTAAAGTTCTGTGTCATTTTGTGAACACAGGTTTTTATGTAGTGCAGTTTAGTTTTGTTGTGAGTGTGTGTTCTGTTGCCGTTGTGTCTAATTTCAAGCAGGCGGACTGAAAGTGAGGCTGATCACAAGTTTCACGTTCTTGCTGCTCGTGCAAGAACTGATGCGTAGATTCAGTTTTCCACGTTGTTCCGAAGAGACCAGGGGCGTACTCTGTTTGGGGATGTGTTCTTGAAAAAGTCTGGGGCTTACAGAGAACACACACACGCACACACACACACACACACTCCAGGTAACGCAAGCTTCCTCAAACACAGTGGGCGTAACCAGAAAAACGGCTCAGTTTGATTAAGAGCCACGCAAACGACAAAACTTGCTGGCCTTTACCTAGCAAACGAAAAAGTTTCACTGCACAACGCTCCCAGCGATTCGCGGGGTTGTTCGTACGTCAAGCACCTCGAGGGAGGTGATGTTGTAATTGCTCAATGTGGCAATCCTTGTGAAGAATGGATCCTGGGTGACCGAGGGGCTCTTTTGAAAAGGTCAGCCATCGAGGATCATGGCTCTTTCCAGCTGATGTCTCCCGCGAGCAACAAAACCAACTCAACCAGCTCCAGCTGCGATGTCCAATGAACGGTGCACATTGCTTCCACAAGCTGAGAAACAGAAAACCACAAATTGTTTGGGCCATGCCGCAAGAGAAAGACCAATCAGCCTGTTACCACTGAGTTTTCTACATCCCAGGACGTTTACATTACAGAGCTGGGAGTTGTTTTGTTGCACGTAATTAAGTGAGCTTTGTGATAAGATACAGAAAACATGGTACTACATCCGTTTGGCACCGAGGGAAGCAACTCTGCAGGAATGAGATACTTTCCGCACAAAATATCAGAATGTGTACACAAATGTTTCTGTTACTTTTGCTTCATGAACAGTCTTGATTCCACCTGTGTTGTGTCCGCAGGATTTTTTCCTGGTGCAAAACCCGCACCAAAGAGGCGGACGCAAAACCCCAGAACCCATCCGTATCACTTCTACTGCAGAATTCTTGGACCTCCCAAAGGTCCTGGCCGACCACCTGCCCTCAACCCTTCCACACGTGTTTCTTTTTAGGTGCGTTTCCAACTGAAATTTGGGTGTTTTTGCAGAGGAGGAGACAGTTCGCGGGCGCCCTGGGCACCTGGCCGTCAGTTTCTTCCATCTGGGCAAGAATCGCTACGACTACTGCACGGTGATGGAGAGCTACCGCTTCTCAGACGCCAGGAACCGCCTCTTCAAGATCGCAGACACAGAGGTGGATTTGATCTCGAGCATGTTCACTGTCAACTCCACTTGCACCGAGATCGCTGAGAATCTGGCGCTCGTCATGAGCGTGGCCGTGATGTTCGTCATCTGCGAGCCCCGACCCGTCGAGGTGCACCCGGGCTGCACCGTTCCGCCCCGCAAGCTCCAGAGTGTGCAGAAGCGAGGCGACTACGAGGTGTTTACGTGCGAGGCTGAGCAGCTGCACGCTATTCAGGCCGTCGGGTACAGAGAGGAACAGGTTCCCACAAATAACCGCATCTTTTGGCAGGTCCACGAACAGTGCTTCCTCGAGAAGTCGCATCTGGATGAGGATTTGAAGAACCTGCCTCAAGGCATTGCGTCACCTCTCGTCAGATTCGTAGATCACACTGAAAGATCGTTGAGCCTGTCTGCTATCCCTGAGCACCCAACCACAAGTGAGATTGAACATTCACAGTCTGCTGACTGTGTGAATCAGACTGATTTGAAAACCAAGATAGCGCCATTCTGCAGATGCAACACCATAGGTATTGGAGACCCGTGCTTCTGCCCCTGGAATCCTAACGAAGGGCCTGACACAGATTTTGACAGCGGGGTCGGGCGGGCCGTTTGCGGTGGTTGTGGTGGTTGCGGCGCCAACTGTGGTGCGACGCTGAGCGAGGACGAGTTTGGGATTGCGAGAAAGCGGTGGCGGCGGCGCCGGCGGCACGGTCGGCTGGGCCTCGGGTCGGGGTGCGGCGCCGTCGCCGGCAGCTCGTGCGGCGCACAGTGCGCCGCGGCCTGCGGAGCCGACCTCGGCATCTACATCCCGTGAACAAGTCGTTCACAGGCGGAATTGGGTGAAGCCCTCAAAACCCCAGTAATGGCTTCTCAAAATTTGTCTGCAGGTATCCTTGCTGTTAATGTACAAATCACCAAAAGGCGCGCCTGGAAACACTGCAGCCCAATTGCGTGGGGTTTTTTCTGCTAAGGCACAAACCGGTTTGTGTCGTACACAACAGAGTGCACGAACTCCGCCTCACAAAGAGGTGGTTCAATTCTCAAAGCAAAAAAAAAAAAAACCAACGGGACGCCACATCTTTCAATGACGAGTTCTGGCCGCGGGGAAATTCTCACGGGTTCTGATGGCTCTGTACTCGTCAGTGCGGAAACTACAGAGCCACGTACGAGTACAATTGGGACCATCCACGTGAGATCAGACAAATACGTAGCCTTTGTTTCCGTGTGCATGAGTGGGGAAATAAGACTTTTGGAGTCGACGTCTGTGATTGAATGTGTCATGAATGACTGCTTCCTGTCCGGTGACTGTCTCCACGTTGACAACTGAACTGCATCGCTGTCACACATCCTGACCTTCACCACTTGAAACAGCTCTGATCACAACGTCATTGTGTCAGGGACGAGTCGTGCGTACTCAATCGTACGAATTCGGTGGGGAAAAGTACCTTCTGATCCAAAACCAAAACTTTCAAATTACTTCATCGCAATGTCATTTTGTGTTGAAAGCTGCCTTGAACGTGAGCTTGAGCGTGACTCAAATTCAATTCGCTGGCGAAAACTTCTGTCACCTAATCCCCACCTTTAATAATGTTGCAGGTTGCGGCTGCTTCTGGTTTCCTGCCCAAGTAGCCAGTGCCTGCAATTTTGCTAGAACACAGCCTTGTGTTTTGCAACTCAGCATTCTCCCCGAAGCAGATGGTGTACAAATTGAAACGCGTCTAATTTTTTGTTCACAACATCACCCACTTGTTTTCTTCACGTTGACATCACAGGTCACAATTTCTCTTTCACGCACCTGTTTTTCCGCACACTTTTCAGCACAATGTGTAGCAACAGGTTCGCTTGCATCTGTTCACGACACAAATCCACAAAATTACGTGATGACTTTTTCACATGTTGAAGGTAAATAACGGCGTACATTTTGTTTGTGAAGTTTGAGAACAAATAAAAAAAAAAGCTGAGAAATTTTCAGGCTTTCAACTCGTTTTTGCGGATTCATTTTCCCTTGACAGACAATTTCACCCCTCCCCCACTTGCTTCCTTAACTGACACATTAACAGACATTTGTTTTCAAATTTGCTTTGTCTCTTGCTTATTTTTGTCAAGTCGTCTTCACATCATCACAAATTTCGATCCCCTTTCACCAAAAACCGCACGGATGCGATGTGGATTTGAGGGATGAGTTGGAATGTTTCGGTCTGTCCCATTGTTGTGGGGAAGGACCTCGAAGAATCCAGATCCTGGGCTCCGCTCTTTGGGTTGAGACTGGTGATGAACTGTTGCATTTGGAGCTTGATTCCCCCCTCCAGGATTCAGTCCAGATCTGGCGCCCCTGAGATTCTTCACCAGAATCAAGCAAAAAGCGAGAGGCATGAATAAACAATCGCCTTGTCTTCAGAAGGGGCTGTGAGTAATGAACTTGAGACATCGTACTTGCATCAAGGCTGACTGCTTCAAACATTTGAAGAACGCAGTCTAATTTCGTGTGTTCTCCACCTGTGAGTTGTTTCCAGAAATGTGTTGATCATGATTCGGTGTTCCGTGGTTGGGCGTGAGGACTCACACGCAGATTTTGGATCTAAGTTCCTTTTTACAGACCAAGAAACCGACGAGTCACCGAGGCGCGACCTCCAGGCTATGCGTTTTGGCCCTGCTGTCGAAAAATATACAGAATTGAAAAACGAAGCAGCCTGAGTGTTCTATTTTTATTGAATCTGCAGTGTTCGTTTCGGTAGTTATCGATGTATATATAGATATTGTGTCACTTGAACTGTCAAATTACAAACACACCAACATTTCAGAAATCCGTGAACTGAACAAAAAACGAAAGAATACATTCTTAACAACCACTTTCATTCACCATTTTGTCGCCTCGTGAAGCAAGCTGAAATTTGGTCCAAACAACCAACAAGGATCACGGTGCATGGATTTTTCATCGTCAGGATCTGTTGGATTTTTTTCCTCAATTGCGCAGAATGGGCCGTTACATTTCACACCGCTGTGAAAAAAAGCAATTGAACAGCCGTGTGTAGTCTGTTGCAAAGGCTCATCTCCAGACGAGTGGTCTATCAAAACACACAGATATGTCTTCAACGTTTTGGTGTACAAAGCTAAACCCTGGAACTATTTGAGCAAAAATGGTACAAACAAATGAAATGAGATCAAACAAAAGTATGTACACATATGCAGGATAGTTGAGATTGGACAGAACATGTTTGTCACAGACATACTTCTCTTTCTCTCTCTTTCTCTCTCTCTCTCTCTCTCTCTCTCTCTCTCTCTCTGCAGCTCTCTCTGACACTTCTTTTGAGGTGATGTGAGCAGGCGCTGTTCAGGTTGCTTGTTTTCTTGAGAGACTGGACAAACCATCAGAAGGCGTTGTGGACGAAAGTCTGCGTGAGTCGGGCTTTTGGTGTCAATTTTGGGTTCAATCTTTGTGGTGGTGTTGGTCCTGAGGAATGCCCAATGTCTCAAAATAACAAAACAGAACATTTTCATCATTTTGTATGAAAAGTTCAAAACGGTATATCCAAAATTTTTTGATATTTGGGTGCTGTTTTCAGCTGTCTTGAAAGAAAGTAATATTTTGTCAAGGGTGTTTGTTGTTGTTGTTGTTATTGTTGTTGTTGTTGTTGTTGTTGTTGTTTGTCATAGTGCAGTGGCTTTTAGGTGAAGTGGGTGTTGTGTTGGGTTTTATTTTTGACAAAATGTCCTTGTTTTTTTGGGTGGTTGAAAATGAAAGTTTGATTTTTGGGGCTTTTCAACAAAAAAAGTGGCATACCTTATTGTGTACAAATATTTGGTGTGGAAGAGAAAAATTGTGTGCATAGCAAATGGCATTGGAAGTGAATGGCAGCCATTTTATTGAAAAACATTGTGTTACTTGTTCAAGGTAGGGTGGGAGGCAATGCTCAAACCATGAAATTTTGTTGTTGTTTGCACTTGTTTGGAATATTTCATGGCTTGGTCTGGATGAGAATGACAATATTGTGTTGAGATTATTATTTTAGCGTTTGGATCTTCAGACAAGGCACTCTGGACCTGTGGTCTTTTGGGTTGGGGGTAAAGAGGAGCAAATTGTTGTCAATGGTCCAACTCAAAGTGTACAAATTCAACAATGTGTCCATGTTACCAGACTTAATGGGTCAGAAGAGTTCTGGTTGTTTTGCTTTTTGTTGGAGAGTCAATTTCGTGTTTGTGTGAGCAGCAACCCGAAGGTGGGATCCGACTGAGTTCAGAGATCGAGAGGACCGGGGGCCTATTTTCGTTCCTAAACGAGGCAACAAAACAAACCCACTGCTGTTTTGATTGCAGTTGATGGTCTGGGATCTGGTCAAGGCGGCAGAGCCCTTCACCCGAGCTCGTCTTGAAGTGTAAAGAAATCTATCGGGACCCAGAGGGGCCCAAGCCTTCATTACTGGACCCTTCCTGGACCTGCCCCAAGCTAAGGATGTGTGATGTAGACAAAATACACCAGACGAAATTGATCGTGGAAACCTTTGTTCTCTTGCTCACTGGACTCTGTTGAAATGCATAGCTTAAATGAGGCCAGGTGTTTTTAGATTTCCCTTTCCACCTTTTCATCTGAACCCTGCATCTCCTTGGGGACTTTAACGAAGTGATGTCATGTCACAGTTCACAAAAATGTGCTCTTGGTGCTCAACACCTCCCGCAGTTGGCAAACATGGGAAAATCTCAGACCAAGAACACGCAAATATTCATGGGCTACACATCTGTCTCACTGGGAGATATGCACTTCAAGCTTGATTGGACGGCAGATTGGAGGAAGGGGATAACTACCAGGTTGTGCCAATCCCTGACTCTGAAAGGTTCTGCTTGAGAATATTTTCTTGACAGAGCCTCCTGGAACTTTTGTGCCAAAGAAAAGAAACCGAGACAAAGAATGGTTGCCACAGGAATAACTGGGGGTTGGTGGAAGGACGCAGGATGAGACCAAGATGCATCAACAAAAAACAGTGAGTTGTTTCTGCGTTGAACTTTTTGAACTGTTCACCATGTATGACGGGAATTTCATATCATATCTTCTGAATGGATGTTTCCAGCTGCACCAAACGGAACATGGAATCAATGAAACTACATTTATGCAAACCAAGTTGAAATCCACCGACTTAGATTTTGAAAAAAGCAAAGGAAAATTAGATTTGAAGTTGGTGGAGATTTGCTGTGTGACCATTGATTTTCAGTGGCAAAGGATTGATGTGCAGGGAGTGCATTTCCATTAAAGGTAGTCACAAACTCAAACTTCTTCAAACTTTGAAGGTGAAATTGTTCAAGAAGGAATGTACTATTCCTCCCAAGGCAAAGTTGGGCAGAGATTGTTTGTGTGAAAGAATCCATTCGCAAGATACAAGACCTGGACATTGGTTTCTGTGAAACTCGCGTCGTACAATCCCACTCCACATGTTTCAAATTGGCAGGGATTCTGCTGGCATCCTACTGGGACATATGACAAAGCACGAAGGGGCCTCGTGCAGGTTAATCTGTGTTTGCCTTGAAGTACCACTGGGTGCAAAAGGATCATGGTCTTACCACATGTCCAACCAGCAGAGGGGGTTCATGCGATCAAAATTACGTCCTTAACCTTATCAGAGCCCCTGAAAAACATGCGTGACATTTGTTTCGGAAGATTTGGCGATACAACTGCACGGGGAGTGCCCAGCACTGCATTGTCCTTTTGTATGTAGCGTGATTTTCTGCAAAATCTGTGGTTCTCAAGAGAGAGAGAGACACATGTCAAAACGAGTGAACAACGTCACTGTCCATTGGATCTACTCACAGTACATCGTAATCAACTGGAAGCATCGGCCCAACTTTCACCTCACCTGAGTTACACACGAGGGGTATCCATTTTAGTTTGAGGACAACCAGTCTCTGGGTCATGTTCGGCGCTTGTCGCTGGTCGATCTTCCCTGACTGAATCTCTGAAACAAGAGCTGTTGAAACTCCCTTTGGCTCGCTTGTGTTTTGAAGTGGGAGTTTTTCGAGAAGCGTTGGAGGTCTCTTCCCAATACAAGTGAAAGACAGGAACACTTTTGATGAACCAGCTCCTTGGCAATCCAGTGCCGCAGGTGTCTCCATTTTCAAGCAAACAAACAAGGCAAAAGCAATGTCACTGCGTCAGCATAAAACACAGATGTTGAAATTGATCAGTTGTTCAACTGAAGGTCTGAAGGTTGAGCACAGATCAGGTTAACGGAATGCTCACAATATCTTCTGTCCTCAAACTTTGGATACACCCATTGTAGTGAAGTCTTCTTGCGCCGTTGGAGGCGAAGGTCGATTCGCCTCCTTTGCAAGAAGCTTCGGCTTACAATATTTACGCTGTCATTGAAGACGGAGATGCGCCACTGGGGAAACAAACGAGTTTCCTGCAGGCTCAGGCAAACTCGTCGCATCCGCATCGATACTGGTGTGACTTCTCCTTTAAAGGATACTGCAGGTGCAGCTCTTGGCTTTGCCCGGCGGGACGACTCCTCCAGCCTCCATGCGGCCCATGCTCGCCTTGGAGCCGTTCATCTTCTCGCTGATGACGGGCGACTCCGTCTTCACGCCGTTCCTGCGCTGCTGCCCCGGCTTCACGTCCGCCCGCTCGTCGTACACTTTCTTGCCCGTGATCGTCTCCTTGGTGGGCGACGTCTTCGCGTTGACGACCGTGTTCTCCCGCGCTGCAGGCGACACCGCGATCGTTATGGGTTCAACCTGGTTCGTCGGCACCTGCTTTTCCGGAGGTTTCTCCGGGACTTTGATGGTCGGAGTGGGCTCGGGTGGAGGTGGCTGCCGTTTGGGAGAGGGGCTTTTCGGTTTGGGAGGCTCTCTCTTTGGAGAGGGTGGTTTTGGTGGGGGTACCTCTTTCTTGGGTGTTGGTGGCTTTGGCTTCGGTGGCTCTTTCTTTGGGGTCGGGGTTCTGGGCTTTGGAGGCTCTTTCTTGGGAGTAGGTGGTTTGGGCTTCGGAGATTCTTTCTTTGGTGAAGGAGGCTTCGGCTTTGGAGGTTCTTTTTTTGGTGAAGGTGGTTTGGGTGGTGGCTTCTTGGGAGAAGCAGGTTTTTCCGTCGGCTCTTCTTTGAGCTGGCGCATTCGCGGTGGTGGCGGCTGCATTTTGCTGTCCTCCTTCGACTTGCGCCCCTTTGTTTTCGACTTGGTGTCCGCCTCCACTTTCTTCTTCTTGGGGATTCCCTTGATTGGACCTGTTCTTCCCAGAAGCCAGAATGTCTTCATTTCACCTTTGCCCTGCGTCAAAAGAGATTGCAAAAGTCCATTGATCTTGAACCAGAAACAAGTATATAACCCAGCAACAAAACTCGCAGAAGAAAACCGGGTCACACAAATGTACCTTGACTTGGATGGATCCTCTTTCCTCTGTGGAGTAGGGATACTTGTTCACCGCGTCAAGGAGATCGTTACTGATGTGAATCTTCAGCGCCTTGTGAAAGAGAACGAATTGAACAAAACACTTCTGGACGTTGGCGAGAACAAAGTCTTCTGGTTTTGTGTCCCAATTCAAAATACACTTTGTTCTTGAAGGAAGTCTAACCGAGCTGGTGGAGAAGCTTTGTCTTCACTGACCTCGCCATTGCTGTTCATACGAGAGGAAGTGTTGACGGTGTCTCCAAAGAAGCAATATCTGGGACATCTCTGTCCAACCACCCCTGCTACAGCTGGACCCGTGTGGGATCCTGCACAAAAGATGCGTCTTGTATCAAAGTCATGCAAATGGGCAGCATGTACCAGTGCAAATCTACACACAAGAAAAGAAAGCGACAGATCAATATGAGACAGCCCACGCACCAATTCGGAGTTGTATTGGCTGTTTTGTTGTGGGATCAGTCAGTGACTTCGCGACGTCAATGAAGTCGAGAGCGAGTTCGCAGATGATGACAGGGTGGAACTCGGTCACGTCCGGCGCCCCGGAAATGACCATGTATTGGTCAGCAATTGTCTCAACCTGAAAACAAAACACCCGTGTGCAGACTGCTGACAATTTCGTCACCAGCGTTTTCAACCCCAAACTTGACCTCGGGACCTCGGGACAATCACAATCACCTTGTAGGCGTCGTGTTTCTCGATGGTCGAGTCGAGTTTGGAGAAGACGTTGTTGAGAAGCTGCATCACGTCTCGTGGCTCCAGCGCCTTGACGATGCTGAGGAAGCCCACAATGTCGGAAAACATGATCGTCACTCCGTCAAAATTCTGAAATGGAACCGACCACGACCTGCCTTTTCTTTTTATCTGAAAACAATTTGTCTGTTTGGATCTCGAGACAAACAATGAAATAGAGCGATAAAATTGAGCGCTGAAGTGCAAAGTTGCACAAATATTTCGTTGACATCCAAGGGACACAGACAAAAGACATGTCGGGTTCTTTGTGCCAAGTTAAAGGGCAATGAACACTGCAAAGGAGAGAGCTACAAAAGGGTCTATTGAGGTGCAACGCCACATGGCACGTCAGCCAATGATGCAAGCAAAGTTGCACCTCAATAGGATGATGAACAAGCTTGAAGCCACTCGTACAACCCAGTACGCGAACTGGTGGTGGGGAATTCAGACAAGCGACCAGATCAGAAAATGACACAAATGCTGGGAGTTTTTAGAGCTTCAGTGCTGTTGCTGTACCGATGTGAGTTCACTCTGCTTCTTGCCGGCTCGAATCTCCATCGCGATCGTTCTGGGCAGCATCTGTGACAACAGTTCGTCGCCTTTCTTGATCAGGTCGTCCAGCTGCTTCACCACCGACTCCAGTTTGCGGCTCTTGGCCTTTGCCTGAAATTTTACAAAGCAGACATTCAAACACATGAACAAAGTTTTGTTCGTTTTTTTTTACTTCTGTTTCCTTGCTTGGTGGTACATCCTTTGCAAGTGCCATGGTTGGATTCGTTTTCAAAAGCCTGAATCCATTTCTCACGGAAATGTGTTTCGAACCCCTTTGTGGGATCCGACTGACCTGGTCAAAGGCTTGAGTCAACTCCTGAGATTGCTGCGTTCCAACCAACACCAGATCTCTGCTGACATCGTGCATGCTCAGATCGGTGATGTAGATTCCCAGGCGGAACATTTTGTCCAGATTTTCCAGCCTGAGGTTACGAAAACGAAGAGCGTGTTCATGTGGTCACGTACTTCTCATGAACAACCGTGCATGTGGCCGGGGCTCAAAAGTCAAGAACAGCTTATTGACCGGCATTGCATCAAAGTCAAGGCTGCAATGTGCGTGATGAGAATTTGTTCAGGTAAAGGACTTGATTCGAAGGACAAACAAGGGGTCTCAAGCGGATTTTATTAATTTGGGTGGAGGAGGCCAGCAAAAGTTTGGCATTGGAAGACCTGTCTCTGCAGTCCACGACGTTGAAAACGAGGGGACAATCAAATCGATGGTCAGGTCAGGGGCCTTCTCTGGATCTGTTGGAGAGGCTTCCCCGTTTGTAATCGGTGGAACATACACAGGTGAACCGAGGAAGATGAAGCAGTTCCAACTTTCCATGTACTTCATCTGCCCCTTCAGCATGAGTCGGGCCGCTTTGTCACCCTCTGCGTCGTCACCATCTGAATGAAGAAAGGGTTGCGTTGCAATTTTGTTCCAGCCATTGTTCAGCGACACGCGAGGAGGAAAGTGAGCAAGTGAGCAGTTCTTTCTGAAGCAATTGACATTTTTGTCAAACCACGAGAAAAGCGAGGAAAGCGTGCGTACAAGTGGAGTCACCTTCGTATAAATTGCAGTAAAAAACACAAAAAAAGCAATCTGTGTCAATAAAACATGTGAAAAGATACGAGGTCCACGGAAAGAGGTCTTCGTCGTGGTAAGGAACCAAAACAGTGCAGTTCGCTGGGCTCTGAGGCTGGTGAAATCCTTCAGCTGCCAGCAGATTCCGTTTGGTTTCTGATTGATGTGTTTGTGTTTTGTCCTTGACCTGTGCCGTGAACCGCGGATCAACATATTCAAACATCTACCTCTGGAAGACTTGTCAAGTTCCATACAGCACAATAAGCCTTACTGTTCTGGGAAGATTCTGGGCACAAAATAAGCAAATCGGCAACAAAAGCAATTGCGGAAAGCCAACTTCACCATATGAGTAACACAAATAAGTCAGGTGTTTTAACAGGTCATTTGTCACTGCGAAACACAAACCAGAACTGCAAAACGATTCTTGAGGAATGTTTGGGACCAGGCATCATTTTGTCAATGAAGAGACAACAGCAATGTGTGGTGGGGCTGGTACTGGAGGACACGTACAGGAGAATTGCCTTCAAATTAATTTCGTTCTCAACAGGACAATTTTAATGACAAAATGTCCCTCTGCTAAAACTCACCAACAGTCAATCCTGTATCAAAAGTATCTGAAATAAGCATAATTGTCCACGAATACGGGAACTGCGAATCTTCTTTGCATTCTTATCGGCTGCTCTCACAGGAAATAGGCAAATCGAAGTTCTGAAAGCTCAGTGCAAGATTACTGTTTCAGAGAAAGAAAAGTGACTGTGCATTGCAAAGTGCCAGTGTTCCCTTTGTCCACACGTCGGAACAACAAAAACTTTCCCAACTCAACTCAGTGTCCTTTTCGTTCACGTGTCCACAAGTTTGTAGATCTCCGTGTTTGTTACATATTTGGTTTCTGTTGGGTGGAACTCAAGGAATTGTGCTGGTTCCAGTTGGACCAGCTCGGTGCACAGTCACTTTAGCCTGAGACGACCGAGAAAGTTTCTTTTAGCCTGTAATGTTGCTGATCGATGGTGTTTGTTTTCAGACCCAAGGACGAAACGAAGCGACGACAAAAAACTTTCAGCAGAAGCTGTAAGTACCTGCGACAAAATACTCCATTTCCCATGAAAAGCGGACGTCACTGGCACAAAACAGGTGAGGATCTACGGCAAAGAAGCGAATGAGACCCTTTCCAATTTTGGTAAAGTCTGTCCCTCATCTGACTGGAGGTTTTTCACCATTTCAATGTTTCAGCCAATCCAACATCTTCCCATTTGGTTTACAACTTTCCTGTTGGGAAACGCGAAATGCTTGGAGTCAAAATCCAACCTTCCTAAATTGGAAAAGGCCGCTTTGAACCATGCAGTGCTTACAAAATATTTGCTCGGGGTTGCTAAAGACCCAAACACTCGAAAACTTGTTGCTGACAATTTCGATTTCAACCTTTGCATGGCTCCGACAATTTTAAACTCGAACAAAACATTTTTGAGATGTTTTCAGCACCAATCCGCCTTCTGACACCAACAAGTGTTTCGTCAAACAATGTATTGTTGCACGTTCAGAAAAAAATCACAGGACCTACACACACTGAAGCATCCGAATCAACCAGAAATGTAAGGAGCTTACGCCTTCGTCGTCGGTTTTTCTTGTGGAAAGAGCGCCTCCGAGCCAGTGGAGGTTTGTTCGGTTGCTTACGCTTCCTCAGGAAGCGGTTTGTACTAACAACAGCCATCACTATAGCAGATAGGTTGGATTTTCTTCTCCCAGCACGAGCACCTTGTATCACAGACGCCACAGATTCTGTCCAGTGACAATGAAAAGACTAAACTTCACTTTTCCAGCCTTTCTTACATTGGACCAGGTTCGACAGAACCACTTGAAAATCGGCAACAGCACAGTTGGATTTCGAGACTTGAGACAGTAGAAGAGCTTTTGATTATCTGTCATGGAGTATTTTAGCAGCAGGTACCACAATTCCTTGTTGAAGGACGACACAAGTGACCTTTGCGCCAAGAACAGCTTGGAGATTTGACAACGCAAAGGTCCAGTGCGTACACCACCCGTTCGTGTCAAACCGCAATTCGTGAGCAGCGACATTCATGACAGAGTCTACAGTGCGGGCATCACAGCGACCGTGGCTCTCAGGAGGTTGAGCGAATTCAGTTGTCATCCTGCTGTAATTGGCCCTCTGAGCTGAAAACGTGCCTCTGTCTACACAGCGGAATTTATTTTCACATTCTACCTACGTTCATCTAACTGCAAAGCTTATTCACATTTCCGCACTCTTTCTCGTCTGTGCATGCCTTTCAATTTCGCAGAGCTCTGGTCACAGACCCCAAACTGTCTCAGTGCTTGCTGTTCGTACTTCGAAAAGACAGTGCTCATTATTCGATTGCGATAATCTCACAATTGAAAAGCATTTGAACAAAACATCCAGTCAAGCATAATGTCTTCAGAACTATATGTTTCGTCTTCAGATTGAGCAAAAGTAGCTTCATCTGCAGGAGATGGCCTCCAAGGAACAGTGGATTGGATGCTGCTATAAATTTGGCGTTTGTCTCTCAGGACAAAATACTGAATCCACACCCACCCACCCATGAACATGTCGGTACGCACAGAAAACACACACACGCGCACATGCGCGCGCGTCATTCCACATGCTGAACATTCCTGGATCCCAACCCCCACCACCACCACCACAGCGGATCTACTCACCGGTACTGTTCATCGTACTCATCGTGGTCATATCGTCGTCGTCCATGGTCATCGAAGTGGACCCGACGTCGGTATCTTTGCGCCCCACCTCCTCCAGACTGATCATCTCAAATGTCACGTTGCTGTGAGTCTCCACCTGCAACACCGCAACAGAACCACATCAACAATCTACACGTTTTTGCTGTCTGATCTGTTTGTTTCCTGCGAGTACCATTCAGCGAAAGGTTTTCAACACGAGATCGAAAAAGACGTGCACGTCCTGGAAATTTGTTTCTTTATCGTGAACTTCTTTTTTTCAAGACGTGAATGTGTTCTTTCAGATGCCAGATTCTGTTAGCTTGCTCAATTTTGGCTTGAAACGTCTGTGCAGAAATCCCTCAACAAGGCATGACCTATGCCAATGTAGGAGCTTGTTGCCAGAATGAACCCTGAAGAAGGCAGCCTTCAAAATTCTGACTGGAAAAAGGCCACTTGACATTGTCACAAAGCTCATGTTCACACAGCAAATGAAAAGGCCAAAAGCGGGTCTATCAAACACAGTCTTGTGGAACTTTCGTTGACGAACACAACACCCCGCTCCTGAAATGCGGCTGTCGAAAAGGGCAGACAGAAGTACACTCTGACTCACTCACTGGCAACGTAACAATGCTCAGTGGGCCACCACATAATCCTCTTCGACGGAATCACCCCAAGTTGGATGAAAAGTAAAAATGGTGAAGGTCCTCTGCGCCAGTGGACATTCAAATGAACAATTGACATGCAGAAAATTCTTGGTCCCACAAAAGGCCACAAAGTCATGAAATCACACATTCCTTTTGTGGTACAATTCTTCCTTCACAGGAACCATGATGTTGCCTGAAACATCAACTGACAAAACTTGTTCTGAAAGATTCCATGTTTTTCTCGGATTGAGCACTTGTTTTTTGCTGCTTTTTCACAAAAATGGACATGGGAATATATAAGTTTTGTCTGTTCGTGGACACAAAAAGAGTCACAACACGGCCATTCTCCGATCGTCGTGCTGCCCCAAGACAACGACCTGATTGCGGACCGCACTGGATGGATATGCTGAAAGGTCCCCATTTTCCCATCTTTTTTTGCAAAGGAACCCACACATTTCAAAAGAGCGTTGATACAGTCTTGACTCTGCACCGACTGAGATGTTTCGCTGCTGCCTTTGTGGATAGATTTGACGATGAGTGCGTCATTCTTGCATGCCGTTCGTTGGTCATGTCTTTCTCTGGTGCCATGTCGTGCAGGCCGGTCCCGTCAAAAAGAGACTTACATTTTCGAAGGAGAAGGTGACGTTCGGACGGACCAAGTGGAAGACACCATCCACGCTCTCGCGGATTATCCACGGCATGATGGACTTGAGGGAGTGTCCGATGTGTCGAATCGTCATGTTCTCATCAAACACGATGTGGTAGGGAAACGCCTCAAAGAAGAGCTTGGAGCTCATCGGGAACGAACTCTTCGTGTCTTTGGACTCAATGTTCGCCAGATGCCTCATATAGTGACGATTGTCAAAGTAGAGTCGCAAGACGAAGTGGCCCTGGTCGCCGTGCTCCTCGGCCGACAGAATCTCGATCTCGATGTTCATGGTGAAGAACACCTTCCCGACCTGTTCAATCTGTCCCTTGACGTACTGCACAAAGCCCTTGCGCTTGGTGCGATAGTGCATAGTGAGGCCGTCGGGCGTTTCCTCGGCGATGTGAAAACTTGGTGGCTTGATCTTGGGGTAGGAGAGGCGCAGGTACTCGTGCAGGTTGTCGAGCCCGTTGAGGAAGTCCCTCATGCGGCGGCCGAGTACCTTGAGCATCATGTCGTAGCCGTATTGGCCAACAAAGGAGACGAACCATTTGCCCAAGGTGTACATGACCTCGTCGATGTCCATGCCGAGGGTGTCGGCCGTCGCCTTGGCGAGGCGCGGAACCACCGTCTCCGAGTACGTCTTCTGCGTGGAGAAGGTGGAGTGGCGCACGCCCGCCTGCTCGCGCGACTTCTCCCATATGTCCTCGCTGTGTTTTTTGATGATGTAATCGTAGATACCTTCTATGAGCAACCCATACATGGTGCTGCCGGTAACCTATTGTGCGCAAATTTCCGAATACCTGAAAAAAGACAAACACAAAGGAATATTAAATGTTGCTCTGACGTGCTTTTGCACAGACACGCTCCAAGCCAATGCTTGAACATTTTTGGGGCATCTTCGAACTTGACGTGTCCGAACAAGTCCTCGCGGACCCACTGTATCCCAACAAATGACACTGTTTCGGAACCAGGTGAAAGCTGCATTGGGTATCAGAAAGCATGACCCTGGACTCGCGGTCTTGCAAAGAAATAGGGTCTGCGGAGGAAATCGCGGTTCCGTTTCTTTTGATAGTGTCTGGCTCCGTGACAAAAAGCTCTGTGACAGTTTCCAGAGGCCCGCGCTTTGGCCTCACAAAATCATTTGACTCCCCTGTTCAATCCAAAGCACAAATCGAAGTCAACAAATTACTGCTTTACCCTTCTGGTGACACAAAGATTTCCCGGGGAAATATCGAAACCCTGACGGTGAAATGAAACTTGTGCATGAAACAGCCTGAAGTTATGAAACCCAAAAGTTTGTTCACCTTCTGAAGACATGAAGCAAAACAGGTAAAAAGGACCGCCACCTATACCTGTGTCCGAAAAAAAACCTCGCACTTGTGTGTATGCGTGTATTTGTGTGCGTGTGTGTGTGTGTGTCCAACTGACACGAGTCTGTCTGAAAAGGTATTTCAGCCCTTTTTGTCCCGACTTTCTCGAGTTGTCGACTGTGAGAGGATCCCATTTGCAACGAACGAAACACACTGACAACTCTGTATGACGCCATTTAACCTGAAAGGATTTCATTGCGCTTAAAAGTCTTCACCACAGGAAAACTGCGAGCCTTCCTGGTCAGACCTTTCAGGTTGTTCGAGTGTGGTTTTCAAGTCATCTCACCCTCATCTGATGAAGTTCTGTATCTTGTCTGACGCGCATTTTTGCCTTTTGATCAAATTGTGTTTTGGAATCGGTGTTTTCATTCTGAAACTTGAAAGGCTGAGACGTCAAAAAACGCCACCCCAGTCAGTTGTTGTGGTGAAGCAAATTCATAATTTGTACCAACCAAATAGAGACAACCTAGCTCAGTGCTCAGTGCAGCTCAGTGCTTTTCCCGCCTGCCATTCTGTCTATCCCCAGAGTTTTCTGTTGGCATGTGCAGTACTCGTAAGGTCTGTGCAGCAAAGGAAAATCCATTTCAGTTTATTAGGCTTGAAAGGGACATTGTAGTCTACAAAATCAAGTCGCGCACATTCACCGATCTGCGAGTGTGCTTTCTGTTTTTCGAAGCAAGACGCCTGTTTCCTTGCAAAACACCCTATTTGGTATTCAACAAATTTTGACAAATTAATGAGATCGTTTGCTCCTGCACGAGCATAATCTGTGTGTTTGAAACCAACAATTTATTGTCTTGACACTGTCAACAAAAAACCCCAGCAAAATGTCGTGCTCAGCTTGGCCACAGGTTGAACTGATACTCATTGTCCTTTTCACAATAAATCTTCTAAGTCTTGACAAGCAGCAAGGTGCACATGCCACAAGAAGCAAGAGCTTCAGCGTCCAAACAGAGGAAGAATTAGCTTACCTGAAGCACTGCAAAGTTTGCAGCGGTTTTGAGCAGTTGTTATTCCATGTGAGAGCAAGTCTCTTCATCTTTCTGTAAGTCTTGTCCAGAATTGTGTTCGCGACATCTTCGCTTTCACTTTCATTCGATGCATGCCAACGCCCGGAGTCCGGTTTTGGACGTCCTCACCATTCTTAACTTGTTCTGGCAATATGAAACTACTTTAAATTATTTTGAGGCCGCACAATGGTGGAGACAGCTTCAAAAGACAGCTTGAGGCTCGTGGCTCCCCCTTCTTTGCACCACTTCACTTCCTTGATTTCTGTGTGACAAGGAGATTGACGTAAATTGCATTGACTTTTTTTCGTTTGGTCGAACAGTTCCTTGGCAACGAATCCCCAAAACAAAACACACACTTCACCTTGAAACTGCTTGACTTGTGGTGACGTATTTTCAGCACACTTTTGTCAGAATGAGAGATGACATCTGGAGATCGCTTCCTCCTTGCTAAAATTTCAGGTACTTTGGAGTCTGTTCTCGCCCGGCCCGCTTCTGTTTTCATGCAGGTGATTTGAATGGGCGCAGAAACCGGTTGCTTGAGCTCTGGCTTTTGTTACTGAAATGAGCGAACCTGCAGGCAATGTGCCCAAAAATCTTGGAATGTTCTGTGGATCAGAGCTTTTCAACCAAATATACAGTTCAGCAGTCTATTTGTTGTGTCTTTGGTCCAAAATAATGCCTGAAGTCTCGAAAGAACCAAACAGCACATGTTTATTTCCTTTTTTGTTGCAAAAAGTTTGAAAGGGCAGATTTCAAAATTTTAAAACAGTATTTGGTGAAAGGTGTGTGTTGATAATTTTTGTCATACGAGTATCAGAGGGACTTTGGGGCAAAAGTTAGTGTTGTGTTGATATGATGAAAATTGTCAATGTTTTTGTTTTGATGGCTAAAATTGAACATTTGCTTTTTCCTGGCTTTTGGATCAAAATGACTGTACATGCAGCTACATTGTGTTCAAGTATTTGGTCTGAAAAAGAAAAAAATTATGTGGGTTATGCATGATGCCTGAAGACTTGATTCTATTGTTGTGTTGCTTGCTTGGAGTTAGGTTTTGGGCAAGGGGGGGGGGTAAAAGTCAACCTTAGACATTGAAAATGGGGTTTGCAGTGTGACAAAAACACTTGCTTGAAAATTTTCAGATCTACAGCTTATTCTGCATCAAGAAGATAAAGGACACGTGGAGGCAATCAGTTTGGTCTTAGATCTTGTTGATGCATTGGTTGATGCATAATGTAGCTATGGTCATTTGTATGAGAATTTCTAGTTTTATGGCAAAAGGTGCCAAAATTTTGTCAGTGGCCCAAGTCATTGCAGCCAAAATTTTTCATTTTGCTGGTGTGATAGCGTTGTACTTGATGGATCAAACTAGTTTTTGAAGATGTGATGTTTTTGCAGAGTCCATTTGGTGTTTCATGTGATAAAGACACCAAAACAAAGAAGTGAAATAAGTGACTGAGACAGGTGACTGAAATAAGCAGCATAATATATTTTCATATTTTTGTTTGGCAATGACAAAGGAGTTTTTCAAATTTCTTCCATTCACCGCGAGGCCCATGATCCTGTATGATGCAGACTTCCGTAAAATTTTCCACTTTTGGGCACATTTTTGCCAAGCAGTCATACAACGGCATTTGATTTGCCGTAGTTTTGAGGGCATCCCCTGGATGGTTTTTTCAATTTTGCAGCTCAATTTTGACGGAGAAGATGCCTGTTCCTGTCTCTCGCAACTCTGACGCGTTCCCAAGTCAAGAGTTGCACGGGCTGATGAACGAAACAAGATGCAACAGTTGCCTCCATTCATTTGTCGCTGGACCCCTGCGACAATCGTGCTTCTTTCTGCAAGTAGGTGTTGAACCCGAAAAGTGATGATCAATTTCCCCGATTTCTTTTTCGTACTGATTCATTCTCTCAAGTTCCGTCTCACAGCAAAACGCTCATCGAGTCACTGAAGGACTCGTTCTTTGGACAGCGTCGTACTATGATGTCAACTGGAACAAGAGATTTCTCAAACAGCGCAACCGCACCTGGATTTGAGCAAACTCTCCTCTTTCTCCGCAAACACTAGAGTCTACAGTTACGCTGATGCGTTCGATTGTAAATCACTTGGAAAGTCTTACAACAATGGACGTGTCCTTTGGAAAACTTTTCAACGACACTCAGCAAAAAGTTTTACTGTTGGCCCAATCGATGGTCCAACCTTGGTGAAATGGTCGACAAAATCACGAAGAGCCAATGATTTTCGAAGCATTTTCCGATCAGGTGGAAAAGAACAACGTTGGTAGTCATTCAATGTGTCCACCGAAATCCCTTTGATGTTTGAGCGCAAAACGAGCACAAAACGCGAATCAGACCGGTTTGTCCTTGCGTCTCTTCGCAGATGGGACAGCAGGTTTTCCTATCAATTAATGGGCAAAAAATTGCTCCGGGTGAGTTCTAATGAAGGTCCTAACCTGAAAATCCGCTTTGTAGTCACTTCACTCACCTTGAACATTTTAGCAGGATTGCCAAAGCATCAAAGGCCAGTGTATCTGAGTCCCAACCTTGCCACAGGCATCTGACTTTCGAATTCAGGAACCCCAACAAGAACACCACCATGTTGGAGACAAGTGGGCAGTGAAGACAAGCGTTGTGTGCACAAACGAAACCGGCGTTTTGAGGGCAAAAAACGTAGATAAAATCTCTGTGGTTATGCTTCCAATAGGACTGAATGTATTTTTTCATATCAATACAAACCCCGCCCCGCCATACAAAAGGTTTGCCAGCCACAGCAGTGTCTTGGTGCTGATGTTTTGGACGTGGCGGTTGATGTTCATCATCAGATCTCTTCACAGCGAAACACTGATGGAGTCCGAGCGGATCCACCACCCACCTCACGAGCCTCATGTCCTCGCCTTCAAAAGCTGCGGAGGCGCACATTTTTTTCCAAACTTTATTCTGAAAATTTCTTTCAAGCAAACAACACACGAACACCCGTCAATCTGAAGATGACATCCTTTTTCTTGCACCCTGCTCGGTTTAGCCGAGCTCGGTTTGTTCAGGTTCTCAGCGTGTCGAAGAAATTTGGCAGGATTGGTGATACTCCCGTACAGAAAGTATTGGTTGGAATGTTTGGTTGATTCAAATGTTGGTTGATTCGAAATGAAAAAGTGCTGTCATAACTGTGCGGATTCGGCGAGTTGTTCTGTTTGTTGTGATCTTGCCTCAAGAAAGCCGATGCCATTTGCGTGCCGTACGACTTGCACTTTGCACAGAAAGGTGGAGTCCAAATTTGGTTTCCCTGGTTAGCCTTCTGTCTGACCTTTGTTCCTGCAGGTGTATTGTTGTCGGAAATAGGGAGTCTTAAGTTGTATTTTTGAGGGTTCTATTTGACGTCCAACCCTCCGACACATTCCCTGTGGGGTCTCGGGTCCAGTGTCCACTCTCTGGACTCCAAAGAGGCACTGGGATGGATGCATTGATGAAACTTTCTTGTGAAGGCGGCACGTTGAAGCGAAACGCAAAGATTCTGTCTCCTGGACAGCACGACAGGAGAATGAAACGAGCGAGTGCTCGGAGCTTCAGACATGGACACTAGGTAATGGTGTCAGGCTCAGTCCTGTCCCTCTCCGAGACGCACATGATGAACGCATCGTTCCTCGCACGTGCTCCATGCACAAGAACTCTTTTGGGGTGAAAAATAGTTTTGACGTTTCACTTTCCAGTGCGGAGCCGGGCCTTCGGCAGTTTTTGCAGTTTCCGGCCAAGGAGAGACTGCATGCAGACCTACCGCGGTTCTTAACTTCCAGACCAAATCGGCTCAACACAAAACTAAAATTGACAGTTTTGACTCCTGCAGAAGTCGTTTGTTTTCCAAGTCACAAGCAGTTTGGGCTGAAAACATTTCTGTGTTGACTCGTCGTTGTGTTCTTTGTGATTTTTGGGCAAACACAAAATAACTTTTCCAAACTGCCGTTCCATTGCTGTGGTTGGGCCACATTGGCACGGCAAGGTTGTTCAGGCGTGCCAAGATACTCGTTTATGCCCCTTGCAAACCTGACTATCGTGCGAGTTCACCGCCACACAACAAACCTGTTTCCGTTCGTACGAGAGTTCATGCCCAAAACGAACCTTGGTACAAATGTAGTTGTGGTAATCAGCGCTTTCTTTGACGTTAATGATCACGTGATCGCCGTGTTCCTGCACAAAGCTCGCGCCATTTATATTGCCTCTGTTTGACACCACACACCGCAGCTTTTGACTTCAAAGCGCAACGTCAAAAACTTCCACATGTCTCTGCTGCGGGAGCGGACGCAGCAGGAAGTGGCAACACTTGGATCTATTGAGACCGTGATTCTCCCGACACCAACGGAACTCTGTCACTTCTCACGCACACAACACAAGAAACACAACAGTTGTCATGTTTTCCATTTTAACAATTGGGTGCAAATGCCGACTGTTGCATCTCAAGACCATCTTTCAAACTTGCAGGAAGCTTTTCCTTGCATCTGGCTCAAACTCGAACATGTTGCGGCTGGGAAACAACTTTGCACAGAACATTTGCGTCCTGATGTGGGTATGGGTGGGTTGGCGTTTCCTCTGCGTGTGCAGGCACTCGCACACCCGCATCTTCTGAAATTCTTGTTCGCGGACGTTCACAGAGCGACAGCAACAAGAATTCAGACCTTTGCGCACATGTACGTCTCGAGGCTTTGAAAAATTATCGAGGCTGGTGTTTGGGCAGGAAATACGGTGGGTAAAGTCTAAAATTTGGGTGGTCCGTACCGCCTTGACACCTACCTTTTGGGGGTGGGCCCCAACCCCCGACCCCAAGATTTTTGGTAGGCCCAAGCCCACTGGGACCAACCCAAAATTCTCTCCACAGCAGGAGCAGATAGTTATCTGTCCCCCAGCCCGAAGCATCAACAGATTAAACCTCACCCTCTGGAACATCACGCCCTGCAGCAATTGCCAGTGCACAAATCTGGTTCTTCTCCGAAGGACGCGTCTGTGTTGACACGAGCTGGTCAGGATTACGGTACGTGAAGCACCAACACACAGAGCACGTCCAATCCAATCTTTTCACTTTTATTGTGCAAGTTTCTGTGCATTAGTTTCAGACTAAATTACAGATAAATATGAGTTTCTTATTTGTTCATGCAGTGCCAAACGCGCCGCCAAAGTTTGTGTGGCTGTCACTCAACAATCTGGCAATTCCTTGCGCGCAACGCCACCCCAAGGAATGAATATGCACTCGACATACATTTCCAACGTGACAACTGACGGCTGCAAACGACAACAAACGGACAAGTTTCTTTTTGCCACGCCCAGCACTCAGGTCTCGACAAACAAAGCTCTTTGTGTCTCGGCTCAAGTTTTTTGTAACTCCGCACAAATAGCAAACAACCGCACACAAGAAAGCAGTAATTCTTGGGCAAAGGACCAAAAAAGAGTCATTTCTTGCCCCAAGCCGGGTAGCCTGACCTGAAAGCAAACGTTAATTTTAGACCAGAAGCCGACAGAGGAAATCTAGTAATTTTTCATTTCAAAATGGCAAGAAACTGGACGAGAGCTAGAATTGTTGAAATACCATTTTTGTAAAACGTATAGTCACACGTACGAGCAGTCATTCTACTCTGCAGAGAACAACACAACCTGCAGAAGGCGCGACTTGTGGACCCTGACTTCCAGAATGGTTAGCTTCCCATCTATAGACAATGTGAAATTCCAAGCCATCTTTATTCTCTGAGCTTTTCAACAAAGGATGACTGGCAAGTGTTTCGAGCAGCAACGCAAAACCGCAGCGCGCGGAAGTGATATGGCACGTGCAGCGAAGGCATCACATGAAGACACCCGTCAGAAGAAGTCCAGAACCGTGCCTGTACCTTCCGAAGATGAAGCCTATTTTCACCCAATTAACACATGTGCACAAATCAAAGCTAATTTTGGCACGAGCTACGAGTTTCACTGCGATGTGGCGGGCAAAATCCCGTCGTGTCATGGAAACTGCTGACATGTTTGATCTGTTGACAGTCGACCTTCTACATCGACACTTGAACAAATTCACAAACTTTGAAGAACATATGATGTGCCATCGACGCTTGAATTCGACGTCCTTGGGACCTACGCAATCGAACTGAGTGTCTGACAATTCGTCGGATCACAATGTTGGACACAGGAAGTGGATTTCGGAGGAATCTGACACAAAACAGTTCAACCGCTTTTCCAAGGCAACCCGCTTCTGTTTATGCCACCTTTTCGTGCGACCATTTGGAGATAGGAGTAACATCCCGTCGATTACATCTCAAAGCGCGATAGAAGATAATTTCTGACACTTTTTAACAGGATCTGACACAGAGATTCGTTGTCGTACATCAAGTCAGTGAGAAGCAAATTTTGTTTTTGAAGCTGTGTGCACACGCAAACAAACCATACGAGCGTACTTTTTTGTCCACACTCATTGACTTCGGGTCGCCAGTAAAAATGGACCTCTTCAGTTAGACAAAGACACAGACTCAGGAGGTGTGTGCGGTGTGACTTGGCGCGCGCTTTCTGAACTTTCTTTGGCGTAGCTGGTTGGTCCTACTGCTGAAAAGGACGGGAAACAACAACAGAATTACGCCGCGGCACAAAACAGGACACAGAAGTACGTATAGCGACCACTCACGACGCACTGCAAAAAGGTCGAATACGAGAAAAGGCACTTGTTAGTCTCATGCGAGACCAAAATTTGATGTTAACAAACGAAAAAAGCGGAAATTTCGGTGCGACACACAAAACTAATTCTGTACCAGAGCCAGCAACATACTCGTAATGTGCTACAAGAACACTTGGCAGTGTGACATAAACCGAACCGTGTATCGATGGACACATTTCTCGCCAACATGGGCAGCGTGAACTGTGTTTGGCTGAAAGCACTGGGAGGGAGGGGGCAGGCAAATCTGCCAAATTTCAAGTTACCTGCCAGCAAAAACATTCGCCCAACACTCTGACAAGATAATTGCAGATTTCGTGGAAGAAGGGAGGGTGGGTCTGTCAACATCATTTTTCCCGAAGAGTGGTTGCAACTCGTGCAGACGCCGAAAAAGCTTCGCGTGTTTTAAGCAAGTGTTTCAACGATGCTCACACAAAACAAACCGTCAAATCCACTTGCTGATCTCACTGCAGAAAAAAGAGCTGGAACTCGAAGCAGCGGACAGTCATTTCGACCGGCGAACAGCGGGATCAGGGGGTCACATTGAAAGTCCACGATCAGGCCGCAATTCGAGATTCACAAGATGAAACAAGCATTGGAGTCAACTGTCAGTTGGTGTTTGACATGCCCCCTGGATCTTTTGAATACTTTTGGTTGAACTTTGAAGTCTTCTTTAGATGCAGTGCCCCCAATGCTGTCCTTAGGTTCGTCCGGGACATCTGAAGAAAGTGGATGGGGCGCGTGTTTGTGAGGAGTGACAACGACAGTGTTGTGTGCACCTAATTTGCCTTTCAAAGTGATGATCTGTTCCGTGGTGCCTTTGGATGTGTCACGTGCAACATTTTGCGGTGTAAAACATCTCTCCGCGAATTGTTTTCCAAAAACAGGACTCGTGCGCGCAGACCTGTCGGGATCCATTCCTTGGAGAGTGAGAACAGGTTTTGCATCGATGCTACTGTACATGAACGGCGGTTTGCGTGATCGCTGAGCAAAGCTTGAGCGTGCGGCCTCATGATCAAACGAGCTGCGGCTGTGGGAAGAGGACTGAGAGACCAGTACCTTTCCGGCGGCGGAAGGCGTCGCGTCCCCGACCGCCAGGTTGCCCTCGAGCGCTTGTGTGTCGGCCGTCATGGCGGCGCGCGGCAGTTTCCCAGCCTTCCCGCTCGTGTCTCTGGACACCAACCAGTGGCTCGTGAGTTTCTGGCCCTGTTGGCAAAATATTCAGTGAAATTGACCTGGTTCAATAGATCTGCTCTTTTTCAGATCAGGGCCTGAACCAAGGGAAATTATATTCTCGCCACCCCGATTTTGTGCTGCAGGTGGAAAGCCTTTCCTTTTGATGTGTCTTCTTGTGCAGCACCGTGCCCACCTGCTTGATCAGATCCTTGGGTCCGCCCCTGCAGACGTCTTGTCAAACCAACGACGCTTCTCTGTTTCAATCTCAAAGCCAGCAAGACCAAAGAGCGCACGTCCTCATCACGGCAAAGGTCGCACCAACTGCCTCAAAGCCTCTACTGGTTCAAAAAACGAGCTCTCTCACCTTCACATCCAACTCGCCTCGCACTTCAAAGACGTACGGAAAATTGTTCAAAGCCTCACGCGCCGTCGGGCTGCAGTGGATCCTCATCGGCTGCAACACAGAACACGTCATCCGCTTAATGCAGCAAATCTCCACACGGAACAGCTTTGAGCTCAGGGCGAAATGGGATAATGCGGCCAGGAAGGAAATGTAAACATCGAAGGCCTTGGGTTTGGGTTATTTCCTGAAGTCCAACTGAGTCAACAGAGGCCGAACACAGCAAAACGATGGCTTCACCGGCGACCCCCATCCAAGGCTACGGATTTCGCTGAGAACGCACGAACACGTCCCGTGAGAACTCCCACCAATCGCTCAGTACATCTATCATGTAGAATTTTTGACGCAATGATTTTCTTCTGAAGAGTTTGTTTGACGTACTTCTCCTGTGGATTCCATGGCATTGGCGATGTAGACAGATTCCCCAAACAGGCAATACCGCGGCATCTTCAAACCAACCACTCCGGCGACCACTTTGCCCGTGTGCAAACCTGCGTTGAAAGCCACAGAGGCTGGGGCAACAGCAGATACCGAGGAGAATCATTTTTTTACACGGAGTTTTGTTTTCTCACAGACGGTACCACATCGCGTCACTTCGGGCCTGCAGGAAAACAAATGGACGGGGAAATTCTACACTCTTCGGATTAACGTCAGCGTTCCGACGCTTGAAGCCGCACTTCCTCAGCGGTTAATCCCTCAAACCAGCTTTGCAGCAGAATAACAGCGCAAATTGCATTTCACGAACCTAATCTGATTTTCAGGTGGTCTGAGGGATTGGAGGGATCGGGAAGTTTCTTCATGGTGTCGATGATGTCGAACGACATCTCGGCGATGTAGACGGCGTGGAACTTGGTGACGATGGGCGCCCCGGACACGACCATGTAGGCGTCGCCGATCGTCTCCACCTGACACGGGAACAACGCAGCGTTCGAACCAGCACAGTGCAATCATCGGACAACATTGGATCTCCTTGCTTTCGGAAGCAGTCCGATTGGCCATTTTCTGCCATTCTTTCGACGGACAACCGCAAAACCGAACTGGTGTGTGTACCTTGTAAACGCGATGTTTCTCTGTGAGGTTGTCAAACTTCGTGTACATGGAGTTGAGCATGTCGACCACCTGCATCGGACTGATCTGGCTGCAGATTTTGGTGAAGCCAACGACATCGGTGAAGAGAATCGTCACACTTTCGAACACCTGAAAACAAGTGCCTCAGTGTTTTGCAAGAACCGAAAACCCAACTCAATAACAACTTCAGAGCTGTGCCACATCCCCTTGGAAATCTGCATTGCCTTCTCCGATCCTCAAGAAAATCTGGTGCACTCAAACAATCACACACAAGAACACTCGTGTTTTTCAGCTCTCCTTTGTTTGGCCAGCACACAAACGCACACACTACACACACAGAGACACACACACACACCTGACACGTGTTCATGGCCGGCTCGCCCTGCCTCAGACGGTCCGCCACCGCCTTGGGGATCATCTGGTAGAGCAGCTGGTCTGTTCGTCGCATCTCCACGTCCAACTTGCGCATCGACTCCTCCAGTTTTTTGCTCTTCTGCTGTTCCTGCAATGACAAAAGTCCATCTTGAGAGAGAAAACATGACACAGTTGAACCACTTTGCCAACAAGACACTCATTCATTTGTCCCAAGCATCAATGTAAAGCACCGAGGGCTGCGGTGACCAAGATGCCACACTTTGCAGATGAATAGTGGATTGTGCATGGAGTGCCAGAATCTTGGAAGTGAAATGCAACGGATGTTCCCAGTCAAAAGTACATCAAGCCTGTAAACTCAAAATGGTTATTTTGCTTTTGATCACACCATCGACACTTCTGGATTGTTGGACAAAAAACTTCTGGTTTGTGAGGGGCTTTTTGGTCTCAATCATGTTTTCATAGGATTCACATTTGTGGTCACAGGACTGACCTTCAGGTCAATAGACCTTTGGATCACAGGAAAAACCTTCTCCCACAATAAAATAGGGACCATACATAAATTTTGGATTGTTATGTTCTCCTCGATGATTCAGTAAGTTTCAAGTTGCTGAACAATTGACACTGAATTGTTGGTGAGTCACAAAAGACAAAGTGAGGAAACCACACGAAGCGAGGCCTCACAGCAAGGTGAGACCAATTCACACCAAGGCAAATGCTACCCAGGTTTAGCTGGAAATGCAACAGAATAAACTGCCTTTTTTTTTTAGAGTTCCACAGAGGTCAAGTAAATGTTCCACGTGTCAGTTACTGACTTTCAACAGACCCTTGTGTGTTCGAAATTTGCTGAGCAAAGCCCAGTTCCAGTCGAATTTAAAGAAGCCAAACACTGCAAAATCAACAATAATTTTGAACTTTTGTGTTTGTTGGCGCGATCCGTTGGTGTACGACGTCAACGAACCTGATCGAGGGCCATTTTGAGCTCGGCCTGCTGCTGCGTCCCTGCGAGCACGAGGTCGCGGCTCGAGTCGTGCATGCTCAGGTCGTTGATGTACAGACCAGTCTCGAACATCTTCTGCAGGTTCTCCATCCTGAAAGTCACGGCACATGCACTCACAATCGGGAAAATACAACACGATTCCTCTCCAACCAAAACAAACCCCGATGCCTGGGTAAAAATCATTTCACTCACACGCTCGACGCCAAGGAGAGAGAACGCAAAAGCAGAACTTGCTTCGATCACACACACACACACACACACACACACACGCACGCGCACTCACACGCACACACACAGTGTTGGACACAAGCACACAGATCTCACCACGTCCCGTGACTCACATTGGGGTCCCGAGGAAAAGCACTGCGTCCCAGTCGGCCATGTGCAGCATCTGACCCTTCATCTTGAGTCTCCTGCGCGTGTCATCCGGATCATCCTCCTCGTCTGCGGGCAAAACAGGAGAAATCTCAGGTACCAGCAACAGCGTGTTGTTGGAAAGTTCAAGTCTATCACAGACTCCGGTTGAACCAGATGTTCTCTTTGTCTTCACAAAAGAAATTACCAAAATCTTGTTTCAACAACTTTACGCTGTTCTTCAGAAAAATTCCCAGCGAAATTGACTGCCATGCACTTCCATCAACACATTACAACACCACTCCACGCACATCAAGCGCCTGTTTTTGGGCAGGACACATAGAACATGTGCACAGAGGGGGGCGGGTAACAAAGGGTGGACTCAAACACCAAGTTCACAACAAGACAAATACAATGAAATGAGAAACAAGATTCAGCGAACGCCACTTTTCTTGAGTATTTGCCTGTCCCAAACTTGTCTTGATATCTCGGCATCAGGACAAAGACAAATAATCTCTCTCTCTCTCTCTCTCTCTCTCTCTCTCTCGCTCTCTCTTTCTCTCTTTCTCTCTCTCTCTTTCTCTCTCTCTGTCTCTCTATGTCTGCCTCTCTCTCTCTCTCTCGCACTCTTACTCACTCGTACAAAGTTCAATTTCTGGCCACGTTGACAACTCGGTCCCAATACTGGGGATCTTCCTTTCATTTTTCAAACAAAGCCATTCCTCGAACCTTTGAAGAAAGAACAGATCCACTTGCCATCAACTCCAAATGAGTGCTCCAACCTTTGCCTCGTCTCCAAACCTTTATTTCCTCGCGTTGCAGTCAAATTTGCGCTCACATACAGTGCAGAAAGCACGGCAGCTGGACACGTCCAGTCTGCACTTGGTTTGAGGAGACCCCCCCCCCCCAACAAAACGGAGTTCAACTTGCCCGCAGTCTTTTCCTGCGACGATATGAAGTTTTTATATCTCACATGAGAGATTTTGAACTTTCGCCACGGGATGAAGCGAGTCCTGAGTTGCGATCATTGGACGCGGTCTGCCACACAGAGGCTCACCTGAGCAGGGACTCAACCCAGTGCTGTTGAAAAAGAGCACGCAAGCAACACTACACCCAGAAGAAAAAGTGACATTTTGAAATCAAAATAATATTGACAAATATAGAGTAAAAAGGACGAACACAAAACACAAAAAGCTGACCAGGGCCTCAACTCACGAATTGAAGGCATGCCGTTATCCAAAGAAACCTGACGGTTCTGGTTTTTGTACGAGAAAGATCCCAAATGCAAGAGCCCTGCTCACCTCATGATTCAAAACTCGGTTACAATCAGTACAAGGCATTTTACGTGACGTTGTAACGATACCGGAAAAGTCCGCAGCATCGGGAGACACAAACGTGGTGTCCATGCGACGAACATGTACTCGGTCCACCGACACGATTTCAAACACATTGTTAGTATAGGTCATGACCTGGAGAAGTTATTTGACAGATTATGGTGGTGGGAATCCACGCTTACGCACAAACGTTGTCAAAAACTGACAAGAAAGAGCATCACATGCACAGACACAAAGTTCACCATGTCATCCTGTCTTTCCTGAACATTCAGCCTTGATAAATCATTTATACATCCATACAAATCAGCTGATTGTATTTGGGGAACTTCAACACTTTAAACCAGGCACACAGAGGCACAAGGTCTTGAAAAGCAAGCAACATCAATCTGGAGAATACGAAGCGTGTCAGGCAAAAGCAATGCACGATTGTCCACACCAAAAACGGGGCGTTAGTTGCCTCTCTTCTCCTTGTTATCAATTGATGCAACAGCCGCCAACAAAAATGTAAACACCAAGCCAAAGTGCAAGCCAAAAACAAAACCATTTGTTCGACACTCAAAAATGAGATCTACCGGTACCGGCGGACTCGTCTTGAGAAGTCTCTGAGTCGTAAGCACTCGTGGAGCCGAGGGCGACCCTCTTAACTGGATCCACGGACGTGAGCTCAAAGACATTGTTGGTGTGACTCATAACCTGCACATCGCATACAAATTTAGTCCAGCTTTTCGCCAAACAAACGCGAAGTTTCAAATGTGTGCAATTCCTTGAGAGCAATTCCGTCAAGCCGAAACACTCAATCATACCATCACCACGCACGTTGCGAGCACTCTGCAGGTCAAACACCAAAGAAACACGCAATTTCCCGAAGAACAGGCACAAGCAAGAGTTCACGACTCAAAAGCTGCTTTGCTGAAGAATTTTGCTCCAACCAAAGAATTTTATGTGTGGTGAACAAAGTCTTTGGGGTATTTTCCACATTCCCTGCCTGCCTGCGGAGAGATGATGAGAGAATCAATCTTGTGTGCGACAGGAGTGCAGAGGCAGCGCTCGTACTCACGTTCTCCATCGTGAACTCGACGAGCGGCCTGCTGAGCATGAACATCTCGTCGACCGTCTGGCCGAGGATGTTGGGCATGATGGCGCTGAGCCCCGACCCGATGTTCTTGATGATCATGCCCCGCGTGAAGACGAGGTGGAAGGGAAACACGTCGAAGAACATGTCAGAGTTGATGGGCAAGTCCACCTCCTCCTTGTCCGCTTGCTCGTGCTCCTTCTCTTTGCTGAGAAAACACACAACTTGTTGTTGTTTTTGTTTTCTTTTCACCAATGAGGATGAGACTGCAAATTTTCACGCTTGGTGGGATGGAGGCGAACAGCCGCGTTTGGCACAGCTGACGCTACATAATGGTTTCTGAGTCCACAATAACTCCCCATGATCGACAACTTACTGGAAAGCTGTGTTCTGGAAATGTAACTTCATGACGACGTGGGTCAGATCCATCGACTCCTCCTCGCTGACCAGCTCAATTTCCAGATGCGTGTTGTAAAAGAGTTTTGCCACTTGAGTCGTTTGTCCCATCACATAGAACAGAAATCCCTTTCTCTTGCTCCTGCAGAACAAATGTTGCCAAGGATTTTACACCACGACGGACCACACGACCAGATGAGATCACGACAACAAACGTGGGCGTTCTTGACATGCTTCACGAAGAGTAAACTGTGGAACAACCAGTACCTGTAGTGGAGAGTGAGTCCCTCACTCGTCTCATCTTCGCAGAAAAAGCTGGGTGGCTTGAGTTTTGGGTAGGAGAAGCGCAGGTACTCATGCAGGTTGTCGAGCCCGTTGAGGAAGTCGCGCAGGTGGCGCCCCAACACGCGCAGGATCCGGTCGTACCCGTACTGACCTGCGACAACAAGCTCCTTGTACAGGTCGATCACAAGCCTGAGCCAGCGGTCAAAGTTGTGTGGAGAAAACACGGCGTGTATCAGAAACAAACCGAACGGGCCTCCTAAAATTCTGAAAATAGTTTTTCGCCCCCCTGCCGCAGGCACAAAAACGTTTCGTCAAGTTTTTCAAGCCACTAGTTTGGCCACCACATCAAGTTCTCCCCGTCATCCTGAAATGCCTCAATTCTGAATCTGCTGAACAGGCCACGACGCTTTCACCGACTCACCAACGAAGGTCACAAACGCGTAACCAAACATGTCCATGAGCTGCTGCTGCGGCATGTCCAACACCTCGACCGCCGCCTTTGCAATGCGCGGCACCACCGTCTCCGAGTACTTCTTGTGGATGGCTGCACAAGCGAAAAGACCGAGTGAGTGAGTGAGTGAGTGAGTGAGTGAGTGAGTGAGTGAGTGAGTGAGTGAGTGAGTGAGTGAGTGAGTGAGTGAGTGAGTGAGACTCACCAAAGGTGGGATGACCAATGCCTGCTATTTGGCGAATCTTGTTCCAAGCATCCTCTCCGTGTTTTGCCCTGATGCTGTGCGCAATTCCTTCGAGGATCAGGCCATACATTGTTGCACTTGTGGTGTAAAATTCCTTCAGATGTCAGACAAGCGATCTGCAGACAAGAAATAAGTGTTTTCCGAGAACAGATTCTTGTACAGAACGATCTTGGTTGCCAAACAAGTGAACTCTTCAGGCGATTCACCAAAATGAACAGGAGAACCACCACCAACTTTCTAACAATTTTACTCGTGAGACGCACACGCGCGAGAAGGTTGACGCACAAAACGATTGATTCCCATGCATTTCAAATGCAAAGCATCCAGGAGTGATGATCGGATGAAGAAGGCTCGGTTTCCTTGGTCTGCTCCCCTCAGCAACAAGTGATGCTTGCCCAAAGTAAAAAGACAACATCTTGAAAGAACCTGAAAAGGTTGTCCAAGCAGTGGGACACTGGGCACAAAGTGGTCAGAGAACCGGAGTTGAACTGGAAAACGTCCCAAGAAGAGACTGTCACGCGGACCAGAACCCTACAATCAACATCCTGCTCTTTTGATATTTCATTGACGAATTCTCTTGGCAAAGGAGGCAGCCAACTTCCAATGAATGTCAGCAAAGTCAGAGGGGACGAGCCCCCTCATGACATGAATACGTTGAAACGTAGCGTCCAGATGCTCAAGCTGTTTGAGTGGAATGAGAGGCCGCCACATCACTTTTGAAATAAGGCCCTGAGACACGTTATGTTATTATTATTGTTGTTGTTGTTGTTTTGTGGGGACCACGTCATGAACGGCCACCTTTCTCAGCTGTACGTAGCTCTCAGCGACATGTCTCGTATAAATTTTGTCGTGTGGAGCTGCGCCAAGCTTTCCGGGGAATTTTCACCAGCAGGCGACGAAGAAGTTTTCGTCTTTTCACAGAGGTGGCCTTGACGAGTTGTTGAAACTTCTCAGGCTCTAACAACACAACTCGAACAGTGTTTGGGCGGAGGCAAAAAAGTGCTTGACAATTTTCTCTCAGCCCCAACAACACACGTTTCCGCACACTTGCGCCCACAGAAAATTTGGAAGAAGACAAAACAGGGACTTTTTCCACGAAAGTGCTTTTGACATCATTTTTCAAAAATTTGAAACCTGCAGACAACATTCTCCCGTCTCACAAAAGACTGCAGGCGGGGGTTTTGCCTGTGTCGCATCGCCGCAGAAAGGAATGGGCAAAATATTCGTTTCGAACCTCTGCTGAGTTCCGTTCGTGGAACAGATTCTCTCGTGGAAACAAAAGTTCGAACCCAACAAATTATTTTGTTCCCTTTTGCGGGGGCCGACCAGGTCCCGATTTGGGTGTGACCCTGGGGGTCGGGGGTTCCCTTTGTGAGTTCGAATTAATGTACATGCGGATAGCAACAGAGTCCAAATGTTTCAACAATTAGGGAAGGAAAACTGATTTGAGGCCAAACTCTCTGCCGAGTGTCCCTGCAGTTTTGATCATCAAGGACCGCAAGGTCCCGGAGGATCCTGTGTGCGAGTTCATCTTAAAACACCGCGCTGAAGGCTGGTTCCACAAGGCATGACCGCGGTGCCGTACTCCTCCGACACTTTCCTGTTTGTCTCTGGGCACGCACAAAATCCTCTTCTCTTTTTTACAGTGATCAAAGGAAACAAAGAAAGAAAGCGAACAATTAAAGATCACAATTACATTTTGTACTCTGGACTTTGGTCGAGTTCACGTTCTTTTGACATGGTTGGTCGCTTCTGCCCGTTTCCCTTTTTTGATCAAAATAGTGCAATTTCGCCACGATGATTGCCTGACATGGGTGGCCAAACTGTCAGATGTGGTTTGGCGTTGTCGCGTTCGAACACAATTTGAATGGCTAATGCATGGGCAGCACGTACGATATGACGTGGTCTCAGACAAGAGAAAGGAACGGATTTTATCTCTCATTTGTCTTGGTTACTCCCTGGTTCGCATTCCAGAAAGAACCAGAATTCCTTCAAATCCGTGCAGTTTTGAAGGGGTTGGATTTGGCTTGGAAGTGACAAGCGTTTGTGTAGCTTCAGGCAATGCCATTCTGGTGTCGTTTTCCACCTCTTCTGAATTGGTGTGCCTCACATGCATTGTTCACGGCAGATCCCCTTGCAGGGTTCCCACTGCGGCTGACCAACAAACTTCCATGATTTTCCATGATTTTTCCAGGTTTTCAAAGTTTTTTAAATGAAATAATTTTCAAAGGAATCTATAGACAAAAGGTGTTTTTACTTGCAGCATAAAATTTGAAAAGTAACAATATATTTTTAAATTATCACTTCTTTTGGGAAGGCTTTGTCTTTTTAAAATTTTACAGAACAATTGAACTCTCCCACTTTTGCTGGTTATGAATTGGAAAATAACCAGTTCTGATCAGTATATTTAAGATTTTTTTATCTCAATACTCAAAATTGAAAAGATTTCTTCAGATCAAAACTACATTTTTGAAGTTCCAACAAAAACCAACAATTCCCAGGTTCAGGGCCAGAACACATGATGCATTTTGATTGGCTGAAAGGCTTCGACAGTAGCCATCTTGCAATCTTTGGGCCTGGGAAACAGTGTAAGTATCATTTGTATGCTGGCAGCTGAGGAGGCAACATCTCATTTGGGCTCTTGAGAGTAGCCATTTTGGTTTTCTTATGTGGGGGCAGCCATTATACCTGGGGGCTGCCATTTTGTTCTGCGGCTCTACAGCTCTACTACGGATATCAGATTATATGGATATAGGGCTGCCATTTTGTTTTACCCCCTGTTTTCCCAGGTTTTCCAGGTGTGGTGGGAACCCTGCCTTGGCATCGGCTCTCCACTTTCACATTTGGTGAAGGGATTTGGACTCTTTTACCACCATCCAAAATCCAGCAAAGAACAAATGAGAGTATTCAAGATTTTTATGCAAGTGACTGTGATTGGTGATGCAACTGCCCACAAAAGCACTTGCTCCCGAGTATTTGGATGTCGGTGGCAAGTTTTCTCTTTGAAACGCGACCAAAGGAATGGAACTGATAGCAATTGTGGTGTTTTCTGACATTTGCAATCAATCTTAGAGAAGATGGCAAAGGGGACAACAACATGAATGAATCTTGATGGGTGTTTCGGGCGAATGAGTGAAAGTGGTCTGCAGATTCTGCAAATTCCGTGATTATTTTTCTGCACGGACAACAGGCTGCATTTCGTTGTTCTTGTCCTGGCCGTTATCTTCAGGGAATTCGGTGCTGCAGAGGTTGAGATGCACCAGACAGATCAGGAAGTTTCTGTTTGAAAGTTTCTTTTCGAACCTTTGAACCTTACGTGCCGAACGTAATTAGATGATGCTGGCACCAAGGGTTGACCAGAAATGTGATTCAACAAACGGTCGTGTGGCCGACAAAGCTCGGAACGTGTTTGCTGTCACAGGGATGTTGTTCCATTCACCAAGCAATCACCGTGGGATTCTCCGGGTCTGATCCGGCTTCATTACATGCATCAAGCTGTCCAAAGTGGCTGTGGTCAAACATATGGGCTCATCAACCAACCCAAGATGCAACCTGCCTCCAGGAAGAACAAAGCCTTGGGGATATCCAACTGACTTCCTCTCTTCGGACCAAGTTTCAAAACGCCAACGTGAAACAGAAAGCGCAGCCACAAACAAAGAGATGAACGAGACCCACAGCAAAACAAAAGCCACCGTGCATTCACACAAGCGATGCGTCTGCAAGGTTGCCACCGCGACAAACGGGTGTACAGCTAACTCGCATCAAAACTTTCTTCGCAAACCCTCAACCATCCCCGGCACTTGAGTTCTTTCTTTTCATCACTCGGATCATTCTAAAACGAGTTCAATCCCCCCCCTTGCATTGGCACAGCTTGATTGACAGAATGAATCTTTGTGTGTGTCCACGAATTATCAAATAGGGCAACATCATGAACTTGAACTTGGGCCCAACACTATCGAAAGACGGACCAAACTGCACAGCACAACCGTGCACGTCTTGGAGAAATGTTGAGAAATTTTGAATCCAGAACAGTTGTGAGACAAAACTTTCCTCGTGTCCCATTGTGCCGTGTAGTTCCTGCAGGAATGCACCATTTTCAAGTGCAAGCTCTGCACCAACCCAACATGTTCAGAGCACGACACATGGCAGGGCATAAAAAACACATTAAACTTACCTCACGGATCCAACGCGACGTCGACGAAGATCTGCTGGCGCTTCAAGATAGAAAGGAGGTCATGGCCTTTGTAGAAAGCACTGATTGTGCACGTTGAGAGTCCATACCGTACGTCAGTCAGCAGCTTCAATCACAGCAGACGACGGACCTGACCAGGTCACAGTTGACAACCGGAAGCCTGAAGCGAGTAAAAACAGCGCTGTTACGCTCACAGGGCGCGCACACGCGAGGGCGCTGTCATCGCGCGTCGTTTTGGCGTCACCTGACCGGAATCGTTCATGGAGAAAGGCGAGACACGTTCTCACAGAGTAGCAAGGAGCGCTGAAGCTGCAGATCACGCACACGACCGTGAGAGGCTCTCACAGCTCAGCTTCAGCACGGCATCTGAAGCTGGAGCCGGTGTGACGGCGCCGGGGACCTGCGAGGCGAGGCGTCTCCGTGTCACGGGCACGACCTCGCAAAGCGCAGACACGCAGTTCCCAAGAACGAGCTTTCTGCTGTTAAGCATTTCCTGCTGTGCGCGTGGGGGCTTCCTGAACTGTCGAACGACGTGCGAGCGGGGGATGACCTGTTCTGCATGGGAAGCGCCGTCTTTTCCAGACAACGGCAACGGCTGCACGTACGACAGGAGTGACAGATGTTCACCCCCACCCTGTTGAGGCTTTCTTGCACAGATTCAAGTGATGCACACTCAGTGAAACGAAAACTAAAGTTTCTAGTTGAGAGACAGCACAACGTGTTGGAAAGACGCGACGCCAAAAAGGCCTGCTGTGATTCGTACAAACGGCCAACGACTTCGGAGTCATCTGATCCTTAGACACCGGGTCCCATTACGCAGCTGCGGGCGCAGGTGCACGTGAGTATCTTATCTGATCGATGCCCAGCTGCTTCACCGTGCCGTTTCTCCCTGCAGTCAAGGACAGATGTGGAATCTGCAGAAATCGGCCCGGGACGTCAAGACAAAGATGAAACTTGAAAGCTGTACACCTGACACGTTCCTCACGAGAACCACAGAGTCAAATTCCAAGATTCACAGCTTTTAGAGATCTGTGCTGAAAATTGTTCAACAACACCCATGGCCCACAAAAAAGTTAACATCTTGATTGTAGGATGAAAAGAAATCACTGTATTGAAGAGCCCTTCTTGTGGTCACGTATCTTGGATTGTACTTAGCATTCGTGCACACCCACCTCTTTGTGTTTCCGGAAATGCTGAGGTCAGCAGAAGGAAAGAAACCTGCAGTTCCTTTGCCGCGGTACGTCTCGAAAAGCCTTGGCTTCACAAGGTCCGACAATGCGATGCTGAAAACAATCCTGAAAGAGCAAGAGCGAAGAACAGCCCCATATTCTCTATGTGGTCCTCATGCACTTGTCAGGTCAATCAATATTCCCTGGTTTTTCACTCATTTCAAAAGTTTTCCCAATCTTTTTTGCAAAAAGAATAATAAATAAATTTAAAAAATGCAAAAAATTCCGAGGAAAATTCACAACATTGCCAATGAAGAACAAAACAATTTGTTGGTGAAGTCTAAAACAAGAAATAGAAACTTTTATCAAGCCACAAAGACAAAACAATGTCAAGAAATTGAAATACCAAGCTTTGATTTGAAATATTTTTGCCTGATTGAGGCTGAAAACCCCCTGATTTTCCTGACTGGAAGAAGGTATCAGATATTCCCCTGATTTCTCTGATCAGTGGGAACCCTGTCTCGGGTCAAACAACGCAGGTTGTTCCAAACAAAGCGTTTCCAGTTTCTCACATGCAAAAACTATCCAAATGGCACGTCTGACTGTTTTGCGTGTTCACGATTTAGATTCACAACCAGCACATTGGAAAAGTCCTCAAAAACATACCTGTTCTCGTTTTCTTCATTACCCTGCAAACATGGTTCAAGACAGATCAAAAGAGCAAAGTGCCTTTGGTACACAGGATTCGTGGGCTTTCATCTCCATGCACAAGAGGCGTGGCCTGCAGATAACAATTTGAAAGCGAGAAAAATGTACAAAGGGAAGATCTAGATGGAGAAAGATCAACTTCACGGCTTGCGGGTGACACCAAGAAACACAGAGAATCTGGTGTCAGTGGTGAGTCATTCAGTTGTGAGCCCACAGTGAGTTGCCCCACACATGTGAGTGAGATGCAGTGAGAAACCCCATTTTTAGTCAACAAAACCGTGTTTCGAATTCAGGTGCTCAGAACAAGGGTGAATCCTGACATTCTTGTGTACATCATTGTCACCATGGCCACCAAACCATGGCACGTTGGTGGAATCCGGGAAATCGTGATTACTGACCTCTCGCCGACGCCCAAACTAGTCGGCGTGCGTCCACTTATCTGAATCCGTGTTCCGGCTCCATGGAACCTCACATTCGACAGACACGGATCCCGCTCGCCCCACGAAAATACTTTGTCCCCCAGATTTGGCGCTGCAAGCACAAACTTAATTTTGCACACGTCAAATTTCTTCGTATAAATTGGGACCCACGGTGGGGGGGCAGACGCCCTTCTTGGCCAGGTCCGCTACTGTGCGCTCAGTCTGACACCAGAAAATAAACTCGAGGAAAAATTCCACCTGATGCCAATTCCTCTGCAACAAAGGTGAAAACACGACCGCCGGGAACCAAGTTGTGTGAGATCAGCAGAAACTTGGCAGAAGCCGAGTTCTTTTGGACCCTGAATCTTCACGGTGGAAGACAAAAGTGGATTGGAACAGAACTGGCAGACCACAGAAGTTCTCAAGCTGTGATTTGTAGCGTTCAGACTCGCCTCAAGCACTGGTAAAAGAACACTGTTCGATGTCAACTTACGTCGACTCCACAGGTCATGCACAGGTTATCCTTGTTTTGGGGAAGGGTCCAAAGGAACCGACAATTTTCCAGTGAGGCCCCAAGACACCCGAAGTCTGAACCCGTATGATGTGGTCAAAAAAGGGATCCGGACGCCCTGAACTTGTGCCTTTGCCGGTACTAATGTAGGCAAGCGTGTTTTTCGAACAATTCACCACATGCAGGAAGACCACACGTCGAGTGTGTTCAAAGCTTCAGTCACATTGTGTCCTGACCGCGCACAACAAACATCTGGAACCCAATACAGAGGAACAACAGAAAATGTTTTGTTTCCCCGACCTCGCCCAGCTCGGCGATTTCCTCGAGCTCGTGTATTCATCTCTGCGGGAACCTTATGCAGCCTGTGCCCGCGAGCCAACTGCACACATCGACGGATTGGCAATTACCTCACTGATGCCTCCTGTTGGCGGGATCTGCTTCAAAAGGAAACCTTGATTTTTCCACAGCAATTAGACGGGACCAGAGTCTTTGAAGTACCATCCACGAAAACGCCTTGTGCGCTTTGGACCCGTGGCTCCTCACCGCTTCACTACAAAGCGTACCTGCCGGCGAGGTGACTGACAATTGTCACCAGTTGCTCTCTGCTGTTTTCAGCAGAATTTTGGCACACAGCTCCAGTGCGGTATCCTTGAGTTTGTGTGCGTCCGCTTGTACTGACAAGAACAAAGCAAACAGAAGCTTTGATTCAAACAACCGCGTTGTGTGCTTTATTCTTTGAAAGGCAACATAAAAACCGCACTGAATCAAGGGGTTTCAACGACGAACAATAAGGAAGGCTGAAACAGGTCCACCGCCCTGTCAGTTTCAGCTCCAAACTAAAAATGCTCTATTCCAACGCAACAAAATATTTTGAGCCTGTGGTTACCGTGAAACTCCTGCCTCGTCAAGCTTCAGTCAAGTTCAACTAGACTTTCAAGTGGAGAATCAGCCGCGGGCAGCGTTTGTGCCAATCTACCAATACCCCAGTCAGAAAATGTCCCAGTTGGAAATTTTGTTG
>JAAUXT010082070.1_pt1 | contig 69381 bp, 89 predicted proteins | sample 7278171 | NCBI WGS metagenome assembly JAAUXT01 (sample SAMN14350112, study PRJNA611818) | marine sediment metagenome | isolation source: surface marine sediment (1.8m) | place: French Polynesia: Moorea | collected 2018-08
ACGTTGGCTTTGCCGAAAATTGTTGTATGAACCAAACGTTGGCATCGCTGTGTTTCAGCGTTGAAGACCTACCGTCAATCGTGTTTCCAAATGATCCCTCATCGGCGTCTTCGTCTGGTCCCACGTCGGTGGGATCCAATCAGAAACGTTCTTTCTGCACATCAGCTGATCAGCGAGTCGTCCCGTCAGGGACCAATAGGAAACGCGTTTTCCATTCAGTCAGCAAAGTCAATGTGGGCCAGAAACGACCCTACCATCATCTCGCTGGCTTCCAAAACGGTGCCTCAGACACTGTGAAAAAGTCCAAACTTTTGCGTGTGAATTGTGAACACAAGCGGAGCATGTCATCGGCGTCCAGTGGAAACTTTGATCGGGAGTGTGACTACGTCATCGTGGGGGCAGGGTCAGCTGGGTGTGTGCTGGCACACAGGTACGTGTTACTGGGTTGCGTCAACGTCGACTTGTGTTTCTACATTGCTGGACTCTTGCGCACCCGCACGATTCAACCTTGTGAGCACTGCGCAACCCTTTAGATTTGTTGAGTTTCACATTCTTGCAGTTACTGCAGCAAAAAGTCTTTTCTCAGTGCATCCACGATTTCTTGTCAACTTGAAGGTTGACTGAAGACCCTGCAAACTCGGTGTTACTGCTCGAGGCTGGGGAAAGGGATACTTCGTGGAAGTTCCACATGCCGGCTGCCCTTATGTGAGTAGAATCTGGCAGAATGCTGGTTCGAAAGATTTGACGTGGTTTGGGGGGGGGAGAGTGGATCCTTAACGATCACTAGATCAGTTTGCTGCAGAATGCTGGTTGGCCTCTTGTGTGCCAGTGTCCAAATGGGACCTTTGGGCAGTTGAGATGACTTTCACGTCTGTGCGACGAAACCGCAAGCAGTATGCGACAGCGCGTATGTTTGTGTGTTGATTGTGTCGGTGTTGCGCGCCTTGCAGGTACACACTCTTCGATCCGCGCTACAACTGGTGCTACAACACGCAACCGCAGAAGCACATGAACGACAGGGTTTGCTACTGGCCCAGAGCTAAGGTAAACATGCTGAGCAACAACAATCGTTCGTAGCCGCATCTATTGAACTGAACATGGAGCATTGTTGTCTGCGAGCCTGTTTTCAAACAGACCATGAGACTAGTTCAGGTTGTGACCAAGTCTCAGTTTCTGACGACCATACTTTCGCACTGGACGAAAATTTCTCGCTTTATTCTCTTGTCAAGGCTTCTCATGAACGACGACATTTCCGAGGCGTATGCACAGTTGATTTGGTTGCAGGTTTGGGGTGGGTGCTCCTCTCACAACGCCATGGTGTACGTGCGCGGCCACGCTCTCGACTACGATCGCTGGGAGAGCGAGGGAGCGGAGGGCTGGAGCTACGCCGACTGTCTTCCTTACTTCCGCAAATCGCAAACACACGTGATGGGCGAGAACGCATACAGGGGAGGGAATGGTCCTCAGTTCGTCAGCAGGTGTGTGCGCTTGCGTTAGTTTGTGTGTGTGTGTGTGTGTGTGTGTGTGTTATCCTGCAGACCGTGTGTAAAGTCGGCTCACTCAGAGAACAGCGAGCGATCTGCACAAAAAACACACACTTCTCAAGGACAAGCTTTCACAGGTCGACAAACATCAGTGGTGCAAGTCTGAGGCTCTTTACATATGCTTGTAAGTGTGGGCCAGAAATGATAGATTCCACCAAAACGTTGGACATTTCAGAGGCATTATGACGCAGAAGAACCCGCTGCACAACGCCTTCATCCTGGCGGGTGCTCAGGCCGGCTACCCACTCACGGAAGACATGAACGGCTACCAGCAAGAGGGCTTCGGGTGAGCTGCAGCACCGGTGCTGATTGTTTTGCACAAGAACCAGTGTGATGGTTCACTACCATCGAATTTTGTCGTCGGCATTTTGGCTTTGCTTTCAGCTTGTGGTCAAATCTGTATCACCCGCTTGCTTGTTTACAACACAGCTTCATGGACATGACGATCAGGGCGGGGCGACGCTGGGCGACTTCCGATGGCTACCTGAGGCCCATTCTGCGCAGGCGCAACTTCATGTCGACGTGCATGGGCCACGTGCAGCGTGTGCTGTTTGAAGGAAAGCGAGCGGTGGGCGTGCAGTATGAATTTGCTGGCACTCCCATCAAGGTAAAGAACCGGAAAGACGTTTTCTCTCACTGTGTCAGTCAATTTGACTTTTTGTTTGCATCTTTCTCGATTTGTTCCATTGGCTTGCTTTTGCGTTCCAGTGCAAAGTCGTTGGACAAGACTGAATCTGTGTAAAGATTTCAGTGCGTGAAGTGGTTGTGCTTTGTGTCAATTGAAAACAAAATCTTCGCGGTTGTTGGTTTGGTCTGGGTGCAGCATGTTAAGGTTGACGGACATTTTGCCCACGACTCTGGTCTTGTCAGGTTCGCGCACGGAAAGAAGTGATCCTGTCGGCGGGCGCCATCAACAGTCCGCAGCTGCTTATGCTGTCCGGGATCGGGCCCGCCGACCATCTGCGTGAGATGGGCATCGACGTGTTGCAGGACCTGCCGGGAGTCGGGCAGAACCTGCAGGTCAGTGCCCGAGTTGTCCTGTGTGAGCTTCTGAACAACAATCACGTGGACGAAAGCCATGTACATCCGGATTGGTTTCCCGATGCCTTGTTCCTTTGACATCAAATAAGTACTGGATTCGTCTGTTTGTTGGCAGGATCATCTAGAGGTTTACATCCAACGCAAGTGCACGTTACCCATCACACTGTACAAGTATCAATGGAAGTTTCCCCACCACATGATCAAGGCAAGTTCAAACTGTACAAATATGGTTGCCGATCTGTTGAAACAGAATTCACACCAGTGCTTTGTCCCCGATCTCTGTTGAGTCTTTTCTTCTGTTTCACATATTTTGAGGGGGAAAGAAGCGTGAACAGCCGAAACTTGATTTCAGGCGGGTGTGCAGTGGTTCCTCACCAAGACTGGGGACTGCGCCACGACGCACCTCGAGGCGGGCGGCTTCATCCGGTCGCGCCCCGGCGTGCCGCACCCCGACCTCCAGTACCACTTCCTTCCGTCCGTCGTCATCAACCACGGGGCCGGGCTCGGAGACTGCCACGCTTTCCAGGTCAGTAGCAGACTTCACGTTTGGTCTCTTTGCTGTCCAGATGCTGCCTGTTGCCGTCACCTGTCGTCGAGCCTGCCACGTGGTTCCATTGAAAGCTTCACAGAATGACATCGCTTCACTGTCCGATCCCACCTCATCCGCTCGTTTGACTCGTGTAAGAAGTCATGTTCATACACAACGTTGAGCGTCACTCGCAACAAAGCAACCGTTTTGCAGGTGCACGTGGGTCCGATGCGGCCGACGAGTCGAGGTCAGCTGCGCCTCAAGTCGGCAGATCCGCGCGAGTACATCCTGATGGACCCCAACTACCTCTCGACGCCGGAGGACCGCGAGGACTTCAGGCTTGCCGTGAAGCACACCCGAGAACTCTTCACGATGCAGGTGCGGTCTGTTGAGCCAGGTTCAGTGAACCTAAAACTACCCCTTTGCACTGAAAATAGGCAGCAGGGGATTCCCATTGTCACTCGGTTTTCTGTTTGAGGGAGTTGCGTTCTTTTAAAAACCTTGGAAGCAGATCCAGTCTTGCAAATTTTGCTTGTGATTTTTCAGGCGTTCGATCGGTTTCGAGGGGCAGAGATCCAGCCAGGGGTGGATATCCAGAGCGACTCGCAGATCGACGCGTTCGTGCGCGCCTGCTCCGACTCCGCGTACCACCCGTCGTGCACCGCGCGCATGGGCCGCGAGACGGACCCCGCCGCCGTGTGCGACCCGCAGTGCAGGGTGCTGGGTGTCGAGGGTCTCCGGGTGGTGGACGCGTCGGTGATGCCCTCTCTTGTCAGCGGTAAGTTCAGCGTGATTCATTGAAAGAGAAGTAGACTTGCCAACACGTCTACTGAAGGGTATGAATTGACCGATCCAGTCATTTTGTCCGTTCAATATTGTGTGTGGACTCAAATCAATTCACATTGGTTGTTCTTGAACCGTTTCCCGAGTAATGGAAGATCCGTGATGTGAAATGTGTTGTCGCTTTGTAGGCAACCTGAATGGTCCGACGATTATGTTGGCGGAGAAAGCAGCGGACATCATCCGTGGCAAGAAGCTTCTTCCCAAGTCGACAGCTGCGGTATACCAGCCACCCACACTTGACACACAGAGGTAGAACGCACCACGTCCGTTCTGAGGCACTCAGCGCGGTATTAGGCACGAGCAGTATTGAGTACACAAGAGTACGCAGATCTGGTCAGCAGCTGGACACGTGAAATGAAACCTGCAGGAGGTAAAACCAGTGTGTCGCAATTTCTCATCTGAGATTTCTTTGGTGTTCGTCAGAACGTACCACTGCAGCATTACGCCGTCGCACAAACAAATTACATATTCATTGAGTTGTCAGCACCAGAATCGGATATTTTGGTCTGTTGGTGACCTTCAACTTCCAGTCACACGAGATTCAGGATGAGGAGTGGTCGGGTGTGCTTTTGCAACCATTCCATGTTTTCTTTGTGCTGATTTCCGTTTGGTTTGTGGTCAGTGCGTTGTGAGCTTTATTGCTCTTGTTGTTCTTGAGTGTCATTTTTCGTCTCGGCGAGACAGCGACAGCGTTGGGTGTCCAGTGTTTCTTGTTGTTCTCTCAGCGTGGAGCTTTCGCAGAGTTTTGACCCTGGTGATGAAGCCAGCTCGGCTGTGTTTGAAACGATAACTGCAGGATGAAGCAAGATATTTCGTGGTGAACAAGTATTTGACTCTCATTCGTCTGTCGAACAGAACTTTGAACTCGTGTTTGAGCGCGTCACTGCACCCGTGTTCGTCGTTGGTCACCAAATTCCTTCCAAGGGAGCGTTTGCAAATCAGACATGTGACAGCAAAATCCAAGGCGTGTGCACAACACCGCTTGCCGTGGTGTGGTGAAAGCAATCCAAAACCAAACGGTTCAAAACAGCTGCAAGAAAAATGTCCGAAACACACGATTGTTACTTCTACTGATGACTGTCGTCTCATTTTGGGCCGAATTGTTGTGAACGTGTTGGTCAGACTGCTAGAACGTAGCGCTTGCATTTTATTTTCGTGTGTGACCGTTGGAGTCAAGTGTTTTAGCACCGGTGAATTAAAATGACGTACGAAAGATCTGAGTGCAATTTTCACTTGTGGCTGGTCCAATGCAGTGCTTTGTCAGCTGAGCCGCTCGAAATCTGTCTTTCCCAATGAAGAATGTGTGATTCCTTTGGCGGAACAGGAGGCCGGCACGGTTCTTGACGGGTCCAACAGAGGTACAATTGGACACTGGGTGGCTTTGTTTTTCGCGGCTGAGATTCGCCAGAGGGTTTGCATTTGCTCGAAGGTTTTCAATGGAGAATCACTTGAACAAAAAGAATATGAGCACAGCAAGGCGCAGATCAAGAGGAAAATTTCATGTGTGTATCATATCTTTTAGTGGAGACATTTTACGTCCACATTTCCGATTTTGTCAAGTGATGACTGCCACCGGTTTGCAGGGGATCGTCATTTGAAGGTTGAATCAAAGTACGTGCCGAAAAATATGTTGTGATTTCGAAAATTTTATGAGAAATAAATCAAACTCAAAACGCCATCCTGGTTTGAAGTGGGATCTTTTCATGAATGGGCGCGTACGAAAGTGCGCATACGCAAGCCACAATGCAGCCTGCCGATCCGCGTACGGACACCACAGTTGGACGCCCAATCCAGGGTACTTTTTCTGTCAACACTGCAACTCTTGCCTGAATCATCCTGTGGTTTGAACGCAGCACCTGGCACCGTTCTTCGTTCCTGAAGGGACAAACCACAAAGTCCGAATATTTCCAGAGATTTATTGTTGACCCGACAGATTCTTTCACTGCATGTGGAGTCTAATTTGCACCGCGGTCTTTGATCAGGCGCGGGCCGGTAAGTTGCACCGACGAACCACGCATGCGCCGACTCAGCCTCTACTCATTCCCGCTCTGGACCAGCTTCAGCAGCTGAGGTTGCTCATCACTGTACACTGCGCTGTGAGTACACGCTTCCCTGGTGCGTGCGCGGAAAGACGCACATATGAGTCCAGGTCAACTGGACAAAAACGCTTGAAAATACGCGTTGTGTTGTCCACGAATGCGAGTGAGTTTGACCACTGTCCAGATCTGCTGTCGTGATCGCTTGACCAGAGATTCTGTCTCACAAATGTTCTCGCTGTGTCTCAGGCTTCAGAGTGCGCGAAACTTTTTCCTCTGCTCGCTTCACCAACAGCTCTCAATCTGCTATTTATATCGCTACATGTATTTTGCTCGCTGGCAGTTCTCTGCTATAATTCCACCTCTACAGTCTCACACCATCTGTGTTCAGCTCTGTTCTACATGTCTGGATTTGTATACATTGCAAGAGACACAGCAGAGACACGGTTGCTCTGAAAGTGGATTTATTCGTGAGTGAAACGATACATTTGTTCACGAACACGGATCAGAGGAATACGTGAAATACACAGAGGATAAATTCAGGAGATATATTTTGCAGCTGTGATAGCCAAAGCGCCTGTATGCACGAGTACATGTGTGTACTCGAGACGGTAGGCTCAACATCTTTTCAACTTTTCGTTGCAAAATGCAAAAATGCAAAACGTTTTGTGCCTGAAACGTGCCGAGTCAAATGGGTGCAGCTCTGAACGAAGACCGTCGAGGTCTTGGTCTTGGGGTGAAGCAGATTTTTGCCATGTAGTACTCTGTGTGTCGCGCACTTGTGTGAGCGACAACAAGTGTATGGTGAATAAAAGATCGTAGTATGACATCGAAACGAGCACATAAATCAGTTGAAGTCGCGCAATTAAATCTGCCCAAAGTCAAAACACACGCACGCAAGTGCTCCGTTCTCCTGACTGAATGTTCGCATCTCGAACACGTCGGTTCATTCACAACACGGGGATTCTCCTTGGTTCGGACGGCAAAGTCGCAGCCGAATACAAAACTTTTCCTGGTGTGTTGATTTGTCTTCAGACATCAAAATTTCGCTGAAATTGGTAAATGGCTGCAAGTTTGAGTTGTCATCAAACAACTGCAGTGATTGTCACTGAGGGAAAGACAACTCGGTGCACTGGAATCAGTTTTCTCAAGAAAACGAATCCAAGGACTTGGACACAACTTCAGGTGTTTTCGACAAAACATTTTGCAAAGTTAGCTTTTTCAGGGGATTGGGCAAGGAAAATCCGTGAAAGACGAACTCTGTAATTTGCAGTGTTGATTTTGACAAGGGGATTCTGGAAAGCGTACCAGCACAAACGCACCGAGCTCAAGCGTTCTCTCTGTTTGGGTACGTACGGAGCTCGAGCTTTTTATCAAAGAGAATCCTTTTGCGGGCTTCCCTGGGCACAGCCAATCACACGGCTTGCTGCCTGAGTGAATACAACATACATTCAGAGTATACATCTCACCCACAGAAACGGAGCCAAGTGAACAACTCGCCGTGCACCGCTTGTGTATGCGAGGGCACAAGCCGGAGCAGTGAGAGATCCTCAAAGCAGCTGAGCAGGATTTTGCAGAAAACTTCTTTCGTTGCTGGCTCAGATTCTGTACACACCTGCACAGCTGCTGGTCTCGTCGCTGTCTGCAGAAGGTTCACTTGGCAACAAGAATGTAAAGAAGACAAGAACTTTGCCGTTCTTGTCGCGAACTGAAACAGGCATGCTGACATTGTATCATCCAAGACTCAACAATATTTCTTCATTTCAGAATCAAAAGGACACTGGAATTCGAAAGGACTGTAACAAGCGAAGACGGATGCATGTGTGCCAAGTTTGGATGATAGAAATATTTTGAACAGTTCGTCTGTGCAAGGAAACAACAACCCACGGTGCCAAGCTTTGAAATTCAGGGAACTTTTGTGTGGGACCCACTTGGAGTGCTTGTGAATGTCCTCGAGCAAAAGGGAAATTCCATTGAGCTGAGACAGCTACCTCAGATGAGCATCAAATGAATGTGTGTGCGTGGATGTCCAAGAGGAGACACACCAGGATCCAAACACCACACAGTGAGAAAGAAGACGACGGGTTCCAAACATCAAGCCACAATTTCTCAATGGTGCCTGGATTAATTCATTAATCTTGGATACAGTGCCAATCACCATGGGAACAACTCGCGGCCTGTTGCTGCCAGTGATCGTGACGTTGCTGGGATACTATGGCGTCACAGCAATCACGCTGGAAGGGAGCTCTCACTCTTACGCACGATATCCGAAGTGGCACGCGTGCGTCAACGCGTCCATCTCGTTCGAGTTCAAAACGACGCAGGAGGAAGGGTTGCTCATGTACACCGACGATGGAGGCAGATACGACTTCTTGGAGGTAAAGTCATTCACAGAAAAAAAGGAATGCGTGCATGCTTCCTTGCCCTTGTCAGGTTCAAGGGCCCGGGTCCCCTCAACTTCAAAGTTGAAATCTGGCCTCAGGATCCCCACAACCAAATCCTGTATCCACTCCTTGTTGATTCTGAACTGACAAGTAGATGCATGCTCTGCTCAAATTTGAATGTTTTTTTCGCAAGAAAATGGCACAAAAAGCCCAGCAGGGAAATTTCAGGCTGTGTTGCCCCAAAACCCGTCGAAATTCAATTCGTTCCAACAAAGAATCACGCACCAAACCATTTTTGCCAAAATTCCACACCTGTGGGGCAAGTTTTCGATGCAGGATCAAACTTTTTGCCCGAGTTTTACCAATGTCTTAATTGAGTCCAGAAGGCCATAAACCTCTCCGACCTGTTCTTTCCCACAGCGGTCCCTCTGTTCTGCCTGTCTTTTTGAGGATCAAATGTGTCGCGTTTGGTGTTTTTCTGCGACACGTGAGACGACAGACCAATTGATTTGTCACGCATTTCAGTCACGCCCATTCTTCTGATTCACAACTGATCATCACGTAGATTTGGGGACGCTGCTGCCTTGCTGTCCACTTGCCTTCGTCTCCGTTTGATCTGCAAAGAATGCAATCCACAAAATTTATTTTCTTTGAGCTGTCGATTTTATGTGCAATCAGGATCGTGTTGACCTCTTGTGTTCGTCTCGCCCGATCTGCTTGAGCAGTGCACCAACAAATCAAGAGCACAAATTGGCCACAAATTTCCTGATCCTTTCTCAATGCTCTCCCGAAGCCAGTCAGTTTATGGCCGTGCCCACATGTTTTGCTTTCACTGCAAGATTCCTGTGTGTTTACCTTTGCAAAGCGCCGACATGTTTGCCTTTTGTGACCGGAATGCCACTTTCTCTGTATTCCTGTGTTCCATTTCCCCTGGAATGAGATCTTGTGTTGGCGATCGTGGCTGTGTGGAGTCGTCCCTTACTCTATTATGGAGCACAAAATGCACGTTTTGCCACACCAACTCCAGACTGTCCAGTTCCGATGACATTTTTAGCAAGTAAAAACTCGTCTGAAGCAGGCACGCTGCCTTTCAATCCTCGAATTTCAAAGCGTGCCTTTTCAGGTTGCAGGCCCAATTTCCATTTTGATCGTACTATTCTGAAGTATCAATGTTTTCGTAATTTGCGTGAATGTGATTCTCTCATGTTTTGGACATGGCTTGGACATGGCACTGAAAACGCATGCATGGTCTTGAGACATGAAAGTTCTGAAAATGGAGTGTTGCGCCTGTAACATGTACATGTAGGTGTTCAGGCGTTCGCCAGCCTGGGGGTGTTTGCGCCCCTAATAGAGTTGACCCCATCAATGTCCTGACCCTCAGACCGTGCACAATAGCGATCTATTACCTCGCCTGACTTTATTGGGACAAGTCGTCAAAAGCCAGTCCAAGTGCAACAGTAAAGATTTCGCATGTCTTTCGGTGCAGCGTCTCTGCACATGTCTCGCATCTCCACTTTCTTTTTGTCATTTCTGTGCTTTTGAAGTGCGTGCAGCAAACATGCATCTGACTCATGTGTCCAGATTGCGCATTTTCCAGAGCGTTTTTGTTGCACTGTCCGTTTTTTGTTTCTGCCATTGTGTTCTTCGATATTTCTGACAAGAAAACTTCCCCAATTTGATTCACAATTGCATCAGATAAGATTCCCATCCATCACAGGTGTTTGCAAGTCGCTATCAGGCGTCTTTTTCCACAAAAATAAAAACAAGCAACATTCACGCGTTCCCGGATCTCGTGAACGCGAAATATTTTCTCTGGCGACCGAAGTCAAAAAAGCTCGTTCCGCTCGCAGGTGATCCACACGTCGGGTCGCGTCAGCGTCGTGCTCAACATCGTCGACGGACGCGACGGTCACGTGCAGCTCGACGTCGGGTCGAACGTGAACGACGGGGCGTGGCATCGCGTCGAAATCAAGCGCAACCGCATGGAGACGACGCTCCTTGTGGACACGGACACTGACTCACGATTCGCGTTCGGGTCCGACTTCAACTTCGGGGACCTCCGCACCAACAGCGAGGTGGGTATGCGTGGCTCGAGAACAATACAACTCAAGCAAATCATTCTCCGTGCAGACCTGGAGTGTGAAATGGTCAAGTCCTTTGTTGCCGTCAAGCAATTCCTTCACGCTTACGCACTCTTTTGTTTGTGTTTTAGGTGTTTTTCGGAGGGTTGCCGCCCCAGTACGAGCGCAACCTCCACCAGCTGGCGCTGCCGTCCGTCCTCTTCCGTACCCGCTTCCAGGGAGAGCTTCGCAACGTGCTGTACGGAAACTGCTCTTGCCAGACGGTCCGGGCAGGGTACCTGGACGGCAGGGATGTCAAGTTGACTCCGAGGGAGCAGTGTGACCTGAGGAACCCGTGCAGGGAGGGCTGTATCTGCGTCTCCACGGATACGGAACCTGCTTGCGACTGCTCAGAATTGGAATGTATCTCAGGTAGGAATCCTACTGAATCTCGTTGGCTGATGGGACGCTGAGGTCTGTTTGTACACGCAGCCCGAAGCTGTGTCAGTTGTTCAGCTTGGGAGCAATTGTCTGTGTCCATGTTGACCTGCGAAGGGTGATCTTGATGTGCAATCCGCGCTCAGGGGTGAGCGAGCACAATCTGACATCACAGAGAATGCTAACTTTTCCTTTGAACGACGTTTTGAACCCCAGGCACACCAACATGAGCAAACAGTCGCACTTTTTTCTCCGTGGTGGATGATATGCGAGGCAATATTTACTGTTTGTGCGATTGGTGCATCATTAGTCGGTGAGTGAAGGTTTTGGGTCGCACTGATTAGAACAATAGTCGCATGGGCCCACGCTGAGATGTTTGCACATGCACTGAGCCCCAGGGCCACCGCGCTGGATGGGAGTCTCTCGATGTTGTTGTCGCTTCGGGACAGCCCGACGTCAACCATGACGCTCTCAATTTGGGAAAGGCAGGAGTCATTGAGAACCATTCCCCTCTTGCTTGTTTCAAGTTTTTTTCAAAAGCAGCGCTGTTACGGAGCTGAAAGTCTTGATCAGCAGCTCCGAGAATTGTGCGTGAAGCACTGAGGTCACTTTCGGGACTCAGGGACTCACACCAGTATCCGTGCTGCTTTTGGCTCCCAGGAAGGCAACACAAAACTTTCTTCTGGTTCTTCTGAAGAATGTGTGAACATGGGGTGATGATTGGCCGTGCGAAAGAATGTATAGCTCTGAACTGGGTTGCTGTTTGTTGTCGAGATACGGATGCTGAGCGCATTTTGAAGAGCACACAACAACAGTTCTCCAAACTCGGGTACAGTCTGTGTGGAAAAGAGCAGAGGATATTCACAAGTGGCAAACAACGAAAATCTAAGTGCATCTACCCACTTTAAACCCCGAGCACATAGGTGGAGTGAAAAGCTATGCATATCCGTGTACTTGTGGGGGAGAGGCTGTGTGATCATGTTGATTGTGATGCAAAACATGTACAGTAATGGCAGGGAACGGGTCAACTGTGCAGCAGAGAGTGAGGTGGCATTCTTACATGTACCAACGATACATCAAAGTCTCTTGTTGTGCTGGGACGCACACAGGTAGAGAAGAACACACCGGGCTTGTGGAGTTCACCGTCCATTCACTACCTTCTGTTTGGTGGTGATCTCAATGCAGCGTTTTCGTGAAATTTCAAGAAACAATTGCACTGGATTTCCCTCTGTGATCAGTCCTCTGTTTCTTGTTCTTTCGGACACATTCTATTTCCGGACGGTTGTTTTCACGCTCCGTCCGTGAGGTGTGGTCTGACCCTGTATGTCGAATCCACAACCTCGAATGTTGTGATTGTTCCGTGGAGACACTTTATCCTGCAATCAAAACTTCATTTGGTGTGACATGACCAATTGGCTATCGTTGTGCTGAGCAGATGTTATGGTTTGGAAGACCATGTTTGTCCAAAACTGTTGTAGTCTGTCCACTCAAACGCCACTTGGATCCTTACAGACAGGGGGAATGTTTGAAGTGGAGTTTGTACAACACAGACTGGTGCTGATGCATTTTCTACACTTGTCATACGCTCATTAATCATCCGTCCGACAGCAATTCATATTTTGTCTCATGTTCAAAAAAAGTATTCGAACAGACACAGCCAGGCGTCAGTTTATGTTCTGATATCTTTGTAAGTATTTTTCATTGCGAACACTTCTTGGTCATCGTTGACATTCAACAACCGCCGAAAAGATCAAACGATACAGATTGAGCTGTAGTTTTGAAAAGTTGGAAGGCACCATATGGTTGAGATCAGAAAAGTGTCTCATTGGGCACTCAGGACAGGCAATAGGAACCCACTTGATTTGTTTCTCAAGCGCACCCAGTCTCAACTTGACACCATTGAACTGCAATACATTGTACCTTTCGACAACAGGAGACCATCTGTTCTCTGAACATTTCCACAACGAATCCGAGAATGAAAACAAACTTTGTCGAGATCTGAAAGACTCGTTCTCCTGCAACTGTTTCAAATGAGGCAAAAGGCCAGGTTGCACAAGTTTCAGAAATCCGACTTCCGCTGAAAGCATCAGAATTGCAAGAACTGCACCAGTGCGATTGAGTCAAAGAATCAGACAGGGGAAATCAAATGTCAAAGATCTGTTGGTCCTTTTCTCAGGGTGTTCAGCTGTCCACAACAATTTGAACTATTTTCACCAGTCATGAGCTGACAAGAAATTGTGAGAAGGATGTTCAAGATTGCTCCTGTGATGCTGATTGCGTGCAGACTCGCTACCTCTGAAGCGAAAACTGTTATCAAATGGCAAACAACATGCAACGTTTGATTGCTACTTGGCAACCTTTCCCTGCTCAAAGTGAGAAAGCCGTCAAGCGACCGTTTAGACTAATGATCCGTTTTGGAGAGTGTCTGCACGCAAACAATGGCAGTCAGATTCTCTTGTGAGGAGATGAAACATCTCGCTCAACAAAATCTCGGGATCTGTGGCAATCTTGAGTTGAGTTCGTGAACCTCAACGAAGCCCCTCGGTGTTGTTGCTTGTTGAGTTTGTACTGGTGCGGTGTGCATCAATCTAACCATGAATAGGACAAGAATGCGTTCCTATTGCAAACTGATCACGGGCACAAATTGGTTTTTCTGATCCCAAGGTGCAATGTGGAGAGCTTTCCGTTGTGTTAGTTTTCAGGAGCACTTTCACAAAAGGTTCCCTCAATGCCTCGAAATTGAAATTTCCCCTTCAAGGCTTGCAACTCCTATTTTCCAAGAAGATGTTGATGAAATTGCTTCTGACAGCTAGGCCTGTGTGGACGCATACAGGTGATGCACCGCTCACTAACGCATGCATGGCTTCCCAGGGAAGCCCCCGTTCGGCATCGGCACAAGTGTGGAAACATACCTGACATTCTTCAAAAGGAAAGAGCATTAGATTATGTGTTTGCTTGGATGTGTAATGTGACCCGCTTTTCCGATGGCATGGTTCTGATATGATCTCCGCTGTGTCTGATTCATAGAGACCTGTCAACCCCAGAACACAGTGAAAACACAGTCAGCCACTTTCTGCAGACATTTCAACAACTGCCCGAAGTGTTGTCTGGTTTGATGCTGAAACAAATGTCACATGCCGGACAGGACAATTCCACTTCTGATCAGTGAGTTTGGGGTTGCACACAGGAGCCGAGACCGTTCCACACCAACGCAGCAATAGATTCAAAAGTTTCACAGCACGTCTATTTTGACAGGATGCTGTGCAATCTGACACCTTGCTAGGATGCGTCTTTTCATTGCGTGGGGACCTCAATGACAGAATGCGTCTGTGGGCAAGTGTCCTCAGATCTGCTTTTTCCTTGCACAGCGAAAAATGCAAATGCGATTCACCTGAACGGATGTGGTGAAAGAGGCTTGCTTGAAATTTTTTTGAAGCGTTTCAACGAAAAAAGTTGCTTCCCTGTCCTTGAACCGAGGCTCTTTTCGCGTCGTGCTCGAGCACAACCCGCCACGAGATTGACAAGAGAACTTGACTTCTGGAGATCAACAAACCAATGTGACCCGAAATCTAACACAATTTGAACACTGTTTGACACACGCAATGAAGCAAATTATCCCACGTTGTTCAAGTCTGATAAATTCTGTCTGCCACTACGGTTGGTTATTGTGGTCAAACAAAACGCAAACCTCAGAAAGTTTTGCTCCAAACCAGAGCTTGACATCAATGGAGTCTGCATCTTTGTAGCATTCAGTACACACACAGCGCCAGTGTGCGTTTATCGTGTGTACTGGGGAGATTCTGGCAACACGAGCCTGAACGCTTTGGCTCGACTCCACAGATTCTGCTCAGATGAGCCACATAAATACCTCTCGCTCCACATGCACAATATGCACACCTCACTCCTCACATGTCACTTCGAGGTGCACTGTGATTTTCTGTTGCCTTTGATGCTCATGACAGAAAAAACACAACAGTTCCACTCGTGTGTCTCTCTGACCCATTCGTGGTAAATCTACAACCGCCAAGCGACCAAACACACGAAATGATAGTCTTTTCAGTGTGGATGGCTGGCAATGTGTGGCGGAGCCGCAAGTGGTTTGACAGGAGAAGATTCCTCCGACTCCCCAGAACACACTGCACGAAATGCGAGGAATGGAGAAGCAACAAGCTTCGCGCATGTAAACTGCTCCTGTTTCCAAGTGCGTTGATTTAAATCAAGCCTGATGTTATCTCGGCCTGTTGGAAGCTCCTCTGGGCAATGCGAGTGCATATCCAGTGGATCCCCCAGATCTCTCGAAGAACCCTTGGAATTCTTCAGCGTTGTGTACGAGAGCATCTTGATAACCTCTCTCGGCATCAAGGATCCTTCCGGGACCAACTCCTTGACACACACGCCGATTCTCTCAGAGACAATCGAATGAAAACGTCACGAGTGATTTTGGCGGACGCCAAGACCGTTGGTTTCTGCTCGGATGAATCTTGGCTGAAACCTTGTGCTTGGCTGACCTGATTGTGTGGGCGGCGCCGGTGCGTGGGTGTGCAGTGCGCCGCTGCGCGCCGCTGCGCGCCGCTGATAGACGCGTGTCTGGTTCCAGATGCCGCGGACTGAGAGATCGATCTTCCAGATGAGCAGATGATCAGCAGCAGATGCACAAACTCTGCGCATGAGCATGAACTCCAATAACTGCGTGTACGAAGCCCCAGAGACCCCCACTGGTGTTCCCTCAAGGGAGGCTGGGTGCGGAAACTGTACGTCGAAATTGAGTAGTCACCGTCTTCGTTCGGTTGGGTTCTCGCATTTCGTCCAGTGGCGATGAGTGCGAAAGACTGATATATATGCCTCCCAGAGTTGGATGTCACTTTCTGGCCAATTCTGAAGGCTATCTGGTGCATAAAATTCCGACACTGGGGGCACAGTGGGTCCTTTTGGAGAAGAAACCAAGGATTTCAAATGTTTTGTTCAGTACCCACGCATTGTGTTGATGAGCAATTGGTAACGAACCACAGCAAGGTGTTGGCTGGTGCTTTCCAGAACACGAGCAGCATGACAAACAACTCCATCAGAATCGTTTCACGTCCTTTTTCACCTCAAAGCGTCCAAAATGACATCCCGTCCGTGTCAGAGACTGAAGATGCCATTTCGGTGACAAAGGCCTTTTTGTCCCCGAATTTTTGCCTTCTACATTGGTAACGTGAGTTTGTAAAGTGATGCATTGGAAAATAAATTCAACCACAAACATTTTTCAATGGAGAAAAACATTACTGGACCCATATTTCTTTGGCAGGCCCCACTTGCAACTTTTACCATGGCAAATGAGTTGTGACCTTTGGCGGAACCAAGGACCCAGGACCCCTTGCCTTCAATCTGCAAAGGGAACAGCCGTTCTTTCTGCGTTGTCAGGCTCAGATTTGGTCCGTGCCTTTGGATGTGAGCCCTCCTTTGGGTGCACCTGAAAATTCTACGTGTGAATCAGTGTGGGATCATCTTCTGCGTGTTGAGAGTACCAAGTGGTCGGGCTGCTGGAGTTGAGCAGTGAGTCAGATGAGTCAGTGGTTTCACTCCTTACAACATTTAGAGCTCCAACTCCTACGCAAATGCTTTGGTCTGCACAGGTTGTTCGCACAAGTCACAAAACGTTCTCCGTTTCCACTCGAACAGGCTCTTCGCTTCACTCAGCGTCGAGGACTGAAAGGTGATGACCAGGATCGATGCGTCAGAAAATAGGAAGGAAAAGGCTGAAGCGAGGGTGTCGAAAGAACCAGGTGGTGAAGTTGCTCATCACCGAAGAATCTTGAAAAGCAGGATGTTCCAACAGATTTGGAGGTTTTACGAACAGATTTTTGAGAACAAAAAGGAGAGATCCCTGTGTCTCGATGGTCCACTCAAATTCCATGAGGAGTATATACCCCCGTGCAGAGGCAAGGTCCTGGCGAAGATCTTGATTTCATGTCCCGACGAAGTGGTTTTCTTGACTTGTGACTTTCTTGAATTGTTTCGCACAGAAGCACAGGTCTGTCAAGACCTTGCTTCTGGCTGCAAGATAAACTGAACAACTGTCAAAACAAAGATGTGGTTCTCATGTGCTTGGTCCTGGACACTTTCTCTTGATTGAACATGAAAAGCACGCAAAAAATAAAAAGCTGGGCCTCAGGACTGGCCTGCAGCCAGGGAATAAGGGTTTGAAGCTTGCCGTGTCGTTTTCATCGAACACAATTATCAGATTCATAAACAATAAAAAATTTCGGGTTTTGACACGGACGTAGCAAACTGTGTGGTGTCAATGATCCCACCCAAGGTTGAGATATGGATCCATTCAGACAAGTGTCACGCTTGGGTCGTGTTTTTACAACTATTATTTCTCCGGTGTCACGAGTGGCCCTTGATTTACAGCCCGGTGTTGCCATATTCTCCGCTCGTTTGCGCACTTGACAGACATAATAAAGAAACTTGCGCGTTTTTGCATAAAAGTTTGCAGATTGAGGCTATGTTCTCGTCCACAATTAGAAATTTTGTGCACTCGGATATGTTGATCGAGCCCATTATTTCCGCATGTTTGTCGTTCACAGAAGGATTCTTCAGTGTTTTGGAAAGGTCGCGGTCTTCTGGTGTTGTCTCGTGCATTTTGACGCACACAAGAGCTTTCGGTGCAAAATGGTCTCGAAAGAAATCGCAAGAGTGAAGAAGACCACGCACGAAGTGGTTTTGCAACCCTCTGTGCAATGTACGGTGGACGACAAAACCAGATCTTTTGTCATAGAAATAGCAGACCCGTCAAGTGGATGAATGTTGCCTGAGATGTTCACAAAAGGATGTCAACAATCCTTGACGTCGATGACAAAATCATGAAACAATTCAAAGTTGCAGGTCCATGTTATTGGAAGTGGTGAAAGTTTTAGCTGAGCAGGAACCGAGGTTTTGCTCCTTTGCCTCCCTCGGAGCAGTTTTCTGTTCATTCGTTCACATGTTAAAAATGCTTGAAAGTGGACTCTATATCGTCATGTTGCTCGCAACACAGGGCATGTTTGCATGTATCTCACTCAAATATTTGTCGCAAACGAAGTTACAAGTTGTTGGGCCAAAGGGTCAAGAGCTTTGAGGTCAAGAAGAAAGGTCAAACCTCCAAGAGCAGTCAAACTCGTCTGTGTTTGTATCCATGTTTTCGGCAGATATTGCAAACAAGAACCCAGACAACCTTTCTTCCTTTGAAATTGATTTGAAGTGTTCGCTCAGAGAACTTCAACAAAAGTGTCCAAATGAATCAGCAACTTCCCATTTCCCCAGCCCTACAGGGAAGTCTTTGTTTGTTGCTGCGGCTCTGACGCAAAACATGGCAACGCACACCACCTTCGTGTTTGTCACACTGCCTTACTTGACGAAAATTACTCGTGTCTTGATTACCCAATTTCATTTCAGCAGCGAAAGTGTGTGTGTGGGTTGTAGGATCACACGCACGGTGTTGATCTACGCGGTGTCGACACAGGGTGTGGGATGTCCCGTCCGGAGGAGTCATCAAAGCATCGCAAACCTCAACTATGTCACTGCGGAGTGTGTGTGGAATACGTAATGACCTGGCTGTCGCCAAATGGGATAAATCTTTGAGGCTTTGTGCTCGTTGCAACATTTAATTTTGGGGCAAATTGTCTTCTGGTCGTGTTACGCTTTCACGGATTTCAAATGTACAGGAGCCGGTTGACTGTTTCAAAAGATGATGAGATCAAATGTTGATCCTGAGAGTTGAGACAAATTGCTCGAGACAACAGCTCAAGAGCAAGACTCGTGGCGCTGTCTCACACGAAGAGTCTGGTCTGAGATGCAGTGGACAGCTGATGTTGAGAAGCTCAAAGAGCCTGCGTGCGTGGTTGCTCTGCGTTGTGTCCAAACTGCTCCCGCCGTAAACAAGCTTGAAATATCAATGACAATAGGGAGTTTAAGTTCGACGTTTTTTTCACAACGTGAACGTCGCACTTTGGTGCGACATTTGCTCGCACGTTTTAACCAAAACAAGCACGTGAAACGTCATAAGTAAAAATCCGACGTTCAACGTCGCAGTTTTCCACGTTTCGCGTCGAACGTGCGACGTTGACGTTGAGGTTTCACATCGAACTTAATCTCGCTATTGTCGCATGCGCGTCTTTCTGAAGTAAAACGTCCGTGCGCTGGTTTGCGCAAAATCTGTTGCAGTGTTGCCGTGTCTTCTGGAGGCTATCATGCAGCCTGTCTCTTTTTACCCAAAAGCCCCGGATTGCAGCGGTCGCACATAAAATCCTTCTTTCAACAGACACCCATCTGAAACCCGTGGGCGCCCTCCACATGAAACAACAGAGCTTGTGTTGCTAACAGCTTCGCAGTGCACGAAAGAGCTCGGAGTTTTTACACCCAGTTTTTACGACTGTACGGTGCTTTGTAAAAACGTGATGTGTTGTCGTCTTGATATCACTGATTTATGAACTCAGTGTATTCCAAGGATTCGTGGATGCTGTTTGGAACTTGTTGGGTGTGGAAGCAAAATGTTTTCAGAAAACGCACTCATGATGCTTCACGCTTCACGATTGGCCTTCTGACGACTTGGTTCAGTTCCTAATTTCCAGATATGCCTCCGTGGAGACAGCAACTTGCAGCACATGAAGAGTACATGAAAACGACAGCTTCTGTTGTTTGCTTTGTTCATTCACGGCAGGACAAAGAAAAAACACAAGTTGTTCTGCTGCAGGTGTCTTGCACTTCGGTACTTCCGACGTGCTTGACAGGTTGAAATACTCCTGCCTCAGAGCCTTATTCATGCCTCCATCGGGACGGAAACGGTCTCGAATCCAACTTGAAAAATATGTTTGTACTGATTTCACTCACTGAAACACAAACAGGCCCTTGAATGATACACAAAGGCCCCCCAAATGTGGCTTTCTGGGGCCCATGCACAATCCTGCCCTCCAAGGTACAAACTTTCCATTAGAAAAGGTGCATCGCAATGCTGTGTACCCAAACGTGATGTGCATACCCTGCCTACACCACGGCTGAAAGATCCAATTGTAGGAAAAGCTCAAAAGACTTAATGTGTATGCAACTTTTTGTGCCATATGTGAGTTGTGTGTAAGGCGCGTAGTAGAATCCACACTGAGCCCAAACAGGCAAAAAGCTTTTGATTCAGGCAGAGTTCATGGTGAGGCTGTTCTTTCTTTTTCCTGAAGACAATGAGGAAACACAAAACTGTCACGAGAACAGCTTTTAACCCGTGAATGAATGAACATTTTTGCACAAGTGTCACTGTCACCAAAGCTGCTTGTCCTGAGCTGAACACAAAAAACTTTTGTCACAGTCCCAGTTGTGCAGCAAGTGGCAAGCTTTGTCTGATGTCCAGTCGCGATTCGTTCAATGACAAGATTGTTGGTGAGGGATGAGTTCATCGACTGTCCACAGGACCACGGGATACTTGATGCCATGGAGGTACTCCTGACTTCGGATATTTTTTTCGCACACAAGGTATTACGATGTCCGCCACGACTCCAAACAGAAATGCCAATTTCAAGCCATTTTGGAGCGGCGGTGGCCCAGAGCAGAAACGTGCTCGTTGTAGCAAATGACTTCGAAGTTTGTGAGATCGGCACAAAAAGCTCTGCAACACAGCAAAACACACTCTCAGTCCGTCCTGAGGTTCTTCAAAACACGTCTTCTCGTCCAACCAAAGAGCGGAAATAAGATTTTGGCATCCGTCAAGACTTTGAAGCTCAGCTCTGTCCAAAGGGTCCTTGGGAAAACAACGAAAGTGAACATTTCGCAAAATTTTTGTTGGCCGCAAAAAAAGCCTTTTTGCAATCACAGATGTTTTTCCTGTCATGGTATCAGTGTTGAGTGGATTCATTAGACCTCTCATATCTGGGTGAATTTTGCCAGCGCAGGGGCAGATACTGACAGACAGACAAAAAGAATTGGGTTGATATACTTTGTTTCGCTGTCATTATTGCATTATTGGGCCTGTCAGCTGTGATTATGGAAACTGCAACTGAGGGATTCGAGACGGGCAGATTTGCTATGCATGCAGCGGTACATCATCGAAGGCTCTCGCTGGACCGTGGAAGAAAAGAACAACGCAGCACAGAAGCCTGCCGTGAAGACTGCACCAATGACCCTTGATCAAAAGTTGCCTCATTTTTTCAAATTTACAGGTTTTGCTGGGGTTTTGACTCAGGTTGGGACGATTTCGTGGGAAGCTGAGTTCACCAAATCAGAGCACACTACAAAAGCAAATGGACAACAAATTCCGTCTTGTTTAACCTTCATACTTCACGAAGTTCCCAGTTCAAGCCTGGCCAGGTTCTTGATGGGGTGATGTATACGTGTGAGGGTACTGAGTAAGTACTCCTGGATACCCAATCTGCCTGAGCACCTGGCTTGTCCTGCTGAGTAATCCAACAGGAACCACGCAGGCTCCTCAAGTAGGTCACAAGTCAAACCTGTCCATCATCCAAGAGGTCAGCGAGTGTTGCGCGTGAGCTCTGGACACAGGGTGACTGTTTTGTCCTGCTAACGGAGCAGTTCGTCTGATAAAGCCTGGCATTCACCATTCGAACCTTTTCGAGGATCAAAACACCGGGAAACAAACTTCAGTTGCTGGATCGAAGTTTGCTTCGTCGGAGTTGAACTTCCTCAGACGTCTCCTTGAATGACCCACAAGAAGCAGATCCAGGGAAACGTTCGGTTTCAACCTGATCAGCTGTTTGTACGATTTCTGGTTCTTGGCTTCCAAATCGAACCCTTGCATCAAAACCCTTGCATCGACCACTGTCTTGTGTGTGCATGTCTGCATGCGAATGTTGTGTGTGCTTTTTCACATCGTGGTATGCAAGGAAACGTTGAAACGCAAGATATGAGAGTGGTATGTGCAAAAACATGAGTATTTTTAGCTACTTTGTGAGTGTAGATTGAGTACCCGGCATGAGTCATCCAATCACAGAGCTTCCTGCAGCGATCGCTTCCGATCGTCTGGACTTGACCCACTTCAGACACTGGAGGCTTCTGGGTTGGGCTGATGGAACTGGTTTCGGAGAAGAGGTGCATTTTATTGAGTCCATGTGCACGTGAAAACAGTTCCGTTTGTTTCGTTTTTACATCGCTTTTATCTTCTGACTCTGATGAGCTGAGTATACGCACACAGAAGTCCCCACGAAGAAGAGAACTGGACGAAATGCCCTTTTTGAAATTGTTCGCGAGATCCAAGGAAACATTTGAACCTTTGAATCCTCAGAATTGTGACGATCTGTGAACGGAAAGGAATGCCTGCAAATTCCCTATCTGTGGCTCACAACCGAGCAGAGCTTCCGGCAAGTCTCGAGTCACGATTGTGAGGCGAAAGATAACACGCCGCTTCCTGCTGCCAGAGCCGGAGTCCTTGAACCACACCAATCTGCCGTGGTCTTGCGGTTGGTTGTGTCCCACTCAGCTGCAGAAACGTCAAATACGAGGACTTCCATTGTTTACTCATACTCTGAATCGAATCACAGTCCGATGGACTCCTACACAGACAGATTTCACGAGAACATGCGCTTTTGTCCCAGGAGACGCCGCCGTCTGTGGCCACGCAGCGCGGTGTGTGTCCTTGTGTGGAGCATTGCAGATACTTTTCGGGATTCCTGGATACAAAAACAAATTTTACCTCCTCTCGAACAAACACAAAAGGAGGGTTCGACATCGCGTGAATCACGGTCAAAGTTGCAGCTGTGGAGGACATTCGAACCCCAGCACCAACCCTGTCTGTCCCAGGTGGAAGACATGGTTTGGGATCATTCACTTCAGTTGTTACGTATCCCTAGACATTAGTGTTTACTCACTCAGACAACACAATCCACCAGTTCAGATACGATCGTTGTTTGTGTGCATTCTTTGCGGAGTATCTCACCGGATTTGTTTTTGAGTTCCGAGATTGTGAGTGTTCTCGAGCGGCACTCTGCAAAACGGAGCGAGCAATGAGCATGTCGCTGAAGGCGAATATCTCATCGCCAACAGAGACTCCAGTGATACATTAGAGACCTGAAGGAACCAAGCGAGGCCCGAAGGAACCACACACATTGACATTCTTCCCTTGAACACAACAAAAGACTCAGCTGCAGAAGACTCTCAGAGGTCAAACCACCAACAGGGCAGGTTTGGGGAGTGTAGACGGTTGTGAGGCCTCCCTCTGAGGGAACATGTCTGGACTGCAGGGGTCTGAGCCAGAAGGCGAACCTGGAGTGGCGTATAGATTTACAGCATTCTTGCTCTCTGCGTAGATCTACAACAGGAAGCTGTGGAGGCAGGTCCAACGGCTCTGAAGCTGTGTTCTGCTTGTAAATCGCCCATTGTAAACACACAGAACAGAATCCATTGTGGTACGACTTGCAGATGTTGTGCATTGATCAGATTGTTCAGTGCTCCAGTCTTGAGTCCAAACCCCTTGACCTGTTGTCCAGAAGAAAGCGACCACTCACATTCGTTGTGTCCTGTTACAAAAGCCAAAACACATTCATGTTGCTTCTGAAACGACAGTCTGATGACAACGTTTTGAGTTTGTGCAAACAACAAAAGATTGATGGCAGCGAACGTTGCAATTGTGCCAAGTCCGCTTCCTACTGTGGCGCACCTGAATTCAATTGTCAAAACACACGATAAATTTGCCAACAAATCTACAGATCGTGGTCGTCGACGAAACTTGTTTTCGTGTAAATCAGCCACCTGATTCGTCTCCCATAATTAACTTGCACCAACAGAGCTGTGTGAGCGGATGTGCTCTTTCTCGGCAATGGCGAAAAATACGAAGACCACGGCAGTATTCGAAAGCAATAGATGTGTTAAGTGAGTCTCGAGGCAAACTAGCATCTCTACTGTGCAAGTGGTTTGATGCCCAAGGTGAGGTACGAGGCATGGATCAAGGCTCCGGTCTCCAGCCAACCGTTCTCCCGTGTCCAATTCACACTGAGAATAGGCGTCAGCTGGATGTGCTGTTTCTTGTGCGGAGATGAATTTCGACCGGCCAACTCGCAGTCTGTGGCAAGAGGCCATGAGAAACCGCTGTTTAGTTCCGACGAGAAGTGTTCCTGGATGTAGAACCTTCCTACTCGTTCGATTCCTGACTGGATTTCGTCTCGATGACGCTGCAGGTTCCTTCTGAACCTGCGCTGTGGCATTGACCACAAACAACACACACGCATTCGTCGAAAGAGGGTTGTGTCTTTCAACACGTGTACAGGTACTGACATGAAGCTACAACCCCTGCAAGCAAAGACTTGTGAGATACGGCTGCAAAAACGAACGTTCTTCCGTGTTATTCAGAGTTTGTACCTCTGATATAGAAAGCATAAATCTGTGTGGTTTCGTCCAAACGAACGTACATCAGTCAGTGGGGTACCCACACTCTGAAACACAGGTTTTGATAAAACAAAAAGGCGGTCTGTCACTGCCGACCGTGCACACTTGGATGATTGTTCGATCTGTATCAGCTGAAAAAGACAGTGTGGTTGTTTCATCTTCACAGAAAGAAAACAAAAATTCAAGACCAAATGAAAGTCCGAGCAGAGATTGCACAGCTTTCAAGAGACCCCCCGACCTTCAACAATGTCTCGATGGAGGACCAAACAGATAAAGGTCTGTGCTCAAGTCTGAAAAGTTTTCGTGCCCGTGTTTGAGAGTGACAGTGGAGTGGGAGTGCAGCGATTCTGGCTGGAGTCCAGGCGATGCACAGAGTGCGAGCCAGCGACATGCGAGCCCCCAACGACTCTAATATTATTTATAGCCGGCATTTTTACCATTTCGGTTGTCGACGGACGTGTTGTCAATTGAGATGGATCAAGATGTTTCGGTGCAAAAGCACTGTGCCACTCCAGATTTCACAAAAGTCCTGGTTGTTCCTGCAGGGTGTTTGCGAAGCCAAAGCGTCACCTTCTCGCTCCAAACACAATTGTTGCCCAGATGATCCAAAGCCTTCCTCCGGTCTGGATCCACTTTGTCATGGCGCCCGGGGACGTTTCACTGAAGACCTTTGCCTGTTGGTGTGTTGGTTGCACTGAAACTGGACGTGTACCAGGCTGACCTCTATGTGGAGTAAATTGCCTCATCACAACTGGGACTGTGGCGGTCTCTTTGCTGCCTAATGTGCGTGCCAGAATGTCACTGACTTTGATTTCGTCGGGCACTGTTGACACACCACAACACGCAATGAATGCACCACGGACGTTTCTGGCGTGAGTTGACTTTGACAGGCACAATTGAGTCGGGAGTTTCAGTCAATCCAAAGTTTCTTGTTGCGCTTGATGAATCCTTCGGAGAAGATTGCGAACATTCTCTCGCAAAGGATAAACGCGTACAGAGCCACTCAGAAGAGTGCCTTTCTTGTACGCTGTACAGGCCTGTGTCACCGGTAGATCTTGCAGGATTTGGTCGAGAGCGTCATGTACCTTCAGTTTCCTGCACAAACGTTTTCCTCGTACTTCATGGAAGTTGAACAGTTGCAACTGCTAACTCCTCGTCCCACCCATAAATGAACTCGCGCGTTGGGCCTGCATGCCCTGAAGGTGTGGCTGCACAGTCATTTTCAGGACAATCACGTTGGGACCTGGGGGCTTCTGTATTCGTATTACCCTCGCCCCAATACGTGAGAGTACTCAAATGAATTTGGTTGTTTTCCTCCTTTGTTCACTTCGGCAAACTCACCCAGCTTGCTACACCCTTGCAGTGTTCACCAAAGGAATGGGAACAAAAATGATTGTTGTCGGTTGTCGCGAAAATTTTTTTGACTGATTCACTGATTGAAGGCCATTTCTCTCGCTCTCTGGTTGCAGGCGCGGTGACGCATTATGCTCTGCCGATGGACATCATGCTGGGCACGACACTCATCAACCCGTCGGGGCTCGACGCGTCCGCCGTCGGGGCGCCCGCGCTCGTGGAGGGCGTCGCCGGGAAGGCGGTGCAGCTGAACACGCCGCGGCAATACGTCAAGGTGTCGGGGCCCGGCCACAGGCTCGAGTGCTTCGGTGACCTGGATCTCTGCAACCTGGGTGAGTGTTTAGGTTCAACTGCAGGGTCTATCATCATGGATAAACCGGAAGTCGGGTTCTGGTGCACACAGATCTCTGGACGCGTATATACAGTGTAGTTTCTGCAGTTTTCTCAAAGTGTCGTGAAATTCACGCTGCATGGTGAATGCAACTCAATGGGGGTTTTTTTTCGTCAGGCTACACGCTTGGGTTCTGGGTTCGGTTCGATGAGCCCGGCGCCACGCAGGCGGTGTACGTGTCGAACGGCGGCCACACGGAGCGGTCCCACGGCGTCGCGCTGCTCTACGACCGCGGCACGGCGCAGTTCCGCTTCCGCCGCAAGAACGGCCAGGAGTGGCGCGTCAAGGCGCGCGACGTGACGCCGGGCCGCTGGTACCACCTCGGCGCGTCCTGGGGACTCCAGGTCCGTCACAGAAAGAAGTCAATTTCAGGATAAAAATCTCATGACACCAAGAGTATTTTAGAGTCTTGCTGGTGACTTTCTTGAGTGGATTTGAGACATGTTTGACCACTGAAAAAGTATCTGCATCATTTTTCTCCCGCACATTTTCAGCATTGCAGGTTGTGCGCCACAATCAGGGATTTGTGTCGCCGAAGCATTCAACATTGTTTGTGGAATTTCAATGCCTTTGTTGGATTCTCAATTCTTGCAGGAGGGTTTGTTCATGTACGTGGACGGGGAGAACGTGGATCAGGACATCTCTCCCACTGTGCGCGCTCCCGAATTGGTGAGTCTGTCAAGTGAATCGTTTTTTTTTTTTTTTCTGGCTGCAGCAGCAAGGGAGAACACCTTCGCATACACCGTTGTCACCCTGATTCTAATCTCTGGCGTGTTCTTCTTTTTGCAGATTGACACGAATCACAACAACGAGTTTGTCATCGGACGAGGAAACGACGACGCTTCCCGAGGTCGCGAGGACCACAAAGTGACCATGGACCAGTTCTCGTTCTGGAGTGCCTTCAAAACCGGACAGGACATCAAAGAAATAGGTACTGCTCTTTCACATGGTTTTGTGTGTTTTCAACAGCAAATACCCATCAAATACAGTATTTCACACCGGCAAACAGACAGACAAATCATGTCGTTGGGTTGTTTCGATTTTTTGATGACAAGGGGGTGCAAAATAAAGCATGGCACGAAAACACCAGAATGATAGACACTTAACACTAATTAATGTGGTTCCTGCTCACTGACGTAGCACAGTAAGATAAATTTGAAGGTTTTATTGCGTCAAAACGAAGAAATTTTTCACCCGAGTTCCTCTCTGAGGAAATTGTTGCTTGCATGCGGGCAAGAATGAACCGAACAGGCTGAAGGACAACCTGGCGCGTTTGGTTTTTTTCTTTCATCGAGCTTCGCTCGTGTAAATTCACCACGACTTGAGGGGCCTGACGAAAAACTCGTCACCAAAATCAAACGGGGAATTTGCCAAGACCCTACAAACGGAGAAACAGGGACTTTGCCACCCCGAATGACTCTCCAGTGTTGGAACTCGTGCAACGGACCAAAGTTACCGCGAAATGGGAATCAAAAGGAAAAATCGAGTGTCACAGTGAGATGCCTAAACGCAGGATTCATTCCCCTTCCCACCAGCCAAGCATGGCTGACCACACTGACCATCGTGAAACTTCGTCGAACCAGGAAAACATTATAAAATACCGAAGTCGATAACATGATCACTGTTATTAATCATTCCAAGGACGCTCACCACGGAACCCTGACAACCTGAATCAGGTTCCAATGCAAACGGAGCGACACCGGTCCAGCTCCCGAACCAGGTCCATTGTCCATAGGTCCCGAAACACAGGTAAAGCGCCCTCGGCACGGCCTGGTCTCCTCTGTACATGTATGTCTGTAGGCCAGCCAGACACTCATCCGCTTTTACTGAAGCCTGAACATCTGAGCGCTTGTACCACGTCTCTTGCAGTCTGGATGGTGTTCCTCCCGATTGTAACCACCCAGAGTCTACTCGTAGGACTACACTTCAATTTTCAGAAAATAATTTACATGTTGCTGAAATGTACGCAGCTGCTTTGGATTGCAACTTTGCAGAGTTCTGGTTCCGAAAGAATCAACTTACACGCATGCCACACTGCGCACAAGTTTGCCCAGACGCCGCTTATTTTGAAAGTTTGAGACAAACAGCACAACAGGGAGCTTCGGGGATGACACAGCTGTCGAGGAATTTTTAAAATTAACACTTGCTTCCTTGGGTCCACTGCCAATTCGGATGTTTGCTACTTGGGGTTCATCAGCTTCGCATTTTCTCACAGCTGCATGGAAGAATCAGCGCAAGGAGCCTGACTGGCAGTTCTGACCTGATACACCTGATAACACTCCTTTCACACCAAAAAACGGAACAAGTTGCAGAGAAAACCTTCGCCGTAATCTCCATTCAGCAACAGTGTTTCAGTCCAAAGCATGATGGACGCATGTCGTCGAGTAAAAATCCACGAGATATTGCAGTCGGGATTTTTGTTCCCGTGCAGCGCAGCACAACTTCAGTTGCTTGAAATCACAAGCACAACAGTTCACGGCATTAACATTGTCTGAGACTCATGTCTTACCTCTCAACATCGAACAAACGCTGTATGTCGATTGTAGGTCCGTTTTACCACCATTTCCTTCCGATGGAGACGATGCGAGGAAACGAGTTTTCGGACACGAAGACGCGGAACACGGTCCACGGGCGCCCCAGCCTCGTTGCTGGCAAGATCGGCCGCGCGGTCAGCCTGGACGGGCGTGGAGACTACATCGACCTGGGCGACCAGGTGGGCACAAGGGAATCAGCTGGGTGCCTCAGTAAACACATTTCTGAAGTTGGTCAAGGCCAAAAGTGAAGGGCGAATCAAATGCCTCGAAGGGACCCTGAACACCAAGTGACCTTGACAAAGTTCAAGTTTTCAAACTTGACATTTCAATTTATTTGCAGGGCCACTCGTGCCTGGGCGATCTGTCCCAGTGTCTGCACGGCTTGACGCTCAGTGGCTGGTTCAACTTCAAGGATCTGGACGACAACACGTATTACCTGGACAGCGGCCCGCGAGGAGTGAAGCTGTATTACAAGGACAACCACCTGGTGGGCGAGTTCCAGCAGGGCACCAGAAACTGGAAGGTCAAGTACCCGTCTCCAAACAGGGGCAGGTGAGTTCAGGACCTGTTTTATCTGCAAGACGCACAACAAGTTGAAATCAAACCTGTGTGCGCACGAGTCATTCTCTTTATGGATGTTGGTTGCAGGTGGTACTTCATTGAGTTGTCTTGGCACGGGGACGATGGTGCGCGCATGTACGTGGACCTGCAGGAGGTGGACAGCGCCGCGACGCACACGACAACGGAGCGGCCGCGAGGCGGCGACTCGCACATGTACATCGGTCGCGCCAACACGAACATGCGCAGAGAAAGATACGCCTCAGCCAAGGTCAGCTGCCAAAGGATTTTTATGTTCAAACGATGAAAGGTTGTGGACTGGCAAGTCAGAAACAAACACCACAACAGAGTGGATGTTACCAAAACGGCGGTTTAATTTCAGGTGGACGAGCTGGAGATTTGGTACGGGGACCGACCGCGTCTCGTGGACCTGGGAGTCGTGCAGCGAGGTGAGAGTCAACAGTCGCGTTCAGCGCTGATCTGTCCAAGTCAAAATCCGCAATGCCCAGATCCTGCTCAAATGGAAACGCACTGCAGAAACAATGAAACCCTGATCAAATTATTTGTTACTTTCGTGGTTCAAACCCACAGAGACAGATTTACAGAATTCTGACATTCTCTATTCATGCCGCATCTCCGTTTTACGTGGACGTTGTCACAGTGACGTCCTAGAAAACAGGTAACATTTGCAAATGCGAGGATACGAGTACTTTTTTTTTCGAAAATGACGCATTCAGAAAAAGTTTGGTCATTTGTCATCCAGAAGGCCATTGACTTCAACATACCTTCACACATTAGCGTGTAGCAAGCATAGATTTTCACACACTTTTTTGGCACTTTTCATGCTGCATGTCAACATTTCACAGACTCTTGCACTCTGCACCACTATTTTGCACGTGAAAGATGTGTGTCTGGATTTTCCATTGGTGTCAAACACATTTCAGGTGGACAATCAGGACAACGTGTGGAGTTTCAGATTTTGAAGCTGATTCCTTCTTTTCAGTTTTATCTCAAGGGATGTACCTGTGTTGTGGACGCATTATATGGCAGACAAAGAAGACTGGTAGTGCTTTTAGAAACGTGAAAATTGTTGTTGGGACAAAACTGCTCCGAAAAAAACATGCACTTTCAGACATTTTGTTGACGTCATACTGTGCCATCAATGTCTGTGTCACGACTTCGGAACTGGACAAATTCAGACTGAACTTCAGGAGCCTTTCCACTGACTCTGACGTTCCCGACGCCGCCTGTTTTGACGCAGATTTGACGTTCCATTGCACGCGTCGCCCGTTCTCATCTTTCTCATTGTCACTCCAAACAGGGGAGACCTCCAGAGAACGAAGAACCGCATTTTGCGAAGCAGATCTTTTGACCTTTACAACCATCAAGAACCATGAGGTTCAACATGAAAACAGTTCTTTCACCATAAACTTCGCAAAATACATTTCAAGGCGATGTGCTGCAATGGAACTTTGGCACACGTTGTAGTGCAGGCTTGAGTTTCCACCGCTACGTTGTTATGTCTCTCCACCCCGCGCAGGAAAGCCGACAGTGCATCGCTTCAACTTTGAGAAGCCTCTGCAGCCGTCGCGGCGCGGAGCGTTGTCGCCGCACGACGACTTCCGGGTGGAGCTGCGCGACCCGCGGGCGGGAGGGCCCCGCGCCCGCCTCGTGACGGGCCAGATCGGCACCGGGCTCTACCTGCAGGGCTCGGGCCAGTACGCCGACCTGGGACCCCACAGGGACATCTGCTTCGGGAACCTGGACCGCTGTCCGCACGGTGTCACCTTTGCGTCGTGGGTGCGCACAGGTGAGCTCTGATAGGATCTTCGTTCAACAAATTTGTTTTGAAGCGACTGGATTCAAGCTAAAAAAATCCATCTTTTCTGCTTGTTTTGCAAATTTGAGATACTGAAGAACTCGAAACACTGAAGCAGACAGGTTCAGCTCAACCCGCCTCTGTGTTTTAGGAAAGTACGCTTCGTCGGATGTCCAGCACTACATCCACACGGGCGACAACGGACTCGACGTGTGGTACGAGAACAGGAAGCTGCGCTGCACGTTCAAAACGAGCAGCCACGTGTGGGAGCTCGACTACGAGGCTCTCGAGCCAGAGCAGTGGTACCAGGTGAGCGACAGCACAAACAAACTCGGCCAGAAAAGCTGGGATTTGGCCTTGAATTTTGGCATGACGAAAGAGAACTTGTTGAGCCGAATGAACAGTTCGTACGAAATGAAGAACGGTCATTTCCTGAAGAGGAAAAGATGTTTTACAAACAAGTGTTTTGTTGACGAGAATTGCGACGAAATGAGGACACTGAAAGGTCCTTCTGTTCTCGCAGGTTGAGTATTCGTGGCACCCTGAGAAGGGCCTGTCGCTGTACATCAACAATGAGCACATCAAGACGGTCAAAAACTCGCGCGCGCGACCCAAGTTTGACCTGGAGCCGACGTCGCGGCGTCACAACGCCGTCTACTTCGGCCGCGGCGTCAACGCCACCACTTCCGGCGTCGGCGGGGAGATGAAGACCGCCAATGTAACCCTGGACCAGATGGAGTACTGGTATGCAGACAGGGACTACCTGACGGCGTTTGGGTACATCAACAGAGGTACACCCACTCCCTTTCTGCACACCCACCCCACCCATCCACCATCTGAGCAGCTTCCCCGAGTGTGCTGTGCCTCTTGTAAAGGCGCAGTGCACACCTAATCCGTAACGGGTGCGGTGGAAGAAGTGACTCCCCTGATGTTTATTTCTGCTCATTGCTTGAGTGCTTGCATGCTGCTTCGAACGCGCCGATAGGTCGGGTCCGGCGCGACATGCTTCTTCAAGCTGTGTGAACACCAAAGTGATCGACAGGCAGCCTCAGAGATGCTGAGGGGTTTGTCGATGGCTGTGGGTTCAGACAAGTGGTGTGAGGCTGGATGTGGTTCCAGGGAACCTTGCACATGAAGTTCAGAGATTCTGGCTTCTTCTCTCTCATTGGGTCCACGCTCACAGCCCTGGTTCCACTCTGGCTTTGTTTTTGCGCGCAATTTTCTCACTGCCACGCTTGACGCTTCGCCTCACTCGCGAGCATTTTGCGACTTTTTTGCGCTGCATGTGTCAAGAACCTGACGACGACTTTGACCTCGGAGTGACCTCGACCAACCAGTGTGACCTTGGCCTGCTTCGCTCAAGTGAAGCTTCTCTGTGCCATGCGTGCGCATGCTTTGTGACCTTGTGACCTTTGGACGACCTTGACATTCAAATCCAGGTCATTAACAATGGTGAAAAATGTTTGTACATTGTAGGGAAATAAGTCAACATTTGTTGCAGCTTTAGTTTTGCTTTTAATATGTTTAGTTTTCTTCTCTTTCCAGATTAAGGCTCCAAATTTGTGGAGAAAATGATTTGTTTTGTATGTCGTGACGTTGTTGACAAGCTTCCAGTGGCGTTACTACCTATTCGTTGTCGTTGCTTCAGTGATGTCCACTGTTTGGGGAACGTTGTTGACACCAATGCATTAGACGTAGTCGCGCACACGAGATTTGTGTGCACCAACACTAGCATGCCGTGGCTGCTTGTTTTTCAATTTTGTTGCGAGCGAAGCTTTTCTTTGAGTAGTTTTGAGCAATTTTGCGCATTGAGTGCATCCTAGATCGGTAGTGTATTTTGACGGGACTGTAGACGCGGTAGACAAGACCTCAGTGAGCGAGAGCGCGTGATGTCCAAACAACCGTAACACACAGCTTCATACTCATTAGAAAACAATCACTTGTAACAGCAACAAATGTAGAATTTGTGTTCCTTTGAACTTTCAACAGCTCTGTAGGTACAAGGAGGTAGAATTTGTAAACTGTAGATCGTGTTAAAATTTGAGGAAGAATGTTTGTTGGTGTTCTGGTTCCAACGATACTCCAGTGGTGCCCAGGGTCCGTCAAGTCCTTGAGTTTTCAACATGAAGAATGGACACAGTGCAAATTCTGCGTGCCACTTTATCTTTCGATGAAAAGAAACAAATTTTGGCTGAGCCTTGGATGATTCTGAACAACAGCTAGGTGTCCAAACATTTTTCAGCTCCCTTGAAACCCGTTTTTATTTCTCAAAAATAATCATGCGAGGGCACCAAATCCTTCTATCCATTTGATGAGCAAGAAACTATCAACCCTCACGACCAAGAACGACCGAACACAAAAGCAAACGTGTGATAGCAATGTGATTGGCTTTTGCTCCTTCTGTCTTGACATGAGTGGTGTCCTTCGAGGGAAAGGGGCTGTTCATTTTGAATTCTCCAGGACGAGACCTCAAAGTGTTCGGATTTCCAGCTTACACAAAATGTGAAGGGCAATGTTTTTTTCACCACCAGAGGGCGGGCATTGTTACAGTAGCTAGATGTGCGTGAGTCGCATGGTTCACTACCTCACACACAGGTGGCGTCCTTCACTACATCCTGGACATGGACGAGATCAGGGCAAACAAGCTCAAGCACGAGTTGCTGAACATACCAGTTTACGGCGGCTGCAGGAACGTCCCTGGGGTCATAGCGACGGCAGTCAAACTGAGAGGCGGTGACCAGTACATGGATGTTGGTCAGCACAGCGGTAGTTGCCTTGGCAATCTGCAACGATGCTCCAATGGCTACACAGGGTCCATGTTCGTCAAATTCCCTGAATTCGAGGAAGGCATGTACTACATCTCCACCGGGGACCAAGGCATCAATATGTTTTACAAGAACGGAAGGCTGAACCTGCGGTTCCAAATCAACGGGAAGCGGTGGGAGGTGCCACTGTCCCAGCTGGAGACGGACAATTGGTATTTCCTGGAGTACACCTGGCATCCTGACTCCCTTCTGCGCGTCTACCTGAACAATCGTTTGGTTGGGGCGGGCAGGCCCGAGACTGTGCCGTACAGACCTTGGGACTCGGACGGTAACCATTTCTACATCGGCCGGGCCCACGACGACTCCCCACACGGGGCTCGGGCGCGCAACGGCAAGTTCACCATTGACCACCACCTCATCTGGTTCGATACCCGGGAGAACCTCATCGCTGACGGCCTCATAGTCAGAGGTACGTACACGTACACGTTCGGTCAACGTGCGTGCCATTCACGTAAAGTGAAGAAAAGAGCTTGGAAATAATTCAACGCGGTCAGATTTCAGTCAAATGATGCTCAAGCAGTCCTTCAAGAAATCCACTTTTCTCTGTGTTGTTCAAAGCCGACAGGCCCATTGTGTTCGGATCCATCTGCCTGTCCCGTCACCACCCTTCCACATGTACACACAACGTGATCATGCATATCAGTAACCTTTCATGTAAGAACTAAACGCACTCCTTCATCGTACACGTCTCTTCTCGCTTCTTGCATCAACTTGTGAGAGGTGTATTTGGACAGTCGGGTGATGGTTGCGGCAGTTCAGTGTAATGTTCTTGTATCCTCTCTTGCACACTGTGAGATTGTACATTCTCTCTTTGGCTGAAAATTGTACACTGGTCAAATTGACGAAGGAATGACTGAGTGTGTCTGTGTACATGTGTAGCAAGCTGTGCAGCAAATCCGTGTCCACACAACAAGAACCAACTTGTGTTTTCTGGAATTATTATTTCATGTCCTTTCTTTCTTTGACCAAAATATTTCACTTCATTTCACTCTTGTTTGTTTGTTGAAAGTATACATTTTGTAAACTACTTTTGTGCCAGGTGGAAGTCTCCGTGAATATGTTTTCTTCGTTGTCCAGGATCTTTTAAGTCTTGTTTGACAAATTTTTGTACATGTTTCTCCATTTAGGTCAAGTATTGCTGTAAATTTTGCATGTGTGAATGATAGAGGTACGTGCATGCATGAGATGCTTCGTTAACATGCAATCCTTCATCTGATTCTAACCCTCATTAGTTTCATTGTTTTCCACGTGTCACACTTGTCAGGCTCATTCAGGCCTGTACGTTTTGCTGCACTGTCACGTGTGTGGCAACATGTGACAGGTCACATGTTCTGTACATTGCGTCACAAAGTTTTTCACGTACTCTTGCACACTACATGTTTTTGACGTCACTGCATTGTACATAGATCTATGCATCTGCTTCACCATAGAACCAAACACTTTGGGTACGCTTCCACACTTCCCAACACATGGTTTCACCACTCCTCACACCCACACTCCAACACCTCCATTTCCATTGTTGGGTGCTGTGCTTTGTGATCTGATTGTGCTACCAACGTGTCTCGCGCAGATGACATCCATCACGTCTTGATCCCGTTCGAGGAGCAGCTTGGAGATATCATCTCGCATCCTATTTACCGCATCGACGCCCATGGCGGCGCTGGTCTGTCGCGTGGGCGGGTCGGCAACGCCCTCCACCTTGACGGGCGCTCCCAGTACGCCGTCATCGAGAACCAAGAGGACTCGTGCATGGGCAATCTGGAAAGGTGGGTTCTAGTCCCAGACAATGTTGGGTCGGTGTTGAACAAGTCAAATTCTTCTGAACCCCATGGTCTGGTCTGTGGACAAGAAAACACACGCAGTGCGCCCGTCACGTGGGTTTTTCCCGTGATTTCACGTGAAAACCGTGCTTTGATTCACTGCGCAGATGTCAGGACGGGATCACGGTGAGCGTGTGGGTACGCACGGAGACAGAGCCGGGTCAGGATACGCCCGATGACACCTACTTCCTGTCCACGGGAACCTACTCACTCTACTACCGCGACGGCGCGCTGCACGCCGACGTGCTTTCACCGCGCAAAGACTGGCACGCGCAGTCCCGCAGGTTCAACCCAAGCAACAACTGGCAAAAGGTGCGAGCGATGCTTTGTATTTTGTTATTGCCGGCATAGCCCCATCGACGACCTCAGCAAGTTCTGTGATGCAGGGAGATTGTGGCAAAGAGGGACCGCTTCTGTTGAAATTCCTGTTCTGGGTTTTCCTCTTCTTCTCTGGTGACCATGGCAAAGTTCACACCACCTTCACGCAAAGATAACTCGGGGGTTGATCTCAATCTATGTTGTCTGCAGGCTGGGTTTTGGAAACAATCCTCAGTGGTGTTTGTGGTGTGCGTTTTACAAATCCGGTGAGGAACTCAAAAATAAACATCTCGTGCAGGTGGACATGTCATGGAGCAAGGAGGATGGGCTAGAGCTTTATGTCAACAATGAGAAGCTGTCTGCGGACGAGGAGGGGACGCCCCATGGGCCACGCCCCGCTCCGCGCGACTACGGCATGTACTTCGGTCGGCCGAACCCGGAGCGCGTGGGGCGCAACACCAAAGGATATATTGATGAAGTGGACGTGTGGTACGCGACCAGGGACATTCTGGTAATTTTCGGATACATCGACAACAGTAAGTATCAACTCTGTGAATTGCTTTTTGTGAGGGTGGGATTGGGTCTTTTTGACAACATGATCCAAGTTAAGTGAGTTCAACATTGACTGAACCCCGATAACTTTCTCGGCCCTTGAGTTCCAACTTTTCGGACGCCACGAAAGCATTCGTCATAAATTTGTTGGCCGATGTCGTGTCTGACAGTTTGTACGCTCAGCCGATTGCAATGGGTCCGATTGTTCACAAGTCACGATTGATGTTCAAATGAATGTCAAGGTCTCCTGTCTGTACAGTGGTTGTCAATCTGTCTTGCCTTCGCGCGAAGGGGCCAAATCGTCTGCGTTTATCTGGTGATCGTCTTCAGTGCACTGCGTGTTGGAGCTGAACAACTTGAGATCTTTGGTCGTGTCGAACTTTGAAGGAAAACTGAAGACGACGAGGTCATGGTTCTTCTCACTTTCCAATCACGTCGCATTTTTTGTTCGTTTTCGTTTGGGCCGCACTTCAATTTTTTGCACCAAGAAGATACAAAGAAAATGAATCCAAACGTGCCAGTGAATTGGGTTGCTGGTGTTGCTCAGCTCCGAAACAACGCACGCGAGTACTGAAATCGACATCAGCTAAACGATAGACGTCTTTGCTCAAGGGTCACCACTCGCATTCCCTTTCATCGCTTCTCGGGGATTCTTGTTTACTTCCATGCCAACCAGGCTGCTGAGTTCATGGCAAATCCTGAAAATCAAATCCATGACTTGGATTTTTCATACATGTGTGACGTCATAGTCGTTGGCGGTTGCGATGCATGTATTGAACGATTCGCAGCGTTCTGTAGTCGCTCTGTTGAGCATGCGACGCACTGTTGTTCCCGTTGTTTCTCTGTGTCTTTCTCGACACGACCCGACGTCATCTTTGACATAAACGACACAAATCTGCGCAGGATTGTAAGAACAGGGAGGTTCAGCAATGGCAAATGTGGGCGCAAAGCTGTTGCTCAGACGTTGGACGTCAAACTTGTTCAGAATAGAAACTTACAGGGTCGAGGTGACAAACATTTTATTGCAGTCAGTACTGTGAGTACAACGTCTGTGCTTGCGATATGATCGCATCTGCGTTTGCCATTGTCTGAACTTCACAGTTCTTAGCTCGCGTAACAATGTGAAGGTTCATGTACTTAAGTGTGTCCTCGGAAGAACTGTTCTGACTGTACGTACGGTGTCTGAATCTGTTTCACTGTGCTAATCAACAATTCGTAACATGCTAATGTGCAAAGGAGTATAATCTCAAACATTTGGCCCACGAGATTCCACCTGCAGTCCCAGAAAGGGCTGCCTGATGGTGGCTTTGTGTGGCAAGATTGACAGTGGTGTGTTTGCTTTCGGATCAACGTTTCTGAAAAGCAGTTACTCTTACCCGGAAAAGTCTTGATTGCGTACGAGGAACGATGCAATTCTTGACAACAACAGTAACTCTAACCTGGCTGTGTTCGTTTCTCTCCCCCTCCCTCTCTGCCCATCTCGCCCACTGCGTCCGCTGTCGCCCACGCTTCGTCCTGTGAGGTCTGCCAGGCGGGGACTGGGAACCGACAACCCCGCCACCGCCCACACCACCACCCACGCCAGTGCGCACCACACCGCCTGACCGCGACATCATTTACTTCTACGGGGACAACTGGATTATGTACGACCTCAGGTCAGTGCACGGTGACGTTGTCTTCCACACGTTACTGCAGGATGTAGTGACACGCAGAGTTAACAGAACTGCAGCCAACGTTCAACCAAAAACGTGATGGTTAGAATGTTTCCCTTCCAGCCAACTGGATGAGGAGTTTCTGCGCGATAACGACTACGAGGAGTTCTACATCAGCTTTAAGACGCGCCAACCCGATGGCCTCATCTGGTTCACGGGGAACCAGGAGCGAAACCTTCACCTCAGTCTGCAGGTGCGAGAAACATCTCACGTGAGATGAAGATCATTGTGAAACAACAAAACATCCTGGAGTCTGTGCCTTTTCTTTCCGTTGGTCAACCAGGCGAGTGCTGATTGTGTGAACCCAACACACCAACATTCGGGGTTCAGTGCTGAGCGATGGGTCATTATTCAGGTAGTGAGTCCCCTGGCGCACAAACCACATCTGAATGTCGCTTGTTGCAGGGCGGGTCGCTCGTGCTGATGGCGGACTACGGACAAGGCATCCGCAACTACGACCGCTTCACTGTGCGGCCGCGGACCGGGAGGCTCGACGACGACCGGTGGCACGACGTCAGAATCGTGCGCAGAGGCAGACAGGTCAGCGCACCAGCCTGACCCGTGTTCCACAAAACGACTGGGCGGTCAATTGTACATGACACTTATCTTCCTGCATTTTCTCATCACAGGTGACGATCGGAATCGACGACGAGCAGTTCCGACAGGAGTTCAACGAGAACCAGCCCGTGCCGCGCATCATCTCCCCCGGAGGCGTCATCTTCGTCGGCGGCATGGCCAACGTGCGCAAACACACGAATGGCCAGAGCACGGACAACCTGGACGGACAAGTGCGGACGGTGAGTACCTGCATGGAAGTGGCCCGTGTGCGGACCGAGGCAATGACACAAAAACCGCATCAGTTCCTTTTGTCAGCAGGGCGCACATTGAGGCTCTATCTAGATAACCTCTCCCAGAGTTACCAAAGTCCCTGTTTTTACGCACTGAGAGCTGCCTCTCTGAACGCAACCGTATCATGGCAGATCCGCGTGAACGGAAACTCGCTGCGGCATCACCTGGACCTGGCCGGCTACTATCACGAGTCTCCGCGCCCCAGTTGGGTCATCATCAACGGCGACTTCCCGCGCGAGCCGCCGGTCCCTGGAAACAACGGAGTCTTCTTCTCGAGACCGAACGAAGACTCGCTCCGCCTTCCCAAGTGGGAGGGACAGAAGCTCCAGTTCAAGTTTAGGTTTGCCATCACCAACCTTATAATCTTTCTGCTTTGATTCACCAACCTCAAAATCGTTCTGCTTTGATTGCCAATTTTGACAAAAAATCCATGTGGTGCAAAACCACTCGAAAATCCAATGGCCGGACTCTCCTCTGTCTTCCGAGAAAAGTCGCCCCAGCTTTGCACCGCAGACACAATACTTGTTCTGTCCACTTGTAAGATTGAAGTTTCAGACTCCTTGGTTGTCCCTTCAATTCAGAATTCAGTCATCGTTTCTTTGGACAGAAACCGAAACTCTCCGACAAAAGGGAAGGTTCTGATAATAAAGCATTGATGTGTTCCCTTCGCGCAGAACGGTGGAGCCGAACGGGCTGATCATGAACATCCTGGGGCGGCGCGGCACGCAGGATTTCGCTGCTATTGAGATGTACGACGGGATCCTGTACGTCGTCATGAACGTCGGGGACGGAGTGCACCACATCCGAGCATCCGAGACGGTGCTCAACGACGGGCAGCCTCATTCAGTGAGTAATTTGCCACTTCATGGGGATCCCACGGCATTTGAAACAGATTGGATGTCAGAGAACATGGTTTGTGTTGACGAAATCCCCTGGACCAACACGCACAAACGTCCACTGCTCACCGCGTCCTCGCAATACGACGGATTGTGAATGTTTCACTTGAGGCCTCTTTCCCTCAGATCTTCCAACCAACACCTCTCTCGACCTCTCTGCACTGATACGAGCGATTGTCTGGTTGCAGGTGAAGATTGACCGGACCGGAGGGCGCATGCGGATCGAGGTGGACGAGCGCACCGTGACGCACGAACTCGGGGCGCGCGCCGACGATCTGGATCCAGCGACGTTCCTCCATCTCGGTAATCCGCGCGAAAACCGGTCTCGAAACTGAACAAGAATTTTTCCAACAGTACTAACGCGGAACAACTCTTTGCCCCCCCCCCCCACTGGTGGTTGTGAGACTCGTGTGTGTTTGCTGCCTGCAGGCGGCATCGACAAGACGGCGCGGGAGCGCACGCCATGGCACCTGTGGACTAAGTCGTCACGCGAGTACTTCCTCGGCTGCGTGTTCGACCTCATGATCAACGACGACGGCCAGTTCCTCAACCTGCCGAGATACGCCCGCGACCAGGTAGGAAACGGACTCGACACGGGGCTGAACAGGTTTTCTTTTGCGGATGTGGTTGTTTTGACGTCGGACGTCCACGCAGGAGTTCTGACCAATGGAGAACTCAGGGACAGTGTGACAAATATCGTACATACTCTCAGGCTTGACGACTATATTTTGTTTGTCCGCTTGCCATCTGGTTTCTGACGTAAAATTGTTCGTCCAACAAACAAGTTCAGATCCGTCGCGCTTGTCGAGAAACATGTGTTATCATTGAGTGAAATGATGTTTTAGGAGTTTCCCCATTTGGGTTTGGTAAGTACCTTGTGAATGAGGCAACTTTGATGTCGCAACGTTACAGCTTTCTGTATTGCGGAACCTGAAGGCGTGAATGATTGTGGAATAATATCCATGAGAATGAGGCACATGCACCAACAGTGCAGTGTGTATGGAGTGGCATAGAAAACACTTTTGCACTTGTACAATGTTTCACCGTAGACAAAATTCCAATTGTGTTGACGAGTCTTGTTTCGCGCACTGACGACTGTGGATGTTTGCCCTTTTTTCAGTAGCCCAGACTACTCAGGTAGATAGTGTATTTAGTGACGAACATTCGCGCATTGGTGACGACAGACTCACGCGATCACACTCAAAACACACTTTCAAGGAACTGCAAGACCAGGAACCGGCGGATAGTCGAACACCAAGTTTGTTTCTGGCAAAGAGTGTTCAGACCCACCCTCGAGTTTCCGTCCAGAACGACTGATTCAGAGACCGCAAGGTAACGCGTGCATTGACGTTGTGTTGCAGGGCGGCGCCCTGTTTGGGATTGAGGAGGGCTGCCCGGAGATGGCTCGCCAGTGCACGAGCTACCCTTGCCTCAACAACGCGCCGTGCCACAACATGTTCAGCGGCTACAAGTGTGACTGCTCCGACACAATGTACACGGGCCAGCGCTGCAGCAGAGGTACGCAGAAGTGACGGTTCTGGCGGCTGTTAGGTTAAGAGTCGGGTCGTGTTCCCAGAGCGTGATGGATGGAAAGGTCCCTTTTATGTAGGAGCAGTTTGTGACGTAAAGTGGATGGCAGGTACGAGCTGAGAGTTCTCGAGTTTACACATTGGATGTCACGTGCTTTGCAGAGGCTCAGATCGTGTCGTTTGACGGGAACGATTACCTGCGCATCCGCTTCCGGCCCGGGCTGCGCACGCACACCAACGACATCTCGCTCCGCTTCAAGACGCGCAAACAGGACGGCGTCCTCTTCACGACGAGCAACGACAGGAACGACGACTTCCTGCGCGCAGTGATGGACAGAGGCAGAGTCCGCGTCCTGCACAACATCGGCGGTGAAGAAAGGGTGAGTACTCACTGCACTGTGCTATTTTACCGAGGAAGCGCTTCAACCACAACATTTGCTCAGCAACTGCAAATTCCACAACGAGCACATCCAAGTGACCCGTCTCCGGGCATCAGCAATGCAGTCCATCGAAGTTCTATTGTATTTGTTTGCAACAGTTCGTGCAGCTGGGACAGGGTCTGAACGACAACCGCTGGCACACGCTACACCTGAAGCGCCGTGCCGACCACCTCGAAATCTGGATCGACGACGGACTGCATGACGTCTGTGAGTGGATCCACACAATCTGGAATGCGTGTTTGTCCAATTGGTTTTCAGGGTATAGAAGGTGATGAACTTTCAAGTCAGAATTTCAGAACAGGCACAAGTATCAGTTGTTGGCCAGCCCTATGTCACCACAAAGCACTTTCTTTCCTGATTATGTCCTCTACAAATTTGGTCAACGAAATCTGTTTTTCCACACTACAGCAAAGATTCCCGATGAGAACTTCAGTCTGGACATCGACACCATCGTGGTGGGCGCTCCCGGCATCCGCTTCCAGCCCAACGAGGGATTCGAGGTCAGAAACTGTTCCACTGAACCACCACGGTCGAACGTTCTCGTCCATTGAGATGATCAGGAACTTTTGTGTTTTCCCCTTTCTCACCGTTGGTTGATTCTGCCGTGGTCTACCGTCTTCAGCCTTGGATCCTGAACCTTGCGCCTTGGTTTCAGGGTCAGATGCTCAACTTCTACTTCGACCAGTACGACTTTTTCTCCTACCTCAAAGAAGGCAACTGGCCGGACGGAACGGAGGGCGATGGCACCATCACCGGCACAGGCAACCCCGTACCCGAGAACAAGGTAGAGTCAGCTGACCTCGACTCGAAGCAACTTTGTGATGTTCTTACGACACTGATTTGCTTTAAGAATTGATCTTGATAGCGTGGTTCGTCTCGAAGTTTGGTGGAACAAGTGTTAGTCCCACAGTTCTTCCTTCAGCTCGCGCTGTCGCGTCTTTCAGGTGACGTTCGGCGCGGGAGAGGAGTCTTACGCGGCGCTGCGCAAACTCGACACGCGTGGAGACCTCGAGGTCGCCTTCATGTTCAAGACCACCGAGGAAAATGGTAAACACACACACACGCACACGCATACACAAACACACACACACACACACACACACACACACACACACATGTTTAGTTTGATTTGATCTGTTTCGTTCAACAGTTTGAAACAACGGTCAATCATTTTTGGTGGCTCTTGATCACTGAGCACAGAGAAGCAAAACACTCCGTGGCCTGGATTGTGACCCGAGTTGTCTCCTGCAGGTCTGCTGATGTACCACCCCGGTCGCGCGGAAGAGTTCCTGGCCATCGAGCTGGTCGGCGGCTACATCCACTACCTCGTCAACGACGGCTCAGGAGTCCGCATCCTCGTCGCCAGGACTCCCAGGCTCGTACGTGTTCCGTTTCACCTGGGGCTTCAGTTCAGACTTTGTCCAATTGATTGACCTGACGTGGCTTTGTACGGAGTTGATATTTTCAAGCTCCTCAGAAACATAAAAACATAAAAAAATGCTGAATGAAGCAATATGTTGTTTCGGGAGTCTCAGTTTCCAATATGTTTTTCTCAGCTGAACGACGACAAGTGGCACTACGTGAAGGCGTCGCGGAGCTCCAGCGGGGAGTTGTCCGTGTCGGTGGACGGGCAGGAGACGGAGTTCCCGGGCGGCGGCGGCGGACGCGGCGACGGGCGCCTCGACCTCGACGGGCTGCTCTATATCGGAGGCGTGCCTCGCGTCATGTACAGAGACCTCCCCGAACAGGTGCGAACTGCTTCATTTTGGGTGTATGTGCTTCTGTTTGGGTCAAACGTAGCCCCCGGTGTGTGGCTCGACATGAGCGCGCGCGATCTCTCACGGTGGTGCTTCTCGTTGCAGGTGGTGTCGACGCACGGGTTCCGCGGCTGCATGGCGACCATCACGATCCGAGAGACAATGATCAACCTGCATGCGCGCGCAGTCGAGATCATGCCGTCCGTCACGTGAGTGTCTCACCGCAAATGAGATGCTTCTTCCAACAAACGTTTTGCCACCGACTGTAGTGCGTCTGTGTGACCTCAGAGTCGCGTGTCCCCCGCACTTCACTCTGTTTTCTTGCTATTAGTTGATTTTAATCGAGGTTGTGTGCTGTGAGGTTAGAGGTTGACCAGAATTCTCAAGGAATGGACCTGCAACAACAGAGAAATGTTGACTCGGCCTCAGCAGAAAGAAATTTCCCTGAGAATTTCAACGTGTTGATTGATCTTGGTTTGTTTCCGTGCAGTCAGGGGTGCAGGAAGGTGGTGCTGCAGTGTGAGAGGGACCATATTGACTGTCGCAACTTCGGCACGTGCATCAACGAGTGGGTCGGCTACTGGTGCAACTGCAATATGACGTCCTACGTACAGGACGCGCGAGGACTCTGCACCAGGGGTAAGTTTCTGTCCCAAAGAGAGAATATCATATCTTTGTTCTGAAACTTTGTGGCACTTCAGACTTCGTACAGATGTCAACCTGTCAAAAATATCCTGTCGTTGCAATCATTCACAATGCTGGTCAACGCTTCACCCAAGGCGCACTCTTGCTGTCGCATCCCAGTACCACTGCCTGTTCGCGTGCGCCAGTGGGATCTGTGTCAGTTTGACCCTCGCATTGCAGAGGCTGAGGGCTATGAGTTCGGAAAGGAGTGGGGCACGGCGATGGTGCATTACAACTACACGCTGTACACGTTCGACAAGCCGATCGACACGTACACGGACGAGCTGGCCGTCGGCTTCATGACGTGGATGCCGAACGGCACCATCATCCGAGTAGACAGCAAGGACACCAACGACTTCATTGAAATTAAAATGGTTTGTGCAACGTAGAAATCTGCCGTTCAAATTTTGTCCGAGCACCTGTCAACCATTTGGAAACAGAATTGACAGGAAAGCGTCTGTGGCGTTTCCTGTGAAACTACAATTGATCTAACCGTTATCTGGTGAGTTTGGATGACAAACGCTGACGCTTTCTGCTCGCACCGTCCACAGGAGAACGGACACGTGGTGGCGCTGTACGATATGGGCGAGGGTCAGCAGCGCCTCGTCGAGAACTCGCGGTACTTCGACGACGGCAAGTACCACGTGGTGCGCTTCTTCCGCACCAACAACGACGGCGTCCTCCAGGTGGACACGCTGCCCACGCGGGAAGTGAAGCCCGTCGGTGAGTACAACCTCCAATGTTGCAGGGCAAAAATATAATCTGTCAAAAAAAGCATTGTTCTGTGTGCAACACCCCACACGGAAGAAACACTAACAGATGGTGCAGCTGCAAGAATGATGGAGAAATGTGTGAAGAAATGTGATCTGGTCCACCCGTCCTTCGAACGTCGGAAAGGACCTGCGCCCATGGTCCGCTGGCCTTTACACGAAAACTCCAGCAGGTCTGCGGAAGGCGTCAAATGTTCCAACACGATGACCTTCTTCCCAGGCACGTCGGTGTACCTGTTCAACTACCTGTCTGGAATCAGTGTGGGCGCCAAGCAGAACAAATCACGCCTTCTGTACGACGCCTTCAAGGGCATCATCGCTGGCGTTTACTTCAATGGCGTCCGCGTCATAGACAGGTGCGTCACAGAAGAGCACCATTGCTGTTGTGTAAAGTTCACGCACCACACTTGAAGTCAGAAAAATTGAAGTGGTGGTCAAAGGAGTCACTTGATGTAACACATACTCTGAGGAATGACAACTCGAAGAAAAGAGGAACTGAATGCTGAACTATTGTGAACAACGTGCTGAAATCGTGCTTCTGATCGTCTGTCATCGAGTTCATGTCAGCGTCAAACTGAATGCAGAAGAGCACAAAACCATTCTGCCAGTGAGATGTTTCATTTCCGAATGATTAATTTTTCGTACATCTTGCCGCTGTGCAGGGGTGATGACCATCTTCTTCTCCACCGATGTTTGTTTCTTGCACAAATCGCTGATATTTGTTTTGCGCGATTCAGTGCTCAGAACAGGTTCGCGAGCGACCACGGCCGAACGACCATCTTCCGTTCCCAGGGATCCGTGGACGATGACCTGATCGTGGCTGACCACCTCTTCTACCTGTAAGTCTCGTGACATCACCGCCCATGTACGGGCGTCACTGCGGGTGCAGGTGCTGCCAGTCTGCGGTTGCTTTGTAGGGAACCAAGACTTTCTCCTACTTCTGAGGGACCAACCAATCCCAATAACCCTTCACTTCTGTGTCTGTCTATTTCTCTTTCTAAAAAACTTTTCAGTTTCTTGTGCCAGTCACTGTGGGCATGTTTTCAGACATATCAGCGACCTTCAAGGACCAAAGACATTTCAGCCAAGATCCTGCGGATGCAGTACTGCCTCGCCTCGTGTGGAACTTGTGGAACCCTCCTTGTGATCTGACTGACTCCAACACCTGTGTGCAGTAACATCTGTCATTGCCTTTCAGGGACATTGTGACTCTCGTTCTTTTCACTTCAGCTTGTGTCTCTCCACACCCTATGTGAATCTGTAAGTCTGTTGGCTGTGGTTTTACAGGGCAATAGCCCTGGACGAGCGCGTGTCCATATTCTATGGTCATGGAGCGACCGCAGAGGATCTGTTTGTTGCCAGGCACCGGTTTTACCTGCCTCGGCCCAGGTAACAGGAGTTTGGTTCCACACACTCTCAAAAAATCTGATGTTTTGGGGACTGGAAGGTTTTCCATTGCGAATGGAACTGAGGCCACGGTGTCATTTCATTTCATTTTGGAGAAACCTTGAGATGTTTCCAAAACGCATTGATTTGGATTATTTGAGAGTACTCGTGCCAGGCATTCCAAGAAGCCATCTTGGAATCAAACGTTCTGTTTCTTGTGGTGTTCTTCACAAATTTCCTGAATTTTTTTTTCTGAATCGCTTCTGTGGACTAACCATTTCACTCTTTTTTGAGTGAAGCGCTTTGCATGAGAGTCACATAAGGCGTTGCTTGGAACCAAATCGTTTGATCGTGACCAGAAAAGACGGTTCTGACAAAGAAGATGACTTTTGTCGCACCGTTTTTATGGAATACAGGAGAAGTCATGAGAACTCGTCACGGGCGCCTGATGCCCAGCAAAATTTTCTTGAGTCTCTGAATTTTGTCAAGCAGTTTTCGCCTTCCTTTTTTTGAAGTAAAGGCTACTTTTGGTCCTTTCCCAGCTTGCACCTTCCACCCCAATGCTGGGTCCGCTGAGTGCCGAAATGGAAAAGCAGTGATTTCGTTCTGCACATGAGTGGAGCACACTTTCTTGAGGACAGTGCAAGTAGCAAAGATTTTGGCGAGTTGCTCATTGTGGAAAGCGGTTCTTGCACCTTCGTGTTGTGTGTGGCACACGAGTTTACCAAATCGATGTTGATCTGCATCAACCAAAAAACAATTCGTGTGAAAAACAAATCCGCAAAATATTTGAGCCAACTTGCATTCCAACGACACACGTGTGTGGGATCTTCAAGGGTGTTCTCAATGTTTCAGGCCACGGCCCACCCCGCCACCAACCACGGTGCCGCCAACGCCACTCGTGCCGTCCATTCCTCCCACACCGGAAGTGGTGGTGACGCCAAGTCCGGGCGGAGGCACGAAGATTCCGCCCCCGCCGCCCATCACACCCTACCCGGTGAGTGCGCGTGAATGTTTTTCACAGTTGATTTTTGTCTACAAGCACACACGGGAGGCTCTTGCAGTGAAACTTGCTGTGGTCCTGATCATATGGAATTCCCTGATGGCTCAAAGGCCATTCCGCCCTGTACTCCATTGAGACACTGCCCACCAACTGAAAAAACCCTTTGGATAGAGAGTTGTGAAACAAAAGCCTTAGCATTCGTCCAGCACGTACACCATTCTGCTGCAGGTTCCAGACTTCATCCCGCCCGGTAAAGGAGGCGGCGGCGTCGGCTGGGCCGAGACGTTCGGAGGTCAGGGTCTCGAGATCGACGTGGCGCCGGGAGGCGGAGGCGGCGGATACTTTGTCGAGTCTGGCGGAGGCGGAGGTGAGTGGTGCGGCCGGTGCATACTTGCGGATTCCCGTCATGCAGGGATGTTCAGGAGGTTCTGGGTTGATGAACCAAACCTCCGAGTTTTGCACAGGAACATGTGCACATTTTGTGCTTCAGTCAGCGTCAAGAGGGAGCAAACCAGAACTTGTCAAATGTAATTAATTGTGCAAACTTTTCTGGAAAACAACCTGATTTGTTTTGTGGACTGTAGGAGTGGCTCAGGCTGTGCAAGGGCCGCCCGTGGTGGCCGGAGGCTCGGCGGAGGGCGGTCGAGCCATGGGCATCGCCGGAGCGCTCTTGGGCTCCCTGCTTTTCGCCAGCGCACTCGTGTGGGCGTTGTACAAGTTCAAGGTGAGTGAGCGCACGTTGAGTGCAAACACCTTTCAAACATTTGCCTTTGGCAGACCTATCACTCTTGAGTTTCACAGACCCTGTCAGTGGCTGCTTTTGTTCTTCGCAGCCTGGGTTGATTCCGATGGGCGGCGGCGGTGCGGCGGCTGCACCGGCGTCGGGCGCCGGAATGGCCATCAGCTCCCCACGGGCCACCACCCTCCCGCTGCTCCCAGAGCCCAAGGTAGGTCGATACTCGGCTCCGTACTACCTGCTGTGCACGGAGAGTGTACCAGAACACCAGGCGTCAGCTCCCACGCGGGGTACGCAGAAGTCCTGAAGTCGGCAGATCACCATTCATCCCATTTTCACTGTGGGTAAGTGAGGATTCTGGACGTCAGAGATATCTCATTCGAGAACGCTGCAGTGACCAGGGATGCCCAAACGAGGACCGATGGTGAGTGCTGGGTCTTGGCAGGCGCCAAGCAGAATATCGCACCCCCAGGACGGCAGTGGTTCTCACGCCTTGTTTATGCGCATGAGCTCTGCTTAGTCACAGCATTATGTTTCTTTCAATGCCATGTTGTATTCTACACAAACTTTAAAAGATTTCTGCGGTTATGGTTCTCAATTAAAATGTAAAGAAACATTTTTACCACAAAAGTTTGAATTTTGAAAAGTTGAGAAGGTTTTTACACTGTGCGATTTTGTTGAAAGATCAATTTTGTTGAACGTTTCTGTTTTCGCACACTTCATTGAACCTCCGGAATGAATTTTAAATCTTCTGCAACTGGAATGGACTTAATAACATTTCAAAACTGGGATCTCTCACAGTGAAAAAACTGCTCACACGTAGAAGCTGTTTTCTCTGCAAACAAAAACAATCATGAAAGCACAATGCGAAAATCCTTTGCCGGTGTTGTGGCCGAGAAGCTCACCGACCAAATTCTGAATCAAGTCTGAAGACTTGAGGTTGAAGCCAGATAACACTGCGAAGGATTTCTGCATTCTGCTTGCAATCCTACATCACTGCTACACAGTGGAAGGCACATGAGTCAATCATCAGGCTTCTCAAGTCATTTGACTTCAGATTGAACAACAGAATGACGACTGAATGTTTGACTTTGGGTGCTGACTTTTGCTTTTCCTGTCGAAAATGTTTCTCACAGTTTGTGTTTGAAAAACACCGAAGCAAAGTTTGGAGCGTGATTCCTTCCTCGTGTAGCATCTGTTGTAGTCTTGTTTCTTGTTTCTCTGGTGAATCCAGCCAGGAACAAAGGACTGTCCAAGAACCCTTCAAGCATTTCATTGCTCATGTCAGGTCACAAAAAATTAGCGTTCAAATCCTGTGCACCTCTTTCCAAGACCCTTTGCTTGTAACATCACAGGAATTTCTCACTGGTGTTTTCATCACCAAAAATTTCCCGCCGGTTGAATCCCTCCTCGTTGTCCATTGTTCCTTCCCCACTGGATTCGCTTGAATTTGTTCAGTGTTGTTGCAGCAGCTTTAGGAATAAATAAGTGATGAGTTCCTGGCAGTGTGGCGGGGACTTGGATTGCTTATTTATTCGCTCTCACCATTGAAAACAAGGACGCCGCTGCGGGTGCAGGTGAGGCGGGCGCCGCCTCAGGGACGCAGGCGGCGGTGCAAGAAGCCGCCTTCGCAGACTACTTTTCGTCGATGTCGGCGTCGAGCGCGGCTGGCGGCGCGTACGCTGCGGCTGGCGGAGGTGGAACGATGCACCGTGCTGTACAGGTGAGGAGGGCACATGGTGGAACAGTTGGAGTCCGGTGAAACATCTGGAAACATGCAGCGTCAACAGGCAGCACCCCAATCAACATGAAGGCGTCGCGCAGAGCTAGAGTCTGTCCTGCCAGCTCTGTCTGATCTCTCGTGCTTTGCACAGTTTCAGACCCAGAGCATTGCCGCCTCGCTGGTCTGAGCCAATGACACGAGTGTGTATCTTGCACACTGGAATGCTTGTTCAGACACCGCAGAGAAGAATAATTCTTTCGTAGGCCTTTCTAGTTCTAACTCTGCAAGCCTCAGTTGCTGTTTCTGTCGTTAGATCCACCTGGAAAGGGCTCATTCTATGCGAGAATGCAACTCCTTCAGGGAAACACAAGTAGATGTGCTCTGCGTTGTTGCACTGACACACAACAATCTTTGCTGGCAACGCTCAGAAAGCAAGCTGCAGGACGCTGGGATTCAACGTGTCGCTTCTGGTGCGAAATGTTGTTTGCACCAAATGTAACGTCAGTGACATCGTTCCCTTGTCTTGTGGACTCGTTCTCCGAATTAGTGGTTGACAATTGAGTGTCTGTTTTTGGAGTGTGGATAATCCGACATCCAGTTTCTAGGTGTGCTTCGTAGCAGAAGTTCACATTTAAAATTCGCGTGGCTTTTTCGCAACTAACGACGTCAGTGTCGGGTTATCCAGGCACCACACAAGGTGACGTTTTTCCGCGTTCACCACGTTCACTGTGATCCCTTCACCAACTTCATTCTGTGAGCTCATGTCTGGCAGACCTGGTCTCATCACAGCTCGGACCTCGCGGACAGTGAGCAAAGCTCAGAAAATATCCCCTCTCACAACGTTATCACAGGAATATTTCGTGAACAGCGTTTTTGCGGACACGTCCGGGAAGTTGCTGTCCTGCTTGGTACACTGTACTCGTACAGCCAAAGCGAAGTTTGAAGCTCGACCGCGGTGCTGCCCTCATCGGGCTGCAGGCTGGTCAGGGCTGAGTAGTCCAGGCTCTTATTATTCTCTTTTGTCCGTTCCCACAGACGGAGGTGGACGGGGGAGCTGCCGTGGCCGCGGTTGACGCCAGTGCAGCCAACGGGGCAGCCGGAGGCTTCGCAGCGCTCGAGAGCATGATGCAAGGTGAGTTCAGCTCAACAGATCGTTGAAACGTTGGTCAGCCCGTCCAAAGGTTCCTCTGTCCCACCGAATCTCCCACGAGATCAGGTTCCTTGATCCGGGCTGCTCCGTCCTAAAACCACCGTTCATTGAGCAAGACTCCACACAAGCCGAAATAATCAAGTTGTGACCTGAAGATTGATTCAAGACAACTACAACGTATTTTCACCTGCCGATGTTGATTGTTTGCGCGATGGGCAATGTAGCAAACCCGCATGACCTCAATTGTTCAACGTTGTTCCCCCCCCCCAAAGCAAAAGCAACCAGGTTCGCGCAGCCAAAGCGTTGTTCTGTTCTGTTCCAATTGGACTGAAGGATCGAACACAACACAGAATCTACAAGTTCTTGTCACCTTCGGCCATTGTCACATTTGATATTTTCAAAACTTGATCAGTCCAATTGGTTGGAATCTCCAAATGGAGAACAGCTGCAGGCTTCGATGCTGACTGGTTTGTTTGTTTTCCCTGGGTTCGACAACATTGTGGTTGATGCTTGATTTTCGACCGTTTGAAGCTGTCAATCCCAGAAGCAGTACATTGTATTCTCCAAACTTCTCGTGTGAACAACGCGGGGGACATCGAGCGATGTGTAAAATTTTATCGTGGTTGATGCTCTCTGTGACGACACACGTAAATCTTCATGTACCTTTGTGGCGTCGCTGCTCAGAAACAGGATTGGGTGACAAAGACAAAGATGATTCGGACAAAGATAAAGAAGGGGACGATGACGCGAGCAAGGGGAAGGCAGGCGTGCCCCTGGATGCGGAGACCCAAAAACTGCTGGACGAACTGAGTGAAGGTCAGGGAAGGAGAGCACTCACACGCTCGAGTACAGCTCTCCAAGGTGTACTTACTCACGCTCACTGCCACTCCTAAATGTCGCGTCAATGTACACTTGAAGTATCCAATTCTTGACGTGGATACATCACTAAAGACTTGTAAAATGTTTACTGATTTGAACTTCAGCAACATCTTCTCTGCACAGCGTTCGACTTGTTTGTGAAAGATTTCACCGTGGTTCCATTCGGAATGATTGTGTGTACTGTTCTGTGCACACCAGTGGATTTCTGGGATCCCGCTCACAAAGCTCCCACTTCAATGCAACGCATTGCTTGTCATGAACTTACCTGCACACCTCTATGTACCTCACCTGGTCTGGAAACATGGGTGGGGTCCATTGATCTGTGCAATTTAATTTTGCTTCACACAAAATTTGTTGGCTTGGGCACTTTCTTGTGCTGTACGTTGGCGACGAATCTCAGTTTCTACACTTTGTTTTCAATTATTTGGGGCCAGCATGTCTTTGGAATTCCAAATGATGTCTCATTTTTTTGCCACAGTTTTTCTCAATTTTTACTTTTTGAACAAAAAGGAAAGACAAGACAAGAGTTTTCAACTTCGTTTTCAGAACGCGTTTGCCTTTTTTGCTGATCAGACTATTTTGTCACATTTTGAGGGTAAATTTTACAATTTTGTAATTTTACGATTCCTTTGCTTTGATTTACGTTGTTTTTGAAGCAACAAAAAGCCTCCACAATGCCAGACCTGTTTCTCGGGTCAATGACCAGCTTTGAGAACACCTCATTGCAACACCGCGCGGCTTGTCAGTGCGCGACATCCCCTAGCAAGGCGCGTTTTTCTGACCCACGCAAAGATAAAGTGAAATATGTCTATCCAATGAATTTTAGCCGAACCAGACTCAGGAGGAGAAGAAGAGCGTACGTACAGATCCAGCTCTCTGATTGGACGACTCATTGCATTCAATGAGCCAATCACATCTGTTGTTTTTATTTCCAGTTGAACCGTGGAAATACATGTAGACTCTGAATGCTGTCAAGAATTGCGGATGTGTTGCGAGTGACTCTGTCGTGTCTTTGTTCCGAAAAGAAATCACAAGCAGAAGCGCAAAACCTGAGTTCAATTCTTGACAGTGTTCGACACCCAAAAATTCTCATCAACGTTGAAAGTTCGCGACTGTTTTCAGATCTGTTGCTTGTTTGCACGAATGATGGCTGTTTTCTGTGATGCTGAACTCAGCACTGTCAGGAGACGGGGCTTGTTTCTTGATGTTCTACAAGCAGAAAAATTCATTCAACGCGTTCAATGTGATGGCGACGACTTCTTGACTGCCGTCTTGTGTTCAAGCAGAGTTGCATGGGTGCAGGCTGACCACAATGCACGTTGTTTGTTCCCTTTGGCACAATTTCGTGGAGAAACTGTTCCCACGAGTGACGATCTTTACCCCATTTCAGAAGCTACTGTTACCTTGTCCAAATTGTCCTTGCTGAGTTTCTGTCCAGATTGCATGCAAGTCTTCCATGTTGGTCTGCAAGAAATCTTGTCAACATCCAAGTGTTCGGACAATGTCTTTCCTCGTTCGAAGCAGTCCTGGACAAAGAGAGACGACAAGCCTACTGAACTGAAAATCTTTCAGGCACAATGGAATCTTCCAAGAACGGGCACTCGAAGCGTTTTTTTCTTGTCAATCTTTCAAGTAACTCTGGGACTGTGTATTTCAGCGTCAACGTTCCAGGAGAGCAAATCGTATTCGACAATGGAGCAGAGCGGCTTCCAGATGCAGAACATGCAGGCTGGGTGAGTAGAAATCACTCCACCAGGAGTTCTGGAACATGACCAGATAATTCGGTGGACACAAACGACAGAAAACCAAAACTACCGCAACGCGCAGTGCGGTGAGGTGATCTGAGTGTAAGAGTGGCCATGCACCATCATCCCTTGTTGCAGGTACGCGCAGAGCCTGATGGGCGCCGAGGAGATCCACGTCGACAACTTCCTCTTCACGTCCGATTCGAACCAGGTCGTCACAGGATCCATCTACGGGCCGCCGCAAGTCTGGGACATGACCGTGAGTATTCTCGCATGCACACACGCGCACTCCGCAGCCCTGTTGTCAGGAAGCGCGCCTCGAAGCCTTCTCACTGTGGTTTTGCTCCTTCCTGCTGCTCGTTCACACCAGGTGCATTTCGCTCCTGCATCCGCGCTGATCAAAAGGGAAGAAAAAATCCAAACATCTTTGCACTTGTGGCACCTGAATAAGAGGTGAATTGATGTTTGGTTTGATGATGATGCGTTTTGTCCCCACAGACGGGTAACTTCGTGCGGAACATGACGGGTGAGGACCTCAGCTCCACCGACCTGCACCTCGCCTGTAACGACACGCTGCTCGTCGGTCAGGTCGCCGAGATGAGCGAGATCGACCCCAGTGACGTGGACTACAGCAGCAGAGTCCACAACAGGAAGTTGCAGGTCAGACAAATGGAATTTGTTTGGTCAGAGTGAAGGTCTGTTGTTTAGCAACTGCAGGACCTGTGACAGTTTGTTTTGTGGTTCCCCGTATAAATCTTCCAGTGCACAATGCGTTTTGCACAAAGGCCCTGCAATGCTTTGCTCTTTGCCTGCAGATTTGGGACTTTGAGACCGGGCAGCCCCTGGAGATGCCTGCGGGTCAGGCGCCGCTGTGCACCGCGTCGTGCCTCATGAACGACGGAGAGCGCATCGTGCTCGGCCGCACCGACAAGTTCGGCGGCGGCACCTCGGTCGTCATCTGGGACCTGCTCGCCAACGAGGCCGTCAGAACGATGGAGTACAAGGGCGCCGTGAGTAGCAGCTCTGTCTAAGCGCTCGGGGTTCCAGGAGAAATGTAGCCGCTGTACAAACTTGTTTCCCCTGAACCACGTTCCTTGCGCAGAACTGAATTGAAATACGTGCTTGGGACTTTCATTGCATTGGAATCGTGGAATCGCTGCTTCATTTCTACGATATATCTGACAACACAAGTTTTTTGAAGTTTTCCCATCGTGCAGTGTCGGTCACTTCAACGTGCATCGGTTTGAATCTGTGTCTCCAGGTTGGCTTCGCGGATTACATCAGCTTCTTGAAGCTGAGCAAGGACAATCGATACGTGATCGCAGGATTTCAGAACTCGTACGACGGCAACGCCAACTTCATCATCTTCGACCTCAGCGAAGACTCCTACCAGAAGGTCGAACCCAAGGTCAGTGCGAGAAGGTTGAACACACTCATTCCCCAAAACAACCGAGGACGCGTACTCCTAAGGACACATCTCAGAGGGTTTCCCGCTGGTGCCTCAATTGAAGCTGACAGGAACGTCACTCCAAATGTGAGGCGCCCAGGCCTTGATTTGGTATTGATCACAATGGTCAACTCAAGTATTGACTCAACATCCAAAGGAATCAAATGCGTTTTCGCCGGCATGGTTGGAATGCGGGTTGAGCAAAAGGTGGTTGTGTCTCCAGGTGTTGGCGCTGGACGCAAACTCGGAGTGCACAGCTATTCTGGACAACCACGAAGCGGTGACGGGAACACGAAAGGGCGAGATCGTCATCTGGAGCATGCGCACCGGCAAAATCAACCGCCAGCTCGCCACCGGGTCCGCAGACACGCTCAGCCGGAGCGGCGTGTCTCCTGCTGTCGGTGAGCCACGCGTACACACAGGTCCACTCACACGGGAATCGGTGCCAAAGTTTGGTCTTCAGAGCATGCACCATTCGCACAAAATTTTGTGTGAAAAATTATTCAAATGGCAAGTTTCATTTCACACGCATGGCAAAGTCCATGAATAAACGGACGGAGAACGCTCAAACAAATTTCCTTTGTTCGCAGCGCACATGGGTGAAGTGAAGGCGGTGGACATTTCTCCGGACGGCAAGACGCTCGTGTCCGCCTCTGCGGACGGCACGCTCAAGGCGTGGGACATGGAGACGGAGAAACTCATGTACACCTGCACTGGCCACAAAGATGAGGTAACAAGGCATTGCCGCGGCTTGAAACAGTCCAAATGTTTTCCCTCTTGCATTTATGGGCTGAGTTCAGTGCGATGTCAGTGGTTTTGTTCAACCATCGCATTTTGCTATCACCTGAACGTGCCGTCGCTATCTTTTCAGGTGTGGTCGTGCACGATCTCTGAGGACGGAGAGCTGCTCGCTTCAGGCTCCAAGGACGGAACGATCCGTCTGTGGAAACTCGCGACGGGGCAGCACCTCTGTTCTTTCCAGGTCTGTCTCGCAAAACCAAAGCAGAAACAGTTGTTGTTTCACGGACACATTTTGTTTCACGTGAGAATATAACTTGGTGTTGATCCATGTATTTTCACGATGTGCACCGCCTTCCCTTTGCAGACTGGAGTTGACGTGTTCAAGATCCGGATGAGCCGTACGAAGCGGACGATCGTGGCCCTGGGCGACCGGGACGGCGCGCGCAAGCTGATCATGCTGCAGATCGTGCGGCAGAAGGTGCGCAGCCGGGCGCCGAGCCGCGCCACGTCCCCGTACGGCACCCAGCGGAGCCGGCCGCAGAGTCCCTACCGCAGCAACACGCCCTCCGCTCCCTACCACTGAAAAGAATCAGCCCGTTTTGATCTTGGCCACCCCAACGTCTGAAACAATCCCTTCCCCTGGCTTGAATGAAACGGTCACCTGCGTGCACGTGCGTGGACACCGGTCGCAGACCTCCAGCTGGGTAGTTCCCAAAACGCCCAAACGAAAGCACCAGCTCACGCTGCGCTCCTCCAACTCAGTGTCGCCGGTAAGTTTCCCACTTCAGTCCGCGTGGAAATAACCCAAAAGTTTCCATATCAAATGGGTACACATCTCCTCACCGAGGTCTGCGAGCCGTGTCCATGCATAAAGCAAGGTCCGCGTTTTCTCAGGCCATCCTGCTCTCACCTTCATTTCGACCATTATTTCCAACCCTCCCCAAAATGACCTTCCCGAACACCCTCCAGCCACACAGAGAAAGAATCCAAACAGAGGAACAAGCACCAGTCACTGCCACGAGAGGCAAAGTGCAGAAGCCACAAACCAATCTCTTGAGCCGCGGCAACAAGCGCTGCGCACGGACTCCTGAGCAGAACAAAAGGACAGTGACCACAAAGGACCAGCAGACTGAATCAAAAGTACACAACGACACCAAATCTGCACGGAGAAACATTTCGGTGTGGTGAACTCTTGAAGCCGTACAGAAGTTTTCTCAGAATTCCTTCTCGTCTCTAGATACGTGTCAGACTTGTGTTCAAATTGACACCAAGTGCATGTAAATAGAAATCCATCTTTCAGGGTTTTAGACACAGCTTGTATGGACATGTCGATTTTGAGTCACTTTCGCAAAGCAGACGAAAAAAGGAACCGTGCTGCGTGGTTGAATTTCAGGAAGGGAAGAAAATCCACAAAACCACGAAATATGCACTTTCCTGTCATCATCTCAGTATCATTGTCTTTGACAGAAGTTCCCATGACAAATGTACCATTTTGTACACGTGTCCAATGCACTGCAAATGTGTGTGTCAAAGGTGTATTTTGAATTTATGCTTGCAAGTCTCAGTTGACTGAATGGTTGCTTGTGTACATGTACATGTGTTGTTGAATCTACATTGCGTTTCTTGCGTTGTGTTGTCGAGTGCATCCAACCACTGGCGCTGGTTCTTTGTACTCTGACTGAGTAATCGAGACCCAGAGTCCAACGCTAATCCAATATAGCGTGCATGATGTAAAATGATCAGTGAAACTTTGAAGTTATTCACACCCTTCGAGTTTCAGACAGGATTCACACTGATCCTGGGATCCGCAGGGTGAAGGTGGTTGTCTGACACGTTCAAGCGTCTCTCTTTTGTGTTTGTTGTGAAAAGGATTCTTGAAGCAATCTAAGCCTGTGCCAATGTGAAAAGATTACTCTACCAAGTGCTAATAGGTAGAATCACCGAAGACCTGCAAATGTAGGTATGCGCAAGAGCTTCATCTACGGAGGTCTTTCATGAATGTGTAGAAAGTCTGAAAGCGCGGTTGCGATGAGAGTGTGAGGAAGACGTAGAAAGCCTCAAACCACGTGCATGCCGAGTCCACGAACGCACCAAGCAAACGTGAAGCACCAGCTTCATTGCGCTGACGAGATCTCTGCTTGGTTGAGGTCCTTAAAAGGGTCTTATCCATTAGAACAGGAGCCCGAAGTCATGCGTTCACTGTTGGCCGTTCGGAGTTGCAGCTTTCTACGACTACCAGCCTGCATGAATGATCTCGTGAGACAAAGTGTGAATGAGGCAAACTGCTCAGCATGCATGAAAGATGTACATATCTGTTGATCAACGGCCTGACGAACTTTAGTTGTGTATTAGTGGGTCACACTGTGGTATAGACAAGGTGCTATGTGTAGAGAAAGCCACTGCTTATGGTGTCTGCGCGATCCTGGATAACTGTGTGTTCTGTATATGGAGAATATTTAACAGTACAGTACAAACGAAAGCAAACGAGCGGTGCGAAGGTTTTGGTGGAATGCATCGTTTTGCTTTCAGTGCACTGCATTCAGCTGATGTCTAAAAATACTCGCTTTTCCCTCAATTGAAAACATTTTTGTTTCAGAAGGCGTTTTGGTCGCTGTTTCTTGTTTTGCCACAACGTTATGTTTTCTGAATCCAGTTGTAATGTCGAGTTCAAGTCCAAAGGTCGGTTTCCCAATTTTGTTGTTGAGAAAAAAGCAATGAAGACAGTTCAGCCAACAAACATGCAATTTAAACCGGTGCAATAGGTGAAGAAGAGAGACTGAACCCCAAACTCACATTCTGGAGTCTGGTGTGCACTTCACGGGTGACCTGAAACGACTAGTTTTCTCGGCATTGCTCAGTCCCAAAAAGCACTGACTTGTATGAACACTGTCCACTGCCTGCAGTCGTTCGAACGTGGACGAAATGCTCGAAAATTCGCCAGGAGCTTCATCACACTTTGGAAAAAGCGCACCTGGTGAAGATCTTTGTGAATGGAGAGACATGGATGCAAGAAATCATGCAGCATTGTCAACTAGAATACCAAGAATGTGCATCCAAGAAAGAAAAGTATTAAGATTTGCAGGCGTTTTACGTGCGAACACTTGTATCGTTCCTGTGTGTCCTTTGTATCCTTTTGTTGCTTCTGCTAACACCAACTGAAACACCCTGAATGATCATTTGCACCTTCGTGAAGAAGTGGAGTCGGCATGTTATGTTTTTCTTCAGCAAGCGCCAATTTACGTATCATAAGTCATCCTACAATTGCAGAGCGCCAGAAAAAATACTCGCAGCATTTATGCAATTCCAGTAACAAGAATTGCGAGTGAATCTTTGTTTCATTCGTGCACATGAACAAATGTGTTTCATTGTCAGGGAGAACATCACTTCGCCAAACAGGCAAACACACTTGCATGTGTGCAAGGGCGTCATTGAAAGTGCGCACGCTTTTCCTTCAGAAATTTAAGAAGCGATTCGGTAGAAGTTCAAACTTGCAAAGTGGTAGTGAATCTCATTTCGCAAGACTGTATATAGTTCAAGTCTTTTGTTCAAACCACCAAGAGTTTTGTTTACAGAAAAGCGTGTACAAATCACAAAGTTCAGTTCATTTTACAGTGTTTTTACGGTATTTTTTATTGGTGGAAATTTGGAAACACAGCATATTGGTGTGCATGGATGTGAATGTTGCGCAAAGATAAAATTTGCGTGCATCTTTCCTGTCACTGTTGTGTATTTGTGATCTCAACGCAGTACAATTAGCAACCAGATCAGAAATAAACAACAGTTTGGGAGCAAAAACAGTGATAACAGGTTCTGTAGTTGATACATGTAGATATTTATTGTCATGAGATCACTGTGTGCTTGTCTTTATGTTCTTGTTATTTAATGCGACTCAAATGTTTTTGAAAGATAATTTATGCATGAGAATATGCAAAGTGCCTAGAATGATAACTACGATTGTGCTACTTATGATCCTTTGCAGCGAGGAAAATAAATTCTTTTTAATGAAAGCGCGTGACTTCAAAACGGTCGGAAGCAAAGCCATTGTCGTCGGGTCCAACTCTGCAGACTCAAGCGATGAGCATCATCGATGATTCTCGCAGCAGTGTCGAGACTGGCAAATTAAGGTGAACAGGTTGTTCTCTACTCGTATGTAAAAGAAAGAGCAGTGGAAAGGGTTGACTAGTTGTGCCTTCAGAGGTCAAAGTGTGAAACGACAGAAAAAAAGAGTCTAGTCAGGAAACTGGACGTGTGGTTTACCCACACTGAATCAACCATGTGGGACTTGAATGATTTGTGTGAGACTGAGTTTCGCATGAGAAACAAAGACAAACTCACACATGGGACAAAATTTGTTTGTGCAGACCTTGCTTGCACGAACTTTAAACAGAGTGGTCAATCTCGGTGAAACCTTCGTGGCTTACCCACAACAGGGCACACAATCATCACAAAAAACCCAACGACCACACGTGGAACAGAAGACACACTTCGCCAGTTGGGAAGAAGGGGAATGATTCGCTTCCCCTTTTGGTGGTCTTATTCTTTTGTGGAACAGGCCACCACAACACGCTCCGTGCGTGGGGCGGCTGCAGGCAGCCTCATTGTTTGATGAAGCTGCAGGCTCCGGAGCCAGGTGGCAAAAACGCACAGTGCTTTTTGAACAAATTGAGCTGAACTATGATTGACACATTGGACTGAGAGCACACCTGATGTAGCTTTTTCAAAATCCAGCCACACGAACTTTTCAGCCAAACGAAACGAGCCCTTTAATCTTGGCATGGTTCGCCAATTGTTCTCATGAACAGAAGCATTGTTTGCAATCTGAAGCTCCGGCTTCACATCCAGTGTCACAGTCAGCACCACGTTCCCCTCAAATCTCAGAGTGGCGTGTCGCAGACGACGGATGTGCTTCTGTCTCTGTGTGTCTGCAGACAGGCGGGTCCTGCGCAGTCCGGCTCCAACTTTGCCTTGAGCAGCTGCCAACTCGGAGGAATCAGTGCGGCCACCAGCACCAACACCGCACCTGGAACAGCAGACAATATGTTTATGAGGATTTCCGTCAGAAAAGGCACCCGACTCGGTTGAAATAAGTTTTGGTTGCCCTGTGTCACAAAATTTTGAGCTTTGAACAAAGTAAAGTGACAAAATTTCCATTTGAACCTTTGAGGAAGGGCTCACCAAAGATTTCCACCCAGTTGCCGATGCCCGGCTGGATATCGCTCAGGACTGTGTACTGAGCGACCAACAGGAAAACCACCTGCATGGACATGCCCAGAGTGACCAGCAGCGGAGAGGTCATGGAGACGGCGAAAATGACGATGACCGATGACGCTCCCCAGGATACAGACTGGACCACTGCAAGAAACACCAGTTTCGTTCACGTGAAGGTGATCAAGAGAGCGGAGAGCTTCTACCACTCTGCGATCTCTAAACATGTCATACGAGCTCACATCATGGTAGAAATGGGTTCTCACCCCACAAAAAGGTTCCTATTCAATCACACAACTCCTTTCTCGACCAAAGGTCTCGAAAAGTCATTGTGTGATTTCACAGGAACCATTTTTGTACAGTGTGAGAACCCTGTCATCACGTTTGCTCTTGCAGATACAGGATCTGGGTAGAAAACTGGGGCCAAGGTCTGACCTGAGGCCTCACCTGCAGATGCCCACATTAATAAAGTGAAGAGAAGAATCTCTACAATCACAATATTTCCCGGAGTGATGGTGGCCTAATCCCAGCCCCACCTGCACCTTGCATGTTTTCGTAAGACCAAGCAAGGGGAGGAGCCTTCCATCCATTTTTAATTGTTGGCAATCAGCATCGAGACATGTGATCACACAAAAAGTAGAAATGGAAATGATCAGCAAACTTTCATGGAATACAACACTTTTCAGAATGGAGAGCCAACTATTTTCTGATGATCTCGATCGTGTTTTTGTGCAGACATCCAAGGTTCTCTTCACGCTTCTGGATGAGAGCATGTCGGTGAGAACATGTTTACTTGTTTGGAAGAAACAGTTCTCTGCAGTTAAACAAAACTGATTCCAAAGACAAGATTCAATTGTAAATGCCTCATGATGAAATTAGATCATGGAGAACCTGTTCAGAAATGCGCAACCGTGCGCTTTCTTTGTCTTCACTGACCGACGAAAATAATGTCGTCTGTTTCTTCAGAGAATCTCATATCCTCCGCGATTGCGCTTATGGCTGTGCAGACAACGGCTCCCACAACTCCCGACCACACATTCAGCACAGTTGGGTGCACCTTCGACAACCGCGCCTTCTGCACAGTCACTCTGAAACCAGAATTGAGAAAAGTGACTTTCTTGCCAAACTGACTCGGACACATGCGTGTCAGTTCTTGCCATGATTTCAGAAGCGAAATGATGAGTTTTCTTGCCCTATTGAGACAACTGCCCCCGCTGCTGCACACAGAATGTAACCGATGAACTCGTCATTAGTGCCGTCTCCACCGGAGGGCTCTGATGTCGTCAAATTGGCCTCCAGCGCCTGACTTCCGGTGTGAATGGCCTGGGAGCTGAAGCCGAGGCGGGACCACATGCGCTGAGGGAAATCAGCGTCGGAATGCCAGCTCGTGTCGGAGCTGTAGCTTGTCTCTGATTCTGCTTCGTACCACGGCTGGATCATGACAATCACACCAACTAAAAATGAACGCACAAGGTATCAATGCTGGATGAAAGACACGCAAAACCAAATTCGATTCTCCGTTTGACAATCAGTTGGTGCGAATTGTGATTTTTACACGCCACTTTTCCTCAGGCACCTCGGGAGTCTTGTTTCATCGAGACAATTGGATGAAATATTGTGCCCATTGAGTTTGAGAAACATGTCCAACCAATCTGAACCTTTGTACGAACAAATGACAAGTCAGCGCTTCCTTGATGGACCGGTCAAAGAGAAGCATGCCTATTGACAGCAGCACGCTGGTGGTCATTGCGCTGCTCATGGTCTCCTTGAGCAGGAACGTGGAGAAGAAGGTGATGAGAACCATGTTGACGGTGCGGCGGATACAGCTCGCTAGACCCGCCGCGATGTACGTCACACCTGCGGTGTCGGCGCAGAATGCAAGCTCCAACAACTAGTCAAATTGTTCTTTTTGTCCAAGTTGTTTCTGGATAGAAATTGCAAACACAGTGAAAAATTGATTTGATGTGAGTCGTGGTGAGTCTTTTACCGATGTAGTTGGTTATGCTGAAGGACACCATGAGGACGCAGTACAGCCCGACCCACAGCCACTTGTCTCTTGGTACTGCGGGAGGTTTTCGTCTGCAGAAAGAACAACCCGATCACAACATGCGTGGAAAGCGCAAAATTTTAGCACAACCTTTGGCTCAACTGGCTCCCACGGAAGTCACTTCCGGTACAACTTTCGGTACAACGCCATGAATGGCTGCACCCTGCCTCGTACGCCAGCACATGTGCTCAAAAGATGCTATTTCTCAGCAACTGATTTGTGCAACACTCGTACTCACGTGATGACTAAAACGCTGCCTGCGATGAGCAGTTGAGACGCGGAACGCATGGCGGCCAGCTGGAAGTCGGGCACTGCGCCTTCAAGAGCCTGCAGATGAGATACTTGCTTCGTGAAGCAGGAACGTTCTCAATTTTTCTGTGTTCAAACATTCCACTTGAACTCTTGTGGCAGGGACGCTTTGCATGAACTTGTCTTGTTTTGGTGGTTGTGCATGATGCGTGATGTTCGTTTCTTGTTTTGGGTTGTAGCTGCGGACGGCACCAGGACTGCACGATGTTGTGAAAGGGAGGTCCACCTGGATGCAGCCAGTTCCTGTTGCGAGCAGCAGACTGGAGCCGACGGCCATGCTGAAGCCCGTCAGGTCCCGGCGCAGAGTGGCCCGCGGATCCGGAGGCTGCTGCTCCAGGCTGGGAGGTTTCTCATGCTTCATTCACACGAACGACAAAAATAATAACTGACAGTTTTGCATTGAATGAAAGAGGAGAACCTGTCAATTGGATGCAACTTTGAGGCAGCAGGAAAATTCCACCGGTCCTAGGTTCCTGACATCAGAAGGCTCATTCAGATTCACTGGGCTTGAAAAGTAGAAACGTGGTTTTTAACTGGTAAAATGTTGTTCATAAGGTTTGAGTAAGTGCAACGGGGAACTTTCCTGAGAGACAGAGGGACTGCGTCGATCGTGACAGAAGCCTCTGACGATCAGTGCTGTGACTTCAGTGCTCAAACTACAGACCACGCTTGCAACCCTCGCTTGAGCTTGACTTCGGGAAAATTGTGAACGGTGTACCTCTGAGACCAATCCATTTTGTTTGGCTTTGCTGTTGAGTTCGCTGATTCCAAGAATCACTCCGTTCTTTCCACTCTCCGCATTGCGGAGTCCATTTTCGTCTGGGGTTTTCAGTTTCGTGTCCATTCTGAGGCTTTTAACTTTCTGATTTGTGAATAGAAATGTGTTCACATCATTTCGCAAAGTGCTGATGAACGCCGATTACGTGGAGTTTTAATCGTTAGATAATGCAAGACTGGTCAGGATGTCAGCATTTTTGAAACAGTAGTTTCAGTCGAAGTTCCTCACTGACACACTGCGTTGTTCTCCAAGAGTTCGAATTCCATTGCAATGGATTTTTCAGGGATAATTATTTGCGTGGGTGCAATTCCAACAAAGGGCTGTGCAATTTCTCGTGTTGGTTGCAAAAGCAACAGCATGCTTCGATGTGTCACTCAATGACACCCCCATGAGAAAAGCAAAACCAAAGCTGGGGTGAGTACGAGCGACTTGTGCCTGGATACGATGTCCCATTGCCATCAACATTTGTCAGTCTTTCCCATCAAGAAAAGCACACACCTTCTTTTGATGTTCAATTTTGGATAAAGTGCACTATTTCTGTAGGTGATCTGGATGGTGCAGAGATTTTATTGAGACAGTAGACAACGACAAGCGGAATGGTCCTGCCAGGTCACAATTTCGAGCAAACAGCACCTGTCAGACTGTGGAGATCATTGTGTACCATTATCAAAATATTATCAAAATCTTGAGATACAAAAAGTCTTTTGAGTGAAGCCATTCGCAAGTTGAGAACAATGTGGCGAACCGCTGTGGTAAAAATTGCCAAGGTGAACAAATACGAGATCGATATTCAACAAAGTTTTGTCCCTCATGTTTGCCCAGTTGTTTATGATCTGCGGAACAGAATGAAAGAAATCGAGAAGTGTGTCAGTCACCATGTAATACTGTTGACACCAATTCGATGTACGAGACGGACAAGAGATTTTGAACCACCACCTCGATTTTGAGCATTTCCAAACAACAGATTCTTCTACCAGGTTCTGCAAAACTCACCGGACCTTACAACACCTATTCAATCATGTCGCGAGGATATGTGAAATTTCGTTGTGGATCCAGATCGTAAAGAGCAATTCAAAGTCACTTGAGATGATAAGAAATCAATGTGCACTCAACACCCATCGCCTTTAAAGCTCAGCGCGCGTGTTGCGATCAAGACGGTCCGTCAATCCATTCAGATGGAGACAAGGCATTCCATGCAGCCTCCGATTGGTTGCAAGTGTTGTGAAATGACAACGTTTTATTTTTCGCTGCATGAACCCCAAATCCGCGCACAAATTTCACCAGTCAGGAACAGTTCGAGGCCGGCGGATAGTGCGTCTATACCGACTCGTGTTCTTGTTTTGAGTTGGGTTGATTGCATCACTCATTGTGATTGAGTTCGGACTTCAGATCGGCGTGATTGCCGTCTCACCGAGACGTGCTTCCACAAAAGGAGATTGTCTGTCTGCCAGTTCATTCAAAAACTGTCGCAAATTTGGTCACAAAATTGATAATGAAAACAGTACGACTATGTTTCTTCTCAGAAAAACAACGGGAAGATGTGGAACATTCAGCAGAATTTCTGCTGATAACCGGGGCCGTGCAAGACAAGAGCAGCTAGTGAGGAGGGGGGGGGGGGTCGGTACAGTTTGCCGGGTCACTCGCAATTCACCCCCAAAACAACAATTCAACAAACCAGTTCTCTCACAGAGGTGGTTGCCGAAAATGAGAAGATTTTTAGATTTCAACATTGATCGGGAAATTGACTCATGTAACCATAAGGGGAAACACCTTTCGCGGACCCTCCACGCAGCGTTTTATCTTCCAATTTTGATGGCTTTTTTCTGTCCAGAAAATGTCAGACAGGGCAGGTTTTGCAATATGGAAGATGTCGAAAGGAACAACCATGGTCCATGTCACGCTCGTCACCAGAAACCAACAACGGTTTTGTATACACCGCGCACCTTACGCACGGGCGTGCATTCACACCGAGCCACATGCACGGACGGGTTGACATCCACCCGGGTGAGGATGGGAATGCACCTGCAGGCACGGGTGGGTAAAAGGTCTGACCGGAACCTGTCCTGCTCTCCCCGTGAAATCATAACACCTCATCATGCGTGTGCTGACTGCAGGGATATCACCCGTGCCTCTCATGCTCTCTGAACCCTGACGAAAAGTGAGTAGAATTCTCACTTCAAGAGTGAGCTTTCCCAAGATTTCATAACTTTAAACAAACTTGAAACCCAGATCAAGTGTACATGGCTTGACAAGCACAGTCAGCACAACGCAATGGACTTAACCCGGTTTTAGGCACAACAAGTGTGCACACAAAACTTTCGTATTGAAATCCCAAAAGAAGAGCAAATGTAGTGAGCGCATATTTGCAAAACGTGTGTGCTCAACACTAATTCACGTCATACACGCACCTTGAATTTTCGCCGACCATCAAGAAGTTCTCAAAAATGTGTCCAACAGCATTCTGATGAAGTCAAACGGAGTTTACAACGTGTAAGTCATCAACATCAATTTCAAAACTCTCCAGATACTCGTAAGTTCGGCTTGGACATATGAAACACAAATTTGTTGTTATTTCTTCACACACCCTTGATACTTGAAAGAAAAACTGTGTTGCCAATTTGGTTGCTTGAATTCAGTTTCATCCAGTCTATTGCACGCGTCAGAGCTCAATCGACGCCACCAACGAATGCAAGATTTGGGACTGAAACCGCTCGCGGATGCTTGTTGCAGAGGTCCGACAGAAATGAGAGACAACAGCAGAACGATCCACATCCTGGCGGGAGCCGTCGTGCTCATCGTCCTGGCTGCGTGCATCTCCACCGTCATCGTCACCATTTACTTCAGCGGTAAGACTGGAAAATCTCAGGACCACAAAACGTGATACGAAAAATGATACGAAACTCATACACTGAGGACAGCGCGTTTCGTACGGTTTTGTTGAGTTTCGTTCCCGCGTTCCTCAGAATTTGTCCAAGCAGCGAAACAGTCAATGGGACAGCTACTTGTACAAATGGTACTCACAAGTATACTCTTGCAGCTGAAGCTTTTGCACAGCTTCAGGGTGAAGTAGGAAGGTTCAAACGTACGGGTGAAACACTCACACGTAACAACCGACAACTGAGGTGGTCGCGGACCACAGGAATCTGAAATGACAATGGCTTTTGCTGCTGGCAGATGGGAGTCCATGGAGAAGCACAACGGACACAGCCTGCATCGATAAGTCGAGCCAGTCGTCTCAAAACGGTTGGAAGAAGGAATCCGAGGAGAGCGAGGACGCGCAGGGCGACACCATCACCACCAAAACCGCACTGGGAAACATCGAGGGAAAGCTAGTCCAATCACCTTTCCAAACTTTGGTGAGAAGGCTCCAAGTTCTTCAGTTTTCCCATCATTCCTTTGCCGTTTTGACCTTTTATTCCGTCTGGCCTCCAAACGTCTGAAACACTTTTTGACGCAACCGCAGGTGGAACGATACCTCGGGATCCCCTTCGCTCAGCCGCCTGTTGGAGGAAACAGATTCAGAGATCCGCAACCGATCACTGAGGCCTATCCAGGAGGCAAGTAGCCATCATCATGCAGGCAGTACAAGGTTTGGCACAAGGTCTCCCGATTTCAAGTCATACACTGCCAAGTTCACGCGCATGAAAATGTCACAAGTTCACTTGTCTGCAGGAATGCTGAAGGCTCACGACTACGGCAAGTCGTGTGCACAAGCCCAAGTTGAGCTTGACCCAACCTTCGACATCTGGTACAAGGGAATAGAGTACGACGAGGACTGCCTCTACTTGAACATATGGGTCCCGAGACCAAAGAGAGAGAAGAGGGCAGTGATGGTGAGTTGAAACAATCTATTCCACCAGAATATAATTTCTTGCCAAAAATATGCTCGGAACATTCCCTCTTCGGATCTCATCTCACCGCAAAAGTAGAGTTTTAACATCGTGTCACAATACAAAACCTGAAAGGAAGTGTTGACCTGAGCTCTGCGGTTCTGAAAACATGTTTCAAGGGTCACACTCACAACATGAAACACAAACCGCAGGTGTGGATCTACGGAGGAGGATTCTCCTCCGGCTCCTCTTCCATCTGGATGTACGACGGCACAGTTCTCTCCAGCTTCGGGGACGTCATCGTCGTCTCCATGAACTACAGGGTGGGCCCGCTGGGCTTCCTGTCTGTGGACAACCCTCAAGAATCAACGGGTACGTCGCCAGGGGTTAAGTGTCGTAGTTTTGGATTTCCGCAGACACACAGATGTTTGGCCAGCTTGACAGTTTTGATGGCTTCAAACAGGCAATCAAGGTCTCAAAGACCAGCAGCTGGCTCTGGAATGGGTGCAGAAAAACATCGAGGCCTTTGGTGGTGATCCCAAGCAGGTGAATGTGTGTTCTTTCCCAGGGAATTTTCACGCCAAGGATGGGCAAGTTGTCTTTTTTACGGGTATTAGCTCGCACAGCGTAGAGGAGCAAAAATGTTTCAAGTTGTGTGAACATTCGTGAATACAGACACACTCCTCTGTGCGCCAAGGAATTTTTACTGGGTCGTCTTCGTCGTAAGGTGACGTTGTTCGGAGAGTCCGCAGGCTCCGCCAGTGTGGGTATGCACATCGTGATTCCCAGCAGCTCCAGTATCTTCAACAGAGCCATCATGCAGGTGAGATGAAATGCACAATGTCCTGTTTTGGGAGATCAATGGCAATTTTTCCAGAGGCATGCTGTCAGGTCAGCACGACACGAAATTTTGTTCAGACCAATTCTGCATGCATCAAGTCAAACTCAGACAGCAAAGTGAGGCCTGACGTGTTTCACCTGAAAAAGTTTTGTCAACGTCAGGAAATTATCTCAATGAAATTGTCTCAATGTCTTTCCGGTTCCATCGACACTGCATTGTTCCACCCTGGATTGCTTGAAATTGGGGTGACGTGAAAAAAGATCACAAAAGGCACTGTTCCAAGCTCCATCAACCTCCTGAAGGAAATAAAATATATTGAGAATTTGTGAAATGTCCTTCGGAATCCGGGGACCAAAAGGCTTAAACTGGACTGTAGACACTTGCTTTATTTCCCAGGCTAGTGCTGTACAAAAGCTAAAAGTTATCTGCCCTCAAAAATGAAGTACATCTCCTTTAAGAGATTCTTTCTGTGACAATTGTGTGTGGCCCCACAAAGGCAAATTGAGGGGCAGGACTCAATTACATGGAGCAATTCAACCCC